>Ga0172371_10004794_pt1 | contig 20306 bp, 12 predicted proteins | sample Lak12m_FD_114543 | JGI IMG/M metagenome (GOLD analysis project Ga0172371, IMG submission 114543) | Freshwater microbial communities from Kabuno Bay, South-Kivu, Congo - kab_022012_12m | ecosystem: Environmental > Aquatic > Freshwater > Lake | place: Democratic Republic of the Congo: South-Kivu... | reverse complement strand
TGTCAGCGTAGCGTTACGCATCCTGGTAGATCCGTCTTTTTTATCATAGATACTTCCTTTAAAAGCCGGAAATACCCCTTTGGCTTTACCCAGCTCAAGAGATTTTCTATTTGCTTCATCCAGGATAAAAGCCATTACCTTCTCCGCCAAGGCCACGGCTTCAGCGCCATTATAAGGTATATTCAGGCGGATCAATAAGCTTGCCCAGCCCATAACACCTAAACCTATCTTACGCGTAGCCTTAGTAGCCTTCTCGATTTCAGGCAAGGGAAACCTGTTTACGTCAATTAAATTATCCAGAAAATGTACCGCCAGAGCAGTTACCTCTTTAAGCCTATCCCAGTCGATTTCACAGCGCGAACCAACCTTAATACACATTTGGTCTAAGTTTATTGAGCCTAAATCGCAGGACTCATAAGGCAATAAGGGCTGTTCGCCGCAAGGATTAGTACTTTCAACTTTTCCTAACTTCGGAGTCGGGTTATATTGATTAATACGATCAATAAAAATAATTCCCGGCTCGCCGTTCTTATGCGCCTGTTTGACAATTAAATCAAATACCTCTTTGGCGTTAATCTTCTGCACCGGCTTATGCGTATGCGGATCAATCAAATCATACTCCTCGCCGCGGGAAAGCCTGAACATAAACTCGTCAGTAATAGCGACGGAAATATTAAAATTATTAATCTGGTTATTATTTTCCTTGCAGGTGATAAACTCCATAATATCCGGATGGTCAACGCGCAGGATACCCATATTGGCGCCGCGGCGGGTGCCCCCCTGTTTAACCGCCTCGGTTGCCGCGTCATAAACACGCATAAATGAAATCGGCCCGCTGGCAACGCCTCCAGTGGTTTTAACTACGGCATTTTTTGGGCGCAGGCGGGAAAAATTAAAACCTGTACCGCCGCCGGACTTATGTATTAGGCTGGTAATCTTTAAGGTCTCAAAAATTGACTCCATTGAATCTTCAATAGGAAGGGTAAAACATGCGGAGAGCTGTCCGAGTTCTTTTCCCGCGTTCATCAGGCAGGGGGAATTCGGCAAGAATTCTAAATTTGTCATAATCTTAAAAAATGAGTCCTGGAGTTTCTTTACTTCTTGCTCGGTCTTGCCGTATTGTTTATCCGCACTAGCAATAGCGCTGGCAACCCGGATAAACATCTGTTCCGGTGTTTCAATAAGCTTGCCCTCTTCATCCTTACGCAGGTACCTGCGTTCAAGGACTTTGACGGCGTTAGGAGATAACTTTAAATCCATGTTTCACCTCGGGTTAAAATAAGGAAGGTTAATAACAAACCACTTGAGCAATATAACAAAAGGAGCCCGTATTGTCAACAAAAAAAATTACAATATATAGTATAAACGTATATTGTAATATACAATGGATTGTATCAAGAGCTTATCCGCCGGAAAATGGCTTACAGGACTCCCGGATAACTAATTCTGCCGGGAGGAGAATCTTTTTTGGCGCATTTTTCTTTAAAGCAATCAGGCGGTTTAATTCTTTGACGCTCTCTTCGGCCATACGGATCAACGGCTGACGCACTGTAGTCAGGGCAACCGGCCCATAAAGCCCGGAGGGATTATCATCAAAGCCCACAATCGACAAATCCCCGGGGATGTCCTTACCCAGTTCGCGCGCGACTGCCATTACTTCAAGAGCCATAGAATCAGAGGCAACAAAAACAGCGGTTGCCGGGTCTGCGGATTTAATCAAACTCTCCGCCGCGCTCCTGGCCTGGCCGCGGGAATAATCAGTCTGAAATATATAATCCTCTCTTAATTTAATGCTGTTTTTTTCCAGCGCCCGTTTATATCCTTCCAGCCTCTTTGCTGCTGCCTGAGTTAATACATCGCCGGTGATATGGGCTATTTTCTTATGCCCTAATTCAATCAGGTAATTAACCGCGTTTTCCGCGCCGCCGCAATTATCCACGGCAATACAAGAGACATCCAAATCTTCTACATAATAATTAATAACTACGGTGGGAATGCCTTTTTCCAGGCAGTCTTCCAGCTGCGCCCGGTTTCCGATAATATCAGAAAAAATCATCCCTCCTACGCCGCGCAAAGACAGCGCGGTGCGCGCATCAGTCAGGTGCAGAAGCAAATCCAATTTTAATGCCTCGCACATTGTGCCGACGCCGCGGATAATTTCCAGCGCGTAGAAAGAGTAAAAAACACCTTCGTAACGGGGAATAACTAAAGCCACGACATTGCTTTTTCCCGTGGCCAAGCGCTGAGCAAAAATAGAGGGCTGGAATTTCAGCTCCTTGACCGCGTTCATTACTCTGATACGATTCTTTTCTTTAACTGAGCCTACTTTATTGATTACTCTTGAGACGGTAGTTATGGATACCCCGCTTTGGCGGGCAACATCCAAAATAGAGATATTCTTAGAAGGAAATTTCTTAGTGCGTGTCATTATATATGAAAGGAAACTACTTAACGCTGTCTCCGATTATAAAAGCCGTACTCTTTTTCTTAATATCACAGGCGGAGATATTCCCCCTTACCTGGATAACCTCAACCGAACCTATGGACTTGCCGGAACGATAGACATTGAACGAATCCCCGGTTTTAACTCCAGCGGAAGATCCCATATCTATAACCACAAAATTACTATCGGGGTTTACAGCCAGGATTTTACCGGAAGAGGAAGCTGGCTCATTTTTCCCTTTGCCGCTTTCTGAAGAAGGCAAAGAACGCACAACTATCTCCGGCAACTCAACTGATTTCTTAGACTTATCATCTGCCGGAGCAGGAACAGCCTTGCCGCTTCTTACCATATCCAACCCATCTTTAAGGGAATCGATTTGAGAGACCCTGTCAGCCAGCATCGCCTCCATCTCATTCAAGCGCTTTTCAACAGTAGACTTTCCCTCTTGAAGCTCATAAATCTTTTTCTCTAATGTTGCTTTACGGCTATTCAAACTCTTCAGCTGCCTGATAAGGACTAAATTCTCATTTTTGATTATTTTAAGGTTATCCTGAATTTTAGATTTATCATTTTTCTCCCGGACAACATCCTGGGCCATACTGTCCAAAAGTTTCTGATTATAATCAATCTGCCTCAAAAGGTCCTTCTTTTCATTATTCAGACTGTTTATGTCTATGACTAAAGCGCTCTTATCCCTTTGCAATGTCTCATTGTTAATCTGCAGGCTTTTTAACTCCCCGCGCACATTTGATAACTGCATCTCTAAATCTGCCTTTGCTTTAAGTACACTTGCCCAATAGGCATCAGAAGTAACATTAACCGGGGCAGGCGGCTCCTGCTGCCTGGCAGTATATGTACTTTCTTCCTGACGTTTAGCTTTACTCTGCTGCTCTAATTTAAGCGCCAGCTCATCTTTTTCACGGACGGCCTGCTCAAATTTCTGCTGTATATCAATAAGCTCCTGGGCTGCTTTGTCCCTGTCGCTTTTAAGGGATCCCAGCTTCCTCTGGTTATCTTTTAAATCGCCCTCAAGCTGATTTACTTTACCGCTAAGCGCCGCGTTCTCGTTCTTCAAATCATTGCGCTCCCGGATAAGCATCTGCTGGGAGCTGGTTGCCTGAATAAAAAGAAAAAGACAAACTAAACAAAAACCTGCCAGGCCAATGATGATGAATTTTATTTTATGCTCCATAATCCCCCCTGTTATGGCTTCCTTTGCTTATAATTGGGCGAATACTCTTTCTAAGACCAAACTCGCCGCGCCCATGGCTACGGCATTCTCTCTTAACTGAGAATAAACAATCTTTAAGTCGTTGGTTGCTTCTCGAAAAGCCCAATCCATAACTGTAGACCTGACCTTATTTAGGAAAGCCTCTCCTGATTCTTCAAACCCTCCCCCGATAACCACTACTTGCGGATTGAGAAGGTTGACTAAATAAGCAATCTTAATACCCAGCCTCTTGGCTGCCTTATCCAAAGCTGCCGCAGCTATTTCATTCTTTGCCCGGGCAGCGATAAAAACACTTTTTAAATCAATATCTTCTAATTTAGTTGAAGTCGCCCGGAAAAATTCATCAGCTTGTTCTTTAGAGTTAAGCAAACTTGTCCTTACGTCATTAACAATCCCTAAATCCATATCCCAGCGCTTAACCAGGCATGGCTGATTATCTGAACAAGCAAACGAGTCCTGCTCTTTAAAATTATATACTGATATCTCTCCGGCGTACCCCTGAGAACCGCGGTAAAGTTCCCCGTTAATCATCATCCCGCATCCTACTCCGGAAAACATATAAAGGACATTCTTATATCCTTCTTCCAGATCCAGCCAATGCTCGCCGAAACAGGCGCTGGTGGCGTCGTTTTCTATTAAGGTCGGCAGGTTAAATTCTTTTTCCATTAAACCTTTTAAGGGAAGGTCTACCGAGGCATAGGTATAATAATGATCCATCTTCTGCGGCCAATGGATGGAGCTGTCTTTTTTGTTGATTAAACCGGCAACGCCGATACCGATACCTTTTATATTCTCGGCGTATCCTTTAGACCGCCTTAAGATTTCGCGGACTATTTCTAAAAGGCATTCGGAAACTTCTTTTACTGATGTGTTCGGCCGGGCGATTTGAGTCTTAGTAATAATATTGCCTTTTAAATCTACAAGCAGGCCGACCATATTCATCAGGTTTAATCCGACGCCTACGGCAAAACCGGCGCGGGGATTTAAATCTAATAACACAGGCCTGCGGCCGCCCTCCGAAACATCCAGGTCTTTTTCGTAAACCAGCTTACCCTTAATGAAATCATCAATATAATTGGAGATGGTGACTACATTTATGCCCATCCCCTGGGAAATATCCGAACGGCTTATCGGGCCGCGCTTCCTGAGTATATCAAATATTTCAATGTTACGTTTTTCTTTTTCGCTGAAAATTTCCTTTTGTAAATCCAATGTGTGCATAAAAATAAAATTGCCTTTCTCCGTGGCATACACCCGGCTTTAAATGATCAGCCGGTGTGCCGCTTTCTGCGGTCTACACCCGGCTCCAAAGGATGAGCCGGTGTTCCGCTCTCTGCGGAAAATTAGAGAAAATATTTATCTTATTTATACTACTAAAGAAGGTATAAGTCAAGTATTTTCAAGAGAATCTGTTAATTTAGGCAATTCCTGAAAACGCTATAGGAAAGATTGCTGGCAATCAGCAAATTAATAGACATCCACCATAGTAAAGGAAAGATCGGTTATTCCCGCTGGCGAAACAACAACCATGTTTATCTCTTTTGTCCCGTCATCTGAATAGGCCCCTTCAAAACCCGCATCAGTTGCCATAGGCACAGCCCCTCCCAAGTTCCCTGACCATAGATACTGGACCTGGATCTGGTTACAACCGCTCTCCGGCATATTAGCAAAAGCAGAGGCTGTAACTTTCTGGCCTTTTTCTAATATAAAGCTGGAGATTTTTAATTCAGACCTGCCCAGCTCAACCGGAGTATTTTCTTTTTTCAAAGACACATCTAAGAAAGCCTTTAAATTATAACTTAGCTGTTTATTTTCTTCTATTTCTTTCAGCCTGTCTTTAGCCAGCGCGCTTACCTGCGTGTATCTCTCCCCGGAGTTTTTTAATAAAGCGTCATAATAACCCTTAGCCTTGGCAAGATCGCCTTCCCATTGGGCCAATAAGCCTAATTGATAAAAACTGGAAATTACCTGCGGGCTGAATTCGGTCTTCAGGATAAGTTTCTCAAAATACTCTCTTGCTTTTTGAATATCCGCTGATGCGTACGCGCTAATCATAGCGATCTTATAAACAGCTTCATCAAAATGCTTAGTATCCGGATACAGCTGGATTAACTTAGAATAAAGCTCACCGGCTAATTTATAATCCTTAAGTTTCTCTAAATTAAAGGCGCGCAAATAGATTGCTTCCTGGCTAAAACTGTTTTCCTGCCCCAGCCCCTCTATCTTCGCATAAACTTTCTCCGCATAAGGCATATCATATAGGCCGGTTGGCTTATAGACAAAAAGGCTGGCTACTTCAAACAGCTCCGGGATTAATTTATCGGCCGGAAGGCTCTTAGAGATCCTTTCAATATAAATATCGTAAACAGTTTCAGCCAGCTGCAGGTTACCGTCTTTATAAAAACCAGCTCCTACGTTTTTTAACTCAGCATCGCTGATTTTTCCTGAAGCCAATTTATCTACATATAGCTTGTAAATTGCCCGCGAACCTGATTTCTCTTCAGAGGCTAAAAGTTTATCGGCAATATCTTTTATCAGGCCGGGGTCATCCGTTGCCTTAGAATAAGCGTCCACATCCGCTATCAACTCATCCAGCCCCTGCTCTCCGAAAGTATTCTGCTGGTCGCGGTAAAATTGCCAAAGCAATAGCCTGCTTTTAGGCCTCAAAGGGCTGCTGGTATCTGTTTCGGCAATGGCCTTCTTAACGCCCTCTAATATCTGGTCACGGTAAGTATTCCCATCGGCAAAATATTCATCCCACAATTGTTTTTCTTCCAGGTACTTAAGCTGCTGATAACGGCTAAGCGCCTTATAATAATTAATGCAGCCGGCGGAAAGCTTCTCTTTATCCTTATAACTGCTCAAAAAATCAACAAACTCGCCGTAACGGTTATCTTTAAAATAATCCGCCTGCAACTGATCAAGGTTAACGCAACAGGGGGCTTTGGTAACAGGATCTTCAGCTGCGGCTTTAGAAAGAACCGGCGCGATAAAAAATGTAATTAAAACAAATGCCGCGAATCTCAAACTTTTTAACATAGCCATTTCCTTCCTTAAACTCCTAAGGAGTTTTCTTGCCGCGCGCTTTTTTCAAAACCGGGTTTTTCCAAAACTCCCTGATAACATAATATGCCTTGCGCGGTATACGTTTATTTAAACCATTTTCCATCTGTTCGGACAAGGCAACAATACCAAACCATTCTTCATTCATATTCATATTGCCCTGGGCCCGAATATCAAAATAATAACTGCCGTTAGACCAGCCGGCCTCTATATCGTGTACCTTCCAGCTTTCCGGATTATCCTGGGTATGTTTCCACCATTCATCCGACCATTCAAAAATAACTCCCCCAATACAATTACCCGCTCCGATTTTATTATTAGCCAGGTTCTCATACATCTGGGCCCACTGCGACTGCAGGAAAAATGCCTGCATATCCTGGTCTTCTTTTTTCAGGTAAGCATCATAACAATCAGCCCCGAATTCCGCCAAGAGCACCGGCTTATCAAATGTCATTCTTACAGACTTAAAAAGATTACCAAAAGTCTTCCCACGGTAGATTATACAGGCGATAAAATCAACATCCTGGCAGAATTGGTTGGCAAACTCCAGGCCTATTAGCTCTCCGTTACCCAGGCCTACCGGGTGATTCGGATCAATTTTATGTATCTCTCTGGATATATCATTAACAAAAGAATAATAAACCTTTGAACGCATTGCCTTGCGCTTCTGCGGATCAGGCTCTTTATCAATATCATCGCTTGACCAGGGGTTTAAGTGCCCGAGGCAGGAAAAATTGTTCTCGTTGCCTAAGATCCAGGCAAGTATGCCCGGCTCATCTTTATATAAATTCACCATATCCAGGACCTGTTTCTTTACTTTGTCCTGGAAGCCCGCGTCGGCATAAAAAGGACAGGGGTATTCCCAAAACCCCAGCCAATCACCCATAATTGTGCGGATTCCATACAGTTTATACAAATCACCGATTACCTGTTTAACTTTTTGCGCATCTTCTCCTGCCTGATAAAGACGGATAGTATTAATCCCCATTGCCTTCATAAGTTTTCCATCTTCGATCCAGGGTTTAGCTGGGTCGCTCCACCAGATATACTCATGGTTATACCCTGTCGGAATGGGGTTATAGCAAACACCTTTTACAATATACGGAGAACCTTTAACTATAAGGCGGTAATGTTGATTTCTTAACTTTTGTATATAAACATCCTGCCTGGGCTGGCAGGCGGATAGAGTAAATAAAAACAAAAAGCTACAGGCTGCAAGCAAAAAATGCCTGCAACCTGTAGCTGTAAATACTGTACGTTTCTTATTATTCAAACTTGATCTCATCCAGATAGAATGTAGCGCCTTCCGGGTTATTATCCACATTAGTTGACCAGGCAAAACCACCAAGGATATATGACATATCCTTGCCTTTTAAGTCAACGGTGTATTGCGTCCATTCCTTATTCAAGATAACCGGACCGATAGTCGCGCTATCCGAATCCGAGAACTCTCCCATTATACCACCAACTTTAAACTCTTCAATACGCTCGCCGCCTTTTGCCCCGCGGGCCCAGAAGGTAAGTTTGGTAGCTTTAGATAGGTCAAAACCGGAGTCAATATTACCCCAGTTGTTCGCCGGATTCTGCCAGAAGATACCAGCCCAGCGAGCTCCCTGCGTGGCCTTGCCGCTGTAGACTATCTTAACGCAGGTATCCCCTAAATAAGCGTCCTCTTTTGAAGAACCATCGTATTTTATATCGCCGTAATCACCCATCCAACCGGAAGGAATAAAATGGTTGGCTAAAGATGAACGGTCGGCATAAACATAAAATGGCATAGCTTCCTGCTTTTTACCTTCAGGCTTCAAAGTAGGGTCCGCTTCGAACTTTATATCATCAATATAAAAAGTAGCTCCTTCAGGATTCAAATCTGCGGTAGTAGTCCAACCAAAAGCGCCGTTAAGATAAGACAAATCCTTGCCTACCAGATTAACCGCATACTGTTTCCAGGTATCAGTTAATTCAATCGGGCCCATTTCAACGGAAACAGAATCAGGATATGTCCCCTTAATACCGCCGATAACCACTTTCTGGATTACCTCCCCGCCTTTTGCCCCGCGGGCCCAGAAGGTAAGTTTATTCATTCCGGTTAAGTCAAATCCGCCTTTTTTATTTCCCCAGTTGTTAGCGGGATTCTGCCAATAAACTCCGGCCCAACCCTGGGTCTGTGATTTCTTGGCGCTATAAACAAACTGAATGCTGGTAGTGCCGGCGTGCGGGTTATCCGCTGCCTGGTCATTCATTTTAATATCACCGTAATCACCCATCCAACCGGAAGGAATATAGTGGTTATCTTTGGCATTCTTATCCAGATAAACCACAAATTCCTTAAGGCTGGCAGCATTGTCTTGAGCCATAGCAACTAGCGGAGCCGCAAGGATCAAGGCCAAGATTACTATTAATAATTTCCTCATCTGCACACCTCCCCTTTCTATTCTTGTTACTTGTTAAATTTTATTTCCATTTTTTCTGATACATATAATAAGACTTGCGCAATTGCCTTAAAAACGGGCTTAGTTTTCCATCACCCTGCCCGGACATACCCAACCATTCTTCATGCATATACCCGTCAGGAAACGGCCCAGTCCATAATCCCTTGGAATCATGGATAGCCGGCTCATACGCTTTCCACCATTCATCAAGCCATTCAAAGACTACTCCTCCTAAAGCAGTGCCTGCACCGGAAGAAAATGCCATATTATTCTGGATATCTTCCCATGAACCTGCGTGGTACTGAGCCTGCAACTCCTCAGACTGGTCAGTATTCTTTCCTTCAGCAAAAGCCGGGCATCCGAACTCAGTAATAAATGCCGGCTTACCAGCCTCCTCCTTAACCTGCTTCCAGAAAGCGCCAAACCCGTAATCCCCGCGGTAAGCGTTAGTGCCGAATATATCAATATCCGGGGCGCACTTGCCGAACTTATCCAAAAATAAAATATCCCCGCTGCATATGGCTACCGGATGATCCGGGTCAATGTCTTTGATTATTCTTGCTACTTGATTAGCGAATTTAAAGAATTCTTCCGGCTGCTCATTGGCATTGCAGGCATAACCGTAAACATTTTCATTGCCTAAAAGCCAGAATAAAACATATGGTTCGTCCTTAAACTCATTAACCATCGCCTTTACTGACTCAATCATATTCTTTTTATGTGTTTCATTGCTGTAATCCGTACCCGGATTCCATTGTGCCCCCGAACCAATCGCGTACTTACCGAGGAAATCTCCCACAATCACCCTGATACCGTAAGTTTTATAAAGATCGCGCATTAATTCTTTATTTATTTTAAGCGGATGATGGTAAAGGCGGATAGTATTTACTCCCATATCCTGCATTAACTTAAAATCCCCCACTGCCGGCTCATCAACGTCCTGCAGATTATTTTTGTTCTTATCCACAAATGTATCATATGGGCCGTCAATCTTTCCGTTCTTATTAAAGTCCTCTTCCATCCAATTACCCAGCGTCCCTTCATCCGGAGACTGCCCGACCTTAGTAGGGGCATAGGTAATCCCTTTAATAACATAAGGCTTATCCTCTACCAATAGCTGCCAATCGTTGTTATTATACTGCACCAGCCTGACCTTGCCGCGGCCAACTTTCTTTTTTATACCTACAGATTCGGCCGTAGGCTTAACCCTGGATGCCTCGGAAGCCCAATCAACCTTAACAAATTTTCCCGGATTAACCACCGCGGTATCATTCAGGATGTCATTATCAAAACCATTGAGAATCTTAATCTCCGCGCCTTCCAGCCTATAACCTAATTGCGGGTTGCGCCTTAAAAGAAAATTAATCTTGGCAATCGCCGATACGCCGACATACCAGGGAGTATGCCAATAAGTCCAGCCGTAGCTTCCCGGAAAATGCACAACAATGGAATAATAACACTTGATTGCCTGGGTAATAAGCCCTGCGCGCTCAAGTATCAAACCGGTACAGAATAAACGCACCCCCTGCGGCTCACTGGAAGTAGTCCATTTTACGAATGCCGCCTGCAGATCAGGGGAATAAAGAAAATCCCAGGCATCCCCTTCCAGGCGCTTATCTTTAATTACCTGCTTAAAAATCGGGTCTTTCCTGACCGAGCTGCTGTTTGGATAAACTCCTTCGCCAACCGCGGCCATTAAACCTGCCTGGTCAGTGATTAAATACTGGTAATCCTTAGTCCCTATATTCTTAAATTCCCCGTATTTTGCATAATCTACGAAATCTTCTTTGCCCGGATCAAATAAAACCAGTTTTGTGGGAAGCTGGCTGACTATCTTTTTTTGCTCAACCTCAATCGAGCCGGTCTCTATCTTTTTTATGCTCTGCTCCGCAGCCAGCCTTATTGACCAGAACCAACCGCGGGGATCCCATGCCTGGCCATAAGAATATTTATCCATAATCAATTTGAATATCTTTTTGGCCTCATCATTCTTCTGCTGGCGCATCAGGCTTTCCGCCTGGATGAAATAACAAGTTGCCACATCGTTCAAGGATTGGACTGCCTCAATCTCTTTCTTATTCTTAGGTAAAGCTGTCAAAGAAGCCTGCTCTTTCTCCGCCTGCTGTTTATACAGATCAATACACTCTTGAGTATAATTATTGGTAGCCTCAATATCTTTTTTACCGTGGGAAATCCAGGCCTTGGTAGTCAGGTCGCCGGAAGCAGGCTTATCCTGAGCAAACAGAAGGCCCATGCTAAAAATTAACGAAAGTATTATTAACGAAACATTGCGCATTATCCTACTACCGCCCCCTGGGTAACCCCCTTAACAATGTATTTCTGCATTAATAGATAAACTATAATAATAGGTAAAGCAGTAATGGTTAAGCCCGCCATTAACAGCGGGTAATTGGTGACAAATTCGCCTTGAAATGTCTGCAAGGCAACCTGAAGCGGCATAAACTGCCGGTTATCAAAAATAATCAAAGCCAGGATGTATTCATTCCATACCGCCAGGGCGTTAAACACAATCACCACCGCCAACACCGGTTTAGCCAGCGGCAGGGCAACATGCCACCAAATCCCAATCTTGGAACATCCGTCAATACGCGCGGCATCTTCCAGCTCTTTAGGCATCTTATCAAAAAAAGTTTTGAGTAAGAATATACTGGTAGAAAGCCCCACATTAATCATACATAATATGTAACCAAAAGGGGTATTCCTTAAATTCAGTTTGTTTAATAAAACATACAAGGCGACAGAACTTCCCGGGATAGGGATCATCATCGCGGCCATAAACATAATAAACAAAAACTTGCTTCCGATGAATTTCAGGCGGCTAAAGGCATAGGCAGCCATAGAAGATATAATCACTATCCCAAAAACTACCGATACGGTATAAATAATACTGTTGAAAAAATTTCTGCCAAAACCACCTTCCTTCCAGGCCAAAACATAATTCTCAAAGCGGAATTGATGCGGAATTAAAGAAATATCCTTAAAAATCATATCCTGAGTTTTGAGGCTGGAGACAATCATCCAAAGCAACGGATACAGGCAGGTTATAGAAACGCTAAGCAATAAAATGTGTATCAGTGTATTTACAGTAACCTTTTTACTCTTGTAATAAAGCGCATGCCTCATTTTAGTTTAATGGCCTTTCTTGGAAAAACGGTATTGAATAAACGAAATTGCTACCAGCACCATGCCGAAAGTAATCCCCTGCGCGCAGGCATAGCCAAAACGCGATGAGCCGCGCATAGACGCCAGGATCCTTAAAACCGGCACTGAAGTATGGCCGGCGAATTCACCGCCTACAAGGCTGACAATTAATACAAATACCTGCATCGTGCCTAAGACCGTAAGTATGGCAACCAGGACCATTACCGGAATCATCAAAGGTATGGTTATTTTCTTAAACGCCTGCCAGGCGCTGGCGCCATCCACGCGGGCCGCTTCATAAAGCTCCCGCGGGATAGTCTGCAGGCCGGCAAGAAAAATAAGGAAGCCCCAGCCGAACCCTTTCCAACAGTGGACTAAAGCAACAGTAGTAAGGGCAGTATTCGGATCCGAAAGCCAGTTATGCGCAAAATTACCAAACCCCATACCGATAAGCATACGGTTGATGATATTGGCCCCGTCAATATCGTTGATAATAAAACGCCAGGCCATTCCCACAACCACCTCTGACAAAACCGGAGGGATAAAAAATATCACCCGGTAGAAATTCTTCATTCTTATTTCACGGTCGCAAGCCAAGGCAAGCATAAAAGCCAGGATATTCTGAAAGGTAAGCGCAATTAATGTGATATATGAAGCGTTCCACATTGACTGCCACCAGTTCTTATCCTGGAAAAATATTTCTTTAAAATTATCAAGGCCCACGAATATCCTGGTAAAGGAAATACCGTCCCAATCAAAGAGCCCCAGCTGAAAGACCCAGATAAACGGAATAATGTAAAAAACAGAAAATATGGTTACCGCAGGCAAAACAAAAGTATAATTTTCTAAGGCGCTTTTTATTTTCATTTCGCTCTTCTCTTGGCCATTTCCCGTTCTTTTATCTTCTGCACTTCAGCGGCTACCTGCTCGGGAGACTTCTCTCCGATAATGATTGATTGGATGCCCCGGTCAAAAGCTTCAATTACCAGGGAAAACTCCGAAACCCCCCAGACATTAGGATGCGTGGCATAATCCATACCCCGGGCAAACTGCGCGAGTATCTCCGGAATTTTGGTTAAACTATTTTTATTGGCAGGCAGGTTGTTGGTAGCCTGTGATAAATAAGCCTGTTGGTCCTGATCAGTAAGCCAAATTAAGAACTTTACTGCTTCTTCCTTATTTTTAGAGCGGGCATTAACCATAAAAGAAGAACCGGCTCCGCCCCAGATAGCAATAGGGTGCTGGCTGGATGCTTCCGGCGGGAGCATTGCCCCATATTCAAGCCCGGGATTCATACCCTTATAAACATTTACGCACCATGAACCGTTAAAAGCAAATACCGCTTTTTCATTCGCGAAAAGCTGTTCCGCGGATTTATTAATCATAGTTACCAGGCCCTGGGCTAAAACACCTGAATCCTGCATCTGTTTAAAAAGAGAAAACACCTTAATCCAATCAGGATCAGTATAGGCAACCTCGCCTTTAATCGTAGCTAAAACCTTATCCTTGCCCATAATATTAAAGGCGTAATTATTCGCCAGGCAATCAATCATCCAGACTTCGCCCCATCCGGAAACTAAGCCCTGCATTCCGGCTGCTTTGATCTTAGCTCCTATAGCCAAAAACTCCTGAAAAGTCTTAGGCGGCTTATTAGGGTTTAAGCCCAGCTGGCTAAAAAGCTTCTTATTATAGACCATCTGGATAGTCATAATATCTATGGGCACGGCAAATATGCCCGGTGTTATCCCATAGCTATTGCCCGCAGCGAATTCGTTTACCGCTAAGGCCTTGGGGAAGAATCTGCTTTTCCAGTTTTCATTATCAGCCTGCATATAGGGAGTAATATCTAAAATATGCCCGGCTTTAATGAAAGAAGCAAAATCTCTTTTCTCTCCTAAAATCCCGAAGACATCCGGCAGGTTTACGCCCTGGGCTGCGGCGCGTATTTTTTGTGAATAAGCATCAGAGGGGGCATAAAGTTCAAAATTTACCTTTACCCCGGCTAATCCTTCGTATTTTTTTGCTAATTCCTGGAAGGTTGCGTCGCGGTCAGTCATCCAATGCCAGACATTAATGGAGGGTTTTGTTTCTGTTTTTTGGCTGGAACATCCTAATACTGAAAATAATACAAAAATGCCCAAAAGCGCGTTTCTAAACAACATCCTCATACTCCTTGCCCAGAAGGGCACACCCGCGCAATTCCTTATAAGCGCGGAGTGTTCCGTTTATTAAGAAATTGTCTAATGGAATAGATACAAAAGACGTAATGTTAAAATTTAACATAATTTCAACCGCTGGTCAAGGTTTTTTGTTCAAAAAAACTAAGCCCTGAACACCCGGGAGATACCCATTAAATCTGCCTTTTCCAGCTCTACTCCCAATTTATAGCTGCCCGACTCTGTCTTTTCTACCCAAACTACCTCGCCGCGGGTATACAAAGGGTCATCTTTGTCTTTTATTTCAAGCCAGATCTCCAAGGCTGTATGTATCCTTAATTCTTCAGCAAGAGTCAAACCTAGCCCCTTGGCGCTGACATCCTGAGTATTAGCCAGGCCCTCTTCCCCTGTATCCAGGTTTAAATACCGGGCAGAAGAGTTAAAAGAGAAACGCTCAAAGATCCTATGGTCGTCTCCTCCTTCGCTCTCCTGCTCTACCTGGCTGATGCCGGCGGAATTATTCACGGATTCTTCATTATTACCGAACGGCTTGGGCACATCCGACCACCAATTATTTGCTAATGCCTTAGGCACGTGCGTGTGGACAAAGCGATAGATCTTATCCTTATCCGCATCCCGCAACCTGCTAAAATAAAGGCCGTAATGGTTAACTCCGTTAACAACTTTAACCCAGGCCACCCAGACTTCAGCATCAAAAGTACAGTCGCCTGAAAATTTTAAGCTTATCCTAAGCGCGGTATCCTGCGGGAGCTTACCCCCCAAAACAACCCCCATACCTTTATAGTTTATATCCTTAACCTGGCAAGATACCCCCTCTGCGGCCTGCTCTAATTTAAGCCTGGCCTGCTGGTTTATCTGCCATCTAGGAAATCTTCTGTGTTCATTCATTTTATTTTCAACACCTTATTATATGATAAATATATCCAAATATTTCCTTACACCTATACCCTTTATATCAATTAAAGAAAATCTTACCAAACCAAAATCCCAAGAGATACAACACTATAAAAATAATTAGCACAATTTTAATGCTAACTTTATATTTTGCATTACTTAACAATCCATATTTATGATTGGAACAAACATAAATTAACAAAATTAAGGAATAAACAAATAGCAGGGTAATAAAAATTCTCGCTGGTTCTGCTATCAATTGGAAATCAAGCTTACCCTTACTACAAAGATTATACCTAACCAAAAACAGCACTACAAATGCCGGTACGCTAAATACTACTGTTGACGCAGAAACGACTATTGACTTCTTAACTTGGAGATTATTATTAAGAATATCTACCCCTGACCAAAATAGCAGGAATGCCGAGAAATAAAATATGCTCAGTATAAACCTAACTATTACCTGGTCTAAAAACCAATCCCAAAATCCACAAAAAATATTGTAATCTACATAACCTAAAACAACACTTAATATAAAAGAGGGAAAAATAGCAACAATCAGAAGAAAACCAAAAATTATATTTCCAAAAGCAATAATTTTTAAACCCAGGGGTATTTCTTCAACTTCTCTAATCTGATGTTTTTCTGTCATTATTATTTCCTCTTCCTTCTCCTATAAATTCTTCATAATCAATAACGCCTATAAATATCAATTGAAAAATATCTTGCCAAGCCAAAATCCCAAAAGATACAAGAAGAATAATATGCCAAAAGGTGCTTTAAGATTAAGCCTTGTACCTTTATTTCTAAAAAAATTAACTGCATTATTATTATAAAGAACATAAACTAACATGATTACCAAATAGCTTATCAATGCTAAAAGAAGAAAACTATTAAAATAAACAAAACCTCCGTATGCGAGAGATAAAATTATTATTGGCGTCGAAATAATAATCATTTTCTTGGCGCGGCTATCCCCTATAAATATATCTATTCCGGAAAAAAATAGTAAAAATACAGAAAAACAAAACAATGCCAATGCTAATCTAAATACGATAATATATAAAAGTAAACTCCCTATATTGTTAAACGTTGAATAATCAACATAGCCCAGAAAAACCCCAAGAGTAAAAACAAAAAGATGGCTATATATTAAAATGATTCCCATAATAATATTAAATAAACCTATTATTTTCAAGCCTAACGGCATTTCATTCAATTTACATAATTGGAATACCCCTGCCATTACTATTTCCTCTCTATTTTACCGGTGTCTGATACCTGTTGATTTATCTGCCATCTCGGGAATCTTCTGTGTTCATTCATTTTATTTTTTCAATCCTATTATACCATAAGTAAACTCAGGCACGAAACTAAAGTTAAAATTAGCCCCATTATGCCCTATCGTCGAGGTAGATGACTTAATTTCATCTGGATCAAACTTAGTCCCCAGCCAACCGGCGAACTAACAGCATCTATTTTACTAATGCGTCTTTGGTGCCTTTCATCACGGGAGAATTCAGTGGTAAAGAAAATGTCGGCTATTTCCCTGGCTTCTTCTAATGAAACGAATTTCGCTCCCAAAGCCAGGATATTGGCATCATTATGCTGACGAGTAAGCCGAGCGGCTTCTTCGTTATAACAAAGCGCGGCCCTTACACCCTTAAATCTGTTAGCGGCTATGCTGATACCGATACCCGTAGTGCAAATAAGAATGCCAAATTCATAATCCCTATTAACTATGGCTCTTGCTATCTTCTGGGCAAAATCAGGATAATCACAGGAAGCTTCAGAATACGTTCCGGCATCTTCCATGCCATAACCCTTATCTCTTAAATACTCAATCATTTGTCCTTTTAACACGATTCCGCCGTGGTCTGAACCAATAATAATAGATTTTTCCCTTGCCCTTGCTTCCTCCACCGGCGAGCTGGCCCTGGACATTACCAAAAAATTATCGCGTATTCCCCCCTCTAAAACATTAAACCCAGCTGCCATAATGTCATCCGCAATAAAAGGCCAATGCCTGGCTAATCCTATTTCATGTATACTTACTCCACCTTGCTTAGTCAACCTGGCTAACTGCCGCAATATCGTAACCCCTTCATTATGCAGCTCAGATGTCATACGAATCCTCCCCTGGAAATACATCCTGCTCTGTATAATCGAAGGAATATCCAATACATAGTGACTAAATGTTACGTCGTAAGGCTGCCCGATTATCTCCGAAGGCGGCGCAAGTAAATCGCCCTTAACAACACTCAATCCCTCCTGTTGCGCCAAATCCACTAGTTCCGGATTTCGCTCCACCCCTTCGGCTACGATACCATCTGCCAGCAGCACTAAAAGAAATAATGCAGAACCAGGACCAATTTCCAGCAAGCGCTTAATACTTAAAGGATAGGCATACTCCTTTAAAAGACTCAAGATTAGATCATAATCTGCACAACTAGTAACATATCCATTCAACCCCGCAAGGTCTTCGTCACCTAACCGCTGCCCTGCATTTAACACACAACTAAGATAGGATGATGGAATTTGGACAGTCCCTAACCATCTACCTAACTTCTCCGGCTCTATAGGCAATTGATCAACTAATGATAAAAACCCCCTTGGAAATCGCTCTAAATGTTGAGAAAAATCAATGCCTGCCGGCGAGCTGGAGCTCTCACCAAGATATCCCTTCCTTACCAATATCCCATAGATTATTTCATATTGTACAATCCTCCCTGGGCCGCCAAATGAATCATCGTCGGTGGACAGAAAACTTGCGCGCAATTCAGGAGTGGAAAAATCGGGAAACTTGTTAACAATAGTGCTGAGATTTAAATAATCGGTCTTAACTGATAGCAAGAAACCTTCGATTTCAAAGATATCCTCCCCTATCCTGCGTATGGTAGTAACTACCTCCTCGGTATCCGTATCTATTATTTCAATAAAATAATGCTTACGCTCTTCTTTTCGGTAAATAGCCCCTGCCTTACGCCTGATCAAATAATTATTAGCTGAACTAAAAGCAATGGCTGCCTGGCCTAAGCTGGCAGCATGAGAACCGCCTTTAATCTTAGCTCTCAAAGGACGACGGATTTTTAGATCAAAATCTTTAAATATTTCTGTCTTAAGAGGATATATATTATTTCCACCTGCAGGAACCAATACATTCGCGGAAGGGCTATCTGCTAAGATATAAATGTTTTCTTTGCTGTTCAACAGGACAATAAAATTATCCGGATCATCGCATTGTTCAAGGGCAGCGAGATTTCCTCCGCGCAGCAACTCGCGGTAGAAAACAACTACACCGGGCTTCTCAATATAAAAACGCGGCAGCCTTATGGAAAGGTCTCCCCAAATAAGCACCCTGTTGCTTAATTTATTATATTTAACCCCGGAGGCGCGCAACCCTTTCATTACTGCCATAGTCAATCTATCGTTAGGATAAGCCGACCAAAAGACACGGATAACAAATTCGGACAGCAATGGATGCCTGGATATATCTACCGAAGAACCATATTTACTTAAATCAATCTCCTCTCTCATTGCCGGACGGCCCCTGAATAAAGGTAAAAAGATACTGATACCTTTTCCGGATTCCTCTATCAATAAATAATTATCCTTTATTTTAAGGTCGACTAATTTCATACTATGCTTGTATTCACGGCTGATTAAAACCTTGTTTATAAGAGAATATGAAACGGCTATATTCTTCTTGCTAAATCCGAACCTTGCCAATTTATCATCTAAAACTTTGTCTTTTTCTCCGCTGGGTAACGGCACGCCGAATTTCTTAGCAGCCTTGATAAGCGCAATATCGCGCAATGTTTTGTCCGGGTTACCGCGCAGATCCTGGTCAGAACTAGGCCACCCCAATTTCCTCCTGCGCTCAATCTCTTCAGCAACTTCATGCTTACCCTGATACAGCTCATGACCGGGTAGACAGACCTTATGCCTTCTAGCTGCATAATAGAGTGCTTCATCAGGCACAGATCCGTTCAACAGATCTTTCTTTGTATTACCCAAACTGTTCCTTGTCCTCCAAAGCAACTGCCATAGCACATCTCCTAGATTAAAAAAACGGGCTTTACTTCCCGGCCGCCTGCCTGCCGCCGGCGAGCTTGAGCTATATCCGGCCACTACCGCTCCGCGATCAATTACCTCTTGCCGCTCATCAAGAAGCGGCTGCATAATCTTTATTTTAACCGAAGTAAGCCCGGAATCAGAAATATGCTCTACCTGTTTATCCCCGCCGGGATAATATTTAACCTTCTTTCCCCTTGAAATAACTTCAATCTCCCCCAATAAACTTCTTACCACTAGATCGTGAGTCAAGAAACACCCAAACCCGCAATCTCTTTGGGAAGCCAACTCTTTGCTGGTAAAACGCGTTTCAAAAGCTAAGCTGATATCTTCAAATCCCGGGCCGTCATCTACAAAAACCATCGTAACCCCCTTGCGGCCTGTTTCATTAATACTCTTTAGCGCCAAAAATGAATTAACTTCTATCGGATAAATAAGATTATTACGTAAATCATGGACATTGCTCAGCATCTCATAAAAAACAAAGAATGCTAATAGCCTCAGATCCGGCGCTGAAAACCCATATTTATGGCGAAAATGAATAAAGGCCTTGGTATTTAACAACTCCTGATGGCTGTTGAACCCGGATCTTATATGCTGTTGTTTTCCTAATGGAAGGTTAAAATCATCGTCCAGCATCATTAATAATTCATTACATAGCCTATCGTGTTCATAAGAGGATAGATATAAGAAGTGCCGGTCATACTCTTTATCCCAATCAACTCCCAATACTTTATCCAACAAAGCAGAAAATTGACTAAGAGAAAATGCCGGGCCATCCTCGGCTAAACCACAGATATCAATTTCAATACTAAAAGCTGATTTTAACC
>Ga0172371_10004791_pt1 | contig 20316 bp, 19 predicted proteins | sample Lak12m_FD_114543 | JGI IMG/M metagenome (GOLD analysis project Ga0172371, IMG submission 114543) | Freshwater microbial communities from Kabuno Bay, South-Kivu, Congo - kab_022012_12m | ecosystem: Environmental > Aquatic > Freshwater > Lake | place: Democratic Republic of the Congo: South-Kivu... | reverse complement strand
GTTTACTGTAAAAATTCCAGTCTTTTTAGAGCCTGTAATTGTATTGCCGCCAGATGCAATGTTAGGGGTGGTTGAGCCATTCATAGTTAATGACCCCGTATCTCCACTAAGATTGTTATTCACCTCCGAAACTAATGGGTTCGCTCTTACGCTGGCTAATGTAATCATATATGTGGACTGTACACTGCCGTAAAGTCCTCTTATAGCTGCGTCTTCAGCCGAAGATTGCAAATCAATATACTTGGGTATTGCTACTGCGGCAAGTATTCCGAGAAGCACGATAACCATAACCAGTTCAATAAGAGTAAATCCGCCGTTCTTTTTTAACATAATCCCTCTAATCTCACCTCCTCATTAATGATAGTTATGTTTAAGAAGCAATATTTATGCCCTGACTTTTATGATTTAAATTCAATGCCTTAGCTAAAAAATAAACAAATCAATGAGTAAATATTTACCCGAAATGTCACCTTTGCATTATGACCTCTGCCACTGCCTTTTGAGCCATATCTGAATCCCAGTAAGCATATACCTTAACGGCGGGGACGTGCCGGATTCTACAACCCCCTTTAATTCCCCCTTTGTTAAGGGGGAACGAGGGGGTTGTTTCCGTTCCGCGCTCAGGCGAACTGCCGAATAGATACGGGCTGCCGAAGGAGACAAACATATCTGTTCTATTCTCCAGTTTCCTTATTGCGTTCATCAGCCAGGGACTTGCACCGCCTTTCCACGCGTGAATGCCCGAAAAAACAGCAACAATTACATCTACATCTCTGTCTTCCGGATTTTTTTTAAGGGAAATATTTTCTTTCGGCCTGAATCTTAAAAATTTCAGATTGCTATACCCCTGTTTTAACCTGTTAATCAATGCTTGGCCTTTCTCATCAACATCATCATTCAAAATAACCAGCAAGGGATTTTTTATCTGCTTTATCAGCCCGTCAATCTTTATGGACATCCTTGTAATTTTTTCTGAGAGTCTTTGCTGTCCTCTGAAATCAGGGATAAACTGCCGTGTCTTTATTCTTTTAAATCTTATATCCTGTATCTTGTATCTTGCATCCTGCATCTTGCATCCTGCATCTTTTTCCCTGAGATACTCCGCAATCCTGTCCGGGTCTGACGGATGGAGCAGAAAATCCACACCTGCATTCAGCGCCATAAGTGATGCCTTTTCCTCCGAATGCCTGCCAATACCGCCCATATTCAGCGCATCTGTAATCACAATGCCTTTGAATCCCATCTTATTCCTGAGATAACTTATAGCCTTATCTGATAAAGACACCGGAATTCCCGATGGCTCTAATGCAGACACTTTAAGGTGGCCCAGCATAATCATCTTCACGCCTTGCTTTACGGCATTCCTAAAAGGCGCAAGTTCGGTTTTTTCGAGGGAACGCAATGATTTGTTTATCACCGGCAGTTTTATGTGCGAATCAACTTCAGTATCACCGTGCCCCGGAAAATGCTTGCCGCACGCTGTAATGCCTCCTTTTTGAAATATCTTTATCATCTCATTTCCAAAGAAAGAGACAGTTTCTGCATCCTCACCGAATGCCCTTGTAGAAATAATTGGGTTTTTAGGATTAGTATTTATATCAAAAACAGGCGCAAAGATTGTATTGATTCCGGCATACCTCGCCTCTACTGCAATCGCCTTAAATATATTTCTGAGGAGCTTCAACTTGAGACTTGAGACTTTACCCCCCTTTATTCCCCCCCTTGCCAAGGGGGGATTAAGAGGGGTGATTGCTCCCGCTATTGCCATCGCAGGCGGAAAGGTTGTGCCTCCTTTAAGCTGCTGCCCTAATCCGCGCTCAAGGTCAGAGGAGATAATCAAATGCCCGCCTGCTTCTTTCTGAAGTTTGGCTACACCACGCCTTACTTTATCTAGTTCTCCGCCGAAGATAATGAAGCCCGCAATGCCCTTTCTTACAAGCCCGAGATAATAATCAAACTCCTTTTCGATATCCTTGCCGTTAAGACGCGCGATTATGAATTTGTAGAAGTTCATGGTGTATTATAATAAATAACGGTGAATGGGTGAATAGGTGATTCGGTAAATCGTTCCACGAATAAATCGAATCAGTTTATACTTTGTAGAGACCTTTAGCTGTTCATACACTATATTAAATGGATTGTTGAGGTTCATACTAATCAGGAGAATTGAATGGGTTTATTTGACAGGCTGAAAGAGGGGCTCGCGAAAACAAGAAAAAGTTTTATCGAAAAAGTCGAATCCGTCTTCACGCAAGGGAAGATCGACGAAAAAGTCATAGATGAACTCGAAGAAATACTTATCACATCCGATATCGGAGCTCATTCCACAGGGGAAATCGTAACCTCGCTTAAGACCGAAATTAAAAAAGGTACGGTAAATGATAGCGCCTCGGCAAAAGAATTTCTCAAAAAAGAAATGTCGTTACTCCTCGGTTCTTCTTCGCCCCTTGTCCTTTACGGCGAAAAACCTTTTGTTATACTTACGGTTGGAGTCAACGGAGTTGGCAAGACCACAACAATCGGGAAGCTCGCGAGCAAATTCAGGGCTGAAGGCCATTCAGTGATGCTTGGAGCAGCCGATACCTTCAGGGCCGCCGCAATAGAGCAGCTTGAGATATGGGCTGAAAGGTCCGGCGCCTCCATCGTCAAACATCAAAGCGGCTTCGACCCTGCCGCGGTTGCGTTTGACGCGATTGAATCGGCAAAACATAAAAAGATTGACGTTGTGATTATTGACACCGCAGGCAGGCTTCATACAAAAAGCCCTTTAATGGAGGAGCTGAAAAAGGTCAAGCGCGTTATTCAGAAATCGCTGCCGCACGCGCCTCAGGAAATATTGCTCGTTGTTGACGCAACCACAGGGCAGAACGCGTTAAGGCAGGCGCAGATGTTCAATGAAGCCGTGGGAATCACAGGTGTCGCTCTTACAAAACTCGACGGCACGGCAAAAGGCGGCATTGTGTTTGCGATAAAAAAAGAACTCGGAATCCCGGTAAGGCTTATTGGAATTGGCGAAGGGATTGAAGACCTCAGGGATTTTGACTCAGAGGAATTTATAGAGGCGCTTTTTTCATAAAATCAATCCAGATCGGAAGGGCTGCCCTTGAGCCTGTCTCTTTCTTGCCGATTGGCGTGTGGTCATCCCTGCCGACCCAGACTCCGACGACCAGATTGTCGTCAAAACCAATAAACCACGTATCAGTATAGTTATTTGTCGTGCCTGTCTTGCCGTATATAGGCATGTTCAGTTGTTTCGCGCTCTGCGCCGTTCCCTCTTCAACAACAGCCCTGAGGAGAACCTTTATTTCCTCAACATCCTTTTCCTGAAACACTTGCTCCGCTGAAGGCAATATTTCCTCTACAATCTTTCCGTCTCTGCCTATTATCCTTTCTATCAATAAAGGTTTTACCTTTTTTCCGGAAGCAAAAACCGAATATGCGGATACCATTTCGAATAAAGTTACATCAGATGCTCCGATTGCAAGAGAAGAATAAGGCTGTAGTTCGCTTTTTATTCCTAGCCGCCTTGCCATTTCAATAATATTTTTAATCCCTATTTTATCCGCGAGCCTCACAGTTGCCGCATTAAGGGAAAGTGCGATTGCGGTCTTAAGCGTCACTTCTCCGTGATACTTGCCGTCGTAATTTCTTGGAGACCAGAGTTCGCCGGGCCTTGCGCCTTTAAGAAAAATAGGAGAGTCCTCTATTTTTGCCTCTGCTGTCATGCCTTTTTCAATTGCAGCGGCATAAACAAACGGCTTGAATGCCGAACCGGGCTGCCTTAGCGCCTGAACCGCCCTGTTAAACTGGTTCTTCCAGAAATCAGAACCGCCGACCATTACCTTAACATGGCCTGTTTTAATATCTATGGCAAGAAGAGCTCCCTCTATTCCCGCGCCTGCCCGTTTTTCAACTGAAAAAATCCCTTTTTTAACAGCCTCCTCAGCAGCATTTTGCATATCCATATTAAGCGTCGTATAAATCTTAAATCCTGATGTATAGAGTTCATTCCCGTATTTTGCCTCAAGTTCCTGCCTTATGGATTCAACGAAATACGGAGCATTGTATTTCCTGAAATTCGGAGTAACAGGCAACGGCGTCCCTTCGGCTTCATTAAACTGCGCCTCTGTTATAAACTTTTGACTCAGCATTTCCCTTAGAACCTTTTTTCTTCTTTCTCTGGCCCTTTCCGGATTTTTAAAAGGAGAATACAGTGACGGAGCTTTTGGCAAAGAGGCAAGAAGCGCGGCCTCGGCTATATTAAGTTCGCCTGTTGATTTTCCGAAGTATGTCTGGGAGGCAGCTTCGATACCGTAGGCCCTTGTGCCGAAATAGGCCTGATTCAGGTATAACCCGAGGATTTCGTCTTTTGTATAGTGTTTTTCTATCTGCATAGAAAGGACCGCTTCTCTTATCTTTCTTTTTATGCTCCTGTCAGGCTTAAGAAAAAGCATCTTGGCAAGCTGCTGGGTTATCGTGCTTCCGCCCTGAACAATGCTTCCCGCCTTAATATCGTAGTAGAGGGCGCGCATAATTCCCACCGCGTCAACTCCGTGATGTTTGTAAAATCTTATGTCCTCGATTGCTACAAATGCCTTTTTAACATGCTCGGGTATTTTCTGATGCGGAATAAAGGTCCTTCTTTCAAGATACAACTCCGCTATCAACTCTCCCTCCGAAGAATAGACTTGCGAGGACTCTATCGGCTTATAAACTTCAAGAGCCTTTATCCCGGGAAGGTCTGATAACATCCAGTAAACAGCTCCGATAACAATGCCCGTAATCGCGGGAAAAAGCGTAAAGAGGATAAGGATAGGCCTGATTCTTGATTTTCTGTTTTTTTGCGCTTTTTTTAGTTCATGTTCAAGAGTGGTCATGCTAGTTAATTATAATTGAAAAGCAGGCTGTTTTTTTGTTAAAATTCAAGATGTCGGACGAAACCAAGAAGGCCGGCCTGCTTCTCAGGACTGTGGCAAAAACAATTGATCTGATAATCGTTGCCGCAGCGGCTGAATTAATACCGAGGGCGGGATTTTTTGCCGGACTTGTCTATCTGCTTATCAGCGACGGCCTTTTTAACGGCAGGAGCCTCGGCAAACAGCTGACGGGATTAAAGGTCGTTTCTGTCGTAACCGGCAATGCCTGTTCCGTTAAAGAGTCAATACTAAGGAACCTTGCGCTTTGCATAGGCATTGCTATCTGGAGAATCCCGTTAATCGGATGGGTTTTCACCCTGCTTATACTGGCATTTGAGTTCATAATGCTTTTGGGAAGCAAAGAAGGAATGCGTCTTGGCGATGAAATTGCCAAGACAACTGTCATAGAGTTAAAACAGGCTGATAGCCTATAGGTCGTAGACTGATAGCTGTCAGCTAATAGCTGAACTAAGGAGAAAAGAAATGTTTTTAAATAATGTCCTCGGATTATTCTCAACTGATCTTGCTATAGATCTCGGCACGGCAAACACCCTCGTATTTGTCAAGGGCAAAGGTGTCGTATGCGACGAGCCCTCTGTGGTTGTAATAAGAAAGAATGACAAGAAACCAATAGCAGTAGGCGCAGAAGCCAAAAAAATGCTTGGCAAAACTCCAGCCAATATCATGGCCATAAGGCCGATGAAAGACGGGGTTATAGCGGATTTCGACGCCACGGGCGAAATGCTCAAATATTTCATTGCAAAGGTGCATAACAGGCGCAGCTTTGTGTCGCCGAGAGTAATTATAGGCGTTCCTTCGGGAATCACGCAGGTTGAACAGCGCGCTGTTAAGGACGCTGCTCAGGCCTCGGGAGCCAGAGAGGTCTATCTGATCGAAGAGCCCATGGCCGCTGCCGTAGGCGTAGGGCTGCCTGTAGGCGAACCTTCGGGAAATATGATAGTGGATATCGGAGGAGGCACTACCGATATAGCTGTCATCTCTCTTGACGGCATCGTATACAGCAAGGCGGTGAGAGTAGGCGGAGACAAGATGGACGAAGCGCTCATCTCTTACATGAAGCGCAGATACAACCTTATGATAGGCGACAGGACAGCAGAGCAGATAAAGATAGAGCTTGGCTCTGCATACCCCTCGGACGTAGATGTTCACCGGGAGATGGAGATAAAAGGAAGGGATCTTATATCGGGAATCCCCAAGACAATAACAATAAACGAGGATGAGATACGAGAAGCCCTCAGCGAGCCCGTAAATACGATTCTTGACACCATAAAAGTAACGCTTGAAAACACGCCGCCTGAGCTTGCCGCTGATATAGTTGACCGCGGGATAGTGCTTGCCGGAGGCGGAGCTCTTCTGAAGGGGCTCGATATCTTTATAAGAGAGGAGACCGGACTTCCGGTAATAGTTGCGGATGACCCGCTTACCGCTGTGGTGAAAGGCGTCGGAAAGATGCTTGATGATTTTGAACTTCTAAGGAAAATAGCTATTAATTAATGCCAAAGAAGAGGCTTTTGCTTTTTTTTTCTCTCGTTATTGCGTCAATTATTCTGATGACATACCAGATTAACAGGGAGGGGCTCAATCCTTTGCGCCTCGTAACCTACCCTGTCAACATCGCAAATGACGCGGTTAATTCCGCCTGCTCCACGATAAAAGGCTTTTTCAGGAAGATGCGCCTCCGCGATGAAGAAAACAAGAGGCTGAAACTGGAAGTTGATAATCTGCTTATGGAACAGCAGAAATACAAGGAGGCATTGCTTGAAAATTCAAGGTTAAAAGAATTGCTAGCGCTTAAAGAAAAAGAGAAGAAATATATCACTGCCGCGAAGGTTATAGCAAGGGGCAATGACCAGTGGACCAATACCCTTGTAATAAATAAAGGCAGGCATGACGGAATAGAAAAAGACATGGCGGTAATAACAAGCAGGGGGCTTGTAGGCAAGATACTTTCAGCGTCAGATTCTTATTCATATGTGCTGCTGCTCAATGACGTAAATTTCTCAGCGGCGATAAGGCTTCAGGAAAGCAGGACTGAAGCGATAATATCGGGAACCGGCTCAAAAACATCCGTCCTGAAATACGTTTCTCATGAATATGAAGTAAAAGAAAACGAGATAGCGCTCACATCAGGCCTTGATTCTCTTTTCCCTGCCGGCATACCCGTGGGCACAGTAACAAAGGTTGTCCGTAAAGGCGCGGGCTTTTTTCAGAATATAACGGTTACCCCTTTTCAGGACAGCACAAAACTCGAAGAGGTCGTGATAGTCAGGCGATGAAAAGAATAATCTTCCTCCTCATAATTTTTTTAGCGTTCCTCCTTGAGGCAAGGATATCCATCTTCGGCGGCAGGCCGGATTTCGCGGCAGCTATAGCCTATTATTTCGGGCTGAAAAACGGAGAAACCAAAGGGATACTATTCGGTTCTTTCATCGGCCTTATAGCCGACAGCCTTTCCGGAGGCATTTTAGGCCCTAATATGTTAGCGAAGGGGCTTGTGGGTTTTCTCGCGTCCTTTATTTCCGTAAGTTTTTTCAGGTGGACGCCCCTTCTCGGAATAATAGGCATTTCCGTTCTCACAGCCCTAAACGGGATAACAGTGTTTCTTTCCAAAACGATATTTGAAAACACGCCGACCTCTATTTCATCCGCGATATTCGTGATACTCTCCGCCTCGCTCATAAATTCCGTATTCGGCATATTCATAAGGCCCAAAGATGAGCAATAACACCAGAAGCAGGATACTATTGGCAAGTTACGTCATTGTCGTCCTGTTCGTTTTTCTTGTTATCAGGCTCTGGCAGCTTCAGGTTCTCGATGGAAAAGAATACAGAAAAATATCCACCGGAAACATGCTGCGCATTATCAAAATCCCGGCTCCAAGGGGAATTATCTACGACAGGAACGGCACTCCGCTCGTAAAAAATTCTCCGTATTTTTATGCCTCCCTTATGCCGGAGAACTTAAAAAACGTGAATGTGCAGTATTTAGCGGATATCCTCGGAATCAACGCAGGCGACCTTCAGGCAAAGATAAACAAAAAGGGGCTGAGCCCGTTTGAGCCGATAAAACTCAAGGAGGGGCTCACATTCGCAGAAATAGCGGCAATAGAGGCAAGGCGCTCGGATTTTCCCGGCCTGATAATTGACATTGATATGAGCCGTGAATATTTGTATGGGGATGTCGGGGCTCATCTCATCGGGTACCTCGGCAAACTTAATCCTTCCCAGTCAAAAAACCCGGAATTCAAGGATGTGCCTACCGAAGCGTTTATCGGACAGTGGGGCGCTGAACTTCTTTTTGATAAGTCCCTTCGCGGAACACCCGGAGAACGGATTATTGAAATTGACGCGCTTGGAAGGGAGATAAAACTATTAAAGGAAAATCCGCCTGTTAAGGGAGATGATTTAAAACTGACCATTGACATAAACCTGCAGAAAGCTGCTGAAGACTCGTTTGCCGGAAGGGCGGGAGCAGTGGTCGCCCTTAAACCGGATTCAGGAGAGATACTCGGGTTTGTGAGCAGGCCGTCTTTTGATCCGAATCTTTTCGCTCGGGGCGTCAATCAGAGCCAGTGGGCAGCGTTGATTCAGGATAAAAAATTGCCCATGCTGAACCGAGCGCTTCAAAGCCAGTATCCTCCGGGCTCAACATTTAAGATAGTAACCGCGATAGCCGCGCTCAACGAAGGGGTAATCACACCTGACACAAAGGTCACCTGCACCGGAGGCATAAACTACGGAAAGTGGCAGTTCGGCTGCTGGAAAAAAGGCGGGCACGGAACTGTCTCCCTGCACAAGGCCATAGTTGAGTCCTGCGATGTCTATTTTTATGAGGTCGGAAAGCGCGTCGGTATAGATAAGATTGCGGAGTACGCTAGAAAACTCGGGCTCGGAAGCGAGACAGGATTGCCGTTGGTAAAAGAACGGCCGGGATTGATACCTGACACCAAATGGAAACAGGAGAAGAAAAAACAGCAGTGGTTCCTCGGCGAGACCTTCAACGCAGCCATTGGACAGGGCTATGTCGCTGCAACTCCGATACAGATGGCGCAGCTCATGAGCATCGTTGCAAACGGTGGCTCAATATATAAACCCACAATAGTTAAAGCTGATACGCCCGCACAGCCCATTGCAAGCGCGGATATAAAACCCGAGGTCATTGCCCTGGTTAGGGACGGGCTCTATGGGGCTGTAAATGAGGGCGGAGGAACCGGCGGGGCTGCGAGGTCATCCCTTGCTTCCGTGGGAGGAAAGACAGGAACCGCGCAGGTTGTCGGCATAAGAAAAAGTTCGCATCAATTACCCGAGAAATTGCGGGACCATGCATGGTTCGTAGCGTTTGCGCCTGTGGAAAACCCCTTGATTGCTCTATGCGTATTTGTCGAGCACGGAGGGCACGGCGGCGGCGCAGCGGCACCCATCGCAAAACAGGCAATAGAGGCGTACCTGAAGAATGAAAAAAATCGGTGAATGGCCATGGCTCGTAGAGGTGAATCGGAAAATAAAATTTAAGTCTATTCACCATTATTAAACATATGTTAAAGATAAACAGGCGGCTGTTAAAAAATTTCGATTGGGGAACATTCCTCATAGTAATCCTACTTTCTATCGTAGGGATAATGACTATTTACAGCGCCACACGGCCCTTGCTCCCGACCGACCAGCCGAATTATCATATAAAACAGATCTACTGGCTTTTGCTTGGAATTGCGGCCCTCTTTTTTATAGTGAGTTTTGATTATATCTGGCTAAGCAGGTTTGCATATCCTGTATTCGCCGTCGGCGTTGTCCTTCTCATAATAGTTCTCATTGCGGGTAAAACAGGCCTGGGAGCCCAGAGGTGGCTGACCCTCGGCCCGATTTCTTTTCAGCCCTCCGAGATATTCAGGCTTATGTTCATAATAGTCCTGTCAAGACATTTTCTTGAAATAGGCGGCACAATGGGGTTGGCCTCCATAATAAAAATCTTTCTTACCTTCGCGTTTATCCCGCTGATCATCCTGCTCAAACAGCCTGACTTAGGCACCGCGATTGTCCTGTTAATGATGTTCCTTTCACTCAGCATTGTGAGAGGATTGCAAAGGAAAGTCATAATTCTCTTGATTGTGCTCGCAATAATTTCAATCCCGTTTATCGGCAATATAATGTGGGAGGGGCTGAAAGATTATCAGAAAAACAGGCTCGTTGCTTTTATGGAGCCAGAGGCTGACCCTGCAGGAATCGGTTATCACATCAACCAGTCTAAAGTCGCAATCGGCTCCGGCGAAATCCTCGGCAAGGGCTACATGAGGGGGACTCAGGGGCCGTTCAGGTTTCTTCCCGAAAAGCAGACAGATTTTATCTTTGCGGTGTTCGCAGAGGAATGGGGCCTTGTCGGAAGCCTTCTCCTTCTGCTTATTTATCTTGCCTTGATTCTCAGGGGGGTTGATACCGCGTTAAAGGCAAAGGACGAATTTGGAAGGCTGCTTGCTGCCGGAATAACGGCAATGTTCTCAACCTATTTCTTTATAAACGTTGGCATGACTTTGGGCATAATGCCTGTCGTTGGAATCCCCCTGCCCTTTATGAGCTACGGCGGAACGGCTATTCTTTCAAATTTCATCGCGGCGGGCATTCTCATAAACATCAGGACAAGAAGGTTCGAACTCTTTTATTAGAAACGCCTCTTCTGTTATAATTATGAGCTCTCAAGCTAAAAGCTATCAGCTATGAGCTAATAGCTTATTAATAGGCGGTGTAGCTCAGGTGGTAGAGCATGCGACTCATATTCGCAGTGTCCGGGGTTCGAATCCCTGCACCGCCACCAATTTTTTAACCCGTTTAAGGAAGTTTCGTGCCGTTTATCCGGCAATATTCAACAGTAAAATATCTCTTTTGAAAATACCTCGCGACATTCACAAGGCCGATAAGAACCGGAACCTCTACGAGGGGGCCTATGACAGCGGCAAAGGCCGAACCTGAATTTATGCCGAAGACCGCAACAGCGACGGCAATCGCAAGCTTGAAGTTATTGCTTGCAGCGGTAAAAGAAAGCGTGGCTGTCTTAGGATAATCCGCACCGATTTTTTTGCCCATATAAAAAGATATAAGGAACATCACCACGAAGTAGATGAGAAGCGGTACGGCTATGCGCACGACATCGAGCGGGAGTTGCACAATGTAATTGCCCTTGAGCGAAAACATCACCACAATCGTAAAAATCAGAAAGATAAGAGTGACCGGACTTATCTTCGGTATAAAACTCTGCTCGTACCATTGCTTATTCTTCAGCTTGATGAAAGCAAACCGCGTAACCATGCCCGCTATGAAAGGAATGCCGAGATAGATAAATACGCTCTCCGCAATCTGTCCTATTGTAACGTTTACGACAACGCCCTTTAGCCCGAACCATCCGGGCAGCACAGTGATAAACAGATACGAATAGAATGAAAAGAAGAGAAGCTGGAATATCGAATTAAAGGCAACGAGGCCTGCGGCGTACTCCGGATCTCCGCAGGCAAGGTCATTCCAGACAATGACCATTGCGATGCATCTGGCAAGGCCGATCATAATGAGGCCCACCATGTATTCAGGATATGCTCCAAGGAAAATGATTGCCAGAACGAACATTAAAATGGGGCCGATAACCCAGTTTTGGATCAACGATAATACAAGGATTTTTTTGTTTTTGAATACCTCGCCGAGTTCTTCGTATTTGACCTTGGCCAATGGCGGGTACATCATAAGAATCAGGCCGATGGCAATAGGGATATTGGTAGTTCCTACCTGAAACCTGTTGATGAATTGCTCAGCGCCGGGGATGAAATTTCCGATACCGATGCCAGCAGCCATTGCGGCAAATATCCAGAGGGTCAGGAACCGGTTAAGAAATGATAATCTTCCACTCGTGTTTTCCGGCATAGCCTTAATTATGACTTAACAGTTCTCTACTTCCCAAACGGGCACATCGGGTAGCTGCAAGCCTTGCAGTTCATGCATAAGCCGCCGTGGCCGAGTTCTGCGAGTTCTTTTCTGCCGATTATTTCTCCGGCTAATACTCTCGGAAGAATCAAATCAAAAATAGTTGTCTTATGATACATCCCGCAGGCAGGGATTCCCAAAATAGGAATAGGCTGATGGCTCATGGCTGATGGCTCATGGCTTCTACTGCTATCAGCTATGAGCGATGAGCTATGAGCTATATATGCTGCCAAGAACATTGCGCCGGGAAGGACTGCCGAGCCGTAGGTAATATCGGTCACGCCGAGTTTTCTTATCGCAAATCTTGTGACATCGTCAGGGTCCACGGACATGCCTCCTGTTGTAATCAGCAGTTCAGCGCCGGCGTCTATCAATTCCCTAAGCCGCGACTCTATGTATTCTTCATTATCAGGCGCATAGTATGTGCCGACAAGCTCGCATCCGTATTCCTGCAACTTTTTAGTTATGACAGGAGCAAAGGCGTCCTTTATCTTTCCGTAATAAACCTCATTGCCTGTTATGACAATACCCGCTTTCAGCTTGCGGATTTCTTTGACTTCGATGATAGCAGAAGGTGAATGGGTGAATCGGTGAATCGGTGAATCGGCATCAGAGTCTTTGATACTTTGAAACTTTGACCCTTTGACACTATCTGCTATTCTAACTGCCTCTTCAACCACATTCTTTTTCACTACCAACGGAATCGCCCTTGTGCCCGCGACAAGCCGTCCTTTTTTAACTATCGTATTATTATGAAGTGTGGCGCACATTACATCGCCAAGCATATTAAATTCTGTAAGGGCATCCTTGTTGATTTTTAAAATGCCGTCCCTTTCGGCAATTATATTTATCTTTCCTTCTTTGGGCTCTCCTTCTATCTTTACGCCTTCTCCCATAAGGGCCTTTGCCAATGCGTATGCGGCATCGTTTTCGTGCAGCTCGTCTTCTGCAATGTTAAGGACATAGAGATTCTCTTTGCCGAGCCTTTGAAGATGGCAGACGTCTTCTTTTTTAATAACGTGCCCTTTTTTAAAGGCCCTGCCTTTGAATTCATCCTGCCTTATCTCCGTAATGTCATGCGCAAGCACTGTACCGATTGCGTCTGTCACAGGGATCGTTTTAACGCCTAATCTGTTTTTAGTGTCTGAATCATGAATGTCGCACATATTGCCTCCGTTGTTACGGTGAATTGGTCAACAGGTGAATGGGCAAAGGATTTTATTGTTTTCCGATTCACCCATTCACCGATTCACCTATTTACCGGTGATAAATATTTTGCTGAATTTTTTATCAACCATTTCCCTTATTCCTTCTTCCATCTGCTGGTATTTTTTTAAAAAGTCTCTGGCCTCTTTTGTTAGGGCTGCGCCGCCGCCGTTTCTGCCTCCTGCCTGACGCTCAACCAGTTTTATGCCGAGGCGCTCTTCCATGGCCTTTATATAGCTCCAGGCCTTTCTGTATGAGATGCTTATCTCTTTTGCGGCCTGATTGATGGAGCCGTATTTATCTATGGCATTAAGCAGGAATCTCCTGCCTCTGCCGAAAACCGGCTCTCCTTCAACCTCAATCCAGAGTTTGGACTTTATCTCCATTTTTTATCTGGCCTCCGTTTAAGACCTTTATAAAGATTCCCTCTTTAGGCATTACACAATCTCCGGCCTGATAGTAGATGGCGCACCTTGTATGGCATTCTTTTCCTATCTGGCTTACTTCTCCTACTACGCTTTCTCCTATCTCCATCTTTGTGCCGATAGGAAGGCTAACAAGGTCTATGCCTTCTGTGGTGATGTTTTCGGCAAAGTCTCCGGGTTTTACGTTAAGCCCCTTTTTCTTCATTTTTTCTATGCTTTCAAGGGCTAACAGGCTTACCTGCCTGTGCCAGGTGGAGGAGGCGTGGGCATCTCCTTCTATTCCGTAATCTGTTTTAAGGAATACCTCGTTTACGGGTTTTTTCCTCATGCCTTTTTTATCGCTTATGTTGATTGATACTATCTTGCCTTTCATGTTGGTATATCATCCTCCTATTCTGGACATATTTCTTAGAGAGTCTAAGTCATTTCGTTTATGCACATTGTGGCCTTCAGGTTTGACATCTATGGCAAGCCTCAAAAGGCGCTCTATCTCGCTTTCTTTATCTAAAGACGATTGCCTGAGGGCGGGTTTCAGGTCTATCTCTGTCTCTGAGAAAAGGCAGGGCCTGAGTCTGCCGTCTGCCGTAATGCGAAGCCTGTTACATTCCCCGCAGAAGTGATGGGTCAGGGCGCTGATAAAGCCTATTACTCCGGGCGCGCCTTCAAGTTTAAAATACCTTGCAGGCCCGTTTTTACGCGCGCGCACAGGCGTGAGAGGTCCTATTTTTTCTACTGTCTTTTTTAATTCGTCCGTTGATATATAACTTTCATCCGACCAGAGGTCTCTTCCTCCTATGGGCATGAATTCTATGAAGCGCACATGGCGCGGCGTCTCAAGCGTCATTCTTGCAAAGTCTTCTATTTCGTCGTCATTAAGCGCTCTTACTGGCACCATGTTGATTTTTACAGGCTGAAGCCCCGCTTCTTCCGCAGCCTGAAGGCCTTTTATGACCTGTCTTAAGTCTCCGCCTCTTGTAATCTCTTTGTATCTTTCAGGCCTGAAGCTGTCCAGGCTTATGTTGACCCTGTCAAGGCCCGCGCTTGCAAGGGTGCGCGCGTATTTTTCAAGGAGTATGCCGTTTGTGGTAAGGCTGATGTCTTCTATTGCGTTTATCGCCTTGAGAGATGATATGAGATAGGGAAGGTTCTTTCTCGTTAGCGGCTCTCCTCCCGTAATCCGTATCTTTTTTACGCCGAGGCGGGCGGCTACCGTTACAACTCTTATAATCTCTTCGTAGCTGAGTATCTCCTTGAACTCAAAGGGTTTTAATTCCCCCTTGGGCATGCAATACTTGCACTTCAGGTTGCACCTGTCTGTAATCGAAATGCGCATGTAATCTATTACTCTGTCAAAGTTATCTCTGAGTTCCATAAATCTTTTTCTCTATGTTTTTCCTATTCACCTATTAACCGATTCACCAATTCACCGTTTTCTTGTTTCGTTATGACTTTTTCGCATAGCGAATTATTTTAAAAAAATTACGCATTGATTTTTTCAAAAACAGAAATAGTTATGTTCGGATGCCAGAAGACCCCTTTTAGCGGCGACAGGGTTCCCCTTATTGTGCTTTCAATAAGTTGTTTCGCAAAGTCCCTATTGATAACTAATTCGTCGTCACCGGCAAAAACATGAATCCCGTTAGGCTCTATGCGCATAATCACATTTTTTGCGTCAGAGCCGAGCGAACCGGCAATCGCGTATAAGATATTCCCGACGTATGCCTGCGTAAAGTCGTTCAGCGGCACAATATTATTATTTACGAGAAGGGCGGTCTTCAACCTTGTAATACCCTCCTTCAGCGCAGGGCCTGCATAATGCTTTTCCATTGTTATAAATCTCCCTCATATCCTGAACATATTCCCCGCAGCCTTCGCACCTTATCCTTTTCAAAGGCCTTCCTGGCATGTCTTCAGGTTTTATGCTTACCGTTACGTTCATTACATCAAATAGTTCTTCATCAGGCATCGTTTTATACGCCTCAAGCTGTGCCTTGTATTTATCTTCGATTGCAGGGAAATATTCTTTTGCCTTTTCCCTTGCTTCCTCTTTTGCGACAACCCTTACTGCCTTTTGTGTCTTAAGATTAAAAAACGTAGCCGCCATCTTGCCGTAGTCCATAAACTTCATGGTCCTGTGGCCAAGGCTGCATCCTGTGACAGACTGAACAGCGTCCGTAGCGCACCTGTCCATTTCCACAAAGACGATTAGGCTCTTCCTGTCTTTCCCCTTCGGGTCTTCAATGCCTATTTCTTTTAATCCGAGCATTGACATCTTTACCCCAAGCACTTGCCCCGGACACAGATGGCCGTGAATCTTAACCGATTCTTCAAGGAGAGATTCAAATTCAGCTTTTACTTCCATTAACATTTAAAAGTATACCCCGTTTAATTGTAAATTTTTTGTTAACTTTTTTAGGCAGTTTATCGCTTATTCATCTTCGCCTACCATCCCGCAGCCTGACTCTTCAAGCGGGTTCATCCATGCCTCTTCCTTTTCAACTTCCTTTTTCTGCTCTGCCCCGCCTTTTTTAAGCTGGGTCTTCTCTTTTTTCAATTTGGCGATTTCTTGCGACATGCTTTCAATCGCCTGTTTCATTTTTCCAAGCACATCGAGGTTAATCCACTGTTCGTTTTCTATGGGATAAGGCGGATTAATGCTGTTGCCGTAAACTGTCCATGAATCGTCATACACCGCAGGATTTTTAAATCCGAGCAATCTCATCTCAAAATAATTGACCGTGGCCCGTGCGCCTGTCTGGCAATAGACTATTGTCCTCTTATCTTTATTCAATGTTGAATATAGAGACAGCGCCATGCCCAAAGATATAATGCCGGTTTTTTTATCATAGGTCTTGTCATGAGGGACATTCATTGTCGTGTTCGGGATGCGGCCGCCTCTCAGAGACCTTATATCCATGCCTAAATATTCCTTTTCGCTTCTGGAGTCAATTAGCTGAATGTTTTTTGTTCTTCCCTTTGCAATGGCGAGAATTTCTCCTGTTGTCGCAATAACGGAATTATTCACCTTCGCCTTAAAGGTTGCAGGCGTAAGCCGCCTTGCTGTTTTATCTATGGGCTTACCGCTTTTCCCCCATTCATTCAGCCCGCCGTTTAAAAAATAGACCTTGTCATGCCCGAGATATTCCAGGATCCAGAAGCCGGTTGTCGCATGGTCAAGGGTTTTAGCATCGGCATAAACCACTACGTGTTTGGAATTGTCTATGCCTGCATTGCCGAGTATCATCTCCATATCTTTTACTTTCTTAATCCTCTCTGTTCCGTCTCTGAGGATATAACGGCAAGAATCCCCGAGGTTTATAGCTCCGGGTATATGGCCTGAGTCATACAGCTTCTTAGACCTGCAATCCAAAACCACCCATTCGGGATTAGTCAGAATTTTTTCTACATCATCAACTGTGTATAAAAGGCTCTTTTCCGCTCCGGCAAAGGCATAGACCGGCAAGAGCAGAGCTATTGCCGCAAAGAAAATTATTCTATTCAGCTTCTGCTTCATTCAATGCCGCCTCCTCTTCAATCAAAAAATCCTTGGCGACCTTCGCAGCCTCCCTGTAAAAATCCAGCTTCGCCGCTCCTATTACCCTGTCAAAGAAACGCGGCATCCAGTTTATGATATGTTTCTTAAAAAATGCCTTTTCCACTTCCACGCACTTTTTTACTGTAGCTTCATCTGCCCTTTCCCGTGCAAGTTTTTCCTGCTCTATAACCTTTTGCATGAATTCAAGCTCAATGCTGACATGATCCGGAATGGATTCAAATTTTTCAGACAGATTCAGGCCGTAATGCTCCACCCAGTTCTTAAAATCCGACGTGCATTCTCCCCAGTAATAACCTACCCTGCCTGTGCTGTCAGGAACATATATCGATTCGTGGGGAACTATATGCTTGCCGGGCCCTATAAAAAGAGCTGCGTATTCCACCGCCAATTCTTCCTCTATCTGCTCTGCAGGCCTGTTGAAAAAATTCTGGTCCATCTTTGCGCCTGCTTCCACAAGGAGGTTCAACATCCCCGTGTCAATCATTCCCTTTATCTGTTCGGCAGTAAGCTCCTGCCGGAATATTCCAGCTAAAAAACCGTAAGTGTCGCTCCGTTGCTTGGCAAGTTCCATAGACGCGTTTACCATCGAAAAATTCTCTCCTTTAACAAAAATAAAAGGGGGAAGGGAAGTCCCTTCCCCCTTTCTAAAGCAGTCTAAAATATTTTAGGCTTTCTTAACCTTAACTACAGTATCCATCCACCTCTGCTGCCCGCCCATCGGGTCTGTGGAATTCGGAATAATCCAGTTAGGATGCACGCCGTTTTCCTTCCACCATTTGAGGTTGAGGTCCATGGCGCTGTCAAGAGCGCCGGCTGCATGCGGGGCGCTTTTGCCTGAGGCGTATCTTCCATACTCCCAGTGTCCCGTATGATGGGATATCGCCACCGCAGAAGGGTGAACTCCGTCGGTAACCTTTGCCTTTATCTTTATCGAACCTACTGCCGATGTAACCTCTACCATATCTCCGTTTTTGACGCCGAGTTTTTTAGCGGTCTTCGGGTTAATCCAGGCCGCGTTAGCATGATAATCCTCTGTGAGGAGCTTGCAATTCTGAGTCCTTGACTGCGTCTGGGTCCTAACCTTAAAGGTAGTAAGGATCAATTCGCCGCCTGACATCTTCTGATGCTCCGGGATAGGATAATATGTCGGCATCGGGTCAAAGCCTTTCTTTTTCAACAATTCAGAGTAGAACGCAAGTTTGCCTGTTCCTCTGAAAAGCGCATCTTGCGGGAAGCCCTTGTATGCCACGCCGTCAACCATCTGGCCTACATAGTTTTTAATCTCAGGATTAGGATGTTTTGCATCAGGCTTGTAAATAACGCCTGTCTTTTCATCCACCTTTGTGCCCGCCAGGTCTTTCTCGGAAAGCTTCTTTTCATGCTGGTGATAATGGGACTTTTCATTGGTATCATACCAAGCCCCGTTCTTCAGCATGTATTCAAAGCCTCCTGCTTCTTTAACGCCCGGGGTTGCATTGCATATCCCCTTGACATATTCCTCGTGGTTCTTAAACGGCATCTTAATGCCGAGTTCAGGAGCAATCTCATCAACAAAGTCTGTTATCGGTTTTGCCTCGCCAAGCGGTTTTACGAGGGGCTGCCTTATGTTATATTCATGAATCCAGTCGCCGGATTCGCCGCCCATGGCGTCCCATCTCTCAAGGTAATTTGCCGCGGGAAGTATCATATCGGAAATTGATGCGGATTCGCTGTATGCCACATCATAGGCGATGAGATGAGGGATAAGGCTTTCGTCTTTCATTATATTGATGTTATCCTGAACGTTTCCATTGACATACGGAGGATTGATGCAATATGTCATTAAAACTCCGGGCCTGCCGTGTTTGCCTTCCCTGATAACTCCGAGAACATCCTGACAAACGCCGTGTGTAGGATAGGCAACGGCATCCTTATAGCCGTAGCCGATCTTCAGTTTCTTTATCTCTTTTGCATACTGGGTCTTTTTGAAATCCGCCATAAACGGGTCTTTCCAGCTTGGGCCGACAGGCTGATTGTAGCCGCCCGGAATATTGATATAGCCGCAGACGGCGTTCAGCAGCATAACCGTCCGTTCATTATTGGGTCCGACATAGTGCGCAACAAGCCCTCTGTAAGAGATTGCCACGCCCGGCTTTGCCTTTGCAAAGGCAATCGCAAGCTCTTTAATCTTCTTTGCCGGAGCGCCGCTTTCTTTTTCCGCCCACTCAGGAGTAAATTTCTTGACATGGTTTTTAATTTGGTCCACGGTAACGTTGGTCCAGTTCTTGATGAATTTTTCGTCATAGAGGTTTTCGCTCATTATGACGTTTATCATTGCAAGAACAACTGCGCTGTCCGTGCCCGGCTTTACCGGAATCCATTCCGTTGACTTTGCGGCTGTGTTTGAAAGCCTTACGTCAAAAGTGTAGAGCTTTGCCCCCTTTGACATGCCCTCAACAAGCCTCTGGGCGACAGGGATATGGTTTGTGTGGGCCTCCATGACGTTAGAGCCGAAGTTTAATACCAGATTGGTATTTTTTACATCCCACATTTCATAATGTTTGCCCCATGTCAGTTCCTGCCCGACAAACTTGTCAACTTCGCAGATAGAAGTATGCCCCGGCGCAGTCCCCGAGCCGTATGCAGGAAGAAAATAACCCTTAACATATTTGTCTGTCGTATCCTTCATCCTTCCATACCAGAATACAAATGTTTCAGGTTTTCCTTTTGCCTTAAGGTCTTTCATTAATGAGACAACTTCCTTCTTGGCCTCATCCCATGAAATCCTCTTCCACTGCCCGGAACCTCTCTTGCCGACTCTCTTTACAGGATGGAGCATCCTGTCCGGGTTATAAACCTGTCCCATGGCGTCCTGCCCCTTCGCGCAGAGCACGCCGTTGGTCCTTGGAAGCTTTGGATTGCCTTCTACTTTTACAAGCCTTCCGTCTTCAATATATCCGACTATTCCGTCCCTTGTAACACACTGCCAGCAGGCGGACGGAATTGCCTTTCTTTCCTTTTTTGTTACGGGAGATACGTCCTTAAATCCCCACTGCAGGGAATCCATTTCCCCTCTGAGTCCTACTGCCTCTGCCTTATTGAGGTTTAAACCTGAAATTGCAAGGGCGCTAAGGGCGCCAAGTTTAAAAAGTTCTCTTCTATTCATCTCTTTTATTGCCATATCTATTTGCCTCCTTTCTTGCCGTAAGGGCCCATTTCCCACACTACGCGCTGGTATTGGCTGTTAGCCTCTT
>Ga0172371_10004790_pt1 | contig 20319 bp, 22 predicted proteins | sample Lak12m_FD_114543 | JGI IMG/M metagenome (GOLD analysis project Ga0172371, IMG submission 114543) | Freshwater microbial communities from Kabuno Bay, South-Kivu, Congo - kab_022012_12m | ecosystem: Environmental > Aquatic > Freshwater > Lake | place: Democratic Republic of the Congo: South-Kivu... | reverse complement strand
GTAATTCCAGAAAAGCAGATCATTTGTAATTTACAGCACAATACAAAGTTCTCTTTGTCAAGACAAGGGGTTGTATTTATATATCAAAACTATATAATACCAATATATGGATAAAGTACTTGTGCAAGTTCCTGTTAGAAAAGACATAAAAGAATTAGCCGAAAAAGCCGCCTATGAGCAGGGCTTTTCCTCGCTTCAAGAATCGTTAAGAATTTTTATGCATCAGTTAGGAAATAATCAAATTGGTCTTCAAGTATCACAAAAGGAAGATGTCATAAAACTTAGTCCAAAAGCAATTAAAAGGTATAACAAAATAAGTGACGACTTTAAAAAAGGAAGAAACATTTTCATTGCAGACAATGTGGAAGATTTTTTAAAGCAGTTACATGAAAATTCTGTACCATAAGGTTTTCATAAAAAACTATCAAATCAGGATATCAAAAAATCCAAATCTTACTTCTAGGTTTTTAAAACGGGTAGAAGCGTTTGTTTCAAATCCAAAAGACCCAATATTAAAGTCGCACCCACTAACCGGAGCAAAGTCTGGCCTATACTCGTTTTCTATTACAGGAGATATTCGTGTGGTTTATGAAGTAATTAAAGAAAACATTGTTCTTTTTCATGATATAGGAACTCACAATCAGGTGTACTAAAATTTTTTGCTAAAACCCATTGACAAAATTGTGGATAAGTTGGTAAATGTCTTTTAACAATTATTTATCCCCCAATAAATTATCTGCCTTACCAAAATGGATACTTTGGAGAAACTCTGGAAAACAGTTCTTGGCGAACTGGAAATATCTACCACACCCGCATCTTTTAAAACTTTCTTTTTGCCCTCCTACATTTTAAAAATTGAAGAAAACATCGTTACCATAGTTTGCCCCACCCCTCTTTCTAGAGACCGCTTAGAAGGAAGGTACTATTTTCAAATCCAAAAAATCTGTGAAGGCTTTTTGGAAAAAAAGGTAGAGCTTGCCTTTTCCGTAGGACAAAAAACTTTAAGCGAAAAATCCCTTGGCCCTCTTTTTACAATTCCTGGAAATTCCGATAATCTACACACCTCTTCCAATCTTTATCCCGAATATACTTTTGAAAAGTTTATAGTTGGATCTAATAATAAACTAGCTCACGCTGTTGCCACTTCTGTAGTTTCCTCACTGGGGACCGCCTATAATCCTTTTTTTCTATATTCCAATGTAGGTCTTGGAAAGACCCACCTTGCTCAAGCCATAGGCCATGCCATTTTGCAAAAAGATCCAAGTAAAAAAGTTATTTACACAACTGGAGAAAATTTTACAAACGAACTTGTGGAAGCAATTAAAAGAGGTTCAAGGGAGCAAACCACCAGTGCTTTCCGTAAAAAATATCGCCAAGTTGATCTTTTAATTGTAGATGATATTCAGTTTATTGCAGGAAGAGAAGCAACCCAAGAAGAGTTTTTTCACACCTTTAATGCCCTATATTTAGATAAAAAACAGCTTGTTGTAACAAGCGATAGACCACCCCATGAAATAGATAAACTGGCGCCAAGAATTTCATCTAGACTTGCAAGCGGAATAATTGTAGATATGCAATTTCCCGATACCGAAACACGAAGAGCCATTCTTAGACAAAAAAGAGAAGCAACAAAAATTGATATTCCAGATAAAATCTTAGATTTTGTTGCCGATAATGTAACCTCTAATATTAGGGAACTGGAGGGTGCCTTTATGCAAGTTGTGCTAAAGCAAAAAACCGAAGACTCTCCCCTTACTATAGATCGAGTTTCCGAAGCATTAAAAATTGCCAAAGAGGAAAAAAGATCAAAAATGCTCTCTGTTTCCGAAATAATTAATGCTGTGGCAAGTTATTACAATATTCGCCAAAAGGATATTCTTGGCGAAAGCCGGCTTAAAAACATTGTTAGGGCAAGGCAAGTTTCTATGTATTTAATAAGAACCGAAACTCAAATTTCTTTAATGGCAATTGGAGGGCTTTTGGGAGGAAGAGATCATTCTACAATTATTCATGGAGCAGAAAAAATCAAGCTGTTGCTTAAAAAGGATTTAAGTCTTCAAAAAGAAGTTGCCGATGTTAAGGGGAATTTGGGAATTTAATTGTTATTGCATGAATTAGTGCTTTAGATATAGAATAAAACCATGCCGTTTGGAAAACCCAAAAAAGAAGAAAAACCTAGTCAAGAAACCCCCCAACCTGCCCCACAAGAACCTTTAAAAATTCTTTTGGAATGGAAAGCCCCATCTAGAGCATTTAAAGAAAGGGATCGACAATACTTTACCACCATTTTTATAATCATTTTTGTTTTATCTTTAATTCTAATTTTTATTAGGGAGTTTTTATTAATTGGCGTAATACTATCTTTAACTTTTGTTTACTATGTGCTTTCTACAGTACCTCCCGATGAGGTGGATCACAAAATAACAACAAGGGGTGTTGTTTATGCTGGGGTTAATTATCCGTGGGAAGTGTTGCTTTCTTTTTTCTTTAGCAAGAAGTACGATAGCTGTGTTTTAAATGTAAACACAAAAGCCAAGTTTCCTGGGAGGTTGTTTTTAATAATAAAAGAAAAAGACAAGGAAGAACTTTCCAAGGCAATTTCTAAATATATTTTAGAAGAAGAAACCCCGCAAATTAGTTTTTTGGAAAAGCTTCAAAACAAAGCCTCGCAAAAAGTCTCCCTAGACTAAAACAAATTGACTTCTTGATACGCTAAAACAGCCTCTTGCAATTTTTATTATTCAGGTCTGTTGAAAGACTAAAAATACGACTAACAACCTATGTATATACAAATATGCGCACGTGCGTAAATTTGTATACGGATAGGAAATTAATGAGGCTGGGCGTTTATCTGAAAAGATCCTCCGGGTTCTTGAGAATAATTAGTTTACCTTCTTTTTTGGCTTTTTCGAATTTATTTATCGTCTTCCATACGCATTTTTCCTGGCATAGGCTTCGTGATTTTTTTAATCTATTTGATAGAGATGTTCTCATAGGTTGCTTTTAACTTTGTTGGTCTTGCCCAAGATATTCAAATCTCTTCATCTTTTTCCCCTCTACCACAACCTCTTCAAGAAACATGTTTAGTGGTCTAACCCAAAGCTTACTTTTCGGGTTATCGTACAAAGGCACATAAACAGGATCTTCAAGTGTCTCGCTGTGTTTGGCAATACCCAAAACAAGATATTTGTTTCCTTTATAATGCCTGTACACCCCACATTTAAAATCCATAGAACAACTGTAGCACTCGTATCTGGTAAAATAAAGCAGGTCTCTTGCCCTCATAGCTTAATGGATAGAGCATTGCGTTGCGGACGCAAAGGTTAGAGGTTCAACTCCTCTTGGGGGCACCAAAATTTCCGCTAGCGCGGAAATTCAGTAATTAGTAGTTAGTATTTAGTAGTTAGTAAGAAGTATAAAGGCAGAAAACAAAAGCGGAAATTTTGCCCTAATTACTAACTACTCAAACTAGCACAATGCCTTTCCGCACTTAGGCGGAAATTCAGTAATTAGTAGGTAGTGTAAGTAGTTAGTATTTAGTTTATATGATGGAGGGGTGCGGGAGCGGTTTAACCGGCTGGTCTCGAAAATCATGCGGGGCGAAAGTCCCACGAGAGTTCAAATCTCTCCCCCTCCGCCATGTACCGTACGGTACATGGCTCCGCCATTAGAATTTCTTACAAATACCCACCCCAGCACTATTTATTTCTTCCACTTCGGAGGTGGAGGTTAAAGTGGTATCTGTGACAACAAGTTTTTTAATAATTTTTCTAGAAAGAATAATTTAGATCTTATTTGTTGGTTTTTTATTACAACTCTGTTTGGTAGTATGTTTTTATGTTGGCTTTATCAGGATTGTTATTTTTCAATACGACTGCATTTTTGGCTTATACGCTAATTGCCCATAATCACGCTGTAAATAAAAAATCACTAAGCGGGATTTACTCTAAAGGAAAGAATTTAAAAATCGCCACAATATTCTGTTTTATTGCAACTGTCGTTGGTGGTTTTTGTCTTTGGGCTATAAACACGCAGTTTGATCAAATTATCTTGCATAGCAAGATTTTAACTGCCCTTTCTGTGCTTTCTTTGATTGGAATAATAGGCACTTTTACCACATTGGCAAAAGCAAGTACTTTTTTTCATAATATGTTCGGAGGGATTTTTTTCCTTTCTCTAAGTTGCCTTCAAATAGCAATTTCCAAGATTCTGTTAGAAAACTTCGGTTGGTACTATTTGCTTGTTTTTCTTATTGCAACTATTAATCTTGGCGTAAACCTAGTCTATTTAATCTATAAAAAAGGCCAAGTTAGTGGCGCACAAGAAATTGTAATACTTCTCTTTTCTGCTTTGTGGTTCCCAATACTAGCTACTATTAAAACCATATACTATACTGGCTTGTAAAGACACTGTCCCTATATTTTTATACACCATTATGCGGGGGGCTCATTTCTGTGGGTGGAAAGCACCTAGGGGTAATTTAAGTAAAAACAAAATTATAGACTATTCGATCTTGCACTCTTTTTATAAGAGTGATAAATTATTTCTCAAGATGATTCCTAGGACAGCGTACATAGTAAGTAAAAGAACTTCCGAAGGTGTTGTACCAATTTGCGTTTTTGTACTAGCAACCTTCTCGGGTAATCTATTAATACCAAATATACTCAATTATCTGTGTAACTGCGGTTTTATTAAAGACGAGTCCGTTTGTATAACAACAGTAGATGAGCCTATCAAACCTGCCTACGAGCGTTATTATTTTTCAAACATAGCATCAATTGAGGCTTCTGGGGCGACAATAAGTACCGCTTTGCCAACCAGACCGATATAAATTGCGCGTATCTTTGTTCCTTATGACCAGCACCTTCTAGCACTAACGGATCACACCAGCACTCAAACTACCACTATTTATTTCCTCCACTTCGGAGGTGGGGGTTAAAGTGGTATCTGTGACAACAAGTTTTTTTCAAACAAAACCCACCTCGGAGGTGGAAGTTAATCTTTTGCCAAGGAAATACAGTATATATACCTACACCCAGCAACTTTTAGTGCTTTAGAAGCAGAAAGCATTGTTGCTCCTGTTGTTTCTATATCATCAATTAGGATAATGTCTTTTCCTAAAATTTCCATTTTTTTATTTTCCGCAACAAAAAGGGCGTCTTTTAAATTTTCTAGCCTTTGTTTTTTAGATAAACTTGCTTGCTTTTTGGTAGGATATGCTCTTTTTAGAGCATTACAAACAATCTTTAAACCAAATTCTTTGCAAAAAGCCTCGGCTATGTATTCGGCTTGGTTATAGCCCCTTTTTAAATATCTTGTAATAAAAAGCGGTATAGGAATTACCAACGCGTCTTGTCCAAACTCCAATCCTGCCTCTTTAATATCTTCCAAAAACAGCTCTATTGGCTTATCTAGTGCTTTATAGTAGCCTTTATATTTTGAATTTAAAATTGCTTTTCTTAAAGAACCCTTATAGCAAAACGGGGAGTAGAAACGTTCCGGGGTGTGTGGTGTAGAACATAGTAAATGAGTAAAACCTTTGGGGGAATATTTTTGACAAACAACACAAATTTCTAAAGAAAAATTAGGTATGTTGAGTTCGCAAGAAGGACAAAAATCAAATCCGGGTTTGCCACAACCAAAACATTTCTTTGGAAAAAAAACCTCCCAAACAAGTTCCAAGAAAACTCCAAATGCCAGTTTTACCAAGTTATAAACATAGGCAACTTTTGCTTTCATTTGTTGGGTTTATTAATAACATCTCCTATAGTTTTTGAGTGGCGTATCCTGTAGTTGGTGGGCTTCATTTTTGGCTTTTTATTAAACCAAAAAGCATTTTAGAAATTTCCTCTTTTGTTTCCTGTCTTTCTACTTTTTACTAACTACTCACACTATTGCTAATTACTGAATTTCCGCGCAAGCGGAAATTTTGGTGGAGATGGGGGGAGTTGAACCCCCGTGTTAGCAAGCGTTGAAAATAAGTGGTTACAAGCTTATTGGCTTTTTTAATTTTGCGCCTTAATAAAGGTAAAGACAAAAACCTTTTACTAAAGCGGGTTATAATTTCTAGATTAAGGACAACTAACCGATAAATTCCCTAACTACCTCGTCTATGGTTATGCCTCTAAACCCCCGACGAAGAAAGGATCTAAAGACACCTGATTTTAAGCGTACGCTAATGCGTATTCTGCTTCAACAGGAGAATATGCTTCTTCAGCAATTGTTTTTTGTTGGAACATTTAACGAATTATCCAACATGTTCGGCTTGACTTTGTTTCCATTACTTACCAGTCGATTCCCTGCATCCCCGTTATTGCGCCTCCGACCCTTTTCTTGCCCTATCCATTTCTCTTACCTGCTCTCTTTTTTTCAGTATTTCTCTTTTATCGTACTCTTTTTTCCCTCGTACAATTCCAATTTTTATTTTAATAAGATCATCAGATGTATAAAGTTTTAAAGGTACTGCAGAAAATCCCTTTCTGCTTAAAGCCCCAATTACAGCGTTTATCTGGGCTCTTTTTAAAAGAAGCTTTCGTGTTCTTTCTGGGTCGTAATCTACAACTTCTCCAGCCTTGCCAAAAAGAGGTATTTTCATACCTACAACAAAGGCTTCATCCTTATATATCTTAACCATTGCCCCCGTTAAAGACACCCCACCCATTCTACAAGACTTAACCTCATGTCCTAAAAGCTTTATTCCAGCTTCAAATTCCTCCTCAATGAAAAAATCAAAATAGGCTTTGCGGTTCTCTGCAATCACAAGATTATTATACCACTTTTTTGGCTTAATAACAACTAATAATCTGCCATGTAGATTGCTGACTTTGTTATTAGATAAATTTCTTCTTTTGTGTCTTTAATAACAGATAGACCTACAACAGTTTCCTTATCTGAAAGTGGCGTTTTTAGTTCAATTTTTGAAAGCAACTCCCCTTCTTTGGAAAATTCATACACCAAGCCTGGGCTGTAAATATATATGCTATCGGTTTCAAAATTGGGAAATATTGCCTTGGCGTTTGCCACATTAGCAGAAAGAGCAAATTGTAATTTTTCGCCAGATAAGTATTTACTAACTGTACCATCTTCTTCTAAAACATAAACAAAGTAGTTAACGGCAAGAGAAACTGCCTTTGATAAGTTGGCGTTGTTATCTTTTACCCACGAGGTCGATTTGTACGAATTGCCCGACAAAGATACTTTAAAGATTTGGTTTTGTGATGGGGAAAGAAGGTAGTAGTTATCAAGATACCTGCTAGCAGAAATTACGCTTTCTGGAAGATTAGAAGAAATCCCCGAAAGTGTTGATTCTTGTATTTTTTTGCCTTGGTTATCTACTACAAGTACCGATTCTTCGGCAAAATTAACCAACTTAAATTCCTCCGAGCCATTTACAAAAACAGCACCGGTAGATTTAGCAAAAGAGCTAGGAAAACTAAACAGCGGTTTTAGCTTTTCTATTTCGGGCTCGGTGTCAATTTGAGATATTGGAATTGTGGTTTCCACATTGTTAGAAGACCCTTTTTGTACCATAAACTTTGGATACACAAACTTATAGGCAAAGCCACCAAAAGCAAAAAATGATAAAAGAGAAAGTAAAACCAACCGGGACCTACCAAGCATACTGGCCTTTTTTATAGGTCTTGGGAGCGCAATTTTTACCAGGTCTCCGGTACTAAACCCGGCTTTGCTGTTTATAGAAACTATACAGGCGCACAAAGATTCGTTATTTATGGAACCGGCAACTTCTTCTTCTATTCTAGAGCTATTTTTTAAAACAAAATCAACTGTAAACTTTCGCAAAAACTCCCCAGTTGCCGAAATAAACACATCGCCATCTTCTAAAACCGAAGAGTGTAAATTTACCTCGCCACTTGCTTCCCCACCAAGAGGAATTACTTCAGAATTTCGAAGCAAAAGTGTTTGACTATCTCCAATTTGGGCAAGATAAACCACATTTCCCCACAAAACAATTGCTCCTAAACTTATATCTGTTCTTTTTCCCTGCCAAGATTCGTCGGTAAGGTTTAATACCTTCTCTTTGGTTTCCAAAACGGCTTTTTCCAAAGCCGAAAGCGGTGTTCCTTCTAAATTGCCAAAGTAAGATTCAAAAAGAGAATCCTTGGCAAGAGACATGACCAGGTTTAGATCGCACTCGGAAGGACCCGATATTTCAATTACAGAAAAAAGCTTTCCTCTTTGTGAAATGGCGTCTTCCGTATCTCCAATACCCTCCAAAACCGAACTAAATTTCCCGTTTTTTGGAACACCTGCCCCATATATTTTTTGTGCCCTAGCGTGATACGAAACTTCCATATAATAATTAAAACAAATAAACCGCGGTAAAGATAATAAGTACAATTAAAGCCAAAAGGTGCAACCAAGAAAATGCCTTAAGAACAAAAGAAACCGGCGTTGTTATAGTTTCCGACATTATGTACACCTGTCTTACCACAAGAAAGGAATAAATTAAATAGACTAAAAGCGTTAAAAATAAAAATCCTTCGGCAATATAGAAAGGATTTACGCTGAAGTTTTTTAGAAAATTTGGAAAATCAATGCTTAAATCAAAGTCGGAACCCATATGTTATTTTTCCTTTTTTAAACGCTTTTTTAAATTATAGTTAATTAAATCGTTAATTTTTTCATGGACCTTGCCAGGGTTTGGGATGTGTTCAAATTCAAATTCGGGAAGCTCGGCCGCGGTTTGGATTTTAACAGTTCCAAAGTTAAACATTGTTGCTAAAACACCACTTACATTATAGGTAGAATCTTCTATGTTTCTAAGAGGGGCCTCGGATACTTTTTTGTGAATAATCCCAAAAAAATCGGTGTCTATTATTCTTCTATCGGTAACTATGTAAACATTAAAATACCAAATAAGATAATTTTCTAATATAAAAATAAAGGTAAATAAATACCATATTGTTCCCACAATAAATGAATACTCTTTGGAAACAAAAAGAAAGCCGGTTTGTGTTGGAACAACAAGCCAAAATATTACTGGAAAGATAAGAAAACCCAAACCCATTATTACCCACTTAACATTAATCACCCAGTGCCTACGCAACAAAAACACTATATGCTCACCTTTTTCTTGAGATTCAAAAGATACATCTTTAGGAGATTCTAAAAAAGCAGAAAATGCAGTCATTACTATAATTGTAACACAACACCGCTAATTGGAATTAAGCCTATAAATATCGGCAAACCCCGAACTTCTAATAACGGATCCATACTTACTAAATAAGTATTTTGATTTAGACAGAATATTTTTTGTACATTCCCCTTCTACTAAGCCAAGATTGTTTGGATAAACGGCCCACCCAACGCCCTCTTTTTTAATAAAATCAAAAAAAACCTGTTCGTCTAACATAGCCTCTCCTAAAAGATCTGAAAAAACCAGTCTTTCTTGGGAATTATTAATAAAAAAATCAATTCTAGTAAAGGGTGCTACATTGGCATAGATTATTTTTAAATTATTTTCGTTGACTACTTTAGATAGGGCATACGGTTCAAAGTAAGTTCTTTGCCTGGTTTTTTCATCCTCTCCACCAAAAAGACTTTGGGGGGTTTCTCCAGGCGGTATATAGGTTAAGTAAGGATCCGAAATACTGTAGGCAAGAACAAGTACCGAAAGGATGGCAAGAAACCCCTTTTTTAATAATTGGTACCGTTCTTTTGAAAACGATCGTGAGACAATACCCCATGCGACAACCCAAAACAATACAAGCCCGCCCAAGTTATACCACAAGGCATCCGATCTTTGTGTAGACCAAAAAGCAAAAGATATAAAAACAATTGCAAGATCCAGGATACTCTCAGAAAAATTGGAGGGATTTTCTTTTTTGGAAAATATCAAAAAAACAAAGTAGAACAACCCCAAAAACAATAGGTAGTAAAACACCCCCGGGTCGTTTAAAGAGCTTGTGGAACTTCTTCCACCCCCAAAAAGCTTAAAAAACGGAAGCCCAATAAGACCAAGTTTTGTGGAAAAATCGGAATAAAAGGTACTTATTTCGTAAGAATTGGCTTCCGAAAAACATTGTCCCAAAACACCTTTCTGATATTTATAGGGCAAACCACCAAATCCAACCTGCCCTACAAAGGGTAGGTTGGGTTTCCAGAACATAATCCAAAAAATAATAGCAATAAATCCAAAAAGAATTGCCAAAGCAATTTTTTTAAAAGATTCTTTTTCTTTAAATAGTTTGTAAAGGGCAAAAACGCAAATGGGCAGGGCAATAAATGTGGCAGAATACTTAGTTAGAACAGCAAATATTGCAAAAAAGAATACAAGAGGTGTGTTTTTTTTAAGAGCGTAAAAGGAACAAAGAATAAACACCAGCATAAATAGCTCGGTTTTATACTCTACACTAATTAAATAAAAAATTATTGGAGACGATGCAAAAATTGCAAGCGGAATTATTTTATCTTGCACCTTATTAACAACGGCAATTCTATAAAGAATACACAAAGATAAAAAGAAAAAAGAGGAATTAAAAAACTTGGCGCCCGATACCCCATTTATTAAATAAGCAAAAGATGCCAGAAGTTCAAAAGGAAAAGGAAGAGCTAAAAAAATCTCGCTGTTTGGCAACCTCCCCATTTGACCCAAAAATTTTGTGGTATTTAAATACAATCTTAAACCATCTGGCCCCTCACTTATCCCCTTAACGGCATGGGCAATTACAACACCAAAAAATATCCAAACAAATGCAATTACTGCTTTGTTATCTTCCCCAATATACACCGGAGTTTTAATAAATTGTATTTCTTTTTTATATACACCGCCTTTAAGTTGCATAAGAAAAACTACAAGCCCCAAAATAAAAATTGCTATAAAGCTACTGGTTTTTAAAAGCTCTAGTCTTGCAATAACCAAAAATAACAACGACAACAAAGCCATGCCAAAAGGAATAACCAAAGTAAAATCCTTCTTTAAAAAAATTTTTCCAATTACAGAAGACAAAAAATAAATTGCTAAACTTGAAAACATTCCCAGAAAAACATTTTTTACTAGTGCTAGATTAAATAAGACAAACGATAAATTGGTTGGTACATAAGAGGCATAAATTTTAAAATATAGATTGGAGATTAAAATAACATAAATTAAAAATAACAATACAAGAGTGGGTTTTTTAACGAACCTTGATATTTTTATTCTTTTAATTAGTAAATGCAGAATAAAAGAAAACGAAGATACCGAAAGAACAATTGTTGCCAAAGTGCTTTTAAAATAAAAGTAAATTCCCACAACTATAATAAATGGCAAGAAAAAAGTAGCTTTTCTTATACTCATGAAAAGTAAATTAAATTAGCTTTAATATTTTCTGGAATAAGGTTTTTTTCCGCAGTTGTAATAATAACTTGAGACCCTTCCAAAACATTAACAACCTTATTTCTGTGCAAAGAGTCTAATTCCGAAAATACATCATCTAGTAAAACTGTGGGGTGTTTAAGTGTCTTTTCTAAAATAAAATAAACTTCAGCAAGCCTTGTTGCTAAAACCGCGGTTCTTTGCTCCCCCCTACTTCCAAAATAGGCTAGATTCAGTCCGTTTTTTAAAAACACATAATCATCTCGGTGAGGTCCAATAACGGTATATCCAAGAAACATCTCCTTATCTAGCGCTTTTTTTTGAGCAACTTCGTTAAATTCAGATTTTAAATACCTAAGCTCTAAAGTTTCCGATTTGGAATTAATTAAGGGTGCAATTTTAGATAAATGCTTGTTTATAGATACAAAAAAATCACTTCTAAAATCTTGCAGGATTGTTCCTTCTTTTAAGAGTTTTTCGTTCCATACCGAAATTTCAGAAGGACTTGCAAGCCTTCCTTTTTTGCTAAGTAGTTTGTTTTTTTGGGAAAGAATTCTGTTGTAGCAAAACAGTGATTTTTTATACTCTCTGTTTACCTGACAGTTAATAAAATCTAAAGAATCGCGCCTTCTTGATGGGGAACCCAAAACAAGTCTTATATGGGCGGGTGAAAAAAATACCGCATAAAAATTTCCCACAAAGTTTGCCCTGCTTTTTATAACTTCGTTTACTTTATAAACTTTTTTAGGACCTCCTTTGGAGCTAATTATTTCCTCAAGAATAGTATTGCTGTCTAAAATTCCTTTAACTCTTGCAAAATCTTGCCCAAAGCTTATCGCTTCTTCTTGAACAACGGCTCTTTCAAATTTGGCAACAGCTAAACTATAAATTGCTTCTAAAAAATTGCTCTTTCCGCTAGCGTTTTCTCCAATAATAATTGTCGTTTCGTTTCCAAAGTCCTGTTTTTTATTTTTTAAATTTCTGAAATTGGAAAGATAAATAGAAGAAAGCATATTTGTAAATTATACTAAAAGACCTTCGGTATTGGATTTTAGGGGCTGGCAGAAAGGGCAGTAAAATGTAGAACGCCCCGATATTCTTTCTTCTACAATTGTGTTTTTACATTTAATACAAGGTTTCTTGGCTCTTCCATATACCGCAAAAAAATTTTGATGAATTCCAGCCTTTCCATACACATCCACATAGCTTTCATCAGGAAGAGTGGAGCCTCTGTGCTTAATCCCATCTTCTAAAACCATTTTAATAGAGTTAAGAAGATTTACTACATTTTCTTTTGTAATATCTTTGGTTTTTGTATTTGGGTTAAGTTTAGAAAAAAACAGGCCTTCGCTGGCGTAAATATTTCCAATGCCTGCAATAACCTCCTGATCCAAAAGAACGCGTTTACATATGGTATTTTTGCTTTTAACTTTTTTATAAAAATCATCATCTGAAATTTCAAAAGGGTTTTGCCCTAGTTTTTGTTTAAACTGTGAAAATTTGTTGGGAGATAAAATTTCACCGTATCCAAATTTCCTAACTTCGGTAAAAAAAAGGGTGGCGTTTTCAAAGCCAAGCACAATACAAGAAGAATTTTTAAAACGATCTTCCAAAGAAAGTAGTAACCTACCGGTCATTCTAAGATGAAAAAGTAAAAAATTCCCACCCGAAAGGCTAAATACTATGTTTTTGCCAACCTGGAAAACAGAAACGACTTTATTTCCAACAAGTGTTTCAAAATCTTTTGGCGAGGGCTTAGCAAGTTTAGGATCTACTACTTTTACAGAAACAATTTTCTTGCCAGAAAATATCTTATTTAAATCGGAAACTATTGTGTAAACTTCTGGAAATTCAGGCATGATTTCTCCATTTCTCCTCTACAAACTGCTTAAACTCTCTTTGAAATTTTTCTTTTGTAAACATACTTGCTGTTTTTTGGCAATTTTTCTTCCAGTCTATTTTATTTTCCAAATTCTCAAACTTTTTTATGGCTTCAATAAGACCCACAACTTCCACACTTTTAGAAAAAACGCCATTGTACTCGTTACAAACTGTGTCTTTAAACCCCCCTTCGTTTGGCACAATGCAAGGTTTACCAAAATACATTGCTTCAAGCGGAGCTATACCAAAATCTTCTTGCGATACATTATAAATAAACGCTCTACAAGAAGCCAAAAGCTGTGCCTTTTTTTCTTCCGAAACAAAACCCATCGTTTCTATGTTTGCCCCTTTGGTATTTTCCTCATCCACAATTTTTTTAACATCGGCAAAATTCTTTCCGGTACCTGCGATAATTAGCTTTCTTTTAAGAAAAGCACAAGCCTTTACAACTTTATCTACATTCTTGTACCTAGATATTCTGCTAATTACCAAATAGTAATCTCCTTTTGGTGAGTCGTTTTTTACCAAATGTTCCTTTATCACAGGAAAGGGGTGAATTATGGTAGCATCTCTGCCGTAGAACTTTTTTATTCTCATTAAAACCTCTGTTGAGTTACATACTAAAAAATTTGGTCTTCTTGCTGCTTCTTGATCCCACAGCCTAAGTAAAAAATCTAGTGGTTTTAAAACAATATTCCAATACCAAAAGTCTCTTTTAGATGTTTCGGTTGGATAGCCATACAAAAACCTAGGGGGGGTGTGGATGTAGGAAATATGAATTTGATTTTTACCAGTTGTAACGCCTTTTGCAAAATTGGCACTTGAAGAAATAACTATATCGTAATCTTTTAAATTAAGACTTTGAAACATAAGTGGATAAAGAAAGGTAAAGTATTTATAAAACTTATTTACAAATCTATTTGTTGCCCATTTTGGAACTCTAATTGTGGCACCCTTAAAGGCACCTGTTTCTTTAAAGGCGCTAGGGTCCCAAAGTGCGGTGTAAATGGGAGCATCTGGCCAAAGTTCCCAGATAGCATTTGTTACATCTTCCTGACCTCCGTGGGCATTTAGATAGTCATGAATTATGGCAACTCTTGGTTTGTTGTTCATTTTTTATTTATCTATAATACTTGTCATAAAAAAAGTTGCTACACGGCTGTAAGAACTTTCCTTTCCCCAAGCATCTATTGCCTTAACTCTCCAATAAAAGGGCGTACTGTTTGCTCCAACAACACATTCTTTAATAATGGCAGAAATGTTAACAAGAGTAATTTTTTCTTCTTCCATTTTTTTGGTATAGATAGTCTTTTTAAAAAATCTATCACTTGCAATTTCTACTATATAAGATTTGGCAGTAGCATCGCATTCGGGATCGTACTTGGAAGGTATCCAAGAAAAATCAATTTGAAAACTACCGTCCCAAGTAAAGGGTATTCTATCGTAAATGGGAAAAACGGCCTCCGGAGCAGAAACACTTGTTAGAACGGGGCCAACAACAAAACAAAACGGCTTGGTCCAATTTAAATTATAGTCATTTTTTTCTTCGGTACCTTCTTTAACTTTCCAAAAATAAACTCCTGTTTTGAAATCTTCCAACAAAGAAATATTCTTGACGCTTACCGATTTAATAAAAGGGTTGTTAAAAGAGGATTTGGCAGAAAGGGCAAATGTAAAATTGGAAGAATCCCCTTCCCACAAAAACTCTTGGGGAAATGTTTCCGTTTGATACCCATTTGCTGGGGAAATAAGCGTTATTTTACCCTCTTCTTGGTAAGTTTCTGGATAAACAATATAAATTTCCCCCTCTTTTTTTAATCCAAAATTTGGAAAAAACCAAAGCAGTGCGTTTAAGGCAACAACAGAAAACAGCACTTCAAAAAGAAGTTTTATGCTCATAAAACCATTCTACCAAAGCTGGTACAATTAAAAAATGAAGCTTTTAATTTTTGACTTTTTAAACCTTTTTCATAGAGCCTACCATGCCTACCCAAGAACACTTGCCACAAAGGACGGTCTTCAAACTAATGCTGTTTATGGATTTTCCAACATTCTTTTAAATACAATTAATAAGCTGGGACCAAGCCATGTAATTGTTGCCACCGAAACCGGTCCTTCGTTTAGGCATTTGGCCTTTGCCCCCTATAAAGAAAATCGTGGATGGAGAAAAGAAAGACCAGAAGAGGCAGAAGAATTTGATAAACAAATACCGTATGCCAACGAAATACTAGAAACTTTAAATATTCCAGTAATTTCTGCCCAAGGTTTTGAAGCAGATGATGTAATAGGAACCTTATGTAAAAATCCTAAATCCGAATTTCTAAATTCTAAACAATTTGAAGTAATCATTGTAAGTAGTGATCAGGATTTCCTTCAATTAATTGACCAGAATGTAAAAGTATTTAGACCCGCAAAGCCCCCCTATATTAAAGAAAAAATTTGGGACCAAGAAGAGGTTAGAAAGGTGTATAAAATGGAACCTGTACAGCTAATAGATTTTAAAGCACTTAGAGGAGATCCAAGTGATAATATTCCCGGCGTTTTTGGTATTGGCGAAAAAACAGCTCTAAGACTAGTACAAGAATACCAATCGATTGAATCAATATATTCTCATATATCACAAGTTTCCCCAATTTCTCTAAGGGTAAAACTGGCCGAGGGTGCAGAACAAGCTGTAATGTGTAAAAAATTGGCAAGCATAGTAACTATTGCTCCAATTTCTTACAATTTAGAAGACTGCCTTTGGGGAAACTATAACAAAACTAAGCTACAAGACCTTTTTATTAAACTAGAATTTAATAGTTTAATTTCTAAAATAATCCCAAAACCAAGCACACATTTAAAGGCCGAAAATCCAAATCAACTTGGGCTTCTTTAACTTTTAACTTCTAATTGCACCACTTGGAAAATATTTGTTTACACTAAGAAGTAATTCATTCATCTGGCTTTTTGTGTAAGGCGTAACGGAAAGAAACTTTTCATTAAAACAATTTACTGGTCTAAAGTTTTGCAAATACCATTTAACTGTTTTGGGATTTATTTTTTGCTCCAACATAAAAGTGTAAAGGTCTTTTGCCATTTCTATTACTTCTTTTTTACTATGAATTGTTGGAACTATGGTTGTTCTAAGCTCTATGGGGATTTTGCTTTTATATATGTTTTCAAGGGTGCTTCTAACCTTTGTGGAAGCGTCTTTACTATTGGTAGTTTCACTATACTTTCCCCAAGAAGATTTAATATCAATTGCAAAATAATCTACCAGATTTTCTTTTATAAGATTTTTAACCGCGGTTTCGTTTGTACCGTTAGTATCTAGCTTTATTTTAAAACCAAGTTGTTTTACTTCGGCACAAAAAGGCACTAAATCGTTTTGTAGGGTTGGTTCTCCACCTGTTATACAGACGCCCTCAAGTTTCCCCACCCTGCTTTTTAGAAAGTCAAAAGCTTCTTTACTTCCAAAAGTTTCTAGTGTGGAATTTGCTACTACTAATTGCCGATTATGGCAAAAAGGGCAACGAAAATTACAACCTACGGTAAAAAATACACAAGCAAGTATGCCAGGATAATCGGCAAGATTAGTTTTTTGCAAACCGCCAAATAGCATAATTAATCAGCCTTATAGGTTTTGCGCTTCCAAAATTCTGCTACTTTTCCGGGGTTCCATTGGGAAATTGGGCGAAGATATCCAACAATTCTGGAAAATACCTCGCATCTTGTTCTTTCTTTAATTTTATCCTCTTTTCTTATTTGGTCCATTTAAAACTTGGGCACCTCCTTTGTTTTTTAAATACCCAATTTCCTCATCGCAGGTTGGACAGAATTCCCAAGGACCAGACAAATACCCGTGTACAGGACAAATAGAAAATGTTGGTGTTAAGGAAAAATAGGGCAGTTTATAATTTTGTGAAATCTTTTTTACTAAACTTTTAACAACGCCAATATCTGCAGGGCTTTCCCCAAGAAAGGCGTGCAGAACTGTTCCCCCGTTATATTTACACTGCAAAGCATCTTGATGGTCCAGCGCTTCAAAAACATCGTCTGTGTAATCTACCGGAAGGTGGGTGGAATTTGTGTAAAATGGGGCAACTTTATTTTTCTTCCAATCTTCTTCGTTGGCACAAATTATTTCTGGGAATTGCTCTTTATCTAGCTTGGCAAATCTAAAAGAGGTACCTTCTGCTGGAGTTGCTTCTAAATTAAACATTTCATTTGTTTCCTTTTGATAAATTAAAATTTTTTCCCTCATATACTCCATTGCTTCAAGGGCAAAATCTTTTCCATTTTCACTTGCAATATCAACGCCAAGTAAATTAATTACCGCCTCGTTCATACCATTTATACCAATTGTATTAAAGTGGTTTCTCCAATAAACACCGTTTCGTTCATAAATGTCGGAAAGATAGTAGCGACAGTAGGGGTAAAGTCCTTGGGATGTAAATTTTTCTACGGCTTCTCGCTTAATAATAAGTGATTCTTTTGCTAAGTCCATTAAGCCACCCAGAATACTATAAAATTTCCTTTTTATAACATTTTCATTTGTAGAATCCTTTTTAGCAAGAAAAGCTACTCTTGGTAAATTTATGGTAACAACTCCAATTGAACCAGTTAGTGGGTTGGCCGAAAAAAGCCCCCCTCTTCTTCTTAGTTCCCTATTATCTAAGCGCAACCTACAGCACATACTTCGGGCATCATCGGGACTCATATCCGAATTTACATAATTGGCAAAATAGGGAACTCCGTACTTCCTTGTCATTTCCCAAACAGGATCTAACCTTGGATTATCCCAATTAAAATCTTTTCCAATGGAGTATGTGGGAATTGGAAAGGTAAAAACTCTTCCTTGAGCATCGCCTTCCATCATTAGCTCGGCAAAAGCCTTATTAAAAAGATCCATTTCTTTCTGAAAGTCTTTATACTTGGTGTCCATTACTTTTCCGCCAATTATTACTGCTTCTTCGCCAACCATTTTTGGTGGAATTAAATCTAAAGTAACATTAGTAAAGGGTGTCTGAAATCCAACCCTAGTTGGAACATTCATGTTAAACAAAAATTCCTGAAGACCTTGGCGAACTTCTTTGTAAGTTAGGTTATCGTATCTAATAAAAGGTGCTAAATAGGTATCAAAATTAGCAAATGCCACTGCTCCTGCAACTTCCCCCTGTATGGTATAGAAAAAATTAACAACCTGCCCAAGGGCAGTATTGAAATGCTTTGGAGGAGTGCTATTAACTTTTCCTGGAACACCACCAAATCCGCGAATTAAGAAATCCTTCAAGTCCCAACCAGTGCAGTAAGGAGAAATTAATGCTAAATCGTGAATATGAAGTTCTCCCACTTGATGTGCTTTCCTTACATCTTTAGGGTATATTTTATTAAGCCAATAATTGGAAGAGATTATGCTTGCTACATGGTTATTTAAACCTTGCAAGGAATAAGTCATGTTGGCGTTTTCTTTAACGCGCCAATCGTCTTGATTTAAGTATTTTTCAATAAGCTCGTCAGAATCTACAAGGGAAGATATGCTTCTTAGTTTCCTGTGAAGTTCTCTGTAAAGCTTAAATGCTTTATATATTTCATCAAACCCAAGGCTTATTAGGGTTTTTTCTATAAGATCTTGTACCTGCTCCACTTCTGGAACAATGCTTCCGTTAAATCTTTTTTCAAGCTCTTCCAGCACTTTTTTATACACTAATTCTTCTTTAAATTTATCGCTTGTTCCAGCGGCCTTAAAACCGCGTTGAATGGCAAGTAGAATTTTTTTAGGGTTAAAAGAAACTACTTTACCATTTCTTTTTTTAATTTTTTTAATGGGGGATTTTTTTGGCATATTTAGAATTCTTAAACTACCGATCTAATTTTTTCTAATTTAGTAATTTCTTTTTTAAAGCCTTCCAGATCGTCAAACCCTATAAAAACGCTGGCAAAACGCAGATACCCCACTGTATCTACAACTTTTAGTTTATTTAAAACCATTCTGCCAATTTCTCCCGTGGAAACTTCTTGTGATTTCCTGCCTAGGATTTTAAGCTCTATTTCTTCTACAATATCTTCTATCTGATCTTCGGTAATCCTTTTTTGCACACAAAGTGCAATTCCTTTTCTTAATTTTTCGCGGTCATAGTTTTGCAAAGAGCCGTCTTTTTTTCTAACTTTTATATCTAAGGCCTCTATTTTTTCGTATGTGGTAAATCGTTTACCGCATTTTAGGCACTCTCTTCTTCGGCGATTGGCGGGACCCTCTTCGATATCTCTTTTATCTACCACCTTTGTTTCGTTATGTTTACAGTAAGGACACCTCATTATTTTAATTTCTAATTACTAATTACTAATTTCTAAATTCTAATTTCTAAACAAACTATATAAATTAAAAATTCCACCAATATGGTGGTAGGGACTATTTACCCACAACATCTTGTGGTGTGTCAAGAGGAATGTTTTTCTTTTAGGAGTGCTTCAAATTCTTCCCTTTCCAAAGTTTCTTTTTTTAGAAGCTCTTCTACAACTATATCTAGCGTTTTTTTATGCTTTGTAATTATTTCTTTTGCTCGCGTGTAGCAACTTGAAATTATTTTCAAGGTTTCGGTGTCTATTTTTTCCGCCATTTTTTGGCTGTATCCTGTGGGTTTGCCAAGTTGCTTGGCAATCCATATTTTGTCGTCGACCGATTCAAAATTAATAGGGCCAAGAACGCTCATTCCAAATTCCGTTACCATTCTTTTGGCAATTTCGGTTGCCCTTTCTATATCGTTGCTGGCGCCAACTGTTTCTTCTTTAAAGATTATTTCTTCGGTTGCTCTTCCTCCCAAGGTCATGGTTATAAAATCTAGTAACCTACTTTTTGTTTCGTTGCTTCTTTCTATTTTTTGCGTAATTTCGGTATGACCTAGTGTCATGGTTCTTGCCACAATAGAAACTCTTTCAACCGGATCCATATTGGATAGTTTAGAGGCAACTAAGGCGTGCCCTGCTTCATGGTAGGCTGTCATTTTCTTTTCTTCCTCGCTTTGAATTCTTTTTCGCTCTGGTCCCAGTTTTACTTTTGTTGCTGCCTCTCTTAAATCAATTTTTTCTATTTTTTCTTTATTTTTCCTTGCTGCCAATATTGCCCCTTCGTTAAGCAT
>Ga0172371_10004789_pt1 | contig 20320 bp, 13 predicted proteins | sample Lak12m_FD_114543 | JGI IMG/M metagenome (GOLD analysis project Ga0172371, IMG submission 114543) | Freshwater microbial communities from Kabuno Bay, South-Kivu, Congo - kab_022012_12m | ecosystem: Environmental > Aquatic > Freshwater > Lake | place: Democratic Republic of the Congo: South-Kivu... | reverse complement strand
GCTGATGGCAGCCGTTTTCAGCGCCATCAGCAGGCTTTCGTTCAGCACCAGATACGGCGAGGAGATATCCAGGCTCTTCTGGGCTGAGGTGATCGCCACAAAATAGAGCTGCAAGATACTGGCATGATCGCTGTCCGGTCCGCTGGCGGCGATCTGGATCGGCACTTTGCGGGGGCTTTCGGACAGCACATAGGGCAGATATTGGTCTATCCGGTCGGGCAGCAGCAGATTCTGTCCGCTAACGAACATCCAGTCCGCCAAAAAGATCGCCTGCAGGGTGAGGGCGGCTTCACCTGTGATAACCGCCAGGGAATCACGCCAGTAGCCAAAATAGCGGTGTTTGCCCATATATTTGTCGCCGATGTTCAGTCCACCCAGAAAGGCTGTATTTCCATCCACCACAACCAGTTTGCGGTGATTGCGGTAATTCAGCCGGCTGTTAACCAACGGTAACCAAACCGGAGAAAACGGCAGAAACTGGATTCCCGCTTGACGCAGCTCTTTTTTGAAGCGCCGGGGCAGATTCCAACAGCCCACATCGTCGTAGATAAACCTGATCTCCAGTCCTTCCCTGGCTTTCTGGATCAGGATTTGTTTCAGGTGGTTGCCGGTTTCGTCGTTGGCAATGGAAAAATATTCCAGATGAATGTGGTGCTTTGCCTGGCGGATGCCATCCAGGATCAGGGCGAAGGCTTCGTTGGTATCCGAGGAAAGCTGCAGAGTGTTGTTATCGGTCAGCACCGCCTTGCTGTTATTGTCCAGAAGCTGATTCAGGCGAATCGACAGACCCTGGTTTCCAGTCCCGGGATGCCGGGGGGAAATATGCCGGTAATAGTGATTCAGCAGCATGGCGTCGCTGTAGCTTTTTTTGCCGAACATCCTGCGTTTGCGCCAGTTGCGACCAAAGAACAGGTAAAATACAAAGCCCACCACCGGCAGAAAGATCAGCACCAAAATCCACGCCATAGTGGTGGAAGGAGAGCCGTTTTCCATCACCACAATCACGATGATTAGCACGATGGAGATGGCAAACAGCACGTTGATCACTTTCAAAGTCAGGCTGTGAAAGGTTTCCAGGATTGCACCGCCATACAGCAGCTGGATCAGCGAGGCGATCAAGACCAGGCTGATCAGCAGGATAATGATCAGCGCCATGCTATCCCAGAACTTGTTGGTATTCATGTTCTTCTCCTGTCCTTTTAGCCTCAGGCAGGGCTGGACTCCATATTATTTACCCCTTAATGTCATTTACCAGAAGCATCAGTGAATGTCAAGCACAAACCACAGCTTACATCCCGAAGGGTTTGAGGTTGCCTGCTTCATCCTTCCTTGCCTCGCCTGTTCCACCCTATATCCACCCGAATCCCACCCGAATCGGCTTCGGGAGGACTTCGGGGAGATGATGGGGGGCAGCTGCGGGGCAAGGAAGAAAGGAGCAAGCGCTGAGGATGAAGGGAAAAAACAAGACCGAAACAGAAAAAAATATCTGACAAGGAACGCATATTGCTTTCATATACACAAATTGACAATTATTCAAATAGGAGAACGTATGTTGTTTAAAAACATTCGCTTAGCAGTTTTATTGATAGTTCTGCTGTCAATAGCTGCCCTCGGTTTTGCCGCTTCCGAGCGCAAAATCACTTTTTCCAATTCTGGTAATCAGGTTCAGCTCCTGAATAATTCAGCCGCTGGATTTGATTTGAAATTTGATCTTCAAGATTATAACCTGGAAGAGGTAAGCACCCGTTCCGGAGTGTTCGATCAGCTAAGCATCGAAGGTTTTGGCTATTCCGGCAGGATCGGCGAACCCAAGCTTCCTGAATACAGCAAATTGATCGCCGTGCCCCTGGGCGCCAACGTGCAATTTGACCTGGTTTCCCGCAACGACATCAGTCTGAATAAGCAGGAAGCCCAGCTAAAGAATCCCCTCATCCCCGCTCAGCTTTCGGTTTCCAAAAACGAAAATCCGCTGCTGGTGCCCTTCCAGCAAAAGAATGAGCTTTACTCCCGCAACAGCTACACCGAAAATCCGCTGTTCAGCGTGGAGGAAGTTGGCGTCATGCGTGCCGTGCGGGTGTTCCGGATCGCCTATGAACCCATTAAATACAATCCCGTTTCCGGCGAAATCCAATTGGTGACCAATGCCTATATCAGGGTTACCTTCAACAATCCCGATTTTGCCGCCACGCAAGCTCTGATGGACAAAACCGCTTCCGTGGAATACGATGAACTGTATCAAAAGCTGTTTTTCAACTGGCAGGACAATAGCGAACGCCTGAACGTGAACCGCTATCCCACCAAGATCCTCATTTTGTGCCCTGCGAACTATGTAACCACCCTGCAACCCTATGTCACCTGGAAAACCCAGCAGGGCTATACGGTAAACGTAGTTACCGTAGGCACCGGCGGAACGGTTGCCAATACCACCACCGCCATCAAGACCTATATGACGAGCGTGTGGAGCGCCGCCACCACCGAAAATCCCGCTCCTACCTATCTTTTAATCATCGGGGACACTTCCACCAGCGGCGATAATGTGATCGCCAATAACTGCGATACCGATTCCTCCCGCGTTACCGACCTTACCTATGTTCGCCTCGATGGCACGGATTATCTGCCGGAAATGTATTATGGACGTTTTTCCGTGTCCTCCGCCACCGAGCTGACCAACATCGTGAATAAGACCATCACCTTCCAGAAAACCCAGATGTCCGACCTCAGCTATCTGGGCAATGTAGTGATGATCGCCGGCGCGGACGCCACCTACGCTCCCACCTATGGCAACGGTCAGATCAACTATGGCACCACCTACTATTTCAACAGCACTAACGGGCTTACCTCCAACACCTATCTGTATCCCGCTTCCGAAAGCAGCGCTTCCGCCATTCTGGCAAATGCCAATGCCGGACGTGGCTATATGAATTACACCGCTCACGGCAGTGAAACCGGCTGGTATAGTCCGGCTTTTTCCACTACTGACGTGGCTTCCATGACCAATACCGGCAAATATGGCGTCATGGTAGGCAATTGCTGCGTTACCAACGCCTTCAACTACAGCAGCCCCTGTTTTGGCGAAGCCCTGATCCGCAAAGCCAATGCCGCTGCCGTAGCCTATATCGGCGCCACCAACTATTCCTACTGGGATGAGGACTACTGGTGGGGCATCGGCTACAAAACCCCCATCCAGGCAGCCGCCCATGCCTATAACTCATCCACTTTGGGCGCTTATGACTGCATGTTCCACACGCACAGCGAAGCTCAGACCAACTGGGCAGCCACTGTGGGCGAGATCAACATGATGGGCAACACTGCCGTGCAGCAAAGCACCAGCACCCGCAAGCCCTATTACTGGGAAATCTATTCCATCATGGGCGATCCTTCCACCATGCCTTATCTGGGAGTGCCAACCGTTAATACCGCCACTTTCCCCAGCACCATTCTGATCGGACAGACCAGCATCACAGTGACTGCCGCAGCCTATTCCAGAGTGGCGCTGACCCTGAATGGCACTATCTACGGAACCGGCATCGTGCCTGCCGGTGGTTCGCTTACCTTGCCGATCACGGAGTTTACTACCACTGGCACCGCAACTTTGGTGATCACCGCACAGAATAAGGTCACCCGCATCGAAAGCATTACCATCGCTCCCAACAGCGGTGCCTACCTGAGCGTGGACAGCGTCACCTACAGCGATAGCAACAATAATACCGCCGAATACAACGAAACCGGACGCTTTACCCCCGTTTTCCACAATGTCGGTACTGTTGCCTCCTCCGCTGCCACCGCCACCCTTACCTGCTCCACCAGCGGCATCACCATCACCGATGGCACCGAAAGCCTGGCTTCCATCGCCGCAGGCGGAACCTTGTCCGTAACCAACGCCTTCAGTTTCACGGTAGCCAACAACATCGCCAACGGCTTGTCCGCCGCCTTTACCATTACCATGGTCAGCGGTTCGGACAGCTGGGTATATAATTTCTCTCAGACCTTCAATGCTCCCGCTCTGGCTTTCGGCAGTGTAACGATCAGCGATCCCACCGGAAACAACAATGGCAGGCTCGATCCAGGGGAAACTGCTACTATTTCCATACCTCTGAGCAACTCAGGCGCAGCAGCTTCGCCCAGCGGCTCCGCCACCCTTACCTGCTCCACTACCGGCGTTACCGTGAATACCGGAACTGCCAGCTTCACAGCTATCTCCGCCAGCGGCAGCGCAAGCCTGAGCTTTACGGTCACCATAGCCAGTTCGGTAAGCGTGGGAACGGTTGCCAATCTGGTTTTCTCAGCCACCGCCGGCGCTTATACTGCCGGAAAGACAGAAAGCACCACCGTGGGCATTATCATGGAAGATTTCGAAACCGGAAACTTCACCGCCTTCCCCTGGGGTTTGGGTGGAAATGCCAACTGGACAGTTGTCAACAGCGGAGCTTACGCCGGAACCTATTGCGCCAAGAGCGGAACCATCACCGCCAGCCAATCCACCACAATCCAGACAACCCGCGTCCTTACCTCGGGTGGCAATATAAGTTTCTATTACAAGGTATCCTCAGAATCCGGATACGATTATCTGAAGTTCTATGTGGACGGAACCGCCGTGCAAACCTGGTCGGGAACCGTGGACTGGACTCAATATACCTATGCCCTGACCGCTGGAACCAGAGTTCTGAAATGGGAATACATGAAGGACGGTAGTGTGGATAGCGGTTCAGACTGCGGTTGGATTGACAATATCGTTTTCCCCGCCTCCACAATATCTTACGATCCTCCCCAGAATTTCAATGCCGTTGCAGGTAATGGAGTGGTAAATCTGGTCTGGCAGGCTCCTGCCACCGGAACTCCCACCGGCTATAGAATTTACAAGAATTCCAATCTGTTGACCACCGTTACCGGACTGAGCTATTCGGATACGGCAGTGGTGAATGGAACTACCTATAGCTATTATCTGACAGCCGTTTACAGCGGTGGAGTATCCAGTGCCACCAGCACGGTGAATGCCACCCCTACCAGCATTGTGGCAACTGAAGCGATAATCGGAAGTGGAACCTCTGCAACCGGAACATCCACCGCTTCTCCCATCAACGTTTATTATCAGAGTTTGCACGGACAAGCAGTATATACTGCTGCGGAACTTAATGCTGCTGGAATTATCGGACCGGTGAATATCACCCAGATCGGCTTTAATATCGTAGGACTGCCTACCAAAACCATGCCGAATTTCATAGTCCGGATCGGGCAAACCACCTCCACCAACGTGGCTTCCTGGATAGACAATAGCAGCCTGACCACCGTTTACAGCAACGCCAGCTACCTGCCCACCACTACGGGCTACAATATGCTAACCTTGTCCACACCCTTCCTTTGGAACGGAACCAGCAATCTGGTGATCGACACAGCTTTTGGATTGATAGGAAGCTATGCCAGCACAGGAACGGTTCAATACACAACGGTAACCAACGGCTACCGTTATGGTCGCAGCGATTCAGCAGATCAAACCAGCGTGTTCACCGGTGGATCCACCAGCACCAACCGACCCAATGTAAAAATAGTTTACAGCGCGGTTGCCACCAATCCCCAGATCAGCGTCAGCACCAGTTCCATCAGCTTTGGCTCGGTGGCAGTCGGTGCGGTGGGAACTCAGAACTTCACCGTCAGCAATACAGGTGGCGGAACCCTTAGCGGAACTATCACTACGCCAACCAGGTTCTCTATAGCCGAAGTTAGAGACGGAAACCGTATGACCCTCAATTTCTCGCTGACCTCAGGACAGACCAAAACCTATACCCTCAGCTTTGCTCCCGAAACTCCCACCGCATATAGCGGCACAATGGTGATCTCCAGCAACAGCAGCACCCAAAGCACCTATAACGTGGCTGTTTCAGGAACGGGATACACTCCACCAACCATCAGCGTGGACGCCGATATCCTCTCTGCCAGTCTGGTGATCGATGAGGAATCCAGCGACACCTTCAATATCAGCAATACCGGCAGTCAGCCGCTGAACTATAGTATCAGTCTTGCCAGTGTGAGCAGGAACGGCAGTACGATCGCACCCCTGACCGGCAAGGCAAACTCCGGCAAGAGCATTACTGGATCGACCCTCACCGTGAATGCGACGGACTTTACCCCCGGAACCACCTCAAACTGGACTTTCACAGTCAGCAACGCCAGCACCGATGCCGAATGGCTTACCGACGTGATCATCACCTTCCCCACAGGGATCACCGTGAACAGCGCCACCAATTTCGTCGGAGGTTCAGGCGGTGACCTTACCCCGAACACCACTTCCGGAAACGGGATCACCATCACCTGGCATGGCGTAAATTCCAGCAACTATGGCTTGATCCATGGCGCCGAAACCGCAACCGCCACCGTCAGCGTAACTATTCCAGCCGGATTCACCACTACCGCAAACCTGCCCTGGCAGATGAACGGCGATGTTTACGGCGCCGAACCTCACACCCTTACCGGAACAATCAGCATTCCTGCCGGAATTCCCCCCGTGGAGTGGTTCAGCGCTACTCCGCTGACCGGAACCATCGCCGCCGGCGGATATCAGACCATTACCGGCTATTTCTCCGCTGAAGGCATGGCGGAAGGCTTGTATCAGGCAGTGCTGTCCATTGCCAGCAACGATCCAGTTACCCCTCTGCAAACAGTTAATATCCTGATGGAAGTGGCTGCGGGAAATCACGCTCCGCAAATCAATCTGCCTGCCAGTTTCAGTTTCGACAAAAACGGGAATCTGGTGGAGAACTTTTCCACCTTCATCTCTGACGCCGACAGCGATCCGCTTACTTTGTCGGTTAGCGGCAATACCAACGTGCTGGTGAATATAATTGGCAACACCGTAATCTTTAACGCGGCGCAAAACTGGATCGGCAGCGAAGTGCTGACCTTTGGAGTGTCCGACGGCACGATCACCGCCTACGACAATGTGACCATCACGGTAAATCCGATCAATGCTCCAAACTGGCAGCCGGTTACCTATCCCAATAATCCTGCCACAGTTTATGCCAGAGTTACCATCGACGGCATTCCGGCTCAGCTGAATGACATGGTGGCGGCTTTCTGCGGCTCTGAATGCCGCGGTACAGGCGAGATAGTTCTGATCGACCGCAGCACCGCCTACACGACCATGGTGGTGAATCTTGCCAATTCCGGCGAGACCATTTACTTCCAGATCTATTCCCACTCCGACGACACCATCTATCCCGTGCAGGAATCCCTGCCTATGGATACCGGCGCTGTATATGGCGAAAGCGAGCCGGTGCCTTTGAACGGAACCCTGAATGTGGTTCTTGCCGCACCAAACGCCAGCATCAGTTCCCTGTCCGGCAGCGCAAGACTTACCTGGAGCGCCGTGCAATACGCCAATAACTATAAGGTTTATGCCTGCAGCGATCCTTTTGGCACCTTCTCCTTCGTGGGCAATACCACCGCCCTTTACTGGGATCTGGGAACCGCTGCACCGAAGATGTTCTACAAGGTGGTCGCCGAACAGCTGAACCCCACTAAAGGCGACAAATGAAGAAACTGATCCTTATCTCCGTCCTGCTGGCGTTCGCCTTTGTGCTCACCGCCAAAGAGTGGAACCAGTATTACTTTCAGTTCGAATTGCTCGACAAGAGCCAGCTGAAAGAGATCGGAAACATCGTGTCCATCGACAATATCAAAGGCAACTGGGTGTATGCCTATGCCAATGATGACGAGTGGAAAGCCTTTCAGGAGCTGGGATTAAAAACCCGGCTCCTGCCTTCTCCAGCCAGTCTGATTACGCCGGTAATGAGCACCAGCGTGGCTCAAACCCGGCTGTGGGACAGCTATCCTACCTATGAAACCTATGTAAGCACCATGTATGCCTTTGCCACCAACTATCCCAATCTCTGCCAGATCGTGGATGCGGGGACTACGGTGAACGGACGCAAGATATTGTTTGCCAAGATCTCGGACAATGTTACCATTCACGAAGCGGAGCCGGAAGTGATGTATACCGGTACCATCCATGGCGATGAAACCACGGGATTTATCATGCTGCTGCGTTTGATCGACACTTTGCTAAGCACCTATGGCAGCGATTCCAGAGTAGCTAATCTGGTGAATAACGAAGAGATCTGGATCTGTCCGAATACCAATCCGGACGGCACCTATTACGGCGGGAACAGCACTGTCAGCGGGGCACGGCGTTATAATGCCAATGGCTATGACCTGAACCGCAATTATCCCGATCCCAGCGGTAATCAATATACCGGTCAGCCTTTGCAGACCGAAACTTCCCAGATGATGACCTTTTGCAACAACCATCATTTTGTGCTTTCTGCCAATCTGCATGGCGGGTCGGAAGTGGTAAACTATCCCTGGGATTACACTTATACCCTGCATCCGGACAATAACTGGTGGGTTTCCACGAGTCTGGTGTTTGCCAACAGCGTGCAGTTGCATGGTCCCTCGGGGTATTTTACCAGCGTGAACACCAATGGCATCACCAATGGCGCAGCCTGGTATGTGATCACCGGTGGCAGGCAGGACTGGATGAATTACACCCGTCACTGCCGCGAAGTGACCATTGAGATCTCCACTACCAAAATGCCTGCTGCTTCCACTATGCCCAACTATTGGACTTATCTGTCTGATGCGCTTTATGCCTACCTGGAACAAGCTCTATACGGCGTACACGGCGTGGTAACCGATCCCTATGGCAATCCCCTTTCCGCCACGATCAGCATTTCCGGACATGACAACAGCTATAGCACCGTGATCACCGATCCCGCAAAGGGCGATTTTTACCGCTATTTAAGCCCGGGAAGCTACAGCCTGACCGTTTCTGCTTCCGGTTATCCGGATAAAACCGTCAGCGCCGTGGTGAACGCCAACACCCAAACACCCTTAACCGTGGTGATGGGTGAATTGCCGCATACGCAAAGCATCAGTCTGCAGCCAGGCTGGAATTTACTTAGTTTCAATATCGATCTGGGCAGCAACGATTTCACCAGCGTGTTTGGCAGCAGCCTGCAACAGGTGAAAAACAGTTCCAAGTCCTATTCGCCTTCCGCACCAGGCTATTTTAACACTCTGCCTGCTCTGCAAACCGCTAAAGGTTATTGGGTGAAAAACAATGCCACCCAAACCTTAAACGTTCAGGGACAGCTGCTTACCTCCAGTTACAATTCCCAGGCTTTGGTCACCGGCTGGAATCTGGTTTCCTTTTTGCCGGATACCAGTCTGGCTGTTTCCACCGCTTTAGCCGGGATCAGCAGCTACCTGCAGGAAGTGAGGAATATTTCCGGTACGTGGACACCTACCCTGGGGGGCAACTTCAGCACCCTGGATCCGGGAAAGGCTTACTGGATTAAAGTATCTGCACCCTGCACCCTGGTTTACCCCTGATAAGCCAGCTTGAGAGAGTATTCACCCATGTGAATTGAAAGACCCCGGCATGCCGGGGTCTTCTTTTGGGGGGTTGGAAGTTTCAAGGGTTCAGGGGTTCAAAGGTGGAGTCGATCTGGCTGATAGAGACTTTGCAGCTATCTCTATCTATGAAAGCCAGATGGACTACACCGGGGGTCAGGATGGAAGGTTGGAAGGTTGGAAGGTTGGTGGAAAAGTGGAAAGGTGGAAAAGTGAAACCAGGTAAAAGCCAGGAGTCATTTTCGTCATACCAAACTTTCTGCTTACCTATATGTTCAGCGACGAAAAGGACTAATGGCAGTACTGGTCGTCGCATGAGTCCTCACAGCCGTTAGGGAAAAAGACAAACGCATAAATTGCGCAGGCTGTAATGACTCCTGCCACAGCTTAGGTTTCCCTCTCCCCAACGGGGAGAGGAATCAAAGGGTGAGGGTGTCCTGATACCTGACGCCTTATCCCCGCTGTAGTCCATGTCGCATTTGAACCGAGAGATGGCTGTGGACTTGGATTTGTCGACATCGACTCCAGACCCTTACCTGACACCTTTTCTGTCCCCTGTCCCCAAATCACTCTTCCCTATCAATACGCTGTCAATACGGACAAACTGCGTAATGATAGCGTATTCATAGCGTATTGCCTGCAAGAGCGAATAAAAGAGAAAACAGAGATATAAGAATGTTTGGCAAATCATGGTTAATGGTTAATAGTTAGTGGAGACGGATTTATAGATATAGGTGGATCCGTGTAAATCCGTGCAATCCGCTAAATCCGTGTAACCATTCCTCGGTGCCTTCAGTGTTTTCGGTGGGCTATTCCTCGGTGTCCTCGGTGTCCTCTGTGGTTAAGACAAATATCCGTGTTAATCAGTTCGGTCCCTGAAATCCGTGTGCTTATTCAGCAGAAAGCCAATGTGGAGCCGTAAACTGATGTTCTTGTAAACAGGTTCATAAAGCAAGCCGTCCCGATACAGCTTTTTGAGTCCCCAATCAAGCCTGAAACCGCCCACCAGATTCCGTGGCAAAACGATGTCCGCCCCAAAACATACCCCCGGATCGATGCGGTTGCACTCGGAGAGGAAATCATCCTCAGCGGTATCTCCACCTTTCATTTTCCATTTCGCTGAGAGTAAATAGCCCGCATAGAACCCCGCAACCGGCTGATACTTAATCCCTTTGTGCTCAAGGCTCATCTTCACCAGAAGGTCTGCTTGCAGATATTGCAGATAGCCGTTCCAGTCGATCTTTCCCGATACATTTCCATTGATGTCGGTAGCGTCGTATTCACGGGACATGCCTTTGACGGTGAACAGCAGCTCTGGCTGAAGGCAGATCTGCTCGTTTAGCCCAATCTGACCCATGCCTCCCGCATTGCAACCCAGCAGAGGGCTTTTATGCTCGGTATAGCGTTTGTCGCCATACACATCGCTGAGATTCAGTCCCCCCAAAACGCCTGCCGAAATCCCGGCTTGCAGGGGGATAAAAACTACCCCCAGGGTCGCAAGGATGAAAGCCAGTTTTAACAAAACCAAGCTCCAGAGAATTAATGGTTTAAGCCGTTACTCCAACCCGATTATCCTGCGCAATTGCACGATCTTCTGCGCAGCCAGTTCCCGGGCTTTTTGTCCGCCTTCCCGCAGGGCGGTTTTGATCACCGACGGATCTGTCATAAGCTCGTTATAGTGCTCTCTGAGAGGGCTTAAGTGCGCATTCATCACTTCGAAAAGTTCTTGTTTGGCATGACCCCAGCCCATTCCGCCTGCCAGATAACGCTGCCTGAGCGCAGAAATCTGCTCCGGCGTACCAAAATTCTTGTAAAGGCTGAAGATGCTGCAGGTGTCGGGGTCTTTGGGCTCCTCCACGCTTTGACTGTTGGTAACGATGCTCATGATCAGCTTGCGGAGCTGCTTTTCCGGCGCAAACATCGGAATGGTGTTTTTATAACTCTTGCTCATCTTGCGTCCGTCCAGACCGACCAGGGTCTTGCTGTCTTCGTGAGCCAGGGGTTGAGGTATCTTAAAGCCTTCGCAGCCATACACATAGTTAAAACTCTGAGCGATGTCCTGCGCCATTTCCACATGCTGGAACTGATCATTGCCCACGGGGACAAAATCGGTGTCGAACAGCAGAATGTCCGCTGCCATCAGCACGGGATAGGTATATAGCCCCATATTCACGCCGTCGTCAGGGTCTTTGCCGCTTTCGGCGTTGCTCTGCAGTATGGCTTTGTAGGCATGGGCGCGGTTCATCAGTCCCTTGGGGGTGAACGCCAGCAGGATGGTGAGCAGTTCAAAGGTCTCGGGAACGTCGCTCTGGCGGTAAAACAGGGTTTGCTGTGGATCGAGCCCTGCAGCAAGCCAGGCAGCGGCGATCTCCAAAGTCATGGTTTTTAGTTCCTTGGGGTCTTTGCTGCTGTTCAGAGCGTGGTAATCGGCGATAAAATAGCGCGCTTCGCAGGTTTCGGAGAGCTTTAAAGCAGGTTTGATGGCACCCAGATAGTTTCCGATATGCGGAATGCCGGTCGGTTTTATGCCGGTGAGCGAAACTTTTTTCATATCTTGTTTCCTTATAATAACTTCAGAGGTTTCCAGACTGCCCAGAGTTCATCCGCCAGAGCGTCAGTGATCTCCACCTGTACCAATGGATGTTTGATATTGGGATTGTGTTCGATATAAACGATCCCGTCAATCTCAGGTGCCTGAAACCATAAACGACCCACATAGGCGTTCATCACTTCGCTATAACCTTCGATCAGAGCAGGTTGCAAGGTGCCAACGTAGCTTTGCAGCAGGTCGCCTTTGCGTTTGGAAATATGAAAAGCAAGCTCTCTTTCCAGTTTTTCCACAGCCTTCCAGTTATAGCTTTCGGGCGGATTGTAAGGAGTTCCTTCCTTCTCCGGCGAATAGCCGAAAACTCCCCCCATCAGGATGCCGGTTTCCGCCAGAAATTCCCTGATCAGCTTCCTGTCCTGGGGTTTTTCTCCCGGATAGCCGACCATGAAGGTAGTGCGGAAAACCGCTTCCGGCAGGGCTTGTTTGATGCTGAGGAACAGCTCTTTCAGCTCCGCATAGCTTTTCTGGCGGTTCATGGCTTTGATGATCGTTTCGCTAACCTGCTGCACAGGAATCTCGAAATAGGGTAAAAGGCGGGGATTTTGTTGCCACAGCTCCAGCCAGCTTAGCTCAAAGTGGTCGGGATGCATATACATCACCCTGATCCAGGGGAAATCCGTATTGTCCAACAGGGCTTTCAACAGCCTGGGTAGCGCTTTTTCGCCATAGAGGTCGGTGCCGTAGAGACAGCTATCCTGTGCGATCACCACTAATTCGTAGGCTTTTTTGCTTAGCTGCTTTGCTTCCTGCACCAGGGTTTCGATCGGTTCGGAAACCAGTTTACCGCGGATGGAAGGGATCATGCAATAGCTGCAGTTGTTTTCACAACCGTCCGAAATGCGCAGATAGACGAATTGCTCCTCTTGCAAGGCTTTTCTGAGGCTGTAGTCCAGCTGCTTGGTCGGTGTTCCCTGGGGCAGAACGTAGCGCAACAGGTATTTCTCAAAGGCTCCGAAGTCCTTTAAGCCGATCCAGACATTCACTTCCGGGAACATTTCTTTGAATTCTTCCAAACCACGGTTCATCACGCAGCCGGTAACGATCAGCTTACGTTTGCGACCTTTGGTGAGGCTGAGTATATCGCACAGAGTATCGTCAAGCTCTGCAAAAGATGCGTTCAGAAAGGCACAGGTATTTACCAGATAAATATCGGCTTCGGACTCTTCTTCCGCTGCCTGTAATCCATAACTTCTCAGGATGGCATGAAAGCGCTCGCTGTCCACCAGGTTTTTGGAGCAGCCCAGACTGATGATCAGGTAGGTCATCATGACAGGAGGTGAATGAACAGCCCGCTGCGCAGTTTGGGCTCAAACCAGGTGGATTTTGGCGGCATGATCTCGCCGGCGTCGGCAATTCCGATCAGCTCGTCCAGGCTGGTGGGAAACATGGCAAAGGCTACCTTTTCCCTGCCGCTGTCCACGCGTTTGACCAACTCACCCAAGCCACGGATGCCGCCGATGAAATCGATGCGTTTGTCCGTGCGGGGATCATTGATGCCTAGGATCGGGTGTAAAAGGTTATTCTGCAGAATGGAAACATCCAGGTTTTCCACCACATTGGCTTCCTTCCAGGTGCCCGGCTTGGGACTGATAAAATACCAGGTGCCATCCAGATACATGCTCACCTGATGCAGCTTTTGAGGAGCATAGTCCGCTGGTGGGGGAACCAAGGTGATCTCCCAATTCTGACCCACCTTTTCTATAAATTGCTCTATGCTATTGCCGTTAAGGTCTTTAACCGCACGGTTGTAGTCAAATATCTTTAGCTGATTATCAGGAAAGATCACCGTCATAAAGAAATTGAATTCCTCTTCACCGGTATAGTTGGGAAATTGCTCACGGCGCACCAAACCTACTTTGGCAGCGCTGGCAGTGCGGTGATGTCCATCTGCCACATACAGATAGGGAAGTTTGCCAAATGCGGTTTGGATGGCAGTGAGATCGGCTGGATCGTCCATCACCCACAGGGCATGTTCGATGCCGTCGTCGCTGATAAAATCATATACCGGCGCTTTGGCAGCCATTACTTTATTCACTACCTGGTCGATGCTTTCCTGATGGCGGTAGGTGAAAAATACCGGCGAGGGATGCGCATTGCAGGTATCTACGTGTCTGATGCGGTCTGCCTCTTTTTCGGCACGGGTAAGCTCATGTTTTTTTATGGTGCCGTCCATGTATTCATCCACGGAAGCCAAACCCACCAAGCCAAATTGGGCTCTTCCCTGCATTACCTGTTTATAGATGTAGAACATCGGTTTGGTATCCTGAATCATGTCGCCGCGCTCTATGTATCCATAGAGATTTTCCCTGGCTTTTGCATAGACTGCCGGATCGTATAGGTTTGTTCCCACGGGCAAATCAACCTCGGGTTTTTCCACATGCAGAAAGCTGAGAGGATACTTTGCCACCTCGAACCGGGCTTCCTGTGAATCCATCACATCATAAGGCAAGGAGGCGATTAAGGCTGCCTTTTCCGGAACTGGTCGGACCGCTCTAAAGGGTTTAAATATAGCCATGTTAGTAACTCCTAATGTATCTTATTTATAGTATTCTTGTAGCGCTTTGATCAAATAAAGATGATCCTGCGTTCCCCCAGTTTCCCTGATCGAATGCATCGCCCAGATCGGATTTCCGATGTCCACGGCTTCCAGTCCAAGGGCTGCCGCCACGATAGGTCCAACCGTGCTGCCACAAGGCATGTCGCTGCGCACCAGGAATTTCTGGCAGGGGACTTTGGCGCTTTCGCAAAGCTGGCGAAAACGTAAGATACTTTCGGCAACACTGGCATAGCGGTGATTGGCGTTGACCTTGATCACGGGACCCTGATTCATGAGCGGGGAATAGTCCGGCTCATATTTGTCCGCATAGGATGGATGCCAGGCGTGAGCCATGTCGGCGCTGATCAGAAAGCTGTGCCGGAGCGCCAGGTAAAAGTCCTCACGGGAAGGGCTTTGGGACAGGCACAAACGTTCCAGTATCTCGCCAAGCAACGAGGAATCAGCCCCTTGGGGAGTGGTGCTGCCGATCTCTTCATGGTCATAGAAAATCCCCACCGCGGTCTGTTTTGGCATGTCAGCAGTGATGAGGGCAGACAGGATCGCATGGGTCATGGCAAGGTTATCCAAACCCTGGGCAGCGAGCATTTCTTTCTCCAGTCCGATCAAGGTGGCAGGCTTGGCATCATGGAGATACAGCTCACATTCAGCGATCTGCGTTGCGTTGATTTTCAGTATTTTCGCCAGATATGTATAAAGCGGATTATCTCCCTCACCCTTAACGCTTAAGATCGCCTGCAACTGGGTCTGTTTATTATACTCAAAGCCTTCATTCAGCTTGCGATTCAGGTGAATTGCCGTATTGGGGATGATGGCAACGGGCTCTTTACTGGCTACCAGCTCGGTTTTGTAGCCTTTCGGGGTTTTGAGTATTACTTTTCCGGATACTGAAAGTTCTCTGTCGATCCAGGTGCTGATGATGGGACTGCCATAAACCTCCACGCCGCATTTTACCACACCCTTATCCACTTTCACAGTGCCGGTTTTCAGCTTTAAAGAAGGGCTGTCAAGGTGGCTGGCAGCAAGGTTGAACCCCGCTTTTACCAGGGGTTGAGAACCGATCACGAAAGCCAGAATAGCAGTTCCCTGTCGCTGGATAAAGTACTTTCCGCCCTTTTTCAGTTTGAAGGGGCTTCTTTCGTCCAAAGCGGCAAAACCTGCTTCTACCAGCCTTGTTATGATCTGGTCGCCGGCATGAAAACGGCTGGAACTGCTATCCAAAAAGGCAAGCAAATCGGTGATCCGGTCATTCATAATCCATCTCCACATGGTTTTTTATCTAAATACTAAGATTTTCAAGCCGCTAAATATGTCAAGACCGGCAGAAACGGCAGTCAGGCAAGTTCAGGCTGATTTGAGTTCAAACTCTCAACCAGGTGAAGTGCGAGCTTTTGCTGCCCTTTTCCTTTTCCACATACTGGGCAAACTCCGGATTCAGGAGTTCCTGGGGATCGTGCTCTACGATGATCAGCCCCTCAGGATTCAGCAAACCCCTTTCCATGATCATTTTCACCGCAGGATTGACCAAGTTTTTCCGGTAAGGCGGATCAAGAAATACAATGTCATATTTGGCGCTGGAGTCGGCAAGAAAGCTCTCCACCCGTTTGCGGTAGAGATGACAATCCCCTGACACGCCCAAAAGCTCTATATTCTTGAGGATAGTGCTGATAGCCGGCGGCGCAAATTCCACAAAATCCACCCAACTGGCACCTCTGGACAGCGCTTCCAATCCGAGGGAACCTGTTCCGGCAAAGAGATCGAGCACCTTAGAGGCTTCATAATCCTGATGGACGCTGAAGATCACTTCGCGGTTGAAGGAGGTGGTGGGGCGGGTGCTTCTGCCCGGAACCAGAAAGAGATTGCGACCCTTGTATTTGCCGGTGATGATCCGCATCAGACCGCCTTTTTTTTCCGGCGGGGTTTTTTCAGCCCCGGCAGCTTAAGCTCCAGTTGCACAGGAAGGGGGTCGTGATGGGGGCAGGATAAAATCTGCACAGAAGCTGGCTGTTTGCATTTTCCATAACAGGTCTGGCAGATCGGATTGGGGTTGGTGGGCTGCTTGGAACGCATCAGGAAAGGGATTTCAGGCTCTGCATCTCCAGAAATAGCGATACCAGATCGCTGAGCTTGACTTCGCTGAGTTTTTGGCTTTTATCGAATTTCGCCAGAATAGCGATCAGGAGATCCTGAATGCTGTAATCGCCAAAATCGCCGCTTTCCGAGATCAGGTTCAGCTGAGCCTGCTGTTCGATCTCACGCAGCATTTCAGTAAGCGTGCCGATCTCGCTTTCGTCGGTGAGCACTTCTTCCGGCATCACGCTGTCGAAGATCAGTTCCGAGCCTTGCATCCCCTCGCTCAGCTTTTCCATGGTTTGAGCCATGTTGTTAAAACCCTGATGGTTAAGAATTTTGAAATAGGCAAGCTCTTCGGGAGTGAAAAGTTTCTCGATGCGAGGATCGTAGCTGCTATTGGGATCGTTCAGAATGCGCAGATGCAGAGCTTCGATCCTTTCCCGGACTTCCGGAGAAGCGTCGTTCTGGCTGATCAATTCATAAGCCGCCAAGGCATCGAAGAACTGATTCTGTTCCTCGAATAGCTTGGCAAGGGTAAGGGTCGGCTGCCAACTGCGTCCGTTTGATTTCATGGTTACTCCCGAAAATTATCTTACATTGGGTCAAAATAGCGTGCTGGCTTTTTGTGTCAACTGCTTTCTTGCCTCGTTCATTCTCTGACATTATTTTTTTTATTGACGTAATAACCTGCGTTCAGATATAAAGTTCCTTAAGAGGTTATGATGAAGAAAATTCTCTTAATGATCTTATCATGTTGCGTTTATGGCTTGGCTTTGCAGGCGGCAGTCCCAGCCTGGTTTTACCGAAATTCCGATGCCAGATTCCTGGTGGGCAATGGCAGCGCCCAGATCAGGAACAAGACCGATCTGGTGAAAGCCATCTCCCAGGCAAAAGAGGACGCCTTGCAAGCGATCAGCGCACAGATTTACACCGAGGTCAGAAGTCTGATCAACAGCCGGGAAAGCAGCGATGGCAATCAGAGCGAGGAATTTTACGCCAAGGAAGTGCAGATCAATTCCTGTATCAGGCTTTGCGGGTATGACGAGGTTGTGAACGATCAGGATCGCAATTTTTACTATGTGCAGATCCAGATTCCCCGCCAGAAAATGCAGGAGCATTACCAGCAGCTGGTGCAGGACGAGATAAGCGGTCTTACCAGCCTCAATCAATCCGCCCAAGCTGAAAAGAATGCCCGTAAAGCGCAAAAACTGTATCAACAGGTGCGCGGCAAACGTGAAGACCTGAACCGCGACATCATGATCCTGGGATTTCTGCAGGTAGGGCAGGACTTCAGCGAGCAACTGAAAAACCTGCCATCCATCGGCGAGATCGATGCCGAGATCCAAAGGCTTTCCACCAACCGCACCCAAAGCTATGAAGACCTTGCCACGGACATCATCGATCAGATTGATCCGGCTTTGAAAGGCAGGAAAACCTTTGCCATGGGTTATTATGAATGGGGAAACAGCGGCTTTGTATCGCAATTCAGCAGCAGTTTCAGCGCCTTTTTACGTGCCAGCCTGGAAAAGCAACTGGGCTGGAGCAGTCCTCCGCCAGACAAAACGCCGGAGCTCAGCATCTTTGGCGAAATGGCGCAAGAAGGCGATCAGGTGTGCATTTTTACCCGCTTACTGCCCAGGGACTCAGTTCCCAAAACCCTGATCAGTTATTTGAATGCAGCAACTCTGGAGCAATTGGGCAGAAACTATGTATTCCCCAAAAAACTGGATATGATATCAGCTCAGGACAAACTGATCAAAGACAATGCCCAGAGCAGCAATAAACTGAAGGTGGACGTGCGCACCGGCGAATTCGGCAAAAACCTGGCGGTTTACAAATACGGCGATCCGGTAAGCATCCAGGTGCGCGCCAATAAAGCCTGCTGGATGCATGTTTACTATCTGGAGGCGGATAGCACGAAAACGGTTCTTTATGAGAACTATTATCTCGCCGACGACATGGTGAACCAGTGGGTAACGGTTACCGACGAATTGGAAACCTGTGAACCGGCAGGCATCGAGCAGGTTTGGGTTCAGGCGGATACCGGTAAATTGCCAGACCTCTATACCTATATCCAGAAGATTAACAACGGCGGAACCAAGAAAATCTGAAAGACAGCCTGGAAAGCACTATCGCCAAAACCCGCGGACTTAAGATCAAAGCCAAAGCTCAGGAATTCAGCGAGGCTTTTCTTACGCTTAATATAATCGATCCCACTGCGAACTAAGCTTATTCATCGTAATATTCCAGTTGCTGTTCCAGATCGTAAGGCTGGGAATCTTCCTCGTCTATGGCCTTTTTTGTCCAGTTGCCATGTGTATCATACACATAGGAATAGGTGGTCACCATAGAGGTTTTTTCCAGCAGATCGTTCTTTTCCTCACGGGTCATATTTCCCTTGTCGTCATACTGGAAGGTCTGTTTGGAGGTCTGCACGCCCTGGGAATTGAAGTTTGTCTGGGTGATCATTTGGTTCTTGGCGTTATAGGTATAAACGAATTTCGCCTGAGTGGTTTTATCCGCCTTGAAGGTGATCTCTTCCAGCTTGTTGTTGTTTTTGTCGTATTTATATTCTTTCACGACTGTGGACTTGGTTTCGGGATCAAAATTTGAGGATTTCAGCACGTTGCCTTGTTTATCGTTCACATATTCGGTCTGATAGATCAGCTTGCCATTCTCATCCTTCTTTTCTTCTTTTATCTTATAGCCTGTGGCATCGTAAGTGTAATAAAAGTAAACCTTATCCGCATTGTTATCGGTGTATTTTTCCACTAACCTGCCCTTGTCGTCATAGGTAAAATACTCGCCATATACAAATCCATCATAGTAGTCTTCATCTTCCCAGGAAGTAATGAGTCCCTTGTCGTTATAGTAATAATAAACATCGCCGGCGTAGTCATCATAGTCATAAGAGTCCGAGGTCAGATAGCCTTTTTCGTTAAAGTAGGATGTGTGGGAATCGTCGCCGAGTGATTTTACTTTTCCCTTTAAACCCAGTTTCTGCAGGTCGTTCTGGGTAGCTGCCATCAGCAGGGAAGCAAGAATGGTAAATGCCAGGATCAGTATTTGTGGCTTTTTCATGGTTTAACCTCTTTGTAGCTTTGATACGGACAGTTTAGTCAAAAAAGTCGCTCTTAGCAATAAAAGAATGCTCTCTTTCAACCAAAGTGGGTAAGAATCTCGTGGTGGCAGTATAGGGGTGGCAAATTCTGTTTGCCACAGAGGCTGGAAGCCTCTTGAACAGGCGTCTGCGCCGCCTCTGCCGATCAGATATCGGCAGCCCTTTCAGCATGGTATATTTCTCGTTTGCCTATTTTACTCACCTATTTTACCTACCAAATTTGAAGGTGAGCCTAAAAGAATAGGGGTGCAGGCATTCCACCTTCATATCACTATCATACCACATGAGCATGTGGTATGATAGTGATATGATAGCGGTATAGCCGCATGTAAATCGAGTAGGGTGATGCTGGATGATCATATCCAGCATCATCCCTCTCACAGAACCGTGCGTACGGGTCTCGTACACGGCTCCTGGCAATCCTTGTAACTACTCAATGTAGTTAAACAAAACACCTGTTTTAATCTGCGTCAAATCAAACAACTTCATTTCCGCGAACCACTTATTGGGCAGAGCAAAACTCAGATGGAAACAGGCAGAATTTCTCCATCTCGTCATG
>Ga0172371_10004788_pt1 | contig 20323 bp, 19 predicted proteins | sample Lak12m_FD_114543 | JGI IMG/M metagenome (GOLD analysis project Ga0172371, IMG submission 114543) | Freshwater microbial communities from Kabuno Bay, South-Kivu, Congo - kab_022012_12m | ecosystem: Environmental > Aquatic > Freshwater > Lake | place: Democratic Republic of the Congo: South-Kivu... | reverse complement strand
CGGATCACCTGGCAGATCATCCGGGATTTGAAGGCTTCGGCTGATACCCGGTTCGTTGGCAGACAGTTTGTTGACAACACTTCTGACCCAGAACGCACCCTGGATCCCTATTGGGTAAGCAACCTGATGCTCAGCTGGAGCCTGCATCCTGAAAGCATGAAGGAACTGGCTCTGTTTGTTCAGGTGAATAACCTGTTCAATGAGAGGTACGAAACCAATGCGTGGATTTACAGCTATTATTATGATGGTCAGAGATATAACGAAGACGGATATTTCCCTCAGGCGGGGATTCACTTTTTCGCCGGCCTCACCGCAACCTTCTGACCGTCAGAACCAGACTCCTAGGGTGATCCTGGGGGCGGTGTAGGGAATTACCCGCATAACCGGATTATCCGGATCCTGCTGCAAACGGAGGCCGGCCTGACCGGCAATCGAGATGCTGAACATTCTTCCGAATAGGAAGGCATAGCCGGCCTCCGCTGCAACTCCTCCTTCATAGAAATCGTTCAGCCGGTGGTACAACAGGGATACCAATCCGGCAGCATAGAAACCCCGCTGCCCCTCTTCGTTGTTCTTCAGTGAAAAGTAGTAGGGTACGCCGATCTCAACACCGGCTTTCGAAAACACCGCAGGAAACTCAGGTCTGATCTGGAGATCCCAGATGCTGTGAATCCTGAATCCCAAATGACGGTTGATCGCATACTCCAGAGTCAATGGAAGCAGGTTGATGTCAAATGCATAACGGTATTCATCAAACGGAACGGCCGATAAGCCCGGTTCGAGTCCGGCATAAAACCTGACAGGCTTAATTTCAGTTTTTTCAGTTTCCTGCGCTTTTACCAGCAATGGAATTGCAAGAAATAAAATGAGTCCGATCCGTCTGAGATTCATACCAGTCTATTTTGATGTTGTGAGCTTTGTTATCAAAGGTATCATATCTTCGGCCCAGGCGGCATAGCCTGCAGGAGCAAGATGAATTGCATCGGGCGCCATCATCCCCTCAACCAGATTCCCGTCACTTTGAATGAAAGCTTTATCGAGGTTCCTGTAAAACACCGTTTTGCCATTATCCATCCCTTTGATGATAGAATGTATTTCCTTATATTTTAAACGGTTAGAATCGTTTTTCTCCTTTCCTGCCGGGAGGGGTCCGTACAAAATGATTTTGGTACCGGGGACCTTTTTTTGCAGGGCTTTCACAATGCTCTGAATTCCCTGGGCTATCTCGGATGCGGTGTGGTAGGGGAAGTTATTTACCCCGATTTCCAGGACCACCACAGAAGGGGAGCATTTATCGAAATTCCCGTTCAGGACCCGCCACAGAACATGCTGGGTGCGGTCGCCCGAAATGCCAAAATTGGCACTGTTAAGGGGTTTGAATTTTGAATCCCAGATTTCTTTTGCCGGTGACCAAACCGTACGTCCTTCGCCGCCCCATCCCTGGGTAATGGAATTGCCAAGCAATACGACCCGGGGTTTTTGAGTTTCTCCAAGTTTGTTTATGTCCTCAAACTGGCTGTACCAGTCCTTGCCGGCACCCCAGCCCGCGGCTTCACCACGGCATTCAGCCCCGGGAGCCGGCAGGATTGCTGTATTCAGATATCCCGAACTGTGCATTTTATCCCTGTAAAATAGTGCTCTGTAAATTTCCTCAACCATCACGGATGCCCCGATCGAATTAGGATGGACAGCATCGGGGAAGGCGTATGAATAATTCAGGAGAGGAGTGTAGAGATCCACATATTGAGTTTTAGTAGCCTGCGCCACTTTCTTGATTATGGGAATGACCTGATCCTTTACAATCGAGTCGCGGATTCCCCACCTTTCAGGTACAAAAACCGGAACCGGGAGCGCCAGGATGATTCTTGGCTTCGATGCGAGAGACTTAAAGGTTGAAATCAGCCCGGTAAGATCTCCTTCGAATTCATCGGCATATTTCCAGTTCTGGGGCTTGGAATCATTGGTTCCGAGCTTGATGATAACAATGTCCGGCGCAAAATCAATGGCCTGCTGGAATTGCGGTTCTTTCCAGTAGGGCTTGTCGCCTTTCTTCAGAAGGGTCGCCCCGGAAACACCAAAATTCCTCACCTCATACTGATTTCCCAGCCAGGCCTGGAGCTGTGCCGGGTACGACATATGATCGCGGTTTTCGATTCCTGCACCATAGGTGATTGAGTTGCCGATGCAAGCAACTTTGACAACCTGTGAGCTGAATCCCGACAGGGGAGCCAGCAGCATCAGGAAAAAAAACATCCGGAACCAACGGCTCCGGATGGATTTATTCTGTATCATGATAATGAGTTATTTACCGCATTTCAGGGTAACCTCGATCTCATATTTTGCACTTTCAGCAAACTGACCGAACTGAGCTTTCTTGTAAGCTTCGCATGCTGCCGGCTTGTCACCTTTACCTGCGAGAGCGTTGCCGACCTCAAAATAGAACTTGGCCTCTTTTTCGGGAACATCTTCTTCCAAAGCAATGCCCTTGTTGGCAGTTTCAAATGCCTTGTCGTATGCTTTTACGCCGTTATAAGCTTTTGCGAGATAGAAGAGCAAATCTTTGTTGGCGTCATCATATTTCATCGATTTCTCCAAGGCCACAACCCCGGGCTCAAAATTGGAGGCATTAACCTGCCGGGATCCGTCGGCCAGGAAATATTTGGCTGCCGACTGACGTGCCATTTTTGTTTCATTCTGATTCTTTGAGTAAGCGGTCACCTTTTCGACAGCCATCTCCATAAGATCTGCCTGATTGTTGTCGCGGTAAATGTAAGTCTGTACAATCCAGGTGCGGCTGTTGGTGGAATCAACGGCAAGCGACTGATTGATCATCTCCTGTGCTTTATCAAATTCCTTCTGGTTTCTGGCCTGGTCAGCCAGCATGTAATAGACCTGAGCCAGAGCACCGTTGCTTCTTTTAAGCACCTCGGCATTCTTCGTCTGCTCACCATAGGAAATAGCCTGTTTGAAAGTCTCAGCAGCTCCGGCGAGATCTTTGCTGCCTGCCTGCTTGGTTCCCAGATTGAAGTAGGTTTCGGCAAATTTGCTGGTAGCGACTGTTTTCAGTGAATCAGCCGTTGCACCAACTTTGCCGCAAATCGTAATACAGTTTTTCAGTGAGGTAATGGCAGCTGCCGGATCACTTTTCATGGTCTGCAGCGCTCCGTTGTAAGCATTAATGGCCTCTGTAAGTTCTTGAGCACCAGAGTTTAAATAAAATCCAATACTGAAAAGGGCAATCAGGGCAATACGGGCAAATCGTTTGACTTTCATCATTAAATCTTATTATTAGTCAGTTAATTAATTAGTTAGTGATTTTCCAGGTCGTAAAACTAAAAAAACTCTTATTAAAACAAAATTAAGATTTGCATTCGTTAAGGTTCTTTAACAATCCATCTCTTTCAGAATTTTCTCTACCTCTTTTTCGGCGGTCAACAGTTTTTTCTTGCAAATCCGGATGAGTTCATTAACCCTTTTTAGCTGGTCAGCCAGCTCATCAACGTCGAGATCCTGATTCTCAATCTTCGACAGGATCTTTTCCATTTCACCGATTGCCTGATTGTAGGAGAGCTCGGTTTTTTCCTGATGTTTTTCAGTAGCCATAAACTTTACCTGTTAATTTTTCAACATCAATGCACATGATGACAACGTTTTTAATGGAGGGAACGCTGAATTCATACTCCTCCCCTGAATATTTTTTCATCACCAGTTTCATGATCCGGTATTTCTCGTCATACTCCTCTACGAACCTGACTTTGCCATGCAGGTTGACGCTTTTATATTTCATTCCCCACGAGCATCCTACCTCTTTATGTCTGTAAAAGAGCTCATTACCTGTGTTAAAATTGACACAGACTGATGGATTGTTACGGATGATATCCAGTTTTTTTCCGTGGGTGTCGGCGTGCAGGTACAATTTCCGGTTTTCATAGGCAAAATTCATCGGTAACACATAGGGATCCTCACCATCAGACATGCCAACATAACAAACCTGCGCCTCATGAATGATGGCGTCCATCTCCGCATCCTTTGATAAAAATCGTGGTCTCAGCATTGTGTCAATTATTATGGATTGATTTTGTCGATGACGGATTCACTTTCTCCTTCGGAATATCGGGTTGTGATCTTGTCACCGGTCTTAAGCCGCCCGGCGTTTTTAACCAGTTTGCCATTGTGGAAAGTGAGTGAATATCCTCTTTTTAGCAATCTTACCGGATCACTCAGCGAGGCGAACTGTTCCATCCTGACCAGTTCCTGCCGGCTGAGTTTGATAAAGGCTGAGGTACTGTTACCAGCCCGTTGCCTGATCAGATCGAGCGCCATGGTTTTTTGATCCCTGAAATTCCTCGCATTCAGCCGGAGCCAGTTCATATTCACGCTGATCCTCTCCTTTTGTCCGGCCAGCAGATTTCGGGCCAGATCCGCGGTTTCAGCGGTTATGTTTTCAAGGGACCGGTAGAATTCATCAACCCGGTCAATCAGAAATTCAGCCGCAGCGGTGGGTGTTTTGCAGCGGGTATGGGCAACAAGGTCGAGGATCGTGTCATCCTGCTCGTGCCCGATCCCGGTGATCACCGGCAACGGGAACTGGGTTACGTAATAGGCCAGATCGTAATTGTCAAAACTGCTCAGGTCGAGTTTCGATCCGCCTCCGCGGATGATGACCACCAGGTCAAAGAAATCACGGTATCCAGAGATCTTGTCCAGCGCCTCCATGATGGATGTCACCGTCTCTTCCCCCTGCATGACGGCTCTGAACAGTTTCAGATAAAAAACATATCCTCCCTGATTATGCAGGATCTGATTTTCAAAATCCTCATAGCCAGCAGCCGTGGGACTGGTAATAATGGCAATCCGCTGGGGCACAAGGGCCATTTCGAGCGTTTTGTTCATATCGAACACGCCGGCTTCCTCAAGCCTCCGGATGATCAGCTGCCTCTGTCTGGCCAGTTCACCGATGGTGAATGTGGGTTCAATATCCCTGATATTTAGGCTGATGGAGTATACTTCATGGAAGTCAACCGTTACCCTGACCATCACCTTGATTCCTACTCCTAACTCCCTGCCGGTGGTCTGCTCGAAATAGGGCCTCAGGATTCTTAGCGTGGTTGACCAGATGGTTGCCCGGGTACGGGCCAGGATCCTGCCGTCTCCCGGATCTTTTTCGATCAGTTCCAGATAGCAGTGTCCGTTCCGGTTGAACGTTATGTCGCTGATCTCAGCTGTGATCCATACCGGATCCGGGATTCCGGCATCCAGGATAGCTCTTATCCTGGAGTTCAGTTCATACAGGCTGATTGCTTCCGGAGCGGCCATGAATGGAATATTTTTTAACGGCCTGAAAGGTGCATCACCTTTTGTTCATGTCTTCCGGTGCGCGAAAGGATCCGAATAATGTACATGCCGTCGTCGAGATTACTGAACTCATTGATAACGATTGAGTTCACTGAAGTGTACCCAACCTCTTCCCTTTTTGAATAGAGAATCTTTCCTGCGAGTGATATCACTTCGATCCTGATTTCCTGGCGGTCATGAGAGTAGAAGTCAATATGGAGCGGTCCGGTGGCCGGATTGGGATAGAGTCTGAAGAGGGATTCGTCATCCAGTGGAATAGGATTCATTCCCTGCACGAGAAACATGGCTTTGCCGAAATCGGGGAGTCCGTAACCAAGAAGGCTGTCGGGCTTGCTGGCCAGTGAAGCGCTTGACTGGATTGCCTCGATGATCTTCATCGGCGGCACTGACCGGTTGGTTTGCCACAAACAGGCTGCAAGGCCGCATATTAGCGGAGAGCTGAAAGAAGTGCCGCTGCCACGGTAAATATTTCCGTCGGTTCCGATAATCGCCGTATAGGATCCCTGGCCGGTTATATTGGGTTTGATTCTTCTGTCGTAAGTGGGGCCGGTTGAGCTGAAGGGTGAATAAACGCCCGTGGAATCAACGGATCCAACAGTGAGGATACTGTCGGCATCGGCCGGGGCAGTGATGTAGTGCCAGGGATTATTCCCTTCATTGGCCGCGCTGCAGACCACCAGGATCCCTTTACTTGCAGCAATGTCGGCCGCCTGGGTAGCCCTCGTGGTATTGCCGTCCATGTCGGCATAGGTATGATTCATCGAAACATCATCGAAAACAGAGTAGCCAAGGGAACTGTTTATCAGATCGGCGCCGGCGCTATCGGCATATTCAGCTCCTGCCACCCAGTTATCCTCCTCAATGATCAGTTCCGATCCGGTATCCTCCGTGATCAGCAGGTAAAAGGAGGCCTTGGGTGCCGAACCCACCAGTTCTCCGGGCAGGTTGCCGGCGATGATCGACATCACCTGGGCTCCATGCGCATGTTCGTTATATGCCACTGGCTGATTTCGCACAAAATCCCACGTTCCCAGGATCTGACCATTCTGACGGACCGTATCGAAGCCACGGTTGATATTTACGTTCCTGAATCCGCCGTCGAGTATGGCAATTACCATCCCTTGTCCCTGAAATCCCTGATTATGAAGAATGTGACCGTTAAGCATGCCTGTCTGTCTTGTAGCCTGACCATACCGGAGCAGGGTAGTGTCAGTCTGTTTGACTCCCTCCTCAGATTTTACCAGGTGGGTTGAAAACTTGTCAACCGAAGTTCCGGCAGCCTTGTACCGGGCAACCGATTTTATCTGACGTACGAAGGGCAATGACCTGATCTGCTGAAGAACCAACGTATCTGAAACAGCCACCGTAACCGCGTTAAACCATTTTGACCTGTTCAGGATAACACCTCCGCGGGCCTTAACAGAATCAATGTAGGAGGGATTGACCGGTATGTCCTGGAGAGTAACAGGAACCGCATAGCGGTCGCGACGTTCAATGGCCCGGGCCGAAAGAAACTCTCCCGGTTTGTCGATTGAGTAGGGTGACTGGTTCTTATCAGTGAACTGGATCCAATATTTTCCGGGAGCGGTCTGGCCCCAGGAGCCAAGAGTGGCAACCGTTCCCAATATCATCAGGATAAACCGTTTCATTGCAATTTCCTTCCGTTTGCAGTAAAGATAAGATTATCGGCCGATCAGCCGGCTGGGATCATCCAGAAACTCCTGCGGATCCTTCAACAGGCCCCTGTTTTTGTCGTAATTTTCAAAGGATTTCCGTTGTTTCTGATCCATTATCTCAGGATTGAGCAGTTTGCCCTTCCTGAAAGATAACTCGTAATCAATCGTCCCGTCAGGTTTAAAGTAGGTCCACTTTCCGTTTTTAACTCCTTCGGCATACTGACCTGATATCTCCTTTTTTCCGTCGGGATAGAGCACTTCAAATAATCCGTCGGCCTGACCGTTCCGGTAGGAAATCTCCGACTGAACCGGACCCTCAGGATAAAAGGTGATCTGGATCCCGTCGAGGACACTGTTTTTCCAAACCGTCTTTTCCATTGGTTTGCCGTCGGTGTCAATTCGCCAGGCATCCCCGTTGATCAGGCCGTTGGAAAATGTGATCCTGAAGAGTGGTTTGCCTGTGGCTGAGAAGTATTCCCAGATCCCTTCGCGACGCTGATGAACATAAACCCCGGATGCACTCAGTACCCCTTCGGTATCGTATAAACCGGCATTCACGCGGATCCCGGCAGAGTCATACTCCATCAGGGCACTGATCTTTCCGTTGGGATGGTACCTTTTAAAGTTTCCAACGGGATGACCTTCAAGAAAATATCCCTCATACTGTTTGATCCCGGTGTTTCCGTAATAAAGCCAGTATCCGGTTTTTCTGCCATTTGAATCGAGCCGGTTAAGGGTATCCTGCTGGGCATTCAGCCTTACAGGCATAAGCAGGATCAGCAGGATCAGCGAACGGATCATAATGGGTTGTTTGATACAAAAATACAAAGGGTTGCACTTTAAAAGCACAACCCTTTGAAGAAAGATCAAAACCAGATCTTATTTGTTGCTCAGATAGTCTGCCACGCTTGCGGCATTGTCTTTAAGGGCTTTATCGCCTTCGTGCCAGTCGGCCGGGCAAACTTCGCCGTATTCCTCAAAATGATGCAGTGCATCCACCATTCGCAGGGCTTCGGTTACGCTGCGGCCCAGCGGAAGGTCGTTGATCACGCAGTGGCGTACCAAACCTTTTTTATCGATCAGGAAAAGGCCTCTGTAAGCAACGGCATCTCCCTTAAACTTCAGCATTCCGTTCTCGTCATAATCATAGTCGCCTGCCAGAACTCCGTAATTGTAAGCGATGGTCTTGGTAAGGTCGGCAACGATCGGGAAGGTAACGCCCTTGATTCCACCGTGGTTTTTGTCGGTATTGAGCCAGGCCCAATGTGAAAATTCAGAATCGATGGAGCATCCTACCACTGCTACGCCTCTTTTTTCAAACTCGGCCAGTTTCTCCTGGAATGCCAGGATCTCGGTTGGACACACGAAAGTGAAATCGAGCGGATAGAAGAAGAAAATCACATCCTTTTTTCCGATGTATTGATCCAGTGAGAAATTCTCAGCGAACTCGCCGCCATTGACGACTGCCTTAGCGCTGAACCCCGGGGCTTTTTTTCCAATAAGACTTTCCATTTAAATGTTTTTTTGTTTCAAACAATTCTGGTTGCTAAAAGTTCCGGAAGTTCCTGTGATTATTTAACCTCTTCGAAGTCAACGTCTGTAACTTCCTGATCTTTAGATTTTCCGCCTGTATTCGGCTCGGGTCCCTGCTGACTGCCGGGCTGTGGTCCCTGCTGCCCCTGGCGGTACATGTCCTCGGAGGCGGCCTGGAAAACCTGGTTCAGTTCAGACGAAGCAGCATCCATGGCAGAAAGATCCTGGTTTTTATGTGCTTCTTTGAGTTTTGCCAGAGCATCCTCAATTTTTACTTTTTTATCAGCAGGCAGTTTATCGCCGAATTCCTTCAGCTGTTTTTCGGTCTGGAAAATCAAAGAGTCGGCGGCATTCAGCTTGTCGACGGTTTCGCGCTGGCGCTTGTCTTCATCGGCAAATTTCTGGGCCTCCTCTTTCATGCGGTTGATCTCGGAATCGGTAAGACCTGATGAAGCTTCAATCCTGATCTTCTGCTCGCGGCCGGTTCCCTTGTCCTTGGCAGAAACGTGCAGTATACCGTTGGCGTCGATGTCAAAGGTGACCTCAATTTGCGGAATTCCCCTGGGAGCAGGAGGCAGACCGTCGAGATGGAACCTGCCAATGGTCCGGTTCTGAGCGGCCATCGGGCGTTCACCCTGCAAAACATGGATCTCAACCGAAGGCTGACTGTCGGCTGCAGTGGTGAATGTTTCAGTTTTCTTGGTCGGGATGGTGGTATTGGATTCAATCAGCTTGGTGAACACACCGCCGAGGGTCTCAATCCCGAGAGACAGCGGGGTAACGTCGAGCAAAAGAACGTCCTTAACATCTCCGCTGAGAACACCACCCTGGATAGCAGCACCCACGGCGACTACCTCATCAGGGTTTACTCCCTTTGACGGAGTTTTTCCGAAGAAATCTTCAACTACCTTTTGAATGGCCGGAATACGGGTTGAACCTCCCACCAGGATCACTTCGTCAATCTGTGAGGTGGAGATCCCTGCATCCTTGATGGCCTTGCGGCACGGCTCGATGGTCATCTGGATCAGCTTATCGCACAACTGCTCAAATTTGGCGCGGGTAAGCGTCTTGACCAGGTGTTTCGGGATGCCATTAACCGGCATGATATAGGGGAGGTTGATCTCAGTGGTTGTAGAACTCGAAAGTTCGATTTTTGCTTTTTCGGCTGCTTCCTTAAGACGCTGGAGTGCCATGGGATCTTTCCTCAGGTCAAGACCTTCTTCTTTCAGGAACTCTTCGGCCAGCCAGTCGATCACCATCTGGTCAAAGTCGTCACCGCCCAGGTGCGTGTCGCCATTGGTTGATTTCACCTCGAACACGCCGTCACCCAGTTCCAATATGGAGATGTCAAAAGTTCCGCCACCAAGGTCAAAAACGGCAACGGTCATGTCCTTGCCTTTTTTGTCGAGACCATAGGAGAGGGCAGCTGCGGTAGGCTCGTTGATGATCCTTTTTACACGAAGACCGGCGATTTCCCCGGCCTCTTTGGTAGCCTGACGCTGGGAATCGTTAAAATAGGCAGGAACGGTGATGACAGCTTCGGTAACTTCCTGTCCCAGATAATCTTCAGCGGTCTTCTTCATTTTCTGAAGCACCATTGCGGATATTTCCTGAGGGGAGTATTTCCGGTCATCAATCACAACCCTCGGCGTGTCATTTTCACCCTGAGCCACTTTGTAGGGAACACGGTTGATCTCTTTGGAGAGATTGCTGTAGCGTTCTCCCATGAAGCGCTTGATCGAATAAACGGTCTTGTGGGGATTGGTAATGGCCTGACGTTTAGCCGGATCACCCACTTTTCTTTCACCGTTTTCGATAAAGGCGACAACTGAAGGAGTGGTCCTTTTACCTTCACTATTGGGGATTACCACCGGTTCGTTTCCTTCCATGACGGAAACACAGGAGTTGGTGGTTCCAAGGTCTATTCCGATTATTTTGCTCATAACTGCTGGATAAACTTTTATTAATTGCCTGAACTATTCAAGCATTGTGCCAAGCAGGGAGGGGTGACAAAAAGACAGAATGGCAGTTATTTGCCTATGTGATAATAGTCGTTGCGGCTGTCATCAAATCCGAGATGACTGGTATACATGCCTTTGGCTATCGAGTCTATGGAGCTTTCAGTGAGTGATTTACCGATAATCGACTGTTGGAATCTTGAGGAAAAGATCCCGATACCGTTCACAATGTTGGTGAAGACCGGCTTTTCCTGGGCTATGCCATTGCTTTCACCGTATATTTCAAGATAGGTGTATAGCTCCTCCCCGCCGACCGTGAAAATGAAGTCGATGGCGGCCTTGTCAGCCAGTCTGAACATTCCTTCGTTTGGTTTTTCCAGCTTATTGCCCAGCCATTTGTAAAAGTTCCTGTGCAGAATATCGGCCGTAATGGTCTGTCCTCCGGTCCCAAAGTCAGTCACGTACCTTGAGATATTCCAGTCGGCGGATTTTCTGAGGGTATCAAGCTTGTTTATCTCAAGATAGTGGAACCTTACTGCCAGCTGATAGATCCGGGTATAGGGAGCTGAAATCCATTCAACCGTCTGGTAATTATCATAGCTCGAAAATGCCAGTGTCTTTTTATAGGTTTCCGGCCGGATCACCCTGAACTCATTTACCACACGGGTGGTCGCAGTAATCGTATCTGGTATTGATGGGATACTGATGGATATCCGGTATTCACTGTTTCCGGTCAGCGGTGCATCCGACTGATAGATGTAATTTGGCGATTCAACAAAGGTTCCGCTGTCGCGGTCGGCATACTGAACCTTGTTAAGCCTGACCTGCGATTTGCGCTCCCCATTCACCCATCTTTCCAGGAAAACCTCAGCATCAGGATAATAGATTGAATCCTCGATCCGGGCCATGTCAAAAGCGTTGGCCTCACCCAGGAACGACCGTTCCAGCCTGAGTTGCTGTACCGGCTCCCTGGGATTCAGGATGCAGTAAACAACCGGCATCTCCTTGTAGGGGGCCATGATTATCACATCATTCCTGCAGGAGGAGCTGAGCAGAAGTATCCCGAAAAAAGCAAGCGCCAGTCGTCTCATCAAATAATCCTACCTTTGGACGGTAAAATTACTTCTTTTCAAGGTATTGTTAAGCTGCAACCTATGTCAGTTCATCAGCAGATAAAAAAGGTAACCACTCATGTCCTTCAGGAGATGAAGGTGCAGGGGGAAAAGATAGCCATGCTAACGGCTTACGATTACTCTATTGCCCGCATACTTGACCATACAGGCATTGATGTGGTTCTGGTCGGAGATTCGGCCTCCAATGTGATGGCCGGATATGAGACCACCCTTCCGATCACGCTCGACCAGATGATTTACCATGGGGCATCGGTTGTCAGGGGCATCAGGCGTGCCCTGGTGATTGTTGATATGCCGTTTGGCACCTATCAGGGGAACTCCAAGGAGGCACTGCAGTCGGCCATCCGGATCATGAAGGAGACCGGAGCCGGGGGAGTCAAACTGGAAGGAGGCGCCGAGATCGTTGAATCCATCGAAAGGATCCTGTCAGCCGGAATTCCTGTGATGGGGCATCTGGGACTCACGCCTCAGTCGATCCACAAATTCGGTACTTATGTAGTGCGGGCCACGGAGGATGCTGAAGCGAAAAAGCTTTTGCATGATGCTGAGTTGCTTCAGAAAACCGGTTGTTTTGCCCTGGTCCTGGAGAAAATCCCTTCACAGCTGGCAGGCAAGGTTTCCAAATCCCTGCGTATCCCTACCATCGGAATCGGTGCGGGGATGGATTGCGACGGTCAGGTACTGGTGCTACACGACATGCTCGGGATCACACAGGACTTTTCTCCGCGGTTCCTCAGAAGGTATCACAACCTGTTTGAGGAGATCTCCGGGGCAGTTACCCAATATGTGGGAGATGTGAAGAGCAGGGAGTTCCCGAACGAAAAAGAACAATACTAGATGCAGATATTATACGAGGACAATCATTTAATTGCGGTGAATAAGCAGGTTGCTGACCTGGTGCAGTCGGATGCCACGGGCGATGAGGCATTGGGTGACCGGATCAAGGCTTATATCGGAAAAAAATACAATAAGCCGGGAGCGGTTTTCCTGGGCGTGGTGCACCGGCTTGACAGGCCCGTTACCGGTGCGGTGGTGTTTGCCCGCACTTCGAAGGCCCTGGCCCGGATGAACGAGATGTTCAAAGGCCATGAGGTGAAAAAAACCTACTGGGCAGTGGTGAAGGAGAAGCCACCGAAGGAGGAGGACACCCTGGTCCATTACCTGGTGAGAGATCCCGCTCAGAATAAAACCTTTGCTTATGCCCAGGCCAGGCATAATGCCAAGGAGGCAAAACTGACCTACCGGCTGATCGGATCAACCAATAATTTCTATCTGCTGGAAGTGGACCTGCACACCGGACGACACCATCAGATCCGCTGCCAGCTGGCAAAGATCGGATGCCCGATCAAGGGGGATCTTAAATATGGATTTGCCCGGTCCAACCCTGACGGAGGGATCCACCTCCATTCAAGGAAAATCAGGTTCATTCATCCGGTCCAGAAAACTGAAGTGGTGATTGTTGCGGATCCGCCCATGGACCCCCTGTGGAATGAATTTCTCCAGCAGGCGCCGGTGGGAAGCTAGAACATAAATTTCAACGGCAGCAGGGAATCGGCTGATTCCACCTTAACAATGCGATTCTTGCCTACCATCCAGATCTCCATCGGGGTGTTGTGCCGCTCCTCCGCTTCGACCATCACCTGACGGCAGCTTCCGCACGGAAAAGCCGGCTCATCGGCCAGTTCCCCGTTTTCCATGGCCAGCACCACCATTCTTGCGATCGGAATTTCAGGGTGATTTGCCTGAACATAGAAGATGGCAGTTCTTTCGGCACAGAGTCCCGACGGATAGGCCTTGTTTTCCTGGTTGTTGGCCTTAAAACGTTGTCCATCAGTTAATTCTATCGATGCGCCCACATGGTACCCACTGTAGGGAGCATAGGCATCCCTGGCGGCAGCATAAGCAAGACCAATCAGGGAAGATATGGCAGGACCGGTTTCCTCAACCGTGGAGTATTCAGTGAAGGGAATCCTTATCTCTTTTGAGATCATCGGGAATTGTTTTGACCAAAAGTACAAAAAATCAACCACCCATGCTTAGCGGTCAATTTTCCCTATATTCGAAAACTGAAATCCCGCACGCCTTCATGAGACGCAACAGATTTATCCCGCTGATCTTAACCTGGACCACAGTAATTCTGACTACCGGTCTGCAGGCTCAGACCACAACGGATTCCCTCTATTGGGCCTATATCAGAAAATATAGCAGCCTGGCGGTCAATGAGATGTATTACAGCAAGATACCTGCAAGCATCACCATGGCCCAGGCGCTCCTTGAGTCGAGGTTTGGCACCAGTGAGCTCGCGGTTAACGCGAACAACCATTTCGGGATCAAATGCCAGACTGGCTGGACTGGTGAGACCTATCACTACCAGGATGATGATAACAATACCTGTTTCAGAAAGTATGAATCCATTGAGGAGTCGTTCAGGGATCATAGTCATTTTCTGATGTACAGGCCTCGGTATCAGGATCTTTTCAAGCTGGACCCGAATGATTACACCGCCTGGGCTCATGGCCTGAAGCTGGCGGGTTATGCTACCAATCCCACCTACGCACCCCAGTTGCTCAGGATCATAGAGGATTATAAGCTGTACCTCCTGGATTCTATGCAGCCCGAAGTGGAAGCGATCACCACCGCTCAGGCAAAAGAGATCCCCAATCACGTAAGAAGTGCCACTCCGCCTGCCCCCAAGGTTTTCCACAGGAACCGGATCGACTTTACCATTGCCGCGGAGGGTGAAAACATTGATTCATTAACCCGTAAATATCGCAAGCTGCCCTGGGAAATCAGAAAATACAATGAAATTCCAAAGGGGCAGGATGTGCGAAGCGGACAGGTTGTGTACCTGCAGCCCAAGAGAACGCAGGCTGAGGATGGATATACCACACATGTTGTGGCACCGGGTGAGAGCATGTACAGCATTTCCCAGACCTACGGAATTAAGCTGCACTGGCTGTATAAGCGTAACGCGATGGAAAAAGGAAGGGAACCAGCTGTTGGTGAAGAAATATGGCTGAGAGGGAAAAAGTCTAGCCGGCGCTGATGATCTGTTCGCGGAACCCCCTGAAGAATTCGGCAATCACCATACCTTTTTTTCCTGCCTGCTGCAGCTTTTTAATCCTGAGGGATCCGCTGCCGGTCTGAATCCAGAGTTTATTCGGTTTCTCAAAAACAACCTCACCGGGATATCCCCATTGGGCGGCAGGATCGATCTCGGTTTCGAGGATCTTCATCCCGTAGCTGTAACCTGAATCTGTCAGGATCTGAGTCCAGGCTCCGGGAACCGGTGAGAGTCCCCTGACCTGGTTGTGGATCTTCTCGGCCGGGTCGTTCCAATTAATATGACCATCCTCCCGGGAGATCTTGGGTGCGGTTTTAAGCTCCATGCCGGGAGTAATGAGCGTGCTTTGCGGTATGGATTTAATGGTGCCTGCAACAATCTCATTCACAGTTTCAACCAATAATTCAGCTCCGCGGGTCATCATCTGGTCATGCAGTTCCCCGGCCAGTGTGTTCGGACCCAGGCTGATCGGAACCTGTTTGAGAATATGGCCGGTGTCGATGTCTTTCTCAATGAAGAAGGTGGTCAGTCCGGTTTCTGTTTCTCCGTTGATCAGCACCCGGTTGATCGGGGCAGCGCCCCTGTACTGGGGCAGCAGGGATGCATGAAGGTTGATCGTCCCGAGCCTCGGCATTGACCAGACCTGTTCGGGCAGCATTCTGAAGGCCACCACCACAAACAGATTCCCTTTAAGGGCGGTGAGATCCTCGATGAAATAATCATCCTTGAGGCCGTCGGGTTGCAGGACCTCCAGATTGCGTTCTTCGGCAAATCGTTTAACGGGCGAGAGGGTAAGCTGCAAACCTCTGCCGGCAGGTTTATCGGGCGCGGTAACCACACCGGCAATCGTATATCCTGCCTTCATGAGGGCATCGAGGGAGGGTACCGCAAACTCGGGTGTTCCCATAAATACGATCCGGGGTGATTGACCTGACATATCGGTTAGTTACTGTTTTTTATCTTCCAAATCAGTGTGAATATGCAGAAAATGGCCCATTTTATCTCGTTTGGTCTGCAAATAAAACATGTTATGCTGATTAGCCTCAACTTCGAGGGGAACATTTTCGACGATCTGAATACCGTATCCTTCCAGACCGGCTCTTTTTTTCGGGTTGTTGGTGATCAGCCTGATTTTCTTGATTCCCAGGTCGCGGAGTATCTGGGCGCCAACACCGTAGTCGCGTTCATCCTCGTCGAATCCCAGATTCAGGTTTGCTTCCACCGTATCCTGTCCCTGCTCCTGCAGCTGATAGGCCTTGATCTTGTTAAACAGTCCGATACCCCGGCCTTCCTGGTTCATGTAAATCAGCGCCCCTTTACCTTCCTTATCGATCATCTGCATCGCTTTGTGCAGCTGAGGGCCGCAGTCGCAGCGGTATGAACCGAAGATGTCGCCGGTAACGCAGGAGGAGTGAACCCGCACGAGCACCGGTTCATCAGGATTGAGTTCCCCTTTAATGAGGGCAATGTGCTCAAGGCCGGTGGATTTCTGTACATAGGGAATCAGGTTGAATGTTCCCCAGGCAGTTGGAAGATTAACCCTGACCCCTCTCTCGATGAGGCTCTCCTGTTTCAGCCGGTAGGCGATCAGGTCCTTGATGGTGATGATCTTAAGATTGAATTCGGCGGCAATTCTGAGCAGCTGAGGCAGTCGCGCCATCGTGCCGTCGTCATTCATGATTTCCACCAGAACGCCGCCCGGACGGAGTCCGGCCAGACGGGTGATGTCGACCGCAGCTTCGGTATGGCCAGCCCGGCGAATCACTCCCTTGCTCTTGCTGATCAAGGGGAAAATGTGGCCCGGTCTGACAAAATCCTCCGGTCTTGAGCGGGGATCAACCAGCGCCTGAACCGTTTTGGCGCGGTCCTGGGCTGAGATCCCTGAGGTACATCCCTGTCCCAGAAGATCAACCGAAACAGTGAAGGCGGTTTCATGGAAAGAGGTGTTCTTTCCCACCATCAGGGGCAAATCAAGCTCCTGGCACCGTTCCTCGGGTAAGGGTGTGCATATCAGGCCTCGGCCGAAGCGGGCCATGAAATTGATCGTCTTTGCGGTAGTCAGCTGGGCAGCGGCAATAAAGTCCCCCTCGTTCTCACGATCTTCATCATCCACCACAATTATGATTTCTCCGTTACGGATGGCTTCAATGGCATCCTCAATGGAGTCGAGCTGTTTATTGATGTCGTTTGGTTGGTTGCCAGACATTCGTTTTTACCCCTTTCAGATAACGTAAGAGTCCCTTCGCCATAGCCAGGTTCATGGCCAGAAAGTAAGAGATGAACCTGAAAAAACGAAGATGCAAATTTAGCTTTTTCAGCAGATAATCCAGTCCCGGAACCATTAAAACCAGCATGTAGCCGGTCAATAAAACCAGATAAAGCGGACTTACAAAAGCCAGGAAAACCAGACTGATCAGTGCGGCGATCATAAAAACCGGTCCGAGCCAGCGGAGCACCTTGTGGCTCCAGAAGCAGAACGAGAGTCCGGGCCTGGAGGAGAACAGAAGCTTTTTAAACCGGACCAGGTTCTGGAAATTCCCGGTGGCGATTCTGACCTTTCGTCTGAATTCGATTGAGGGGTCATTTGAAACATCCTCAAAAACAATGGCTTCCGGATGGTTAACGGCTTTGTATCCCTGCTCCAGTACCTTCATGTTGAGATAAAAATCATCGACAAGGAAATTATCTGGTATCGGACCGAACAGTTCCCTTCGAATGGCAAAGCATCCGCCGAAGGGGCCCATCATGGTGCCCCAGAGCCTGCTCTCCATGGTTTTTATATCGACCTCCCTTGAGATGTAGGCCTTTTCCTGATAGGAGATCCCCTCTATTTTCATTCCGAGGTTCACCATCCGGGTATCGACCAGGCCCATCTTCGGATCGCTGAAGGGTTTGACGATTTCCAGCAGTGTATCGGGATTAAAAAGGACATTCGCATCCGTCAGGACGAGAATTTCCCCTGAGGCATGCTGCGCCAGCCGGTTGATGATGCCGGGTTTACCCTGCCTGGTGGCGAAGGGGAAGAATTTCAGGATCGGGATCACTTTTTCCAGAGAGGTGAGGATTTCATTGGTTGCGTCGGTGGAGGCATCTGATCCCGCCAGAATTTCCAGACGGTCGGCCGGATAGAGTCCGGATGTGATTGAGTTTATTTTTTCCCTGATCACCGCCTCCTCGTTATAGGCAGCCATCAGGATGGTAACTTTCGGGAGTTCACCGGAGGTTTCGTCAGCTCTTTTTTTCTTCAGGAATGACAGCAATGTGAGAATCGCCGGAAAGAGGACATAGCTGTGGAAAATGGCCTCCACGCAGATCCAGAACAGGAGGGTTGCAATCATGCCAGTTCCTCCAGGAATTTGGTAAAATCGTTCATCAGCAGATGATTGTCATAGGTTGATGAAACGAATTCAATGGCCATGGAGCCGATGGTTTTACGTTTGTCCGCGGAGGAGAGGAGTCTGATCACCGCAGCTGCGAACCCGGCCGGATCGTCGGTTATGAAAGCCTCCTGGCCCGGTGTGAGGGTAATGCCGCCCGAGCCCCTGGTGGTGCTGACCACGGCTTTGCCTTTGGAGAGGTATTCGAGCATTTTGATCCGCATGCCGCTTCCTGAGAAAACCGGGATGATCATCACCGCCTGTCCGCGGAGGAAAGCGGCCGGGTCATGGATCTCACCCATGAACCTGGCGCCGAGTGATTTAACCTGATCTGCAAATTCCCGGGATGCGTTACGGCCAGCAAGGTTGAATTCGGCCTGAGGAACCCGTTGTTTCACCAGTGGCCACACCTCTTTCAGGAACCAGAGAATACCCTCCTGGTTGGGGATCCAGTCGAGGGCGCCCAGATGTCCGATCGTCATGCCAGAGCCTGTCTGGGGTTCCGGGGATATTGCAGATGAATCCACTCCAGCCGGTAGCAGGTGAACCGGTTTTGTGTTGCCGAACTCCCTGAAGCTGTCGGCATCAGCCCCTGATATCGGGACCAGTGCAGTATATCGGTTGATCTGATTTAATTCAAATCGTTTTATTCTGGATGCCAGCAGGTTAAGGTACCATTTCCTGAAACCGGAAGAGCCCTGGGCAGTCTGTTTCCAGATCTCATGCTCCACATTATGCGGCCGCATGATCACGCGCAGGCCGGGGAACTGATCAAGGACGGGTTTATACAGGAAGGTATACAGGTTCTCAAGGATCACGAAGTCGAAATTATCTGATTGCAGCAGTTCCGAAAGCCGGTTGGCATATCGCGATGAGCGGAAACGCACCGCGTTATAGGGCAGGGTTGAAAAGAGGAGGTTTGCCAGGGCTGCCGGCGGATTGATCCTCGTATTGACCGCCACGGCAATGATCCGGATATTATGATTTCTGAACTGTTCAAGTTCCTCCGGACTTACGAAATGCTTGGGTGTATTCATGGCCAGCAGGGTTACCTGATGACCGGCATCGGCCAGTCCCTGGGTGAGGGCCAGGGTGGCTACGGAACCTCCGTCACGGGGAGGGTAGGGAACCTTATTCGACAGTTGGAGGATCTTCATTTCTGGCAAGTCCCAATCGACGGCCAAAGCTAAGGATTTTCCTTATCAGAAGAGTATAGGATTCTCCCACCATGAGGGCTGAATCCCTGGCCGATTTGATTGTGAGGAAGATCCCCAGGGGCAGAAGAAGGATCGATGATCCCCACATACCGAGCCAAACCGGCAGGATTCCTGCCCTGGCATATTTCTCACCTGCCAGCGAGATGATATGGTAGAAAATGAAGAACAGCGTTGAAACTACTACGGGCGTACCCAGGCCACCTTTCCGGATGATCGATCCCAGGGGTGCCCCGATCAGGAAGAATATCAGGCAGGCTACGGAGAGTGTCAGCTTTCTGTGCCATTCGATCATGTGACGGTTGATCCAGCGGAGGTCACTTTTGGAGGTATCCAGACTGTTGTTTACCATATTCTGGGCCCCTTTGGCCAGCATGAGTGCATGGGAAGCCACATCGGCCCGGTTCACCGGAGGCAGGGAATCGTACCATTGTTCGATATCTATCCTTTTGGAGGCCAGTGTTTTCTGGTCCTCGGTAAGCGGCGTGGGCTCCTCTTTTTTATCCTCAAGTCTGAAATACTGAGTCATTACCAGGTCCTTTGCCACCCGATCCCGCTTACGGTTCATATCGGTCCGCAGTTCACGCGAGTAGGAGAGGAGTCCCTCCATGTCCTTCATCATGTAGTTATCCTTGTAAATCTCCTCATCGGTTCTTTTAAGTGAGTCGCCCGGAAGTTCGAAGAGCAGTTGCTGGGAGGCAAATCGTGTCCGCTGGAATTTGCGGTTTTTGTCGATCCTTTTATTTGTATCCAGATATTCAGCATAGGAGCTTCCGGCATAGAGGGTCAGGATCAGGTTCTTCTTATCCTCGGTCATCACCATCTGCCCGGAATCGGCGATTGTGACTCCCACGTTACCTGCCCTGGCGCGATGGTCGTAGATCATCAGATCGTAAAGCATTTTGCCTGATCTTGAACGCTTTCCGATCTTGAGGCTGACGCCGTCGAGTCCGTTATAGAACTGACCCTCCTTGATGTCGAACTCCGGTCGTTGCTGTCGTATATCCAGCAGG
>Ga0172371_10004787_pt1 | contig 20326 bp, 13 predicted proteins | sample Lak12m_FD_114543 | JGI IMG/M metagenome (GOLD analysis project Ga0172371, IMG submission 114543) | Freshwater microbial communities from Kabuno Bay, South-Kivu, Congo - kab_022012_12m | ecosystem: Environmental > Aquatic > Freshwater > Lake | place: Democratic Republic of the Congo: South-Kivu... | reverse complement strand
GAGTTGCTTGCCCGCCACCTTACCCGGAGCGTGAGCGACGGGCCCCGTGTAGCCTCCCCGGCCGTGACTGCTCCGAGCATGAGGGACTGAGTAATCGTCGAGACTTGGCAGTCGCTGTACTAGGCCCCCCCTCCCGCCCGGTCCGCCCACCAGGGGGGAACCATGCGCCGAGAGCGAACGCGCTACTCCAGCCGCTGCACCGCCTCGTCGGGCACCTTACCGTAATAGACTGTGCCGTCGATCACGAACGCGGGCGTTCCTTTGATCTTGTAGGAAATGCCCGCTTCGATGTCGGCCTTGATGGCGTTTGTAGTTGCGGTCTCGCCCATGCAGCACTCGAAGTCCGCGGTGTCCAGCTCCAGCCGGGCAGCAATCTGTGCCGCCGTCATCTTCTGCGACCTGATCTCCTGCGCGTGCTGGAAGAGGAAGTCGTTCATCTCCCAGAAACGCCCCTGCTTGCCTGCGCACACTGCGATGGCGGAGAGCTCGCAGGCCCTTTCGTGGAAGGTGGACTTGACCGTGCGGTTGCAGTTGTTCGAGAGCGGGTAGTGCCTGTGGATCACCTTGATCCGGCCCGCATACTTCGACAGAAGCTTGCGCACCATCAGGTGGGCCTTGCGGCAGTGGGGGCACTCGTAGTCGGTGAACTCCTCGATTACGATTCTCGGGTCGGTGCCGCCGACCCACTGGTGGCCGCTTTCGTCCACGCCCATCTGGATGGTCTCGCCCGCGGCCTTCTTGCCGCAGCTACACTGCGAGTCGCCCTGGCACTGCGCGCCGCAGCCGCACTGGTCGTCGCAGCAGCTATCCAGAGCACTGGTCCACTTGCCGGGACCGTCGCCCTGGCCCGCGGGTTCCACCTGCGACTGCTCCGGATCGATCGCTTCCTGCGCCGCGGCGGAGATCGTCCGACCGTAGACGTAGGCGCCGGCGAGGACCGAGACAGCGGGCACCAATACCGCGGCTCCGAATGCGGGGCGCCTGACCAGGGATGAGAAATCCCGTTCGATACAGCGGCGAAGCGTGAAGCCCGCGGAGCGGCATGCGAGCAGCGACATGACGAGCAAGCCCACGTTGACCGCATCCAGCGCCAGGCACAGTACGCAGAACGACCGCACCAGCACCGCCATCACGTACACGAGGGCGGCAGACGCCGCGATTGCCGCGAACGAGAAGAGGGCCAGGAAGGACCGGCCGAGCGCCGAGTCCAGGAGCACCAGGCAGACGATGCACAGCAGCGCACCGAACGCGTAGCCGGCCATTGCCCATACGGAGGTCGGGGACCCGGCCACGGTTGCGTACGGGCTCAAGGCAACGGTCTCGCAGTTCATGCCCTCGCTGACCGCGCAGAAGCTTTGGTAGTCGGGGTCCACGCGGGACCGCTCGTACACTTCCGTCAGCTCGTATGCGATCACTGACCCCACGAGGCACAGCACAAGGTACGCAACGATGGGGGCCAACCCCCTGCGGGGTGCGCCGCCAGAAGCGTTCTCGACCATACTACCACCTCCCCCGACGCCCGATTATATGGATCGCACTGCACTTGTAAATCGGCACTTGGTTCCCCCCTCGCGGGGGAACCGGGTGGGAGGGGGAGATCGCACCGGAATTGCCGTGGACAACGTGCGCGAGCGCGGGTAGACTGCGCCCGAACAAGGGAGGAACCGCATGACCCCTTCCAGGAAGCTTACGTGCAGGATGTGGGCGGAAGCGCCCGAGGCAATGCTTGCTGCATGCTGGATTGCGCTTTCGGTTGCGGGGTGCAGTACGTCGGCCGGGAATCCGGAGATACCCATGCAGGGCGACACGTGTCCTGCGCCTGGCACGACGGCTTGCGGCACGAACGGAATAAGCCAGGCCGCGGTTTTGGTGTGCTCGCCCACGGGCTTCTGGCTCGTCCAGCAAGTGTGCCTGGGCGGGTGCGGGTTCCACCCGGATCTCGGTCCCTCGTGCTCCGGAGGCGTCCCGGACATCGTGGAAGATTCGGGCGACCTGCCGGCCGACGTGCCCGATGCGGGCGGGATCGACGCGTTCGATTCGGGCGTCGGGGATGGCTTTGACGCGATGCCGGACGAGCTTGGGGAGGTAGTGCCGGAGGAGATCCAGTTCATCGACCTGATGCCCGACTTCACGCCGCCGTGGGTGAAATCTACGGTGCCCGCGGACGGCGAGATGGGAGTGCCGCTTCCCGGCCCGGGTCAGGCGCTGGAGATAACCATTACGTTTACGGAGACCGTGTTCGAGCCGACCATCGGCGACAAAACGATCCAGGTGCTGGACCCGTCGGGAAAGGAGATGGCGTTTGCCTGGGAGTTCTCCGACGAGAAGAAGAGCGTGGTGCTGCTGAAGGCGGCGGGCGCCGTCTTTCCCGCCTCGCCTTACTCGGTCGAGCTGTCCGCGGACATCCGGGACCTTGCCGGAAACGAGATGGGCAACAGCTATTCGTTCACGTTCTATACGGCAGCGCCTGCGACCTCCGCCACGTACAAGGAGCTCGCCGGCAAGTTCGCTCCGGTGCTCTACCAGGAGGTCTCCCCCACGCTGCCCCAGGCCGACTACCCCACCCGCTTCGACGCAGACGGCAACTGGATGGCCGCGGACAACGTGGACTGGATCAAGAACAAGGCCGAGTCCGTCGAGCCGTACCTGCACTACTCGGTGACCGAGACCAAGAGCCATTTCTTCATCTTCTACATGATGTTCTACCCTTATAGAAACACCGAGGACGGGGGCAACGCTTTCGGCAACGACGTGTCTGGCACCATGGTGCTCGTGCGCAAGGGCGACCAGGCCCCGGTAGCGCTGGAAACCTACTTCAAGCAGGACGACGACGAGCGGTCCTTCTCCTTCATCACGCAGGAGGCGGAGCTTCTGCCCGCGGGAGCGTCCGCGTTCGACTATGAGTTCGACGGAGTGTACCCGCAGGCGACGCTCTTCCCCAACGGCCACTACGTCGCGTACGTCAGCGCCAGGAAGCACGAGTCGTGCCTGTGGCTGCTGGAGAACACGGGGCTCCTCGACGGTTGCGAGCTGAACCCCGGGATCAAGGCGGGCATGCAGAAGATCGAGCTCGTCTACAAGAACGACCAGGTCACGCCGATCCAGAAAACCGGAGGAACCTTCCCGACGTCGGGCACAGACTACGGCTTCGGGCTCCTGCACGTGCTGGACACATGGTGGCCGCACCGCGGGGACATCGGGGATGCCAAGATGTGGGCGGAGACCTACGACTACGTACCGTTCACGAGCACGATATTCCAGAACCGTCCGACGCTGAAGGAGCCGCTGGCTTCCGCGTTCGTGGATCCCATCGGCAACGACAACGGGCGCCCGCCGTGGGCCTGGAAGTACAACCCGCAGAACGGCACTTCGTTCTACAACATGCAGCGCGGGGTGATGGCCCTGGACCCCGCGGTCCACTTCAAGCAGCGGCACGACCAGGGCAACAACTGGGCAAACTGGAACGGCGCTTCGGGCTGGTCGCTCGACTACTGTTACAACTCGTACTTCAACCTTGACTTCCGCAGCGTGTGGCCGGAGTGCTCCGCGAAGCAGTAGGCTGGCAAGATGAGAAAATGGGCTTGGGTGGTATTCTGGTCCGTGGCCGGCGTCGGCATGCTGGTCGCGGGCTTCTGGGTCAACTGGTTCACGATCGATTACACGTACTTCACGTTCAACCTGGGCTGGTTTGCGTTGATCTACGCGTTGCTGGCTGGTCTGGGCAACGTCATGACCGTGCGGGCCATGATGCTCACCGACCGGGAGCTGCACGACTGGGGGGACAAGCTGGTGGAGGTCACGCCGACCATCCTGGCGATGGCCAACGAAGGCCGCAGGCCCCGCGACATCGCTGCCGCCCTGGAGATGAAGGCCGGCATCCCGGAAGTGATCTCGCTCAAGTACATGGTCGCTCTCTCCCGAGCCCGCAAGCTGGCGAAGTAGGCCGGCGCTGACGCTGAGGCATGCGGGAGAGGGCTCACGCGGCCCAGATGATCTTGACTTTGTAGGGCTCCAACTGACGGTCGGAGGTGATAAGCGGGATGCGCTCGGTGCGATCAGTCCGCCAGAGCGTAGATGAGGCTGGCAGCGACCAGGCCGATGGTGAGGAAGAGGAGGAAGATGACCAGCGCGGTCGCACCGTGGGAGCGCCGCCCGGCAGGCTTCTCGCGGTCGAAGAAGACGCAGTCCACGTCCCCCAGCCGGACCTTCTGGCCCTGCACGAGCTGGGACTTGGACACCAGCACGCCGTCCACGTACGTGCCGTTCGCGCTCCCGAGGTCCTCCACCGCCCAGGAACCCAGGCCCGCATCGTGGTAGAAGCGCGCATGTTTGCGCGAAATCGTTCCGTGCGGCAGCGGCAGGTCCGTGGTCCGCGCCCTGCCGATGACCACGCCCGCGGACTCCAGTGCAAGCACCCGCCCCCGGTGCTGCGAGCTGTCCACCCGCAGCCACGCGCCGCCTGACGCGGGGGCATCTCGTGTGGTCATCTCGATGCGGGCTTTGAGCTCGCCGATGGAGAGTTCGTCCTTCTCGGTAACAACGACCTGGCCGCTTGCCCTCTTCCCGTTGACATAGGTACCGTTCAGGCTTCCCATGTCCTCGACGCGGATGCCCTTGGCGTCGACTACGAACCTGGCGTGGCGCCTGGAGAGTGACTCATGTCTGATCAGGATTTCGCAGCCGGTTGCGCGACCCAGGACCACGTTTTCCGTGCGAAGTGGGAATCGGCGCTGGGGCTCGCCTTCAGTCTCCACTACCAGCTCGATCAGGGTCCCGTCGCGGCTCATCCGCTCTTCCGGCCTACGGTGCGAACGGCCCCAGCTTCAACGAGCCGTCGGCCTGTTTCGCAAACTGGAAGGTCCCATCCACCCTGCCCAAGCCGTCCTCCGCACGACGCGTCGTCACCACAAGCGGAGCAGCCAGGGCCAGCAGCTCCACCGACGCCGACCCCCCGGCCGCAGAAGCGACCGCAGGGTACGCTCCAGGGTTCGCAGACCTGACCGACATGATGAACGGCACCTGGCACGCCGCTGCTGCCTTCAGCGCTGCCAGCGCCGCTTCCGGCGCCGCATTGTCGATGACGATCCAGTGGCAGTCAAGAGACGCACATGCCTGGAGCAGCAGCGCCTGCGTCACGACGTCCACGTCCAGCAGCAGCCACCGCCGGTCGCTGCTGAGCCCCGCGAACCTGTCGCCCACGCCAAGCACTTTTCGGTCAGGCGGAACCGCGGCAGCGGTCGCGGCAACAACAATGCCGTTGGTCTCGGTCTCGCGGCCCAGCACCAGAACGCTCCGGCCCCCGGCAACTGCTGCCCGAAGCCGGGCCACGTGCTCCTCGCCGGCAAGCCCGGTGTCCCGAAGCTTCGACAGCGACAGGTCCGCACGGAACGGCCGGACGAAGCGGATGCCCGCGCCGACCGCCGCAAGCGGAGAGTTCACGATGCGAACCACCGTACCGTCCGCAAGCCGCGTCTGCATCAGGCCGGCCGGGGCACGGGAGACCTCCGCCGAGAGCCGCTGCGCCATGCGTGCCACGGAATACGAACATGACAGCGACGCATTGGTGTCCACCAGATTGCCCCGCCAGTCGTACGCCACGATTCGGCCGGACGAGTTCACGAAAACCTCGCCCACCTTCGGGCTCTCCAGCAGCGCTGCAACGCCGCCCAGACCGGTAAGCTCGGAAACAATCTGTCGGCACAGATCCTGCAACGCGGGGCCGGCAGCATGTCCCGAGACGGCTTCCGCCACCACCGGGCAGACCGCGTCCGCTGCCCGAGTGTCGGAGAGCGCTGCCTTCGAGCGCTGGATGTAGCCCTCGAACGCGGCCTCGATCCGGGGCCACGCAGCGTTGAGCGCATCGGAGAGGGTCTTGTTCGCACTGTCCGATGGAACCAGGAAGCGCACCTGCTGCGTGCTGGACAGTACGGGCTGAGCTGCCAGCTCCTGGGTCGCAGGCACCGGCTCCGGAGGCGGCGGGACCGCTGTCGGCGGGACTGCTGCCGTTTGAGCTGCGTGCGGCTGGACGTAGTGCGGGGCGCTCACGGGCTTCTGCGGCGGGATGCGCGGCTCCACGCGGGCGGTCGCAGGCGGCTGCGTCTCGAACGGAGACGCTGACGGAGAGCGCACCGCAGGCTTCTTGGGCGCCTGCGGGGCCTCGACTTCGGCTTCGGGCGTGGCAGCTACCTCGGCCTGGTCCTCTTCCATCAGCGGGATGTCCAGCAGGTCTTCTTCCTCCGGCTCACCGGGGGGCGACGGCTCCACCAGGGGCACCTTCAAGGTCGGCCGCTCCGATGCCTCCGCAGCGGGCGCCGCAGGGCGGTGCGAATCCAGGTCGATCGGTTCGGCAAGGTCCTCTTCCCCTCCCTGTACCGGTGCTTCCACCTCGAAGGCGCCGGCCCCTTCGGGCTGACGCGAAACGACGACCGTGGCGGGGCCGGACGTGGTGTCCGCGGGGGAAAGCCCCAGCCTCTTCATCTCTGCTTCCAGAAGGTCTGAGTCCAGATCGGCAGTGGATGCGGGGGAACGCTGCTCATCGCTTGGGACCTTGGGGGCCGTGATGGGCGTGGGCCCGACCGGGGCGCCTTCGATAGCTGACTTGTCAGCCACGATCTCGACCTGAATGAGATAGTCCCCGACGAAAAGCTTGTCTGTGGGCGAAAGCTCCACCCGGTCCTGCACGCGCTTGCCGTTGAGGAACGTCCCGTTGGTGCTGCCCATGTCCACGAGCACCACCGCATCGCCCGGGCCGACCTCGAGCTCGGCGTGCTTCTTCGAGACATTGCGCTTGGGCAGGATGATGTCGTTCGCTCTCAGTCGTCCGATCGATATCTTGGGCTTCCTGAAAGTGAACTTGTGCTCTTCCTTGCCACGTTCCCTGACGGAAACTACGAACATTCCGTTTCCTCCGAAAGGTTGCGTACTTCACCCGCACACCGGTTAAGGATCAAAACTCACAACTGATCTCTTGTCAAGGAATTAGGGTCCGCGGGGCAACAACCGGATCGTAATCCATCGGTCAACATGACGCGGGCACTCAGGGTTCGAGCTTCGCGTCCACGGGACCCCAGTACAAGGGAGTCCCTTCGTCGGCTGCACCAGTGCGCCACGGCTCGTCGGTGTTGGGGCGCACCTCGAACCGTGTGATGCGGCCGACCCCGGACACGGTCTCCAGCGGAGGCAGCGGCACGTCCGAGTCTCCTTGGGGGGAGAGGTCCACGACCATGCAGGTGACCCGATTGTCGGTCCCGCCGCCCCTCAGCAGCAGCGACTCGGGAAGCGGGATCGCATTCTCGGAGGAGTAGAAGGTGTCGAAGTCCGGGTCCGCCAGCACCTGTCGGGAGCCCGCTCCTTGGGGGAGCTCGGAATGCAGCCCCTGGCTGAGCACCTCGGGGTCGGATGCCCAGAGTCCCACGAGCGCACCGTTGAAGTAGACATAGGCAATCGCGCTCCTGCCCTCGATCGCCAGCTCCGCTCCGCCTTGAAGCGGTATCCCGCCCGACGAGAACGACGCGGTAAGCCACGTGATCTGGCCGTCCGTGAGGTTGAGCGGAGCTCCGGCCGACGGAACGGAGACGCCGGAGAAGCCCGCGCCGGAAGCAGCGGACGGGTTCGGCGGCAGGTTGTGCCACCCCTTCAGCACTCCGAACGTGCGACCGAATCCGTCTTCCCCGCCCTTGGAAACGGCCCATGTCCCCGCTGCGGTCCCAATCACACCACCTGCGGAAACTTTTGCATTACCGGCAAGGCCCGAGAGCGCGTTCCACACAATTCCCTTGATCGCGGTATGGGGCACCGTAGGAGCAAATGCGTCGAGGGATGGAGGCAGGAGCGGAGCCATGGAAAAGACCAGGGGGAAGTTCTCCCGTGCACGGCCCCAGACGATGCTGCGCACCGCCAGGGTGTTGTTCCCCTCCTTTACCACGCCCGCCGGAATGCGGAACCCGGCAGCGGCCATCTGCAGTGTCACGTCGGAACCCTTCATCGGCGTGTTGCCAAGCGCGGTTCCAGAGCCCAGATAGACGCCATTCACGAACAGGGAAACGACGTCGGACCCGGTCGCAACGGTGAAGAAGCCCTCCAGCGTGGGCTGCACGGGCCCCATCTGGAACTCGGTGGCGTACCAGGCCACGCCGGAGCTCACTCCGATGGCAGGATCGTTGGCGTTGACCGGAGGTCCGGAGACGGTCGCGAACGCGTCGGGATAGCTGGAAACACCCAGGTCCGAGGTGGAACCGGAGTAGGATTCCACCATCGTGTGGACCCCCGTAAGAGGCAGCGACGCCTCGGCAACGACCATGGGCTCGAACGAGCAGTCCAGCAGCAGCGTCGTAGCGTCCCAGGTACAGTCCGCCTTGGTCCCGTTGATCTTCACGATCGACGGCTTGTTCGGCGTCAGGACCATCAGCCGCTCCTGCCCTGCACGCATCCTTCCAGCGATCTCCAACCCCTCTGGACCACCCGAAACGGAATCGACCAGGTCAAAGCCGAATATGGCAATGTCCGAAACGTCCACGTCCTTGGCGAAGTGGATCGTGGGGCCCAACGTTGCGGTCGTCACCATGATCTGGATTTGCTTTCCGTTCCCCAGGGTGAGGATTACGAAGCCTATACCGTCGTGCTGGAAGCTGACCGCGATCCGCCCATTGGAATCCGCGTGCACGCCTCCGCCTTCCAGGCTGTTGTGCGTGATGTCCGGGACCGCTGGGAACGACGAGAACGAAATCTCGCCCGGCTCTGAGAAGAACACGCCCGCGGACTTCACCAACTCCTTTCCGTATGACACGATGAGCATCCGCCCGTTGAATTCCCGCACTGCGGCCAGGGAGCTGGAAGCGTACTCCATCGTCGGATAGCCCGGCCCCAGGGGATTGTTGATCGGGATTACCTTGTGCCCCCAGCCCAGGAACGGCTCCCCGGATGCTACGTCGTCGAACGCTGGCACCAGGATGCTCGTATGCCTGGGGATCTCGCTTCCATTAAGGGTGATCTTGGTCAGGATATCCTCACGCTCGTGAGCGTTCTTGCCGTCGGCGAGCCCATCCAGGTTCAGCAGGCTCACCAGCAGGGTGCCGTCCGACGAATCGAAGAAGTAGGTGCTGCGCCCGGACAACTCCTTGGGGAACTGGTACCACTCGGAGAAGTGGTCCTCCATTACCTCGAGAATGCCGCCGGCGGGGCCCGCCTGCACCCAATTCCACTTGTCTTCGATGGCCCCGATCGACGGGTTGGCGATCTTGAGCGCGTACGGCGTCACGTTGGGGTTGGCCCCGATCCGATACGCAAGGTCGCGGCCCGCAAACGCAGGGCCGAACCTCTCCATGAACGTGTTGAGCATCTTGAAGCCGAAGAAATGGCCGCGGGGAAGCCCGGACGGCGACAGCAGGGACGGGAAGTCCTCCACCAGGTCCCCGAACGCCACCTTCGCGTCCTTGATCGCGGAGAGATGCCCCAGATCCGACCGCGCCAGCCCCAGTGTGTTGCCCGACGGAGGAAGCACGGTCGCCGCAAACCCCTTCACGACCACGGCGTCAGCACCGGCCATCATCATCCGGGACATGTGCGCAGGCGTCGGGTTGAGACCGACCACCACCGAAGGCGCTGCCATGTACACCATTCCGTGCAAATTGGTGTTCCGCATCTCCTTGCGCAGGAGCCAGAGCTTGAGCTCGATCGGGTCGTAGGGAGAGTCGCCGTCGATCTCCAGCGCAGGATAGAGATCAGGTGCATCCCCGGTAGCGAATATCCGCCGCCCGCCGTTCTCGAAGTCTCCGGCGACGGACACGAACAACGGAATGTTTATCCCGTCAGCCTTCACCGCGTCGCGAAGCTGCGCAAGGTACAGGCCGGGGTTCTGCGGCGGCAAGGCCATCCCCTGCATCTCCGCGCTGATCCGGCTTTCCGCATCACGCAGCAGGAAGAAGAGATCTACCTTGGTGTCCAGCATATACAGCACGATCGGTCCCTGCGGGAAAGAGGTGACCAGCCGATCCGCCAGGAACGGGTTGAGCTGATCGAAATACTGGGTCCACGCCGTCGTGTAGTCCGCATCCGTCGTGCGGGGAACGGATTTCCCGTCGGCAATCGGCGATGCCGCGGCCGGAGCGCCGGCGAGGACCCAATCCGGAAGGCAGCCGCCGGCTTCCCCGTCAATGAACGGGCCCGCGGCAAAGAACGCGTACAGGCCCTGCTGAGAAAGCTTGTCCAGGAACGACGCCACGTTCAGTCGGCCCGAGTTGAAGTCGAGCTGCCCCTTGACCCGCTCGTGCATGCGCCAGCAAGCCGAGGTGTAGACCCCGTTGAACCCCGCCTCCTTCACCATCCTCAGCAGGTAGTCCCACTGGTCTTCCGGGTATTTCCAATAGTCCAACTGGGCGAACCGGAATTGTGCGAACTTCCCCCCGAGAAGGAACCCTTTCATGCTCATGGTCATCGGGCCATAGGACAGGAAAGGCGCATCCACAGGATCGACGTACGTGTCCTGGATCACGTCCGACACTTCGGGCAGCGCCTCCTCGATGATGTCCCCTGGTCCCTCGACGTCGTCGCCGTCCGGAAATACCTGTGCATCGGGAATCTCGCCATCCGGCAAGAGCGTTTCCGTGTCGACGTCAGGGCCGATTTCCCCTGGAGCAACATCGAGCTCGTCTCCAGCGTCGGCCGGTGCGGTCTTGTCCCCGCCCGTGTCGTCGGTCGGAGTAATGACGTGCGCCTCCGGGGCCACGTCCTCCTCTCCCCCAGATGACGAACAGCTCCCGGACAGCGCCAGCATCGACGCGGCTGCCGCGACCAACAAGACTCTCTTCATTCCGCCCCTCTCATCCCACCACACGCGTGACAGTCTTACCAGACCGTGGCCAAAGCGTCAAAAGCGTGCGCTCTGTGGCGACGTATGGGCTCCTGGACATGGGTGCAGCGCATCCGTACAATCCGGACACGTCATGGACCGGAGGGTGGCAATGGACCGGAAGTCCTGGGCAGTTGTGGCAGCGGTGGTCATGTGTGCCTGTTCCGCGGGGAAGCAGGAGATCACGTCGGATGCCGGTAAGGACGCTGTGGTGGATACTGCGGGGGAAGGCGGAGAGGTAGATGTCGCGGGGCCGGAAGTCGGCATTCCGGATGGGGGTGAGCCGGGGGACGACACGGGGCCGGGAGACGGCACGGAGCCGGAAGTCGGCATTCCGGATGGGGGCGAGCCGGGAGACGGCACCGGGCCGGGAGACGGCACCGGGCCCGGAGACGGCACCGGGCCGGAAGACGGCACGGAACCGGGAGACGTTTGGGAGGATCTCGGGCCGGTACCCGGCGGATGCTGCCTCACTACTTCCGATTGTCCCGATTGGGACGAGGACTTCGGGCCGTCTTGTGTGTGGCCTGCGTGGGGTGACCCCGATTTCGGGGTGTGCGTGCAGAACCCCGAGGTCGCCGGCTGGTGCTGGAACGATGAGGACTGCCTGCCCAACGAGGCATGCCTCGGGGTGAACCTATGCGGATGCAACACGGATTGCGACGGCTACCCCGACAACCCTGGGCTGTGCGTCGACCCTGCGCAGGCGTGCGTCGCGGTCGACCCGGACTGGATCATGGAATACTGCGACGCTGCCGGCCTCGTGGTCTTCGATGGAGAGAAGTGCATTGCGACGTGCCCGGGCTGCTGCTACTGCGGAGACCTGTGCGAATTCACGTACCAGTCGATGGAGCAGTGCCAGGCAGCATGCACGTCCACGGCTTGCGAGCTGTTCGTGGCAGCGCAGCAGGAATGCTACTACACGCTCATAATCGGCGCGGGAAGCGCTCCGCCGGATTGCATGGAAGCGTCCTGCGGGCCGCTGGCTCCATGCTCGGAAGACGTTGATTGCCCGCTCATGGATTCCATGGACCTGGGCCCCATGTGCGTACTTGGCGACTGCGTCTTCTGCTGGAACGACGGCGGATGCCCCATGGGCCAGGTGTGCCGCGCAGGCCGCTGCGTCAATGAGCCGAAGGAATGCCCCGTGCCGCCTCCGTGCTCGGATCTCGGGTGCCACTTGGTCACTCCGTCGGAATCCCCTTGCCCGGTTTGCGTGTGCGATTCCATCTTCAGCATTCCCTGTGCGTACGAGTACGACTGCTTGCTGCTCAGCTCGCACCCGTACAAATACTGCGTCTACGGCCGCTGCTCCGACTGCCGCAACGACGCGGACTGCGAGATCGGCAGGTGCCTCCCTCCCGGCCTCTGCTACGAAACACTGCCCGACGTCGAGGGCCTGTTCGGTACCTGGCTCATCGGCTGGTGGGGCGCGCTCAACCACATGAGCTACGTTCGGTTCGAGCCGGACGGCACCCTGCGCAGAGGCGCCTACCAGCCCGACGACCTCTGGATGGACGACTTCCCCACCCTGCCATGCTGGCCGGAAGGCGTCGTCGAGTCGCCGCTGCTGGGCACCTGGGAGCCCGAGGTGACCGAGTCCGGCTTCCTCGTCGTCAGGATGAGCCTCAACGTTCCGTGCGACGCGGGCCCGGGCTGGACCGCGCGCTTCCTCGTGGTCATCTCCGACGACGGTAAGAGCGCCACCTTCGACGATATCGACGGCGACTGGGTCTACGAGGCCCACAAGGTCGGCAACATCTGCGCCCCCGACATGTCCACCTGCCCGCTGCCGACGTACTGAGCTTGCCGACCGCCGTTCCGGCTACAATACGTACCTCGACATGTCCTCGGACTCGATGATCGGCCTGAGCTTCGAGTACACCTCGTTCTTGGAGATCACGACGCGCTGACCGGTCAGCTTCGGCGCATCGAACGAGAGATCTTCGAGCAGTTTCTCCAGCAGCGTGTACAGGCGGCGGGCGCCGATGTTCTCGGTCTGAGCATTGGCCTTCACGGTGAGCTCTGCGATTGCTTCGACCGCGTCCGGCCGGATCTCCAGCGCTACGTTCTCAGTCGCAAGCAGCGCCGTGTATTGCCGGACCAGCGAGTTCTCCGGCTCCACCAGGATGCGCTTGAAGTCCTCGGCGCCCAAGGCGGACAGCTCCACTCGGATCGGGAACCTGCCCTGGAGCTCCGGAATGAGGTCCGAAGGCTTGGACACGTGGAACGCGCCGGACGCGATGAACAGTATATGATCCGTGCGCACGGGGCCGTACTTGGTGGACACCGTTGTTCCTTCGACGATGGGCAGCAGGTCGCGCTGCACGCCCTCACGGGACACGTCCGGGCCGTGCCCGGTCTCACGTCCTGCGACCTTGTCGATCTCGTCAAGGAAGATGATACCGGACTGTTCCACCCGAGAACGTGCGTCCTCGACCACCTTGTCGTTGTCCACAAGGCGTGCAGCTTCCTCGACCTCGAGCAGGCGCACGGCTTCGGACGGCTTCACATGTCTGTCCTTACGCTTGGGCGGGAACATCTGCCCAAGCTGGTTGCGCAGGTTGATCCCCATCTCCTCCATGCCCTGCTGGCCGAACACTTCGAAGATGGGCATGAATCCTTTATCCTGAATCTGGATGGTCACGTCTCTGCCGTCGAGAAGCCCTGCCCTGAGCTGCTCACGGAGCTTCTGCCTCCTTCTCATCGTCGTTTCGGGCGTTTCGCCGGCTTCCTCGAATCCCGGCGCCTTGTGGTGCATGACCAGGTCCAGCACCTTGTCCTCCGCTGCTTCACGGGCCTTGGCCCTTACCCGTTCCTCGTACTCACGCCGGACCAGCGCCACGCCGGTCTCCATGAGGTCACGGATCATGGAGTCTACGTCGCGACCGACATAACCCACTTCGGTGAACTTGGACGCTTCGATCTTGAGGAACGGCAGGGCAGCCAGCTTGGCCAGGCGCCGTGCTATCTCGGTCTTGCCCACGCCCGTCGGGCCGATAAGGATGATGTTCTTGGGGGTGATGTCGTCTGCAAGCTCGGGCGGGGCCATCTTCCGGCGCCAGCGATTGCGCAGGGCGATGGCCACGGCGCGCTTTGCTGCTGCCTGTCCCACGATGTACCTGTCGAGGTGCGCAACGACCTCAGCAGGGGTAAGGGCGGTTTCTCTGTCCGGGTTACCTGTTGTCATGGCGTCCTCGCGGCGTCCCCGTTCGTAATCGGGAGCGTCTCAATGGTGAAGTTCTCGTTGGTGTAAATGCACAGAGAGGCCGCGATCTGCATCGCGGTGCGTGCGATATCCTCAGTGGTCAGGGAGGAATGCGCCACAAGCGCCCTCGCAGCGGCCACAGCATACGGCCCTCCCGAGCCGATGGCAGCGATCCCGTGCTCAGGTTCCACGACGTCTCCGCTGCCCGTGATGAGCAACAGGCTTGAGGCATCTGCAACGAGCAGCATCGCTTCAAGCTGACGCAGCACCTTGTCGGTACGCCACTCCTTGGCGAGCTCCACCGCAGCGCGCAGCAGGTTCCCGCCATGGTCCTTGAGCTTGCGCTCGAAACGCTCGAAGAGAGAGAAGGCGTCCGCGGTCGACCCGGCGAAACCGGCGAGCACTTTCCCGTCGTGCAGGGTCCGCACCTTCCTGGCAGTATGCTTCAGCACGGTGGTGCCCTGGGTCACCTGGCCATCCGCTATCACAACCACGCGGTCGCTTCCCCGCACGGCAAGGACCGTCGTGGCATGCATGTTCTGTCCGTGGTCCGACGTCTGCATTGGCGCCTCCTGGGTGATTCTCAACTACTCCTTGCCCCTCGGGTGGGCCTTCTCGTACGCTGCCCGGATTGTCGCCAGGTCCAAGTGCGTGTACTTCTGCGTGGTGGACAGGCTGGCGTGGCCAAGCAGCTCCTGGATGGTCCGTATGCCCGCTCCGTTTTCCAGCATGTGCGTCGCGAACGAGTGCCGCAAGACGTGCGGATGCACGGGCTTCCCAATCGCGTGCGCGTTGCGATCGACAAGGCGGCGAATGCCCCGGTCCGAGATTCGCTTCCCCTTCTTCCCGAAGAAAAGGGCATCGCCTGCTCTGCCGTCGGTCCACAAGCCCCGCCGGTCCAGGTACGCCTGAAGTGCCTGGGCCGCAGCCTTGCCGAAGAAGACGTGCCTCTCCTTCCCCCCTTTGCCGGACCGTATGCGCACTTCCATCCGCGTCAGGTCGATATCGCACAGGTCCAATGCCGCAAGCTCGCTGACTCGCATCCCGGTCGCATACAGGAGCTCCAGCACGGCAGCGTCACGGACGAAGTCTCCTTCCCTCTCGCGCCCACCGCCTTCTACCAGGGTCCCGGCCTCCCGCTGTGAGAGTATCTGCGGAAGCCGCTTCGGCATTCGCAGCGAAGGCAGCGCTGCTGCCGGGTTGCGGGAAACCAGCTTCTCCCTGAGAAGCAGTCGGTAGAACGTCTTCAGCGCAGCTCGCCGCCTGGACACCGTGGCCGGAGCGTGTGCCACAGCCTGGCTGCGAATGAATTCCCGGATCTCGACGTCGCTGGCCGCTTCCAGACTTGTGCGCTTCGCGGCCAGGAAGTCAGCCAAGGTCTCGACGTCCGCCAGGTAGTTGCGAACCGTATGTGGTGAGAATCCCCGCTCCGCTCTCAGGTAGCTCTCGAACAGCCGGGAAAGCCTTGTTCGCTCTTCCATCGGACCTCCCGACCCAATATAGGGCAGTGACGGGATTATGCAAACTGGGTAGCCGGAGCTGCCCTACAGCAACAGCCGCCCGGTGGGACGTTCGGGTGCGACGTAGCACCTGCCGGAGTACATGTCCGCGTTGCGGCACGCGCAGACCAGCACGCGCATGCCGGCCTTGGCCGCGAATTTCTTGAATTCCTCGTACTTGTTCCTGCGGTACTCGCGGTCGATCTGCCGATTGAGCGTCCCCTTGTCGTCCTTGTACCAGTGCGTGAGCATGGACGCCTGGACGCGGTTGACCATGTCCCTGAGCCTCGATGCGACGTCGCTGTTCATCTGGAGGAAGCTCATGACGACGTCACGCACACCCGCTTCCCTGAATAGGGAGAGCATGGTCTCCACGTGGTCCTTGGTGTCGTTCTCCATCGGGATGAGTGGCTCGATCCTGCCGCGCACCGGGATTCCGCGCTCGTGGAGCGTACGGATCATGCTCAGCCGAGCCGCGACCGACGGGACGTTGGGCTCGAAGATCCGCTTGAAGCTCTCCGATGGGGACGAGATGTTCACCGTCACCGTCACCAGGTTGGGCCGGGCTGCCATCAAGTCGACCGCGTCAGGCGGGATGATCCCCCTGGTCGTGATGTTGAGATAGATGTTGCGCGAGAAGAGAACGTCGAGGGTCTTTACGCACGCGGCGTCTACGATCTGATTCCCGAAGAACGCGTCCGTGGTCGCGTTGAGCAGGATCATCCTGACCTCCTGCCCTCTTCGCCTCAGGCTGTCCACCTCTTCCGCGAGCTGCTGTGCGATCTCCTCGTAGACGACTACCTGGTTGGGTGCGAGGTACCGGTTTGCCCTGAATTTGCAGAACGCACATTCGAACGGGCACCCGTGCACCAGGTTGACCGTATGAACGCCCATCCCGGTAAGACAGTCTGGTACATTGAAGTTAAGGACACGGCTCTTTCGGTTCTTCCTTTGAATCGAGGCCAATCGTGCCCCCGACACGTTTTGAGACAATTTTCGTACCAAGGTGAGACAAGTCAAATTAATGGCCCCATTGAAAAGGTACTTCCACAACCCATTGCTTTGTTGCTATAGTACTCGGCATGAATTGGATGGGTCACGCGGGTACGCACCCGGGCTATTTGCGAAACAACAACGAAGATGCATACCTCCTGCTGCCCGAAAACGGGCTCTTCGTGGTAGCCGACGGAATGGCCGGCCACCGCTACGGCGAGCTTGCCAGCGCCATAGCGGTCAACACCATCCGCCGTTTCTACCAGAGCAAGGAGCTGGACCGCCTCCTCACCGCTCAATTCAAGCGGGCGAAACAGGCCGGACTGGAGCAACGCTCCGTCTCGTACGAGCAGTTCAAGTTGAAGAGGTCCGTCGAGGAAGCCAACCTCGCGATCTACAACACCGCCCGCCGCAACCCGCAGTACGAAACCATGGGCACGACGCTGGTGGCGTTGCTTCTTGCAGGCAAGGCAGCATTCCTGGCTCACGTGGGGGACAGCAGGATATACAGGATGCGGGGCTCGACGATCCAACAGGTCACACACGACCATAGCCTTCTTAACGAATACATCAAGATGGACCTCCTGAAGAAGGAGGACGCTGCCAGCTTCCCGATGAAAAACGTGATCGTCCGCGCCCTGGGACTGTCCGAGTCGGTCGAGGTCGAAGTCTCCCGCAGATCGTGCAGGCCGGGCGACGTGTTCCTCCTGTGCACGGACGGTCTCTCGGACCTCGTGAACGAAGAAACCATGGTGTCGGCCCTGACCTCGACGTCCGACGGCCCGGGCAGAGTGGATGCTCTCATCCATCACGCGCTCAACGCCGGCGGGGTGGACAACGTTACTGCGCTTGTGGTTGACGTCATCGAAGATGCTCAAGGAGATTCAGAGGGCGCTGCTGCATGAGACGCTGTTTGCTTATCGTGGCTCTTTCGGCCCTTTGCGGGGCCGCAGGTGGTTGTGACGACTCCTGCACGAGGCTTGCCCGGATGGCGTGCGAGACGAACGGAGAAGACTCGGTAGTCTGCGCTTCTCGGGAAGGAGATGCGGACCGCGCCTCGGCGTCGCAGAAACGGCTTTGCACAAGGGCACTGATCCTCCACAAGACCCTCCCCGAAGCAGGGGCACCGCAATGAAGCCGCTCCAGACGCTGGGGAAATACGAGCTTATCCAGAAGATAGGCAGCGGCGGCATGGCGGAGGTGTACCGTGCGCGGCAGAAGGGCGTGGGCGGGTTCGAGAAGATGGTCGTGGTCAAGAAGATCCTGCCCGGCTACGCCCGCAACCTGTCTTTCATCAAGATGCTGGTCGATGAAGCGAAGCTCACGTCCGTGCTCCAGCACCCCAATGTAGTGCAGATTTTCGAGCTGGACAGCGTCGAGAACCAGTACTACATGGCCATGGAGTTCGTGGACGGAAAGGACCTGCTGAAGATCCTGGGGAAATGCGCAGAGAGCAAGCGCCCCTTCCCGCCCGAGCTCGTGTGCCTGGTCACCGCGGAGATCTGCCGCGGCCTCCACTACGCTCACAACGCAAAGGACATCTACGGCAAGCCCCTCAACATCATTCACCGTGACGTGTCCCCGTCAAACGTGATCGTCTCATGGGAAGGGCTCGTGAAGATCATGGACTTCGGCGTCGCCAAGGCCCGCACCGAGGACACCAAGGGCTCCAAGCACGTGCTGCGCGGCAAGCTCGGCTACATGTCGCCGGAGCAGGTGAAAGGCGAGGACATCGACCACCGGTCCGACATATTCTCGCTGGGCATCGTGATGTTCGAGTCGCTCACTCTCAAGCGGCTCTTCCTCGGCAAGACGGACCTCCAGACACTTATAAACATTCGTGATGCCGAGGTCGAGAAGAAGTTCGAGAAGTACCCGTTCATCGACGAAGACCTGAGGGCCATCCTGCGCAAGGCGCTCGCTGCGGACAGAGACCAGCGCTTCTCTTCCGCTCTGGAGTTCCATTCCGCCCTGATGGAGTATCTCTACAAGCAAGGCAAGAGAGCGGATTCGTCCCAGATCACCGCATTCCTGAAAGACCTCTTCGGTGACGAAGCCTCCGGCGAGACTTTCGCACCGTCCGCGACAGCTTCCGTCGAGCAGTTCTCGCAGCCGGTAGGCGCTGCCACAATCGCAGGCAGGCCCTCGAGCTCAAGCGATGACTTCGGCATCCCGGGACTCCGTACTCCGGAGACACGACGGCCCACCTCGCCTGAAGTTTCCAGCCCCGCTGTCGGGATTGAGCCATCGTCCAGCCCGGCAGTCGGGGTCGAGCACTCGACCAGCCCGCCCGTGGGCGTGGAGCCCCCAAGCCCAACGGTCACCGGACAGCAGCGGACGCCGACCCCGCTCATCTCTCAGGTCGACACTCAGGCCGGCGACATCCTGAGTGAAGAGGTCTCACAGCCCGCGGAGCCGATTGGCGAAGAAGAGTCGTCGCCAAAGATCGGAATGGAGCCACCCGCAGCATCCGCGGCGCTGGAAGGCCACGAGTTCAAGCTCCGCAACACCTCCGGCTACATCTTCGGCCCCGTGGATTACGAGAACCTCGTGAACCTCGTCCAGACCGGCGCAGTCTCCGAAGACGAATACGTCTCCATCGACGGACGGGAATGGAAGCGCGTGCGGGAGATCACCGAAATGCGCACCATCTCCCCCAACGAGGCGCTCCGCAGCAAGGGGATAGCTCCGATCTACTCGGGCTCGGTCACCCGGACGGGCATGCCGAAGGTCTTCTACCAGGTCGCATCCAGGCAGATATCAGGAAAGCTCCGCTTCGCTCGTGGGTCGGCCCAGAAGGAATTCCATTTCCACAAAGGCAAGCCCAAGCACGTGGCGTCCACCCTGAAGCAGGAGCTGCTCGGGCCGTTCCTCCTTCGACGCCAGATCGTCACCGAAGACCAGATGAAGGTTTCCCTGGAAAAGGCCGCGGAATTCGGCGGCCGCCTCGGGGACGCTCTCGTGTCCATGGGGTACGTGAAACCGCACGAGCTGTACTGGCTGCTCGACCAGCAGTTCAGGGAGAAATTCCTGCAGATCTTCTCCTGGGACCAGGGGACGTACGAGTTCTACGAAGGGGTGCCCTGCCCGATCGACATGGCCCCGTCGGACGCCAACGTCTACCGGTACGTGGTGGAAGGGGTCCGCAAGTTCCTGGCCATGGCGGACCTCGAGCCGTTCTTCCGCCCATACATGCACGTCCCGTCCATCGAGAAGAAGAACCGCTTCGTGCAGATCGAGCGCCTTCCGTTCAACGCCAAGGAGCAGCGTCTCTTTGGCCAGCTTCAGAGGCTCGGTACCATCGGCCGCGTTTTCAAGGAGGCGTGCAAGACCGAGGAGGACAGGTTGAGCCTGCTCCAGATGCTGCTGGTGATGGTCCAACTCGAGTTGCTGACGTTCCAAGCCAAGCAGCGCTGATCCCGGCAGGGTGGACATTTGATAACAATCCTCTCCTCACTGATATGCGCACTTGCCGTCGCAGCGGCGGCGGAGCCTCAGCGCTCGCACTGCGATGCGATCTTTCCGAACGGCGGGGTGCCGAGCGTGGCAAAACGCGTAGACGAGCTGCTGGAGTCCAAGCACCTGGAAGGCGCGGTCGTCGGGGTCCTCGCCGTCGCATACCCGGAGGGGACGATCCTGTACGAGAAGAACGCAAACGTCGCGTTCAACCCTGCGTCCGTCAGCAAGATCTTCACCGCCGCTGCCGCGCTGGACCTTCTGGGCAGGGACATGCGGTTCGACACCGCGGTATACGTCGAAGAGGGTGACTGCCCGGTGGTC
>Ga0172371_10004785_pt1 | contig 20330 bp, 12 predicted proteins | sample Lak12m_FD_114543 | JGI IMG/M metagenome (GOLD analysis project Ga0172371, IMG submission 114543) | Freshwater microbial communities from Kabuno Bay, South-Kivu, Congo - kab_022012_12m | ecosystem: Environmental > Aquatic > Freshwater > Lake | place: Democratic Republic of the Congo: South-Kivu... | reverse complement strand
CTGGTCGGCGGCGACGCGCGCGGAGCGATGTATGCGGCGTATGAGCTGCTGGAGCGCTTCCTGGGCGTGCGCTGGTTCATGCCCGGCGAGATCGGCGAAGACGTGCCGCAACGGCAGACGGTCACCGTGAAGAGCCTGAAGTGGCGCAATGGACCCGATTATGACGCCATCGCCGGATTGACCTGGGCAGGCGGCCCCGGCGCGGACGACTGGCGGCGGCGCAATAAAGGCGATGCCGGTCCGAGCGGCTATTTCGCCGGTCACAACTGGGAGAACATCATCCCTCCCACCGAAGAGAATAAGAAGGCCCACCCCGAATGGTTCGCCCTCAACAAGGATGGCACGCGCAGCAACCAGCTCTGCAGCAGCAACCCGGACGTCATTCGCATCTCCGTCGAGAAGGCGCGGGCATATTTTGAGAAGAATCCCGATGCCGCCCTTTTCTCGGTAAGCCCGAACGACGGCCATGGTTTCTGCACGTGCGAGAACTGCCGGGCAATCGACGCGCAGTATGGCGTCACCGACGGCACGCACACCGACCGCTTTATCCACTACGCCAACGCCGTGCTGGCGGAATTGAAGAAGACGCACCCGGACAAACTGGTGAGCATCCTCGCTTATGTCACGCATACCAGCCCACCCGTATCCGCGGTGCCGGATGAAAACTACGTGACGATGATATGCCATATGCCGTGGGAGTTCTGCCATGTGCACGCCATAAACGACCCCAATTGCGAACCGAACGCGCGCTTTCGCAAGATGGTCGAAGGCTGGACGAAGGTCTGCAAGCACGTGAGCTTTTACGATTATTACGGCCACTTCTATGTCTTCACCCCCTGGCCGATCGTGCACGACATCCGCGCAGACCTGCCGTATCTGCGGCGTCTCGGCGTGCATGCACTCGACAGCGAGACGCAGCAGCACTGGTGCAACCAGGGGATCAATTTCTACCTGGCTGCCAAGTTGCTGTGGGACACCGACCGCGATACCGATGCGCTGCTGAGCGATTATTACCGCCGCTTCTACGGTCCCGCGGAAAAGCCCATGCGCCGGTACTGGGAAACCTGGGAAGCGGAGATGGAAAAGCAGCCGTGCGGCGGGTATAACTGGCTGGCGATGTTCACACCGGAACTGCTGGCGAAGACCGGCAAGCTGCTGGACGAAGCGGAGCGGCTGGCCGGCGATAATGAGAAAGTGAAAAAGCGTCTCGCTCTCCACCGTATCGGCTATCGCTTCACCGACGCCTTCACCCGCATGCGCATACACGGTGCGAAGGAGGAGTGGCAGCAGGCGGTGGATGCCGGCAACGAAGCCATCAAAATCGTCGAAGAGACGAAGGATATGGAGCCGCAGCCGTTCTGGATCTGGCTGGCCACTGCACAGACCCAGGGGCAGATGAGACCATACCTGAACAAGATGAAGGCCGCGGAGGCGCCGGCGGTGGTGGTGCCGGCGGATCCGGGAGATGAGTAGCGGGAGAAGCGAAAACACAGAGGCACGGAGGCACAGAGGCAGAGAGAGAAAGTAAAACTACAGATTACGCGGATTATACAGATATTTTTCTGTGTAAATCGGCATAATCTGTAGTTTTTTCTCTGTGCCTCATTCTGGCAAGTAAACTATATACGGTCTTTCTCTTTCTCTATCTCTTTCTCCCCCTCATAAAAGACGAAAGCGGCGGAAAAAAACGGATAAAGCGACGATAACTCTATCAGCTTTTATCCGCCGTCTTCTCGTGTAATGAGGGGGAGAAAGAGTGAGAGAAAGAGAATGAGTAAGAGTATGAGATATAGAAGGCGGAAGGGCGAATGACTTCACGCGAGCGGTTGAATACGCTGTTTACCGGCGGGGAGCCGGACCGGACGCCGGTGCTGGGCGGGTGGATCACCTGTCCGGAGTATATCTGCGCGATTGCCGGCATTACGCTGGACGAATACTGGGCAGACCCGCGGCCGGCATCCGCGCGGGCATATCGGGCGCTGGGGACGGATGGGGTGATCGGCTTTTTCGTGCCGGCGACGCGGACGGACTTCCGCTGCGTGGACGCCGGCAGTTACGCCCACGCGGTGACCGGGCAGTCGCTGGAGGAGGCGCTGGCGCAGATAGAGGCGATGCCCTCCGCGGAGGAGATCGAAGCGCGGTTCGACTTTACCGCCGAATATGCCGCCTTCCGCCGGGAGCTGCTGGTCGGGCAGGCGCTGTGCGGGGAAGAGATGGTATGGATGCCGGCGCAGTGGGGCGCCGGCGCGCAGATCTCCTGGTACGGCGAGTTCGGCTACGAGAATTTCTTCATGATCGTCGGCGCTTTTCCCGACCACGCGCGCAAGCTGATGGAAGTGGGCGGAATGAACGGGCGCTGCCGCTGCCGGCTGGTGGCGCGGGCGGTGCGGGAGGGTATCTACCCGCCGGCGGTGCTGCTGGGCGAGGATATCTGCACCCAGCGCGGGCCGATGGTCTCGCCGGAATTCATGGAGCGGTATTACGCCCCGCGGCTTCGCGCCGGGCTGGAGCCGCTGCTCGAGGCCGGCTGCAAACCGGTGTGGCACTGCGACGGCGACGTGCGGCCCATACTGGACATGCTGCTGGACTGCGGCGTGCAGGGTTTGCAGGGCTTCCAGCCGGAATGCGGGATGACCATCGAATACGTGGCCGGCCTGCGCGCGCGCGAGGGGAAGCCGCTGCTCATCTTCGGCCCGCTGGCGGTGAGCACCGAGTTGCCCGTGCTGAAGCCGGCGGAGGTGCGCCGCAAAGTGCGCCATGCCATCGACATCTGCCGCGGCAACGCCCACCTGGCGCTCTTCACCAGCAACACCATCAATCCCGATATTCCGCTGGAAAATATTTACGCGATGTATGAGGAAGTACAACGATGAAACCACAGCTTGCGTGTATTACATTGATCTATTCTTCTAGCGGAGTTCAATTTAAAAGATTTAAGGGATGTTTAAGATTGAAAAGATAATAATTTATATTTTTGCACAAAATAAATAATTCATCTTTTAAATCTTAAACATCTTTTAAATCTTTTTTAAATTGAACTCCGCTGAATCTAGACAGGAAAAATAAATGGACAACTTATTCAAGGCTTCCTGGGATAAATGGGTGTGGATTTTCACGGTGATCGTCATCGGCGCGCTGGGGGTACTGCCGGTGGGGATCATCGCGAACGCGCTCACCGGGGGGAAGGGTAATACGGAAGGGCCGATCGCGCTGGCGGCGCTGATGCTGATCATGCTGGCGGTGATCTATCTCTTTTCTCCGCAGGCTTACGTGGTGGAGCCGGGCCGGTTGATCGTACAGCGCCCGGGTACCGACGTGACCATCCCGCTGAACACGATCGAGCGCATTGAGACCGGTGCCGGATGGCAGGTTTTCCGCGGCGCGCTGCGCCTGTTCGCCTCGGGCGGGGCATTCGGCTTTTACGGCAGTTTCTGGAACTCGACGCTGAAGGGCTTCACCGCCTACGCGACGCGCATGGACAGGGTGGTCATCCTCTACCGCAAAACCGGCAACCCGATCGTGGTGTCGCCGGACGACGGGGAGGCGTTTGTGCGGGCGGTAGAGAGGGCGAAGAGGGGGAGGCTGGTGTAAATTTTGAAGTTTGAGTTGATTGGCATGCCTTAGCTCGCAGTAACCTCGATAGCATCGGGGCTACTGCGAGCCTGGGGGACCTGTTGATTGGTGACATTATTCGTCGTCAGGGTAATAGGTGATGGTGCGACAGATGGCTTCGTAGGGGACCAGCACTTCCCGGCCATTCTCTTCGCGGACGAGATAGCGGATGCGCTTGATCCAGTTGCCCGTATCGTCATACTCATAATCGCCGAATAACTGCGGCAACACTTCGTAGGAATCCTTTCCCCTGACCAGCGAAGGAGGCTTGAGGGGTTCGACATCGATCTCGGCGGCGAAGCGCAGCAGGTCGCCATGCTCGTTATAACTAACCGCGTAATCCCACGGCTGCCCATCGGGATGCCATTCGACGGGCTTTCCACCGGCATCGTATGAACCGCGTCCCAGCCAGACCGGCTCTGTCCAGGAACTGCCATCGCTTATATCGCAGAAGATGACTTCCGGTTCATAATCATATTTCCGAATGTTATCAACCGCTTCCAGTTCATCGGAAAACCGCTCTTCCGTCATGCGTCCCTGATCGTCGAAAGAACGCTTGATATAGTAATAATGTCGTTTTTGAAGATCAGTCTCAAGCGGAACGGCAACCCGCTTTTCGACCAGTTGCCCGCCCTCATTATAGGTAAACCAGCTTTCGCTGTAATTCACCAGCGAGAACCTGCCGGGCGGATCTATCATCGATTGCACGTAAGCATAGACTTCCAGGCGCCGTTTGATAATACGGCTTTGCTTGTCATAACTATTGACTGATATAACATCCTTATCGAGTATAGGCGCCAGATCGGAGTTCTGCTGGTAATATCGGATGCGCGTGACAAAGCGATGCCGATCGAAAGTGAAGTCGGCATACGGGCGCCATTTGCGCATGGCGCCATCACGCGAAAACAGGGATCGCTCAACGGAAAGGGCGGCCACCTGGCCGCGCAGGGCGAGAACGCGGGCGTCGGTGTCTCCGTGCGCCATGGGCAGTCGGCGCGCGACGAATTCGTTGAGCGACGAGTCAATAATCTCTACCGCGGGCAAATCCGGCACAACGGCAGGCGCGCGGAAGACCTTGCGAAACGGTTGCTGATAGGTGATGGTGCGGTAATACGCTTCGCAGGGAATCAATACTTCCCCATCTTCCTGTTGAAAGACCCGGTAGCGTATGCGTTTCGTCCAGTTATTTTGCCCGTCATATTCATAATCGCCGTATTGTTGGAGCTGCTTTTCAGACTTGATATATCCCCTGTTATCTTTCGAGATCGGCACATTGGAGGTGAACCTGATTAGATCGCCTTGCTCGTTATACGTTACCGGGCATTTACCGGGAGTGGTTGCCTGTTTTCCATCAGGATGAAAGGTCAATTCACCTTCCTTCGTAGAAAACATTCCCGTCGGATCACCTTCACGAGCCAGATAAACCTCACAAAAGACATGGTCCGGCTGGTGGGTATAAACTTCATAGCTCACTCCTGTTAAAGACGGGTAGTAGACGCTGTATCGTGTGAGACGATCTTTCGTATCATATCTCCATTCGCCATCAAACGCTATATCATAATAACTCCGTTGTCGATACTGGTATTTCGACAACCGGCCCAGATCATCGTAAAAATAGCGGTAATCTCCGTATAAAACTAACGATAAAACCTTCAATGGCATGGGTAAAGGTGCTGGTGTTGGTTGCGGCATGGCAAAGAGTGAGATTTCCTGACGAATTAAGCTGGCAGCCTCATCGTAGGTATTCTTGAATAACGCTTTCTCGAGGATGGTGACAGGCCCGTCTATTTTTTGGTATTTGAAAGCTTCCAGAATATTTCCATGAATATCGAACATCCAGCGATCATCGATAAAGCGTTGCTGCTCGACGCCTTCTGCGGTAAAGACAGCCCGGTCGGTCTGCACCGTATGTACCGGCCCGCGTAAATCGACTTTATACGCGCTGGAATTGCCGCGGGCCGACGGCATTTTTCGGATGTGGTAAGCAGCAGTGCCGGGAAGTGGAGGAAGAAACATTTCAGCATATTGTTCCCCGCGCGCAGGGCAGCAGATCACCCCGGCGAGAAATAATAGGAAGGCAATCAAGACCGGAAGCCTGGCCATCGGCGTTACCTCCTGGCGGCATTACGAATATAATACTCCTATTTTATTACAATTTAAACCATTGCTCTGTCGGGCCGGCAAGCAAAGCAGCGGGGGCGCTGTCCATCGCGGACAGCGCCCCCGTTTTGCCTTCTCGCCATAAAGCCCGTTATTTCTGCGAAAATGCGTCGATCAGCTCGATCTCCAGGCGGTTGGAGGGTTTGCTGACCGCGCCGTCTTTCGTTTTGTAGACCACCCACAGGTAGAGCTTCATTGCCGGGCGGAGATTTTCCATCAGGAAGCCGCTCTTCGCGCCGCGCCCCAGCGCCACCGCGCCGCGGCCTTCCGGATTGACGGCGACCCACACTTCGTATTGGGCCGCGTCCGGCGTCTCGGTGAAGTTGACGTGGGTGCGGGTGCCGTCATAGCCCCAGTCCGGGTCCTTCACGCCCAGCAGCTTCACCGGCGCCAGGGTGTTCTTTGCCATCTCCGCAATGGGATTGGCCTGGTCGCCGGCAGCGAACAGCGGGATGCGCAGGTGATTCAGCCGCACCGCTTCCGGCGTGGCGTCGGCGGGCGTCTCGTATTCGGCGATAAGCTCGCCCAGCAGCACGTCCGCCGGGTCGGCCGGCTGAATGTCGTTGACATACATCACGTGGGTGCGGCGCTCGACGATCACCTTTTCCAGCTTCAGTGGCAGGTCCACCACGCCGTCGCCGTCGTAGCTGCCCCACCAGGTGGAGCCGAACTCGCGATACGAGTCATAAGGCGCGCTAGCCGGCAGCTCGAAACGCAGGTAGCGCCAGCCGTCGAAGTTGAACTGCGACCAGCCGTGCTCGTCGTTGTTGTTCCAGTCGTCCTTCTGGCCGCAGCTCAGCCACAGCTCGCCCTTGGAGTCGCGCAGCTCGTAGACCACGCGGCCCCAGTCGGAATGGGCCTTCACCCACACGCCCAGCGCCGCCGCCCTGCCGGGAATCTCCACCGGTGCCTTCGGCTTCAGCGTCGTGTAGTAGGGCATAACCTTGCGCTCGGTGTCCTGCTTCTCCAGGTGGATGGCGAGGAATTTGCCCGGGCGCTCCGCGTCCGCCGTAACCTTCGCGCTCATCTTGCCGGGAAACCGCTTCACATCGAAATTATTGTTTTCGTAGGTTTCGTCGCGCTCGGCCACATTGGTCCACGAGCCGTCGCCGAAGCCGGCGATGGTAATTTCCTTCTGTACCGGCGGCGCCTTCACCGCCGGGCCATCGTGCCAGGTCTCCTGGTTGCGGTTGCGCGCCCATTGCACCGAATCGGCGTGGTCCGGCGCGCCCAGCGACACCGCGAGGATTTCGCCCGTGCCGGTGACGTATACCGGCGATTCGCCGATGGTAAAGGTGACTTTGCCGCCCTGCGTTTTCATCTCGACGCCGTTATCCATGCTGTCGGTCAGCGTGAAGGCGGCGTCCCCCGCCAGCGTCACCGTGACCGGTCGCTTGCCGCGCACCGTCCACAGCGCATACAGTGGCTGTCCATCTTTGCGGAACTGCAGGCAGTAGGCGGTATTGGAGCCGGTGGGCAGCCACTTCTCGAACTTCGCCCGCTCGAGATGCCGGGTCATGGTGGCAAAGTGCGCATAAGCCGGCTTCGGGTCCATGTAGGGGATGCGCCGCTGGATGCCGCAGCCACCATAATGATCGGCGCCGTAGTAATCGGCGCAGTCGAAGGCGAACCAGCCGGCGTGGAAACGCTCGACGCCGTAAGCCATGGAGAGCAGCGTCCAGCGGTGATAGCGCTCAGCTTGCTCTTCCCAGGTCAGCGCTCCCGGCTCGGTGGGCGAGAAGATGCCCTCGATATAGACGAGCATGGGGTCAGTGATGCCCGCCTTCTTATACTCTTCCTTGAGGATATACAGCCGATGGGTGCTCATCTGCGCGAGCTGCTGCTCGGGCAGGCGCTCGAAGCCGATCATGTCCAGCCCGCTGCCGTCGATCAGGTTCTTCGGGAAGCCGGCGCGCAGCAGCGCCACCGAGAAGAGCGGATCGCCCCAGGGGATGCAAATCTTCGTGTTCGGCCATGCTTCGCGGATGCTTTCCGCCGCCGACTTCGAGGTGTTGAAGAACACCCGCAGGCTCTCCTGCTCCTTGTCGGTCAGCGTGTATTTCTCGCCGTAATAGTCGGGCGGGCAGGCGCCGGCCGTCAAATCGCGCGAGATATGCGGCTCCGGGAAGAAGGTGACGTATTCCGGATTGTCGCCCTGCGCCTTGCGGAAGGCCTCCAGCGATGTTTTCTTGAATTCGTCGTACTTCGCCTGGTTCAGCGGGTCGGCGCCGGCCCATTCCCACTGCGGGGAGATCGGCCAGGCGCTGGCCGGATGCGCCGGCGCGCGCGCCCCCGCCAGGCGCATCAGGCGCTGAATTTCTTCCCTCGGCGGGGTGTAATGCCCGCCCATATACGACCAGAAGCCGAATTCCGGTCCGTCGCCCGCCTTCCATTCCGCCGCGCGGGTATCCTTCGCCAGCCGGCAGAAGTAGCGCGTCTCCGTCCAGGCGCTGCCGCCGTCCTTCAGCGTCACGTCGAGCTGGTGAATGCCGTTCTTCTTTACCGGGAAGGTGAGTGGTACTGTTATCTGCCGCCCGGCGGGCACCTCGACGGTCTTCACCTGGCTGGCGGTCTCGTCTTTATCGTAGCTGGTGGCCGTAGTGTTGATGGTAACCTGCTTCGCCTTGCCGGTATTGTTGGTGACCTGCACGTCGTACCCCGGCGTCTCCGGGTCGGTCCACACGTGGCCGAAGACGGTGGGCGCCAGGTTGAAGTCCACTTCCGCCCGATGCAGCGTTGCCGCGTAGACCTGCACGCCGCTGGGAAGCCCGGCGCCGTGCCAGCCATACAGGTAGGGATCGGGGTAGCTGCGGTACTGATGCACCTTTTTCGTCAGCTCGAATTCGAGCATTTTCATGTCGGAGAAGCTGTTCAACCGCGCCGGATCGAGCGGAATCTTCACCAGCCAGAGGTTGGCCGGCTTGCCGTCCTCGAGCGTCACCGGCAGGGGTCTGGCAGCAGCGGTCTTCGCGGCCAGCGCCGGCACCTGCGTCTCGAAGCATTGCGCGAAGCCGGCGCCTGGGCGATAGAATACCGCGGAAAGGGTGGGGATGCGATCTTTGCCGCCGTCGAAGCCGGCAACCACATAAAGGGCGTCATAGCGGGCGTTGGGCACGCGGAGCTGGATGCGCGCCGGGTCCACCGTCCAACTGCCGGCGTAGCGCGGGCCGGTGGTGCCGTGGTAGCCGGGGATCATTCCCTCGCGGATCTGGCTGCGGCCTATATCGAGGTGATCGGGATCGGCCTTGCCCCGCCGGTCGGCGAAGCGGAAGGGCACGCCGTCCACGGTGACCGTCTGGCCGAAGGGCAGCGCGCCGCCGGCCACCGCCGCCGTGCCGAGCAACTCGCGGTCGCGCGCGTATCCGTCCATGCCGATCGGCTCGTAAAGAGGCGCGGCCTTTGCCAGCGGTCGAACGGCTATCTCCGCCAGCCGCGCGCCCGACTGCAGCACGAGCTGAAGTTGGCCGCGCGCGGGCAGCTTCTCTGTTTGCTCGACCAGCAGGCGGTCGTCCACCCATACGCGCAGCAGGTCGGGCGCATAGCTGACGCGCAGCCGCACCCATTTATCCTGGCTCAGCGGCAGTCTCTTCATATCCCGCTCCAGGGGAATGCGCGCTGCATCCGGCCAGGTGGGCAGCACGGTATCGTAAGCGCGCAGGTTGTAAGTGGCGGTCGCGCCGGCGGCGCTCAGCGTCAGGTCTCCGTTGTAGGAGCCGGAGATGCTGATCGGAATATTCGCCTTCGGGTCGGTGGGATCGGTCAACGTCAATCTGCACGAACTGCTCTTCCGCTGCTCGTCGGTCGCCAGCCGCGCCAGCGCGCTGATCTCCACGTTGCTGTAGACCGTCCGCGCGGTGAGGGTGAGCGGTTTATCCGCACACTCCAGTGCCGGCCGGCCCAACAGCGCATCGTCGGTGATGCTGAAGGCGCCGGTAATCTCCCATTGCGCCACCGGCCCGAGGATGGCATCAAAACGGGGGTCAGGCCCGGTTTCGCTCCACCAGGGCGCGCACAACGCTGCCGCGGAAAGCAGGAGCAGGCAGGCAAGGATGACAGGCAATCGAGACATGAGGCACTCCTTGGAATGGAAACTGTTGATGATGCCTATAGTAAAGGCTCTTTCAGTATAGCGCAAGAGCCAATCCTGGGATCGCAGGCGTCCCGCGCCTGCCTTCCCCAGACCAGGGCAGGCGCGGGACGCCTGCGATCCCAGGAAGGCGCTATCTCAGTTGACCGAGCAATTCTCCGCATGCCCGCGCCACCACCTCGCCGACATGCGGTTGGTAGAAGAAAAGGCCGCAATACATCGGGCAAAGGGCGGCTTCATAATGCTCGACGGCGAAGGCGTGCTCGTCGGGGAAATAGCCTTCGCTGCCGTTGGTCTGCGTGGAAATCAGCGTGATGGAACCGGGCACGGCGTCCCTGATGCGCGGGCCGAAGGTGGAGAAAAGCTCGCCGGGAATGCCGAGGATGGCGGCCGGCCCGACACGGAAGGCCTGCAGGGAGACGGGGCGCTCGGTTGGCTGCGGCTGACCGGACTGCAGGAAATCCACCGCCTCGCGTGCCCATTCCAGGCGCGTTTTCGTTTCGCAATATTCCCAATTCGCCGGACCGGGATTCGGGATGCCTGGCAGCCGGGCGGAGTATTTCTCGACCATCTCCGCAAGGCGCGCTTCAGGCGGCAGCGGCGCGAGGGGGAGATTGCACTCCACGGCCGCGCACGCCAACTGGCCGGTCTGTTCTCCCCGCGCTCGCGCCAGCGCGTGCAGCGCCGCCGCTGCCAGCGCCTGGCCCGCGTGCCGGCAGACCGCCGGGGCATTCGCCGTATCTCCGAAAACGAATCCGGCCGGGTTGACATCGCCGCACGCGCCGGTCAGGTAGAATACCTCGACGTCTTCTCCCAGCGCTTCCCGCATCTCCTCGCGAACTACATGGGGGAAATCCGGGGTGATTAGCGCGTGAAAGTCGTGCAGCGCCACCGGATGGCAGGCATAATTCACCATTGCCGCCAGCGGGCGGCCATCGGCAGTGTCGATGCGCACCACCCCGACCCGATCGTCGGTCGGCCCGCCTTCGATCACGCGGTTCGCCGCGATGCCGGCGCATTCTCCGTATGCGGCGCCGACCTCCACCGGCTGCGGCGAAGCCGCCGCCTTCGCCGCCAGTTCGACAAGCCTTCCCTGCAGCCATTGCCGGTAAGCGTCATTGGGCCGGCCCCAGTTGCGGTAGGCGGCGGTGGCCGGGCCGCCGTGCGTGTGGGTGGCCGCCAGCATGACGTGCTCGACCGGCACTTCGCAACGCCGCGAAATTGCCGCGCGAATCGCCTCCGAATATGGCGTGTCGAAGCCCACCACATCGGCGGAAATCAGCAGCGCGCCTTCGAAACCATCGGTCAGGAACAACACCCGCGCGGTCAGCGGATGCAGCACTGCCGACGATTCGCCGAACGCCCCGCCGGCCAGCTCGACGCCGACCGGCGGCGTAATATCTGCCGACGCCACCCCGGCGCAGATTATGGGCATGGATGATCTTTCCTTTTCAGCTTAGCGGTGGATTCGAGACTCTCAGTCGGAAGGGTGCGGGAGCCCCGCCCGGATTTAGGTAAGCCTGACTGTCACCGGCGGGGCTCCCGCTCCCTCCCAGACTGTGAATCGCCCTTCCAGCGCTTATCTGTTATTGATTAGCAACTCCCAACAATTGCCGGACTTTACCAGCCGAGCGTCAGGCCGCTGTCCCTGATACGGCACCAGTGCGATGATGAACTCGGCGCTGTCGCCTTTTCCGGCTTGCCGCCAGGTGAGGCCGGTGATGGTCTGGACGTAGTTGGCTCCCATTCGCTTGGTGGCATCCCACAGGCGCCAGTCGGCCAGCTCCGGCATGGGCACGGAGGCGGGCTGCGGCTCGAATATGGGCGCTTCTAGGGTTTCCGGGTTGCCGGCCAGGACGAGCAGGCCGTCGCCGGCCAGCACGCCAGGGGCAATCGGCTGGAGCGCAACCGGCGTGTGCAGCAGCCAGTCGAGCTGATGCCCGTCCAGCTTGCCGGTCAGCCGGTCGTGGATAATCCAGCCTGTTCTCTTGATAAAGCGGATGGTGCGGTCGTGGAGGATGCCGTAGGCATGCTGGTAGGCGTAACTGCGCATGGAGAGGAAGTCCTCCGCTTCGCCGGGCTGCCACGCGGTCAGCTCGACCACCTTCTCCGGCTCCGCGTCGTCGATAGCCACCACGTTGTGCGCGCGAATTTTGCGGAACCAATCCACATAGCGCGGGTCGTCGTAGCTGGCGCCGCTGCCGGTGTCCAGCGCGACCGGGCGCCCGTAGCCGTAGGCAACGAAGCTCATGGTGTCCGGGTGGCTGTGCTGGCCGCCCAGCGGGCCGTGATCGACCGCCAGGTAGAACTGCTCATCGCGCATGAAGGTGTAGTGCGAGGGCAGCGTGGCTGACTCGGTGGTGGGTTGCAGCAGGTCCGGCCGATTGAAGAGCACCGAGCCGCGCAGCTGGTCGCGCCGCATCGGGTTGGCCCCGAAGTCGCCGAAGGCGGCGATGGCGCCGTCGGGAGCGGTCAGCTCGCGCAGCCACTCGTGCATGCGCGCCAGCAAGTCCAGCATATCGGGGGTGACCAGCTCACTGAAACGCGCTTCCAGGCCGTTGGCGAGCACCACCGAGACGACCTGCATGACGTTGCTCATCGCCACCCAGTGATAGCCGCAGCGCTCCAGGTAGCCGCCATCGGGGTAGACTTCACGCTGCAGGTGGAAACTGATGGTGCGCGAGGCGACCTGCGCCCAATAATCGCTCTCCGGGAATTCCGGGAACATCGCGGCGAGGATGGCCAGCGAGCAGCTTTCGTAAATCTGGTGGTTGCCGAAATTGTAGGATGTGCTGACGTTGAAGGCGGCGAAGCGCCCGGAGCGCAGCGCCATCCACATCACCGCGGCGTGGGTCTGCGGCGACAGGCCGGCGTTGCGCATGGAGAGATAGATATAGGCCACGTGCACGGCGCGACAGATCTGGTAATCGTGATAGGGGTTCTTCGCGTTCGCCTGGAAGTGTGCCAGGCTCACATTGACCAGCATGCCGCGCAGCAGGTGGTCATGCGCCGCCACCGCGCGCTCGAAGGCCTCCACGTAGCAGTGGTCGCCGGTGAGCAGCCAGGCGTCGCCCAGCGGCTCCAGGCGCTCAAGGTTGAACGACTCCGGCTGATCCTGCTGCCAGCCGGCGATCTCCGCGACCAGCTTGTCCGCCAGTTCCATAGCGAAGGGCCGGTCGATCTCCGGGATGCCCTCCGCGCCGGGCTGGTAACTGTCCCAGCGCAGCGGCAGCGGGCGCTCGCGGGACGCAATATATTCGCTCCAGGCTGCCCAGTTCGGCATATCCAGCGCATTGAGCACCTGTTTATCGCTAATCTCGTTGATTCGCGCGCGGAAGTGGACCAGGCGCTCGTGGTAGCGGAGAATATAGGCGCTGATTTGGGCTTGCCGGTCTCCTGGGATCGCAGGCGTCCCGCGCCTGCCCCGTGAGGAAAGCTGATCGCCAGAGGCAAGCGCGGGACGCCTGCGATCCCAGGAGAAGCGAACCGTGCCGAACAGCTCGGGATGCAGCGCGTCGCCGAAGGTAGGCGCCCACTGCACGTAGCCGCCCGGCTCGGCGGGGTTCACGCGCATCACGTTCAAGCCCCATTCTTCGCCTTCCGCCGGCGCCCGCCCGAGTATCTCAAAGGGGAACACCGCCTCGACGACCCATGCATCTTCTTCCAAGCTCACGCGAAACTCAAAGTCCGGGTGCCACCCCTGTACCTGCCGGTTGTTGAACCCCCGCAGCGTCACCGGCACGCCCGTCGGCGGCAGGATAAAATGGAAGTATTCCGCGCGGGTCAGCCCGGGGTCTATCTGCACCTCCAGCGCGTCATTCCCCCAATCGTCCCGCCCATATGCCGGCTTCCGCTCCGCCAGCTCCCGCACTCGCCCCATGTCCGCTGCGCAGCATCGCGCCCGCAGGTACAACGCCCGCTCGTCGCGCCACAGCTCCACCTCCGTCACCTCGGTCGCGACGCCGCTGCCCTCGCTGTTCATGAATTGCCCGAGCGCGCCCGGTACCGCCGCAAACGAGACCGGTTGCGTGAAGGGGCAGGGGAAGCCGAGCCAATCGGCGGAGATAATTTCACTGTATTGCATAACGGTTTATTTCGAGAGTGATGGGGGATTCCCTCCCTGGGATCGCAGGCGTCCCGCGCCTGCCCGTGAGGACGTCCGGTCTGAATGGACTATTAAAACTTCCTCTTTTCAATATCGAAAACTAGCAAATGACTTAATCGTGTATAATAGTATGGTTATGGCAACCTTTCGACGTATAACCTTCGATCCACGCGTGATGGGCGGCAAGCCGTGCATTCGGGGAATGCGCGTCACCGTCGGCATGATTGTCGGCTTGCTGGCCGCCGGTGAGTCAACGCAAGATATCCTGGCAGCCTACCCGTATCTGGAGTCTGAAGATATTACTGCCGCGTTGGCGTATGCCGCGTGGCGATCCGAAGAAACCGAAGTACCGTTGAGCGCATGAAGATTCTCATCGACATGAATTTGTCTCCCATCTGGTGTGACGAATTTGCCGTGCATGGCTACGAAGCCCGGCATTGGTCGATGATCGGTGATTGCCGAGCTCCGGATGAGGAGTTGCTCTCCTGGGCAAAAGAGCATGAATATATCGTCTTTACCAACGATTTAGATTTTACATATCAATACTAATCCGAAATCGGCGAAATGTTGAAGACCAGCACCCGGCTTCGCTTCTCGAAATACAACCTTCCGCGAGCCCCATTCTTCAGCAGATCACGATATGCTCCCCGATAAATCAGCCACTGATGCCGGTCTGGGGTGAGAAAGTGTTTGGGACTTTCATGCAGATTGCGCTCTTCCAGGTCTACCGGCTCCCATTCACCCTGGCGCAACAGCTTGGCGGCGCCTTGCGGATCCAGCCGGACGGCGCCGCTGAATTGACGAACCCTCGAGTCGAAGAGATTATCGGTGGAAACGGTCTGATCTTTCCACTTTGCGAGTTGGATTCCGGTCAGATGGGGAAAATATTGCTGAACGCTCTCGATATCCGTGCCAGTGGAGTGCAGGATGGGTTCGGGATGCAGCGCTGAATAAATCATCCAGATACCGCCGACGAAAACAGCCAGTATCAGCAGCACAAATATAACGCCGACCCAGCGGGCTGCTTTCGATAACCTTCGGTTAATGTCGTCAGATTTTTCCATGCGCCACCTCCTGTGGTCTCATTATACCACCGCGGAAGGGAAGGTTTTCACCTGATGGTTCATGCTCTTGCTCTAAAAAGCCTTACCATGACTACTTCTGTGAGCTTTTTAGCGCAAGAGCAAGGGGATAGAGCAATAGTAAGATTTACAGTTCCACCAGCTCCGTCCCCATCACCGTCATCGACTTCCACCCGTCCTTCGTCACCACGCCGGCGTCCTCGAGGAGGTAGGCGATGTTGCCCGCGCCTTCCACCAGCTCGATGACCAGCGTCATGTTCTCCTCGATGACGGTAGTGTAGTTGGCGGTAAGCGAGGGTTGCTCGTGGCACTCGATGCCCAGGCTGTGGCCGACGGAGGGGATGGCGGGTAGCTTGAGTTTCTCGCGGAGGACCATGGCTTCGCCGTGCAGGTCGCACACGCGCTTGCCGGGGACGATGAGTTGGGCGATCTCCTCGCGGCAGCGCACCATGCGGTCGTAGACATCGCGCAGCTCGGGCGACGCCTTACCAAGCACGGCGTTGCGGCCAAAGTCGGTGGTGTAACCCTTCCACACCACGCCCATGTCGCAGAGCACGTAGTCGCCGGGCGCGAAGGCGGCGGTGGGCATAGTCTGCTTGTTCCACGGGAATTTGGCGACGCCGTCCTGCGGGAAGACGTAGCCGAAGTGCGGCGGCGGGCAGAGCGCTTTGGCGGCCATCGCCATGATCAGTGCGCGCGCCTCGGGCACCGTTACGTTGGGCTTGCTGCCGATGAGGCTGAACAGTTCGCGGTAAATCTCTTCCGCCACGCGGTAGGCCTGCGCCTGGCGTGCCTGCTCCGGCGGCGTCTTTACCGCGCGCATATCCCAGCAGGTCGGCCCCGCATCGACGAACTGCGCTTTCGGGAACTGCTGGCGCAGGCCGTCCATGATCGCCGCCGGCAGGTGGCTCATCTCCACTCCGATGCTTCCGTCGTCCAGCCCGCGGTCGCGCAGCGCGCCGGCCAGCACCTCCAGCGGAGGCTCCCCTTTTTGGGCGCAGGCGGGGCGGACATCCTTCACCCGGGAATCCTGGAAAACGTAGGCGCGGTTGTCGTGCGCCACCACGAAGGGATTCCCCATGTCGAACGGCAGCCCGGCAAAGTAAAAAGGCATCTGGCACCCGTCGTCCTCGGTGTCCAGCATGTGCGCCACCTCGGGATACTCCCAATACATGATGCCGAAGCAGTCGGTCAGATACGCCACGTTGGAGCGCCGGGACGCCAGCAGCAGGTCGATCCCCGTCTCATCCATTAACCGCTGCGCGCGCTGCGGGTCGAAAAGGATTTCGGACATAATACACCACTTTTATTTATAACTGAATGTTGGGAACGCCCTCCGTGGCGTTCCGGCCCGCGCATATTCGCACGGTTATAAAATCGGCGCAAATCTCAATCGATAAAACTCATTTGGATTGTTGAACAGCCAGTCCGCCGCCTCCCGCAGCGCCGCTTCTTCGTCAAGCCAGCCATCGTTCACCATCTTCGCCAGCACGGCGGCGATGTTGTCGCGGGCAACCTGGATCGCTTCCCTTAATGACCGGCAGCGCCTCGATGCGCGCGCGCAGGTTATGAAATAGGTCTCGTTGTATCCCCTTGACCGGTGTTGTGTAAATTTCTACTCCCTATCCTCCGATTTCATCTCCTCCAATGCCGCAAGAGTATCGGCATGCCTCGGGGCCTTCGCCAGCGCGCGTCGGTAGAACTTCTTCGCCTGCTCCGGCCTGTCGAAAACCTGTTCCCGGCGCCCCAGCAGGTAGAGGGTCTCCGCATCATTGAGATAGAATGGCTTGATCTCTACCGCCCGACCGGTACGCTGCTCGGTATATCTGCTCAGCAACAGGGCTTGCTTTAGCTCAAAGTCGCTTTCCTTGCGGTCAGCGCCGGCTTTGCGCAGCGCCCAGGCCAGATGGAAGTGCAGTGCGGCATCTCCCGGGTCAATCGCCACCGCAAAGGCAAGGTATTGTGCGGTGTTAGTGTAATCAGCAGCCCGTGCCGCCGCTCGCGCCGACTCGAGCGGCGGCCGCGTGCCATCCTCCAGCCGCACCCGCACATTGTGCGGTACATATTGCGCAATGATGCTCCCGGCGTCCTTGCCGGTAACGTCGCTGATGGCCTGGGTCACCTCATGGGGATTCGGCAGCTTCGTGTGTTTGAGCTGCCGCACAATCTTCGCCAGCGTACCTTCTGGCTGACCGGCCAGCAGTCGACCGACCAGCTCGGTCGCATATGGGTAAAGGTACGCATCCTGCTGTGCGGTGCGCTCATTGGGAATGAGATCAAATCCCATCATAAACGACCATAACGGCAAATTGATGTATTCCCGGCGGGGATCATCCGCCGGCGGGGTATATTGTGCCTGCAGTGATGCGGCTGCCCGGGGGGCGATCTCCGCGCCCAGGCGCAGCATCACCCAGTTCGCCACTCCCTCAGCAAACCAGCGGTTGTAGGGATGAAAATACGGTTTATCTTTATTCGCTCCGTCACTGAGGACATGAATGGCGAGTGTCCCTTCAGTCGCTTCGTGAATTGGGAGTAGGCAAGATACTATGAGTGTATCGGCAACCCAATTCAAGAAGGCTGCCTCATCCTCTTCCCGGACAGCATACCCATCCTCCTCTGCCAGCACGACGGGGATTACACTGGAAAGCGGCTTTTCCGTGGCAGGATTCGCTTCAGGCATGGTTTTCGTGATCTGCACGTAGGGCGCAAAGCTTAAATTCATACTATTTTCCGCCCTGTCATACCGGACCTTGATCGATCCGAACGTCAATATTCCGGGCGCTATCACCTCTGTGTCACGGATAATCATAACGTGCGTGAAGCAATCGGCATACGGCGCCACCATCACCTTATCAAACTCGGCCAGGATAGTGCGAGTCGTCTCCATATTCTCCTGGCAGCCGAGTAAGTCCGCGATGCGCTTTTCGAGGCCGGCTTTCATCATAGCCTGTCGAAAGGCATTATATTCACGGCCATACGGCGGTAGCACTTTATCGGCAATCGCGCCTACTTGCCGTGCCTGCTCCTCCATGCCAGCCGGCGCCGTCACCGTGATGCCGCCCGGAGTTTGATATTCGATCTCCTCTCCATTGGCGAATGCAGGTTTATAGAAGACGAGAATCAACAAGAGTAACAAGCGGGAGAGCATGCGGTAGCAGATCGTCATCGACTGTTACCTCCTGTAAATGCATAAGCGCCGCTTCATCAAGCCTGTTATGGAGCGTGAAAGTGAAAGATGGAAGGAGTTTTGAGTTGTCCTCCTATCCGTGCAGAAGCAGTTCCGGAAAAGAGGGCAACTCAAAACTCAAAACCAACCATCTTCCAACCGCTCTATTTCCGTTCCGATGCCGGAATGTGCAGCGCCATGAATGCGGTGAGGCCGAACCCCCCCGCGGTCATGCCCTTCGGGCGGATGGAATCCGCGGCATTCCCATTCAGGTTGACGTAGAGGGTGCTGCCATCGGCGCTGATCTTTACGCCGTAGGTGCCGCCCGGCGAATAATCATACAGCGTTTCCATCGCTGCCTTCAGGAAGGCGATGACTTTGCGCTGCCCGGTGGCGACGTTGTATTGGATTACCGGGGTGCCGGTCTCGCCCGCGGTACCGTGGGCGCCCGTGAGGAAATACACGTATTTTTCATCCGGGGAGAGCACGGTGACGGTGACGTAATCGCCCTTCAGGAAATTGAGGCCCAGCAGCTCCACCTGCTCTTTGTCCGGATTGAAGCGGAAGAGCTGGTTGGTGCCCATGGTGGAGCCGTAAATCCAGCCGTTTTTCGCCTGGTCGGTGGAGGCGCGCATGCCGCTTGATTGCACACCGAGCGACATGCCGGTTTTAGTGATGGTCTGCTTCGCCTGATCGCACTTCCAGATGCCGTCTTCGCCATTATAGTAAACCACGCCATTGCGGTCCATGGCGAAATTGCGGTTGAAGGTCACCGACCCGGCCGGCGCCTTGAAGAGCTGTTTTTTAGCCGTCATATCGAACGCCCACAAGCCGTTGGGACCGGTTTCCAGGTTGCACCAGAATATGTTTCGCTTGAGATCCATCATGGTAGTGGCGGTGCAATGAACGGCCGGCAGGTTGGCATACAGCGACGCCTGACCTGTCTTCGGGTTATACTGGTAAATCTGGCCGCCGGGGATGGCCTCCGACCACTTGAAGCGGGGCTGGTCGGCGGTGTTGCCGTCGTTCAGCGTTCCGCTGAAATAGATGTTGCCGTCCGCTCCCTCGAGGATGCGGGCGTGCAGCTTGGACCAGGTTGACTCGCCTTTCTCGCGTGGCACGATGGCGTTCAGGTCCACTACCTGCTTTAGAATCGTTGTTTTCGGATCCCACTGGTACAGATAGGCATGCGATTTTCCACCCGCATCGTCGCCGTGGTCGCCGGTCCCGCTGTAAACCTTGCCATCGGAAGCCAGGCAAATATCGCCCCACGCCGACCAGCCGGTGCCGTTGATCGCGGCGTCGGGCAGGTTGCCGTGGAAGGCCAGGTCGATGGTGGGCGCGGTTTTCGCCACGATGAACGGCGGAATGCCTTCCTGTGTTGCCATCTTCGCTACGTCCGGGGGAACCTTCAACAACAAATCGCTGGTAAAGGTGACCGTGCCGTTCACCGCGCCCTTCAGCGGCGGCGGCCAGGGCAGTTCCTGTGCTTCCGCCCCCCACACGAGCAGGCACGGCAGCAGCAGCAATAAGTAGATAAGAACGATATTGACGCTGAACTTTCGCATTTGATGACCTCCCTCGGATCTTTCGATCCAGCTTAACCTTCCTCTTGATTTGACATGCCCGCCGTTTCCCCTGCCAATAAACAGACGCATTTTTACCTGCACCGCACTTCACGAACTCTTATATGGAACCTGGAACTTGGAACGTGGAACTCGGAACTTGGAACTTTTTTACTCTTCCCAAAACCGGGGATCTGCGGGGATCTGCTATTTTCTTATCATGCTCATGTCGAACCATCCCGTCCGCTCCAGCAGCTTGAGCGCGTTCCCGCCGATGATATTTTCTTTCTCCTCCTCCGGCATCTCCGCGTAGGCGATCATGCCCACGCCGAAACCGAGCTGGAACAGCGAGAAGTCGCTGCCCACCAGCAGGTGGTCGCCGCCCGCGCTCCGCACTTCGCGGCCCACCGCGTCGTATTGCTGGGCAGCACAGGTGCAATCCTTGAAGTTGGGGTATTTCAGCACGGGCCGATAAAAGTCCGGCGCGAAATGGCCGCCCAGGAAGGTAACCTCCGGATAGCGCCGCAGCGCCCATTCCAGGTCGGGCAGGTTG
>Ga0172371_10004784_pt1 | contig 20336 bp, 22 predicted proteins | sample Lak12m_FD_114543 | JGI IMG/M metagenome (GOLD analysis project Ga0172371, IMG submission 114543) | Freshwater microbial communities from Kabuno Bay, South-Kivu, Congo - kab_022012_12m | ecosystem: Environmental > Aquatic > Freshwater > Lake | place: Democratic Republic of the Congo: South-Kivu... | reverse complement strand
GAAGCCTACGAATCCTCCAGAGACCTTCCTTTCAAGGCGGTGAATCCCATCCAGTTCCCGCTGTTCGGAAACATTTACACCAGATCCAATGTGGTTGACGTGCGCATCATGGGCAAGAGCTACTTGATCATTGAGGACATCGTCAACCGAATCATGGAGATCGGCAAAGACACCCAGGGGATAATCTTCAGATACACGGAGTTGGCCCTCCGGAAACCACAGGTGGAGGTGCGCGTGGAACACCAGCGTGCATCGCATCTGGGTTTTCAGGTCAAGGACATAGCCGATGCGGTTGAGGCCGCGGTGGGAGGCCAGAAGACAACGTCTCAGTACGACGTGGAAGGGCGTTACTTCTATATAAGGGTGATGGGCGAAGAGGCTGATGTGGGGACCGTTTCGGATGTGGGAAAGATCATCCTGACTTCACCCAGAGACCCGACTATCCAGGTCCCTTTAACCAGTCTGGCGTCGGTGGAAGCCACCTTTGGACCGCTCCAGATAAATCACTACAACTCCAAACGAAGCGCGCGAGTGCAGTTTACCATCGAGGACCGTCCTCTGGGCGACGTGTTCCGGGAGGTTAATTCCAAGATCAACTCCTCCGTCCCCCTTCCGGTAGGGTACACTGTCATTCCCTTCGGCGCTGTCAACGAGCTGAAAACCTTATTGGATGCCATCAAATTCGTCTTTCCGTTGTCTATTGTTGTGGTTTACCTCCTGCTGGTGATGCAGTTTCAGTCTTTCCTGAGACCGTTGTCGATCCTGTTGAGCGTGCCCCTATCCATAATCGGTGCAAACTTGCTGGTAAAGCTTACGGGAGTGCATTTCGATTCCTTTACCATGCTTGGTTACATTATGATGGTTGGGTTGGTTGTCAAAAATGCCATCCTGTTGATAACCTACACTGTGCAGCTTATTGAAGAACATGGCGTCGAAAGGGATGAGGCATTGTTACTTGCCAGCCAGCGCCGAATGAGGCCCATCTTCATGACCGCGATCGCAATGGTGCTCGGCATGCTTCCTTTGGCTGTCAAACACGGCGCTGGGGCCGAAATTTACAACGGCCTGGCTACCGCTGTAGTGGGCGGACTCGGCGTGGCGACGCTCTTCACGTTGATTTTCATCCCCATAGTGTATACATTGTTGGACGACCTAAAGACCCGGTTCTGGAAGGTCCGACCTGTCTCCTTGGACGAGGAACTTGAGGGACGATGACAGGGGTGGGAGCACCTAAACGACGAATTACAGACATTGAACAAAACTCCTCGAAGACAGACCGGTAAGGGCACGGCATGCCGTGCCCTTACACGAGCATGAGGCCATCCCGTTTCAAGGGCCATTTTCGAGGATCCTCGGCATAATTGCTTAGGAGCCAATTAATAACATGACTCTTTGGCCTTTGGCGCTTTATTTCTTTGTTGTTCTCGCCATTGTCGCGGCAATGGTAGGCATATCATTTTTCCTGGGGGAGAGGCACAGGCAAAGGACAACGGGAGAACCGTTCGAATCGGGGATTTCGCCTACCGGTTCCGCAAGATTACGCTTCGATGCCAGGTTTTATCTCATAGCCGTCTTCTTCGTAATCTTCGATCTGGAAGCGCTGTTCGTCTTTGCATGGGCAGTAGCCGTCAGGGAATTGGGTTGGCCGGGCTATGTCGAAATAGTGGTCTTCATTGGAATTCTGCTCGCGGCCCTGGTTTACCTGTGGAGAGTTGGAGCCTTGGAACTGACAACACTGAGGCAGAGATCGCCTTGGACACCACGGAATACGAATTATTAGCGAAAGGGCGGGCCGGAAAATGCAGTGGTCCCGTGTGAAGCCGGGCTCATCCTTTTCGGGTAGAGCAAACGATCCAGCTGAAGAGGCGGTTCGCGGCAATGTCCTGCTCGGAAGGCTTCAAGACCTCTTGGCATGGGGCCGCAAGAATTCCATTTGGCCCTTCAACTTCGGCCTTTCCTGCTGTTACGTCGAAATGGCCGCGGCCTTTACGAGTAGATACGACATCGCCCGATTCGGAGCTGAAGTGCTTCGCAGTAGTCCCAGAGAGGCCGACTTGATTGTGGTCTCCGGCACGGTGTTCATGAAAATGGCTCCTGTGCTCAAAAGGCTGTATGAACAGATGATGGAGCCGCGGTGGGTGATTTCCATGGGATCTTGCGCCAACTCCGGGGGCATGTATGACATTTACAGTGTGGTGCAGGGAGTGGACAAGTTCTTACCTGTGGATGTGTATGTGCCGGGATGCCCGCCTCGGCCGGATGCTTTTCTGGAGGGGCTCATACTGTTACAGAAGGCTGTAGGAGCCGAAAGACGGCCCTTGAGTTGGGCGGTCGGCAGCCAGCAGCCTCAACATTCGGCAAGACCGTCCATGAGGGACGCCAAGCGGGACATCCGGCGCCAGGCCATCGAGCTTCGCTCTCCGGATGAAATATGATCGAAGGATTTCTTGGCACGTCGCTGTGCGATGGAAAGTAGGGGCCTGCGTCCCTGCCGGCCCGATTGTGGCAAAATGGACAGGAATTATGAGGGAATAGAGTCCGTCCGGTGTGTTTGTGAAATAATTCTGATTTTGCACGGGCCTGAGTTTGATGCCGCCTTTTGGGCCGGCAGGGACGCCGGCCGCCACTGGGACGACTAGAGCCACGGGGATATCCATCATGACCGAGGCCTCGAGCATTCTTGAGGAATTGCAGGACAAACTCGGCGATGCAATTGTGACTACACAGGCCACTCCTGACGAAGTTCCTACCTTATGGATATCAATAGATTCCGCGCATAGTGTCCTCCATCACCTGAAAAATGAAGCCAACAAGCCCTACAGAACCCTGTACGACCTTTCCTGCATAGACGAACGTGTTCGTGCCAATCGCCAGGACCAACCTGACAGCGACTTCACCGTCGTGTACCACCTGATCTCTTACGAACGCAATGAAGATGTCCGAATCAAGGTGGCTCTCAAGGGCGAGTTTCCCTCGATTTCCAGCATTGTTGACATTTGGCCCGCGGCAAATTGGTACGAACGCGAAGCCTGGGACATGTTCGGAGTAAAGTTTGAAGGACATCCCCATCTGAAACGCATTCTGATGCCGCCTGGCTGGGAAGGGCATCCCCTGCGCAAGGAACATCCGGCCAGAGCCACTGAGATGGGTCCATTTACGTTGCCCGACGCCAAGGCCATCGCGGAAGAGGAAGAGCTTCGATTTCGCCCCGAAGAGTGGGGGATGAAAACAGCGGGCCTGGACACGGATTTCATGTTTCTCAATCTCGGCCCCAATCATCCGTCCGCGCACGGCGTTCTCCACGTCATGTTGCAGCTCGACGGTGAAGAGATCGTAGACGCGGCCTTGGATATAGGCTTCCACCACCGTGGAGCTGAAAAGATGGGTGAACGGCAGTCGTGGCACACGTTCATCCCGTACACGGACAGAATAGATTATCTCGGCGGAGTAATGAACAACCTGCCTTATGTGCTGGCCGTGGAAAAGCTGGCAGGTATCAGGGTCCCGGAAAAGGTCGAGACCATCCGAGTGATGATGGCCGAGTTCTTTCGCCTTGCAAGTCATCTGGTTTTTTACGGCACCATGGCCCAGGACGTAGGCGCGATTTCCCCGGTATTTTTCACATTCAATGATAGGGAGAGGATCTTTGACATTGTCCAGGCTATTTGCGGCGGACGCATGCATCCGAGCTGGTATCGAATAGGCGGCGTGGCTCAGGACTTGCCCAAGGGATGGGATAGGCTGGTAAAGACATTCCTGGCCTATATGCCGGCTCGCCTTGATGAATATGACAAACTCGTCCTGCAAAATCGCATATTCAAAGCACGAACGCAGGGTGTGGGCGTGTACACCACGGAAGAAGCCATTGAATGGGGTATCACCGGTCCGGGCCTGCGTGCATGCGGCTTCGAATGGGATTTCCGGAAGAAAAGGCCCTATTCCGGGTACGAGAATTTCGAGTTCGACATTCCCATCACAGATACAGGAGACTGCTACGGACGGACACTGGTTAGGCTGGAGGAGATGCGCCAGAGCCTGCGTATCATTGATCAATGTCTGAAGAACATGCCTTCCGGCCCTTACAAATCCGGCCATCCCCTTACGACTCCGCCACTGAAAGACCGGACCATGCATGATATCGAGACGCTCATAACACATTTCCTGGGAGTGAGCTGGGGTCCGGTGATTCCACCGGGCGAGGCGTTCTGCGGGATCGAAGCAACCAAGGGTAACAACGGCTACTATCTGATAAGCGACGGCAATACTATGGCGTATCGAGTGCGTATCCGAACTCCGTCGTTCGCGCACTTGCAGATGGTTCCCTTAATAAGCCGAGGACTGGCCGTCGCGGACATGCCCGCTGTTCTCGGCAGCATCGACTACGTGCTCGCCGACGTGGACCGTTGAGACGGCGGGAACTGCGCCCACCGAGAGCGTCCTCTTGGCTCAGTTTTTATGAGATGCACGTTGTCCAGGAGGTTCTTGCTTGACCAGCGCTCTGGTGTGACATAATATCATACTGGAGGTTCTCAATGGCTACAGCAAAAATCGCAATTACAATCGATGAGAATACACTGCATCGGCTCGATCGGCTCGTGAAAGATCGGGTGTTTCCGAACCGAAGTAGAGCCATTCAAGATGCAGTGCAGGAAAAGCTCAAGAAACTCGAACGAAATCGCCTTGCCAAAGAATGCGCGAAGCTCGACCCAGCTGCTGAGAGGGCTATGGCAGATGAGTGGGTGGGAGAGGAGTTGGAGCGGTGGCCGGAATACTGAGGGGAGAGATTCGCTGGGTTGATCTAAATCCGGTAAAAGGAAGGGAACAATCCGGCCTGCGCCCCGTGGTAATTCTGAGTCAAGACGTTTTTAATGAGCGCTCAGGAACCGTAATCGGTATGGCCATTACCAGCCAGGCCCAGCGTGCCGGATTTCCTCTGACTCTTGAACTCGACTCGAAAGACCTACCTAAACGCTCGTGGGTCAAAATCAGCCAGATCCGTACACTCTCAACAGAGCGAATTGGCAGCAAGATCGGCATGGTATCGCCGGAAGAGTTGGATCGAATTATCGAAGGTCTAAACGAGATCATTGTGAGCTGAGTTCGCCCCCAACCGGACGGCGGCGTTATAATGAAGGGAAAAGGGCCATATGCCGGTAATATGCGTCTTCTTTGGAATCGTGATCCGAATGTTTTATGATGATCATAATCCACCACACATCCATGTGGAGTATCAAGGCAAGAAGGCGCTCTTGGATTTTCGAGGCAACATTCTGAAGGGCGACCTGGAATCGCGGACAGCTTTGAGGCTTGTCCGCGAGTGGATCGACCTGCGGTATCCTGAACTCCATGCGGACTGGGAATTAGCCAAGCAGGGCAAAGAAATTAAGAGCATTGATCCTTTACCATGAGGTCTAACATGTGGGACATGAACGAAGTGACCAGGGTCGAATACCGTGGCGAATACGTCTATCGCGTCTTTTTCGATGACGGCATGGAGGGAGAAATCGATTTTTCGGATTATCTATCGCTGGGGCCTGTTTTTGAACCACTCAAGGACAAGGCTCTCTTCGCCAAAGCGACGGTGGAAGGCGGTACAATCGGTTGGCCGAACGGGGTTGACGTGGCCCCAGAGACTCTCTACGAAAAGATACTCCATGCCGACAAGACGCCCGAGCCAACCGCCGAAAAGACAGACCGAGGCTGAGCCTGGTCGTTATCGGTGGAAAAAGAAAATGGAAACAAGCGTCATAGTCGCTATCATATCCGCTTCAGCGAGCATAGTCGTGGCAGCCCTTTCGTTTGCCCTGAATAAACGAGCTGAAAGAAAGGCCGCATTACAAGAACGCAAACTTGCTCACTATCAAGAGCTTCTCAACGCCCTATCCGATCTTGCAGTTGATGGCATAAACAAAGAAGAAGCGAACCAACGTTTTGCACAAGCGGTTAATACCATCGCCCTAGTTGCCCCTCAGCATGTGATTAAAGCGCTGATGCAATTCCATGACGAAGTCAAATTCTCGAATCCGAACCAGTCGCATGAGGGTCATGATAGAGCCTTGAAGACACTTCTCTTGGCAATTAGGAAGAGTTCGGATTTACCTTTTCGGGATGATCCAAGCACTTTTGATTTTCACCTTATCGGATCATCACCAAAATGAAAAACACTGGATAACGAACGGTTCCACCGGATAGGGTGGGGAATCCGGCGCAGACGGAACACAGGGATTATTCAATGGGCCACAGAGCATCATGAAGTCCAAGCAGATTGAAAAGGCGTGTTAGTTGGAGCTACTATCCTCATGATTAATCTGTCAAAAGTAAAGCCCGAAATCGAGCGTGTCTGTCGAGTGTTGCCCGTAAAACGCCTTGGAGTTTTCGGCTCCGCCTTGAGTGAAGATTTTGGACCGGAGAGTGACGTGGACGTGCTCGTAGCTTTTGACACTGCTGGGAATGTCGACCTCTTCGACGCATACTTTGAACTGAAAGAACGCCTGGAAGGGGTGTTTGGCCGGAAAGTAGATCTTACCGTTGACAAACCATTCAAGAGTCCTGTTTTCAAGGAGTCCGTCGAGAAAACAAGGACGGTCATCTATGAACGATGAGATACGAAAGAACCTTGTTGATATCCTGCAAGCCGCGGAAGAAATTCAGAGCTTCACGAAGAGTATGGATTTTGGCACGTATCAAGAAAGCATGGTCACTCAAAGAGCCGTTGAGAGGGATTTTGAAATTATTGGGGAGGCGCTTACCAGGATCAAGAAAATTGATGAGCAGGTTCTGGAAGATATCTCGGAACATCATCGTATCATCAGCTTTGGAAACATCCTGATACATGGTTACGACGTAGTGGATGAACTGATTGTCTGGAACGCGGTCTAGAACCACTTGCCGGTCTTGGTGAAAGAGATCAAAGAATTACTGTATGAATAACAGGAAGCGCAGCGCTGTCGATAGAAGTCGTCGAATCCAAAAGCCTGTGGCATTTTGGCGGGGGCGGGTAGCTTTTCCGAGCTACTGCTGGGAGGCAAGTAGCCATGGATGAAGAATTCCGCTGGCCTAACAAAGGAGATAATCCCTTCCTTGTAACAGCTGTTGAGCTTGGTTCTCCTACCTGGGCATCGCTGTCTTGGCTTGCGTCGATGCCGCTGCACAAGATTGACCCTGTACCCTAAGAGGAGAAAGCTCATGGTTCATGATATTGTTGGCGCCATATACAAGGACGGGTACCGAATCGAGTTGGAATTCGACGACGGAAAGCGCGGCGTAGTGGATTTCTCGAAATATGTGGACAAGGGAGGCGTGTTCGAACGTTTCAAGGATATGGAGTTCTTTCGCGGATTCTCGGTCAATGATCAGCTTGGCACCCTGACCTGGGGAAATGAAGTCGATGTAGCGCCGGAGACCCTGTACGCCGAGGCCACAGGCAGCGGCCTGCCCTCATGGATGGAGATCGACGAAGATCAACCACAGGACCAACGCCCTCCCGCGGACACTTCGCAAGCGCCTGTCCGATGAGGCGCGCGTTTGTGGGCTGGAAAATCAACTAACCAAATGTGGGAGTGCAAGCACGATGACGACCAGAAAGCTTATTGAGGAGGCCCTTTCTCTTCTTGAGGAAAGGGCGCTCATAGCTGATTCGCTTTTGCGTAGCCTCAATGTGCCGAATGCCGCCATGGACGCCAAATGGACGGAAGAGGCAAAGAGAAAGCTCCAAGAGCTTCGTTCCGGAAAAGTGAAGCCAGTTCCCGGCGATGATGTATTCTCCGAAGTTCTTGGGCGGTTTGCCAAGTGAAGTACGCTGTTCATCCGGAAGCCAAGGCAGAATTGACCAAGAGCGAAGCCCGATTGAAAAACAAGCTTGATCGATTATCAAAACCGTTGTCGGCAAGGGCTGAATTATGCTGACCGAAGAGCTGAAGCAGGAAATTGAATCCTATATCCACGAGCATTGCCCCAACCGCCGTGGCGCGTGCATTGAAGCCATGATGATTGTACAGCGGAGTCAAGGCTGGCTGTCCGACGAATCCATGAGGGATTTGGCCGCCTTTTTGGAAATGTCACCCGATGAACTGGACGGCGTTGCCACGTTTTACAATCATCTGTTTAGAAAACCTGTAGGCCGGCATGTAATCTGGATATGCGACAGTGTCACGTGCTGGGTCATGGGATACGAGGGGATGCTGGAACATATGCAAAGGCGCCTCGGCATCAAATCGGGTGAAACAACCCCGGATGGCCGCTTCACACTCTTGCCGATCCAATGCCTAGGAGCATGCCATCACGCGCCTGCTCTTATGATTGATAACGACCTTCACGAAGACCTGACGCCACAAAAATTTGATCAAATCCTCAAGGACTATAAGTAAGGGCCGGGATAATGGAGCGACCTCTCACCAAGAACATTCGCGATGGCATGGAGCCCCTTGATATTGCCGCTTACGAGAAGTCAGGCGGCTATCGGGCGGTCCATAAAGCTCTCAGGCAGATGGTTCCCAAAGATCTTGTAGACCTGGTGACAGCCTCCAATCTGCGCGGTCGCGGAGGAGCGGGCTTCCCAACGGGTCAGAAGTGGGCCACCGTACCAATGGGCGATAATGTGCCACGGCCGAAGTATCTTGTGGTCGATGCCGATGAAATGGAGCCGGGCACGTTCAAAGATCGGTTCCTTATGGAAGGTGATCCGCATCAGCTTATTGAAGGGATAATCCTGGGCGCCTATGCAATCCAGGCGGACATTGCCTTCATCTTCTTGCGCCACGAGTACACAAAGTCAGCCCAAAGGCTGACTCGCGCTATGGCTGAGGCCTACGATCGCGGATACTTGGGGAGCAATATTGCCGGGTCGGGGTTCAGCCTACAACTCCGGCTGCACATAAGCGCGGGACGCTACATATGCGGAGAGGGCACCGCCATGCTCAATTCGATGCAAGGCGGACGAGCCATTCCGCGACATAGATTGCCGCATCCCACTGTATCCGGCCTATGGGGTAAGCCCACCAACATCAACAACGCCGAGACCCTGTGCAACTTGCCGCATATAGTAAACAACGGCGCGGACTGGTTCAAAGGCCTAAGCCGTTGCAAAGACGGCGGCACGAAGATCTACGGCGCTAGCGGAAAGGTTAAGAAGCCCGGCGCGTGGGAACTGCCTATTGGGACGACCATTCGTGAGATCTTGGAAGAGCACGCGGGTGGAATGCGCGAAGGTGTCAAGTTTCGCGCTGTGATCCCTGGCGGAGCATCGACGGAGTTCCTCTTGGAAGAACACCTCGATGTTCAGATGGATTACGATTCCGTGCCCAAGGCGGGCAGCCGCTTGGGCACCGGCACAATGATCGTGCTCGATGATCAGACCTGTCCTGTCGGAATGGTCCATAACCTGGAGCATTTTTTCGCAAGAGAATCCTGCGGCTGGTGCACTCCTTGCCGCGAGGGCCTCCCTTGGACCGCGAGAATCCTGAAAGACATTGAGGAGGGCCGGGGCATGATGGACGACCTAGGCCGACTGGAAAATCTGGGAAAAGACTTGTGGTTAGGCCGCACTTTCTGCCCGTTGGCTCCCGGCGCCATGGAACCGTTGCGCAGCGCGCTTGTTCATTTCAGGGAGGACTTTGAGAGGCACATCCGTGAGAAGCGCTGCCCTTGGAGATGATGGATGGCGACCATTTATATTGACGATATCCCTTATGAAGTTCAACCTGGACAGAGCCTGCTGAGCGCTTGCCTCTCCCTGGGTTTTAATATTCCGTACTTTTGCTGGCATCCGGCCCTGCATTCAGTGGGCGCGTGCCGCCAGTGTGCGGTCAAGCAGTTCAGGAATGAAAAAGACACTCGCGGCTTCATAACAATGTCGTGCATGGCCGAAGCAGCCAACGGCGCTCGAATCTCAATAGACGACCCCGAAGTAAAAGGGTTTCGCAAAAGCGTGATTGAATGGCTCATGATGAATCATCCACATGATTGCCCTGTCTGCGACGAAGGAGGCGAATGTCATCTCCAGGACATGACCGTCATGACAGGCCACAGCTACCGCGAATACCGATTTCCCAAGCGTACCTATCGCAATCAGGATTTAGGGCCGTTCGTCAACCATGAGATGAATCGCTGTATCCAATGCTATCGTTGCGTGAGGTTCTACAAGGATTATGCAGGCGGCAAGGACTTTAATGTCTTCGGCATCCGAAGTCATATCTCCTTCGGGCGGTTCGAAGACGGCGCCCTTGAAAGCGAGTTCAGCGGTAATCTGGTGGAAGTGTGTCCCACAGGAGTGTTTACTGACAAGACGTTGAGGCGGCATTACACTCGAAAATGGGATTTGCAGACCGCTCCTTCAATCTGCGTTCACTGCGGGGTGGGCTGTAACACTATTCCCGGCGAACGTTACGGCGAGCTGCGCAGAATCCACACTCGGTACAACGGAGAGGTAAACGGGTATTTCCTGTGTGACCGGGGACGATACGGCTATGAATTCGTAAACAGCGACCAGAGGATTCGACAACCCATGTTCCGGGGAAATCGGGAGCGCCCGCTTGAGCCGACAGGCAAGGAAGAGGCGCTGCAGCATCTCGCGTCCATATGGCCCGGCCCTTCCAAGGTGATTGGCATTGGATCACCGCGCGCGTCCCTTGAAGCCAATTTTGCTCTCCGTACCTTGGTCGGGCGTGAAAGTTTTTACCTCGGAATACCGGAAAGTGAACATCGCCTGCTTAAGTTAGTCCTTGAGGTCTTGAGTTCGGGGCCGGCCAGATCGCCTTCGCTGCATGATGTGGAACTGGCCGATGCGGTTCTCGTGCTGGGCGAGGACGTGACCAATGTCGCGCCGATGGTGGCTCTGGCCCTCCGGCAGTCGGTGAGACAGAAGCCTATGGAGATCTGCGACGAGATAGGTTTGACCAGATGGGCCGACGCTGCTGTCCGGGAAACGGTGCAAGATCGGAAAGGCCCTCTGTTCATTGCCACAACTGCCGGCACGAAACTCGACGACGTGGCTACCAGGACGTTTCATGGGGCCCCTGATGATCTCGCAAGGCTCGGTTTTGCAGTCGCGCGAGTGCTGTCCGCAGAAGCTCCCGAAGTGCCGGACCTTCCCAATGAGCTGGCCCCGCTGGTGAGGGAAATTGCCGAGGCTCTGAAGGCAGCGAAACGGCCCCTCGTGGTGTCCGGTACGAGTTGCGGGAGTGAATCCGTAATCCTCGGGGCGGCGAATGTTGCGTGGGCTCTGTGTAAGGAAGACCAGCGGGCTGATTTGTGCATGATCGTTCCCGAATGCAACAGCCTGGGCTTAGCTATGATGGGCGGCAAGAGCCTGGATGCCGCGTTTCACGAGGCAGCTGAAAACAAAGGCGCGCTGGCGATCATTCTTGAGAACGACCTTTACAGGAGGGCAGCATCGGAAAGGCTCAAAGGGTTCTTCGGCAACGTAAAGACCATTGTCGCCATTGACCACCTGCGGAATAGCACAGTTTCAGAAGCGGATGTCGTTTTGCCGACAGCCACGTTTGCGGAAGCCGGCGGATCGCTGGTAAACAACGAAGGCCGCGGTCAGCGCTTCTTTCCTGTAATGCCGCCACGGGAAGACGTACAGGAGAGTTGGCGGTGGGTGCGAGATATCATGCTTGTTGTCAAACACCTCGCGGCTGAAAAATGGCAAAGTCTCGACGACGTCATTGCCACTATGGCCAAAACGGTCCCCGCGTTCAATTCCATTGCAGACATTGCGCCTGCAGCGAATTTCCGTATCGCCGGGATGAAGGTCCCGAGGCAACCCCACCGGTACAGCGGCCGCACGGCAATGCTTGCAAACGTATCAGTCCATGAGCCCAAGCCGCCGGACGATCCGGGTTCCCCGCTGGCGTTCTCGATGGAAGGGTACGAAGGCCAGCCGCCTGCCGCGCTCATTCCGCGATTTTGGAGCCCCGGCTGGAACTCTGTTCAGGCCATCAACAAGTTTCAGAATGAAGTAGGGGGACCGCTGCGGGGCGGTGATCCAGGTCGCAGGTTGATTGAGCCGTCAGCAATTGAAAAAGTCCCGTATTTTCAAGAGACCCCTGAGGCCTTTTGTCGTCGCGATGGTGAATGGTTGATAGTTGCGGCCCACCATATTTTCGGATCGGAGGAGTTGAGCGTCTTATCCCCAGGTGTTGTGGAAAGATGCCGCGAAGCCTATCTCGGGATCAGCCCGGAGGATGCTGAGACACTGCACGTGGCGGGCGGGATCAAAGTGAAGCTCGTAATGCCAACAGCCGAGTATACAGTATCTGCGAGGATCATCCCCTCGCTTCCTCGGAGCATGGCAGTGCTGCCAGTCGGCTTGCGAGGAGTCGAAGCAGCGGACTTGCCTGCTTGGGGAAGGGTGTTTGTTGAGAGAAACGACTAAAATTACGGTCAACGGTTGTGCCGATGCGCATTCAAAATAGGACTTGCCAGGCGGCTCGGTGGTTGCGTAGGGGCACGGCATGCCGTGCCCCTACTGGACCATCCCCAGCCCGGGTCTCTTCCAGATTCAAGGCTTCATTTCGTACAGTCCTTCTAGGTTCTGGGCCAGGACTCTCTATTTACGGCCCAGGCCAAGCCGACCAGGGTGACCACCGATGAAAATCGAGATTATCCTTTATGCGTCACTTGCGTGTCATTTGCCTGCCGAGCGCTCAGGGAATTCGTGCGTGTTGGAAATCAGTGAGGGGAGCACGATACGGGACGTGCTGGCATCACTGGACGTTCCGGAAGACGCCCCGAGAATACTTTTCCTCAACGGACGCCATGCCAAGGCAGACCAACCCCTCGAAAATGGAGACAGGCTGGCGGTCTTTCCTCCGATCGCGGGCGGATAAGTGTTACTTGTAGATAGCGCGGCGAAACCCGGTTCCTGTTCCACAATCAGGAGACTGGGGGTTACGGCGTGGTTAAACACCTATCAAGAAATTCTTGTTCCACATCTCCAGACGTGTTATGTCATAAATAACACTGCTGATCTCGCCAGACAGACGAACCTGAATGAAACACGATAGGGTTGGCAGGCAGAAGTATTTGCCTTGCACATCCCGGTCCTTAGCGAGCCGACCATCGACGGCGAGGTCTCCCCAACACTAAATTTTTTTGACGTTGCGACGACATTTTCTAAGGGGCCAGGCTTGTTCTGCCCCTGGGTTGGTCAGGAACACGTGTCATCAAAGAAATTCTCCGTCGATGAAATCTGGGAGGACCTTCGATCGGGCCTCGGCGACGTGCCGGTTATGGAGAAGTACCAGATCTCACCCAGTGAGCTTGTTCGGATCAGACGCCATTTTGAACGCGGCCGGAGGGTTTCAGACGATTTTCTGGCCTCCACGCAGGCGGACGAGGAGCAACGCTCGTTGCCGAGGCAGGAACCATTATATCAAATCGCGATTCGTGACGCAGACAATCCTCGAATCCAGGGGATAGTTAGCGATATCCACGCGAAGGGGCTTAGGACAGTGGGCATTACTGTCCAGACGGGCGAAGTAAAGTCGCTGATGGTAGCCTCAGGGCCTTTTCAGGTCCACGCTACCTTTAGGTTCGAAGCGCAATGCCGCTGGTCCACGATCAATGATTATGGCGAATGCGTGGCCGGTTTCGAAATAACTAATATCGCCCGGAGCGATGCCCGGGAACTGGAAGCGCTCATTGAGCACCTCAGCATCACTGTGACTCCATAAACGCCCTCAAAATTTTCCGCCTGCCGGACTCAACTGGAAATATTCTCAAAAATTTGTATGCTGATATCCGTATGGGATTATGCTCGCTGGAACGTTGTCTTGCACTGGGGATACGAAGGGGCTCCCATGAGAAGGCCGCTGATTCAAGTAATGCTTCGCTGCTGTTTCGCCTGCATGATAACCCAATTCTGCTTGCAGGATCCGTGTGCGCACGGTCAGGTTCTCGACGAAACAGAAGCAGCCTCGATCATAAAACCGCTTGTGGACGAGGGCCTGTATGTGGGAATTGCGATCGGTCTTATCGATCGGAACGGTCAAGCGGTGTACGGCTTCGGTTCCGTGCGAAAGGGTGAGAATGTGCCTCCCGACCGCGACACGGTTTTTGCTTTGGCATCTGTTTCAAAGGTTTTCACTGGAACCCTGCTGGCAGATACGGTGCTGCGCGGTCGGATAAAGCTTGACGATCCGATAGGTCCCTTCCTTCCGGCTCGGGTTACTGGACACCGCGGGGCTGTCAACAGAATTACGTTTCTTGACCTGGCCACCCATACATCGGGCCTCCCCCGAATGGTCCCGAGGAAGCGATCGACCATCGGTTGGACGCCCAGAGAGCCTATGACGCGGGAGGAAATGTACGCGTTTCTGTCCACGTTCAGGTTGCCGCCCAACAAAAAGCCAGGATTCCTCTATTCAAACTTGGCAATTGCGTTGCTGGGGCATACTCTGGCCCTGATAAACCACCAATCCTACGAAGCCATGCTTCAGCAACGCATTTGTGAACCATTGAAAATGAACAGCACCCGTGACTGGCCCGATGAGCTAATGGGTGGCCGCCTGGCTCAAGGCTACGACAAGGCTAATCAACCTTTTACCCCAAGGAAGCTCCTCGTGGGCAAGGGTTCCGGGGGGCTCTATTCCACTACCGGCGATATGCTCAAATTTCTCGCGGCCAATCTGGGAATGGTCGAAGCCAACATTGTCAAGGCCATGCAATTCGCTCAGATCCCCAGGCGTCTGGTCAACGAGCAGAAGAATGCCTACATGGGACTCACATGGCACGTGCACAGAGCCCAGAGGGGGGACATTGTAGCCAAGAACGGCGGGATACAGGGATTCCAGAGTTACGTGGCGTTCAACGTCCAGGAACAAGTAGGCGTTGTAGCGCTGGCGAACAGTGGCCCTGTGGGCAGAAGGCTCGACCGGGCCGCGAGGAGGCTCCTTCAAAGGATGATGGATAAAAGCGCGGCCCAAAGGAGCACACCGCTGCAGGAGAACCGACAGAAGGGACAGACTGGCCCGTTCGCAGCCCATGCCCGTTGAACGACGTGCTCACCGCCGTCGATACCACCGCAGAAACGGTTTCAAAATATGCGAGTTTCTGGAAAAGTTTCCGGGGAGGCCCTTTTTGCAAAAACTGCTGCGCGCAGGGCGATAATCGGCCTTTACGCTGCCGAGGCCTTCACTAATCGAGAGGGTCAATCGAAGATAGATATGGCCCCACGTCGAGTGGCCCCGGCCCCCTTCCCAATCCCGCGTTCTGCGCGGGACTCCCATAATTTTGCACCATTGTCGCAGTGGTCGCCAACGGTGTGATGGGGAAAACTTTGATGTCTTCTCCACGCCAAGGGGTTTTGAAATCGCTTTTATTACAGTTCTCGAAAGTAATGACCGATTGACTTGTGGGCGTCACTGCTGGCTCGCCCAGCAGTGCGATTCCAATCAGAAAATGATTTTGAGAGTCACTATAAACTACGGGGCAATCCGACAACTCCAAGCAGTAGCCCTTTTGGATATTATATTCACAATCAGACTGAGAGAGTTCTTACCATGATCGATGACCCTCCGAGCAGTCAACTGGACGAACTTAAGACCCTTCTCTTTCCGTACGTTTTGATCGGACCGTTGTTGTCTGCTCTTTTTGCGCAGCAAATTGACAACATCTTCGTCGTGTGTGCTTTGTTTGTGCTGCTTGTGGGGACCGCGTTCTCCTGGATCAAGAAACGGATTGACCTGTTGGAGAAATCCATTCTGGAACAAGAAAGGAGACTCGTGGAATTGACAGGCGGGTCGAAGGACGACCCATAGCGCAATAGACTATACTGACACGCACTGAAAATGGCGTTTCAACGGCTCGCCTCATGCCCTTGTAAGGGCACGGCATGTTGTACTCTTGCCGGCCTAACCCCGGGATGCGTTTGCTTAAATACCAATGCGTAGCTGTATAGCAAGCTGTAACCGTTCACCGGGATAGCGCAACCTTATGAAATAACGATGGGGGAGGCACGGAGGGAGAGATGGTCTCCCCCTCCGTGGTCAGCGGGGCGCACCACGCCGAGGCGTGGAAGCCCCGCTGAACGATTACAGTAAGCTTTCAGTTACGAGCGGCGAAGGACTGTAATTGGGACCCCGCTGGAAAGGGACGGCACGGCTGATTCGCCTTCTAGAAGGTTCTGCTCTATAATGCGAAACCAATGAGGATTTCTATCAAGTTGGGTGACTCGTGGAGCTGGCGACCGAGTTCATAAAAGAGTGCGATCTTTGCGGATGCGAGGACCACGTCGTCCTCTTTGTCAAAGAGGGCTTTTCTCATGTGAGGTGCAGCGGGTGCGGAGTTGTCTTTGTTAATCCAAGACTGGCGGGGCATCTGGAATCTCAGAAGCAGTCCGGAACAGGAACCATGGGTGAGGACCGGTTGACTGCCGCTCAGATCAAGAGATTGCGTAAAGAACTGGCTTCCATAGAACCCTTTAGACGTTTGAACCGGATTCTGGAAATCGGGGCCGGAAGAGGGTGGTTTCTCTCGGAAGCGAGCAAGGTCGGATGGGAAACCTGGGCCGTGGAGGTTAATAGGGAAGCGCTGGAGCATCTTGCGGCGAAAGGGATTGAACGGGTGTCAGTCGAGTCCGCCGAAGAATTCGAAGCCCAGGCCGAATCAATGGACGTGGTGAGGATTTGGGACGTGATTGAGCACTTGCGATCTCCCCGAAAAGCCGTGGCACGAATTTACAGCGTTCTAAGGCCGGGTGGACTTCTGCGTCTGTCCACCACGAATTTCGCATCTCTGTCGCGCTGGATCAATGGACCGGCGTGGGTTTACCTCAACGGAGCGGACCATATTTTCCTTTTTGAACCTGATACCATAACCCATCTCTTAGGGCAAACAGGCTTTTCCAATGTTCATGTCAGGACAAGATCTTTCAACATGAGGAGAAAACTTTACCACCCCGCGAGGGACTTGCCCGCTGAGTTTCCCCTTTTGGCTCCTTTCAGAAAACTGATCGACGAAACCATTCGCTTCACCCCGTACGGACACCAGATGATCGTCACGGCCACAAAGCCCGAGCCCTGACAGCAAGTGGCCGCAAAACCTCGGAAGCATTTGAAGGCATGCCCAGAGAAACTGTGCACACTGCCGGCTTGTCCTGCCCCGGCCAGCGACACTCTCAACGCCGCAAACACCGCAAAGCGGTTTAATCCAACTGAATGATTACAGAATCACAGAGGAAATTCCTTGACCCGAAGACCATTTTGTGGTTTAAAGCATGAACCAGGAGAGAGGGTATTAGTCATACAGAGGTTCTGGTATGAAATACCTGCTCCCCTTGCTTACATGTCTCATTTTGCTGGGCGGTTGCACGGCCGGGCGTCTCTCGCTGAATGACAGACTGAATGGTCCCTTGCTGAAGACTACCAGCACCCCCTCTGCCACTGATGTCAACGACGGCCGCTTGCCTCCAGGAGGGAAGACCACGCCAGCAGCCGTAGCCGAACCAATTGAAGCATCGTTCAACGAAACAGCTTATCTGGACAGGTTTTAGACTGGCCTCACAAAGAGGGATTTGTGGAATCCTGAACACGCTATTCAATAATCTGCCTTTGCGTGCTATTTTTGCCTAACGCAGACCAATCTTCAGACATCAAGATTGCAAGGAGGACGTTGGTGAGGAAGGCCTCCCCAACGGCTCCGTTTGGGGGCGAGCGCACGTCCATCGAGATTGCGAGGAGGTCACTAAGGAGCCTTATGTCCAGAAAAAAGAAATGGACCAAAACTGTGGAGGGAGGGCAACTGCTCGCCCAAGGTGATGTGATTCAGGTGATGGACAAAGGCGTTCCGGTCAAATGCGTCGTTCTTTCCTGCCTCGCTGTGGAAGACGGCGGCTGTCTGGCAGGATTGGAAATTCTGGACGGGGAAAGAAAAGGAGAACGATTTAGCACGAAATTGAGAGCTTGTGAAAGAGAGCCGGAAGAACGAGAATAGCTCCTAGAGCCATTTCGCCAAAATGTCCGATTATAGCGAAGCGCCTTGATGTTGCAATATGGTAACATCAAGCGATTTCCTTGCAATGGGCGCCACTGCTGGGTTGCCCAGCAGTGCATGCCCAAAGGAACACTGCTGGGCAAGCCAGCAGTGGCACCCAACATCACATCAACCACGGACCTGGGCTCTGCCAGGAAATGCTAGCAGCCGGGACGGATGGACTGCAGTATCACACAATAACCGTTTCTCTACCGCCCTGAAGCTGCTTCTTGGCAAAAGTCAGCATGCGATAGTGATCCATTTCTTGCACGATGAGCTTGTCAAGCTCACTCTTGCCGCTCTGGTCCGGCAATATTTGCTTCATTCCCAGAAAGAATGCCATGGAATCTTTTTCAAACTGCATGGCCATATCAATCGCTTCCAGCGGCGTTTTTACAGCGGTTAATCTGGGTTTGGCTGCTTCAACTGTGAAAATATGCGTATCGGCTGCGGCCTGTAAATAGCTCTCCGCCAGGCCCTCAGGATCCCAGACACCGCCCGTTGGCAAACCAGGGAGCTGGCTCCTCAATGCCTTAAACGCCTGGATATGGCCGGCCTCCATTAACGCCAGATCTCTAAAAAGTTTCTTGATCTGCGGGTCATCCGACTTCTCAGCCGCTCCCTCATAGAAAGCGTTGCCGTTTTCCTCGATACGCACGGCCATAGCGAAAACATCATCTGCGGTTCCAAAAACAAACATCAAAAGCCTCCTTTTGCACGTGCAAAACACAGCGAATTCAGTTCGTTCCACTGCAACACGTTTGATACCAGGTCGCCATCATTTTCGTAGCATTCCTGGCATGACCGGTCATTGCGAGGAGTGAAACGACGAAGCAATCTCCGCGGTGAGAGATTGCTTCGGGCTTAACGCCCTCGCAATGACACCTTTCGGCAATGTTACATCTTTTACGGCGAATTGGTATGAGTCATGTTCGGCCAGCCGCCAGGGGGCCACAGAAGTCTTCTTGGAGGCAAGGGCATCGCCTACCGTGCCCCTACCTCCCCATATGATTTCTTCTTATTGCTTGTCTAATCGAGACTGGCTCTAATCTATTTTCCTGTATACGTTGAGGCCGATTTTTTCCTCTCGCCCCAAGACCAACTGATTTCCTTCAGTGGTAGCGATCATTGTGGTCTTGCCCGATTTGGAGGGGCCCAGTTCCTTTGACAGGTCAACCTTAACGGTGAGGCTGTCGCCGTTGACATCCATCTCCACATTCTTGAAAGAGCTGCGTCTACCTCTGGCGGCCTTTTTCCCTGGCTGTTTGTAGATATTCAGACCTATCTTTTCGGTCCTCCCCGGGACGGACTTGTTACCCTCAGAAGAGGCCACGATGATGGTCTTGCCCGATTTGGACGGCCCGAATTCCTTGGAAAGATCCACAGTAATGGTAAGGATGTCGCCGTCTACGCTCATTTCCGCGTTTTTCATCCCTGCCCAGCGTGGCTTGGTGGTCGGCTTGGCCGGCCGCGCGCTCTCTAATGCCGCAGGCCTTTTTCGGTGCGGTTCTTCCTTCTTTTCGGCATGAACTTCTTCCCCATTGAGCCCGGTGACCAGAGGAAACACCGCGCATGTCTCGCTCAGCAATAAGGCCCGAACGTCCGGGGGGATGTTCTGCAACCGTTGCAAGGCTTTTTCGGTAGAGACTCCTTGACTCCATCCTTCCTTTTCGAGTGCAGCCCTCAATCGGTGCAAATTCGGTTCGAGATCCTCACCCATCATCCTCACGGCATCCCGCAAAAAGGCCCGGGCCTTCGCGAAATCTTGAAACTCAGCCTCGAAAGAATGAATTATTTCCATCACTTTAGCGATCTTACCAGCATGCACCATGCCAGTTTCAAGGTCTGTGACAAAAGGTCTCCACCTTGGAGGAGTTGCGCTGACCTCAGCCCGGTAATAGCGCCTGAAATCTTCCGCGCTGACTGAAAACTCGAAACCGTTTTCGGTTCGCACTAGATACGGGGAACTGGAGTCGTCTATAAGTTCTACAACAATTCCCGGCCGCGATCCCAGGAATTGCACGTAACGTCCACCCATTGGTCTTCCTTTCAGACAAGTAAGGAGGGTAATAATATAAGAGTCCGCGGCCAAGGTCCAGAGGGCACAGTTCGACCGCTGAAATAAGGGAATGTCAATGCATCATTTTCTGCGGTGAGGCGAGACCATACGCGTGCAAGTACCGCCATATCCTCTCTGTCTTATCCTTCGGTTTCTCCTTCCACCGGATAGCCTGCCTCGGCCCAGGCTTTGAAGCCGGCCGTCATTATCATCATCCGCTTATAACCTAATTGAGCCAGGAATCGAGCCACCTCCTCGGCCATGTCGCATTGGGGGCCATAGCAATAGAGTATCAAGCGCGCAT
>Ga0172371_10004783_pt1 | contig 20337 bp, 24 predicted proteins | sample Lak12m_FD_114543 | JGI IMG/M metagenome (GOLD analysis project Ga0172371, IMG submission 114543) | Freshwater microbial communities from Kabuno Bay, South-Kivu, Congo - kab_022012_12m | ecosystem: Environmental > Aquatic > Freshwater > Lake | place: Democratic Republic of the Congo: South-Kivu... | reverse complement strand
TTTATATTAGTAAATCAATGATTTTTTCTTTTGATTTTTCCCCGCTTATTATGATTATCTTTGACTTAGAAATCTTAAAATGATCAGAAATTATTTTAATAATATCTTTATTTGCCTTTCCTTTTTCTGGCGGAGCATTTGTTGATATTATGTAATGTGTTTTATCAACTTTAATAATTTTCTTTTCTTTAGATTTTGTTTTGACTTTTATAAAAATTTTCATAGATTAATTTTACATTAAGCGTTTGGATTTTAAGTGGCTCTGCTGTAAAATATATACGTATTTTTGCACCTTAATAATAATTATCCCCTGTAGCTCATCCGCCGGCTGGCGGAGGTAGAGCAGGGATTGTTTTGAAGATATATTATGTATTTTGTTTATGCAATTTATAATCAACATCATAAAAAGATTTATATTGGTCAAACAATAAATCTTAATGAAAGAATTATGTTGCATAATAATGGTTCTTTTACAAACAGTTTTACTAATAGATTTAAAGGAATTTGGAGGTTAATATATAAAGAAAGATTTAAAACAAGAAAAGAAGCCCTAATTAGAGAAAAGCAATTAAAAAGTTTTCAAGGAAGAAAATTTATTAAATCTTATATTCCCCTGTAGCTCAATTGGTAGAGCAGGTCGCTGTTAACGACAAGGTTACTGGTCCGAGTCCAGTCGGGGGAGCTAATATCACACTACACCTCAGAGGTGAGAAGAGAGGTGGGAAGATTATACCCCGAGTAGACTACGAACTTTATTGATATAATTACTTCATGAAAAAAATAGGAATAGTAGGACTTGGAATAATGGGTCGAGGTATTGCTAATAATTTTCTAAAGAAAAAATATCAACTATTTGTTTGGAACAGAACAAAGAAAGTTACAGAAGAATTTAAAAATAATGGTACTCTTGTTTGTAGTTCACCGGCAGAAGTTGCTCAAAAAGCTGATATTGTTTTTGAAATTACTTCAAATGACATATCTTCAAAACAAGTTTGGTTAGGGAAAAATGGAATATTAAGTGGGGCAAAAAAAGATTCTATTTTAGTCGCGAGCGCCACTCTTTCGGCAGAGTGGATAGATAAGTTAATTCTATTATGTAAAAAGGATAACTATATCTTTATGGATATTGCCTTAACTGGTGGAAGAGTCGGAGCAGAAACAGGAAACCTAATTCTACTTTGTGGTGGTAAGGACTCAATAATGAATGAAATAAAACCAGACCTTCTTGCCATATCAAAAAAGATTTATCATTTTGGACCAGCCGGTCATGGAATGAGATATAAACTAATTCTTAATTTTTTGCAGGCAGTTCATTTAGTTGGTTTTGGACAAGCTTTAAAGATTGCAAAAAATTACAACATGGATTTAAAAAAAGTCAGTGAAGCTTTAATGGATCGACCCGGAGGCCTAATAACTGAAATTGCAAAAAATGCTTATTTTGCAGATCCTCCTCCACTAACTTTTTCTATAGAAAATATTGCTAAGGATCTAGCTTATGCGAAAAAACTAGCAAAAGGATTAGATATTACATTACTTGATAAAACATTGGCTTTATATAAAAAAGGAATGAAGAAAAACATATCACAACAAGATTGGGCCGCAATCAACAAAATCATTTAATCACACAAAGTTCCTAACTTGGTCTAATTCGTGGAGCCAATTATTTTAGAGCCTTCTAATGATCCATATTTTTATACCCCGAGTAGACTACGAATTTTGTTGATATACTTTCTTCATGGATAAACATAACGAATTTATGTTACTCGCCTTTGAAGAAGCAAAAAAAGCCAAAGATAATGGAGATTGGCCATTTGGAGCAGTTGTTGTAAAGGATGATAAAGTTGTTGGTAAAGGTCACGTGACTGATAAATCTGGAGGAGATGTAACTGATCATGCAGAACTTGTGGCGCTTCGCGATGCGTGTCGGAATTTAAAAACAAACAATTTAGAAGGATGTTCTATATATTGTTCAAATGAACCGTGCATGATGTGTGCAGCTGGTATTTTTCAAGCAGGGATTGGAAATATTTTTATTGGTGTATCAAGAGATGATTTACCAAACCTTCTTCGTCCAAGAAAATTAAGAATTGAAGATTTAGCACAGGATTCAAGGCACAAAATAGATATTGTGAGAGGAATTCTCAAAGAAAGAATATTGCCGCTTTTTGATGATATTAAAAAATAAAACTTAATTTATAAATTCCTAACTTGATTTAATTCGTGGAGCAAATGAAATAAGAGCATAAAAACAATCTATAATAGCAAGTAAATTTCTTGTGAGAAAGAAACTTCGTTGAAAACAATATTATCGCTTGATATCATTTATTACATGGTATTTGATATAGAACTAACATTAAATAGATTTGGTTTTGGAAAAATTACAGAAAATAAATTTCAGTTTTTATTTTTAAGATTCTCTTATTGGAAGATACCTAATAAATACTCCATATCTTTTGAAATAAATTGGAGAACTAAAGATAATAAGTCCTAACTTGATCTAATTCATGGAGCTAATTATTTTAGAGCCTTCTAACGATCCATATTTTTATACCTCGAGTAGACTGCGAACCTTGTTGGTATAATAACGTTATGAGCGATTTTACTTCTGACATAATGATAGAGCTTCATGTTCCTAGTTTCAGAATTACCAAAGAGTTTTATTCTAAATTAGGTTTTGAAGTTGTGTGGGAAAGAAATTCAGAGAATCCTGATGCTAGATATTTAGTAATGAGAAGAGATAAAAGTATTTTAAACTTTTTTAGTGGTAGTGAAGATGTTTATAATCACTCTTATTTTAAGAAGTTCCCGAAAACAACGACAAGAGGTTATGCTGTGGAAATAATAATTCCAGTTAAAAATATAAAAGATTTTTTTGAACAGACTAATAAAATATTTTCAGAAAATATCGTTAGAACTTTATCCCAAAACTTTTCTCATCCAGATTTTAGGATGGTCGATCCATTCGGTTTCTATCTGAGATTTGTTGAAGAATATGATTGGATCAAGGGCCGAGATAAAGATGGTAACCCCGCTAAATAACCCTCACTTCGTTTTAATATCTAAGTATAGAAATTCCTAACTTAATCCAATTCGTGGAGCTAATATCACACTACACCTCAGAGGTGGGAAGAGAGGTGGGAAGATACGACTATATTCTATCAAAAATATGCCTTTATCTTTTACTATTAAGCTTAAGGTGTTAATTTAAAAATTTGCTTTTAATTTAACCGTGAGATAGAATTTATATTAAACGATGAAGCTCGTTTAACTGTCCCGTAAGGCGGGGCTGATAGCTTCTACTTTGTAAGTAGAAGCTTTTTTTAGTTTATGGACATAAAAATAATTGAAAACAGCCTTGGTTTATTAAATTCTCTTGATGTTATTAAGGATAACGAAAATCTCCATCGTAAATTTGACTTAATAAGCAATAAGGTGGAAAGTAAGGAGCTTCAGCTTGTAGTCCTGGGTCAGTTTAAACGAGGAAAAACCACTCTTATCAACGCCTTAATTGGGACTAATTTATTACCTACGGCTGTTATTCCAGTAACCTCAATCATTACTATTCTTAAATACGGAATCAAATCAAAAGCAATTGCTAATTTCTTAAATCGTAAAACAACAGAAATCCCAACTTCAAAGTTAGAAGATTATATTTCAGAAGAAAAAAACCCTGAAAACGAAAAGCAAATTGATAAAGTTATCATTGAACACCCATCTTTATATTTAAAAAACGGTGTTCAGATAATTGATACACCTGGGGTTGGCTCCGTTCATAAACACAATACCGATGTAGCATATGAGTTTATACCACAAGCCGATGCTGGAATTTTCGTCGTTACCGCAGACCCACCTATTAGCGAGTCCGAACTTAAATTTTTAAACTCAATTAAGAGCCATCTGGGTAAAATACTGTTTGTTCAAAACAAAATAGACCAAGTAGGGATTGACGAAGGAAAAAAATCTTTGGAATTTACTAAAAGAATTATTGAGGAAAGCGTTGGTGTCAAAGACTTAAGATTTTTTTCCGTATCATCTAAAATTGCCCTTGAAAGTAAACTAAAAAACCAGTCAAACAATATTCAAGACAGTAATTTTTTAGAGTTTGAAAAAGAATTAAATAATTTTCTAACAAAAGAAAAACTTCAAGTTTTAACAAAATCAATCCTGACAAAACTGGAGGCTTTAATCAGTGAAATTGATTTAATTCTTCAGCTTGAAATAAAAACCTCAAAGATACCGCTTTTAACCCTAAAAGAGAAAATTGAATTATTTCAAAAAGAGCTAACTCATATTAAACAACAAAAGGAAGATGCTGATTTTATTTTGCAGGGGCAGACAGAAAAACTGGTTAAAGAAACTTTAATTGAAGATATAGAAGTTTTAAAAGAACAAGAATTACCAAAGATTTTAAAAGAGCTGGATTTATTTTATGAAAAGAACAGCAAATTAAACGGTCAAGAGTTATCTAATAAATTTAATTTGTTTTTGGAACAAAATATTAAAAGAGTATTTAAAATTTGGAGAAAAGCAGAAGAAACCAAGCTCCAACAATCGTTAAAAGCCATATTGGATAGATTTTCTAACGAAACTAATAAAACGATTGAGAAAGTTATTGATTTATCAGCTAACATCTTTGACATACAAACCAATAAGTTTAAGACAGAAATAGAATTGGCAGAAGAATATGAATTTCAGTTTTCTTTTGACGAAATCAAAGTAGAGATTGAAGTATTTACCCCGATTGTTTCCCGTCTGCCGAAGTTTTTGTCACACAACCTGCTTTATAAAAATATTAAAGAAAAAACAGACCAGGAATTTGACGCTCATTGTGGTCGGGTGCGTTATGATTTTCATCAACGAATGATTAAAAGTATCAGCGAGTATCAAGCCAAACTAAACGAAACCCTTGAGCTGACCGTTAAAGAGGTTAAAGAAGCGATGAAAAAAGGCTTGAAAAGAAAAGAAAAAGGGGAAAAAGAAGAAAAAACCAGTCTGGCCAAACTTCATAAACAAGAGGAAATCCTTATAAAAGTAAAAAAAATAATATTTAATTAACAAATACCTATGGGTTTTAAGGTTGCGTTAGCAATATGATTACCTTTTAGCGTAATTGCTGGGTTGATGGCTTATTTAATAACTTATGGGGAATATTCACATCATTTTATAGAAAAAAAGAAAATCCTAAACCATTCATTGGAAGCGGGTTTCTTTACTTTTATGTTTTTTATGATTTTGGCTATTATTATAGCGTTCGTTTTAAATTTTATGACTTTTTGATTATGACGAAAATGTTTCTGGCAAGGTTAAAAACTGTGTTTTTATATTAAGGTTGGAAAATAGTAGTTTTATGCTATTAAGGTCAACGCCAAGTTCTACCTTCCTATTCCTGAATAGGTTTATGAGGGGGAGCCAATTCATTAGGATTTCTTTTAATTTTGATAAAATCAAATTATGAATATTAATAAAGATTGGCATCTTGCCAATAAAATGCCAAAAAACCCTACTTTAGATGAAAGAATTAAATGGCATTTAGCACATGCTCAGAATTGTACCTGTCGTCCCTTAGCTGGAAAAATTTTAGAAGAGATTAAGAAAAGAGGTATAAAAGTATAAAATGTATTTATTTTTCTATAAATAACCTTTCCTAAGCTATTCCCAATATTTGATATAATTTTCTGCATGATTGATTTAACTAGTCGTCAAAAATGTTTTTATTGGCAGACCGATCGCAATTTATCTCCTGAGGATTATAAGCAAATATTTCTTCAAAGGCATGAACTTTCAACGAAAGTAATAATTAATGTTTTAAAAAAAGGAATTACTTCCATTCCTAAAATTAAATCTATTAAAGTTTTGTCTCCTGATGAAAATGTAGTTAAGGGTAATGTTAATATCGTGAGGAAGATACTACTTAATAAAAAAGAATATATTGTTAGGATGCACCCACGGGGAGTAAAAAACGGATATTTCTATGTCGAAAAAGAAGCCTTAGTTGCAGCAAAAAATCAAGGAGTGTCGGTACCTCAGATATTAGAGATTCATGAGGCAAGGGATGAAAACGATATGGACTTTATCTTAATGTCTGTTTCCTCAGGTATAAACATGGATGTTTTTTTGCAAAAGGACAAGACAAAAGAGGATGTTTTATTATTTAATTGTGGTAAACAGATGGCAAAAATTCATAATATTAAGGTTGAGAGGTTTGGCTTTTTTAATAATCAAATAGCAAAGTCAAAAGGCCAATTATTAGGATTACACAAAAAATATAATGACTTTATTCATGTTGGATTATCAGAGAATTTAGAAAGATTAGTAAAATATAAAATTATTAATAAAAAACAAGCAAACAATATTGATAGAGTTTTTAAGATCTATTCTTTTGAACCACTAGAAGGGTCACGATTAATTCACAATGATTTTGCAGATTGGAATTTATTAACCGATAAAAAACAAATAACCGCAGTTCTTGATTGGGATGAATGTCATGCGGGTGACCCAGTTGCTGACCTAGCTTGCTGGTCGACTTTTTTTAATATTGAACGAATGAAAAAGTTTTTAGAAGGTTATACATCGATTGCAAAACTGCCAGAAGACTATGATAGTCGATTTCATTTTTACCGTCTACGATATACTATTTCAAAAATGGCCTTAAGAATTAAACGCTATCAAGTAGATAGATCATCTTTTATTCTAGAGAAACTTAAAATTGGAAAAAAAGCCCTAAAGGAAGAAACCAAATGGTTTAAAAATAGGGTAAATGTTTTATATTAGTGAACGTATAGGCACTGGATTTTTCTCTCTTAAGCCCTTAATAACAGGGAGAAGTTTTTGGCTATAAGGAGTACCATTTTCACCTGAAAAAGCAGGGACATTCATCTGAATCACCCCCCACGTGTCACATACTGACATATGGCGCTTTGTTAGATAATCAGCAAAATGAGGCATTGCACTTGTTTTACTATCATTGATGAAAACAAGGAGACTATCTGGTTCGATCAATCCATATAGCTGTTTCATCTGAGGGTCGATCGATTGTAGTACCTTATGAGACCGCTCTTGTAGTAAACCATAAGAGCTATGTAAATCAGCGACAAAATCGTAAGATTTTGTATCAATAAAACTTGCAGTAACAAGTGATACAGCATCAGATTGATTTTTTATCCGTCTTAAAAGATGAATTATATCGTTGTTAAGGATCATGTGCTTTACTCTTTGATATACACGTGTATCTTCAAGTTGATCAAGTTGGGAATGAATATTAAAAGGAAATAAAACACCTTCATGATCAACAAGATAATATATATGAGGATATTTTGTAAGCCATTGTGTTTGGATGTCAATCCAGGTTTTAGCCGCCTCTTCAAGATAAATATCTTTTCGTACTATATCTTCTTCTGGCATATTGGAATATACTATATTATATCTAATCTTAAGGTCTTAGTTGAGAAAATTGTATAATTAACTATGTCTAAAAACCCCATTATAAATGCGCTTAGCGCTTCTTTTTATATTGTCTTAGTTGTGTCAGTTATGACTTTTGGCACCCAGTCCTTAAAAAACAAACCTGATACTTTTGCCGCACCAATAATTTTTTTGTCGGTGCTTACTCTTTCAGTTGCTGTAATGGCCTACTTGTTTTTTTATCAACCACTATTACTTTTTATTGGGGGTAAGAAAAAAAATGCAGTCAGTCTATTTATTAAAACAGTAGGCGTTTTTGGTATTATTACCTTGATTGTCTTAATACTTCTTTTTTCAGGATTAATTTAACTTCTGTATAATAATCATTAAATGATAAAAAAATTATTTTTTGCGCTTCTTTTTTTTATTTTTGTTTTTCCAGTTCATGCTGTTCGAACTCTTCCACCTGGTGTAAGACCCAATCCAGTCGAAGGTGAGGCAAAAGGTACCTTTCCAAAACTTGGAGGAAGTGGCACCATAACTTTTATAAACACAGGAGGTGAGGCGAGATTAACTACAGTATGTGACGAAATACCAGAAAACGGTGCCAATAGTGTTACATGTACGGGTACAGATATAGAAGGTACCTTTTCAGGTGGGCCTTACGGAACAGCAATATTTAAATCACCAGGCGGTGAGATTAAACTGCAACTTAATGAGGGAAAAGTTTTTACCTTTTTTTCACAGGTCCTATCAATGGATTTTTACGTAACTGATCCTTCTATTTTTAATGCTTGGGTTGATAATACAGGTGATACCCGTGATAGTGGAGCACGAATAAGTAGTATTAATGGTCAGCTGGAGATTGCCTGTCCACCTGATCTTGAAGCTTGGGATGTGATGAAAATGGGTAGAGTAATTTATGTTGACTGTCACCTTAAAACCGGAGAAGATAGTACTGCCACAATTTCTTTTTCAGACATGACAACTTTTAAGATGAAACCTGAATCAGAGATTGTAATCGATACACCTCCTGAAAAAGAGTCTAAATTAAGCCTTTTGGTTGGTAATATTTGGGTTAATGTTAAACAAATGGTTAAGGATGGGACGATGAAAGTTCATATGAGTCAAGCAGTTGCCGGAATTAAGGGAACAAGATTCATACTGACCGAAACAGGTAAAGAGTCAAAAATAGAGGTGACCGAGGGAGAGGTTGAGTTTATTCATAATATAACTAAGGAAAAGATCCTAGTTTTATCTGGTGAATCAATTGTAGCTGATTCAGCTGGATTTAAACAAAAAAAATCATTTAATCCTTCAGACTTTGACACTGAAATATTAAATCTTAAATCAGAAAAAAAACCTGAAAAAAATTTAAATATAATAATAATTATTGCAATTATTTCGATAGTCTCTATTGGTTTTATAATAATAAAAAAGAAAATAAAGAATAAGATTTAAATTTTTTTAAGCAATAATTTTTTTAAGTAAGAAAGGATTTATTTTAATAATTCTTTTATAAAATTCATTTAGTTCGTCATTGCCGTATATTTTCTTTAAACATTGGGCATATATAAATATAATAAAAGGATCATCAAGAAGGTAGCGGGAATTCCAAAGAGAATCAACAAACTGTTTAACTTCAGCCTCAATTCTTAAAAACTGGCGACCATTTTTGTTTATAGTTACTAATTTATTAATTATTGAAGCGTAATTTTCTCTTGTTTTATTATTTGGGTACGTCATATAAAGTTGTTTGTATCTTTCAAGTTTATTCATTAATTTTTTTTCTTTTAATGTTTTTGTTTTATTTGATATGATTTTATTTAAGTTCAGCCGAGATTTGAGATGCTTTTTTAAAAAATATATATCCCTGATAAGATTAGGTTCGCAACTTTTTTTCAGTTCAAAATCCGTCACTATTTCTCTATCTTTTGTTATTTGGCCTAATAATCTTAAGGATTCTTTATATAGATTAGATGCACAATATAACGCTGCTAATTTATAGTTAATGGTTATTTTTTTTGCTGTATTTGTTTCTTTTTTTAGCATCTCCTTATATTTGTCAATAGTTTGAAGAGCAACGAGCATTCTTTCACCACGACACCCTCCGTTACATTGAATAATCATTTTGCATTGTAGACATTTTTTACTAGCTAAAGGAAGAAATCGATTATTGAAAATTGTTTGTTCTGCTCGATAAGAACTCATTTGACGAGTATCAGAATAATTTTTTAGTTTAGTAATTTCTTCGTCATTTGAAGTGGCAAAACAAGCTCGAACTCCCAAGTCCACATCAATATCATTGATAAGTCCACATAAATTAAAAGGTTTTACGAGTTTAGTTTCATAAATTTCTTTTAATTGTTTTTTTGTAAACAGACAGGGAACATAACCGCAGTCTAGGGTAATTTTTTTAATCTGCGGATATTTGTTTTTAATTTTAAGAATAAATCGATAAATTAAAGAGCCAATCTCTTCATATTGATTAACCGTGATAAACTTACTATATTTTGAATATTGTTTGTCTCCAACAGGATGAGCAAGCCCGATTCTTAATTCCTCAATAAAAGGAATCTTATTAAGAAGCTGATAAAAATAATTTAAATCATAATCAAGTCTAAATATATTAAAACCCAAAACAACTGATTTACCAGGGAGTTTGCTTATAGTGTCTTCAATAAATGAATTTAATTTTATTGGATAAACATCAGGCGGGTTAACGTTCCAAACAAAAGTTAAATATTTTAAGTACTTTTTAATTATTGTAATAGAATTTGGAGAGAGTATACCGTTTGAAAATAGATAAATTTTTTTAAAACCCTTTTCTACAGTAAGACTTAAGATTTTATCTAGTTTTGAATGAAGTGTCGGCTCACCTCCTAATAATTTTATACCGCTTTTTGGTGAAGATTTTTTTATAAAGTCTAATATTTTTTCAAAATTTTCAACAGATAAATCTTGTTTTTTTCCAGCCTTTTCTTTTAAAAAAATTGAAGCAAAACAATATGGGCAGCGACCATTGCAAACATTAGTAAGTAATATATTCATTATTCAAGCTTAAAAAACTGATTATTAGATCTTATTATACAAAAACGATTTTAATATTTTTGAAGGCCTATCTCGCGAATTCCATTTTTCCTAAAATTTTCACACATATTATTATTAGATATTTTTTCTTCAGATTCCTGTTTATAAAGGAGCGCCGATTCTTTATCAATTGCTATCCAACATGACGCAGACGTTGAGCTGGGGCAACTAATACTTTTTACTGAAAGACCAAATACATCTTCGTCTTGGACTTGGCAATTCAGAGAAACTTCTGAAAGATTATTCAAAGAAACGATTTCCATAGTTTGCTTTATTGGTTTACCACTTGAATCTTTACCAACTCCGGTAAAAATTTTATTTTGATTACTTGATGATTTATAAGAATAACTTCCTTGTTGATCAACGCTGACCTCATCTTTGACAAAAGAATCTTCATCAGACCCAACTCCCAGATAGACAAAATTAAAGATTTTAACATAATCTTTCGAGATCAAAGGATACCCCCTCATAATAACCTGAGTATCTTTAAAATTTAAGACAACTTTTTCTTCTTCGTCTGTATAAGTATTTTTATTTGTTTCATCAGTTTTAGAAAAAACACTTTCATTTTTGAGACCGGTGGTTTTAGATTTGGATTTTGCTTTAAATAGAGAAGAAATAAATATTATTACTAGTAATAATATTATTATTAAAAGCAAGAATCTTTTTTTATCCTTAAACATATATAATATTATACTATTAAAACATGACAAAGTTTTTTTTAAAAAATAAAAAAGATAATTTTTTTGCATCTACGATCATAAATATTACTTTTTTAATTATTTCATTTTTTCTTTTGGTTCCTAGTTATAGTGGACTTAAAGTTTTTTCAAAAGGCGAATTTGCCTATATAGAATCCTTAGGATTTATATTTGTAGGACTGTCGATATATTTATTTATTACTTTTTATTTAGAAAAAAAATTTGCTTTTAACACTATTAAAAATAAATTATTAAAGATCTTCGTGTTTTTAAGTCTTATTGGAGTCAGCGCTATTTTTTTACTAATTATTATTTCTTTTATTTGGATTCGTTTTGATGTAAAGGTAAAGTGTATTGATGCAAAAAGAGAATATGGAGGTAACTGCGTTAATGCCTTAATAAATCTTCTTGATGACGAAAAGCAAAGTATAAGATCAAAGAATAGCGCCATCTATGTTCTAGGACAACTTGCTGACAAGCGAGCCTTAATCATTTTACAGAAATTATATACCGGGGATATTCCTGAAAAAGAGTCGCTTTATAAAACAATAAGTCAATACGAATTAAAAAAAGCCATTAATTGGTGTAATGAAGGTAATATAACTAGTTGGATGTATGGGGGCTTGTAATTTATGGAGAAATGTCAGAAAGTAAAACAAAACGACGACCCATTGTTAAAAGAGGTGGTAGATTATTTAAGTAGATTTGATTTTCCTCTTGCTCAATTGATCCAAAGAAAGTTTAAAATTGGGTTTTCAAGAGACGAAAAAATTCTTAAGCAAATTGAAGATAGGAAAACCTCAATAAAATAATATGAACTATTGGTATTTTTCGTTAAAATGGATTTTAAGAATAATCTTTGCAGTTCCACTTTATATAAACTATAAAACAAAAACTCGCTTTGACAGTAGTAAATATATTTTTGTAGCTAATCATATATCGACACTTGATCCCTTAATGGTTATGATGGTACTACCAAAAGAAATAAGTATTCTTATAACAGGCGGTGTTTTTTCAATACCGATAGTTGGTAGGATGCTGGTAAAAGCGGGACATATTCCGGTATATGATGATCAAGGAAGAACTGCCTATGAAGCTGCAAAACAAGTTTTAAATAAAAATAGGAGTATTTTGATCTTTCCAGAAGGAGCGCTCAGTCATGAAGACGGATCAATTAAACCATTATTTTCAGGAGCTGCAAGATTGTCGATGGAAACAAGAACGCCGATTATCCCCATAGGTATTTCTTTATCAAAAACACACTGGATAAAAATAAAAATTAATCTAATGAAGAAAATTGAATACGCAAGATTTTATCTTCTTGGGACTTATGCGCTTACCGTTGGAGAACCTCTAAATATAAAAGGATCAATTAGTAGTAATCTTGATAAAAAACAAGCATCAAGAATAATAACAAAGAAGCTTATTAATCTATCAAAAGAAAGTGAAATAAGAATAAAATAAGCAAGATTATTTTTTTATTATTAGTTTTTTAATTCCCTTAAATAATACTAAAAAAAATAGTTTTATTATTTTAAAAATATTTATACTTATTTTAATTATTGTAGTTCCAATTTTAGATTTTCGATAATAAAATAAAATCATTATTAATATAACTACTCCGATAGTTAATATAAGGGTTTTAAAATTTAGGTACCCAGTTTCTTTAATTCCATTTTTTTGATCGATGACAATCTGTCTTCCTTGCTTTATATCTAAATCAATTTTTTCTCCCTTAACCTTAACCTCTCCTTTGTCGACCAAAAGATTAAATTTGTTTTCAGCGTTAGTGATTGTGAATTTTGTATGAATGTTTTGAATAGTAAAATATTCATTTTCTGGTAGTAAATGATGCATGAAGTCATCAAGCTTTACTTTAAACTGACCGGTCCAGTATCTATCGAACTTAATCGCATAAATAGTTACCGGAGAGCCAAAGTTAGCGGTCATTTGGCCCTTAAGAAGAATTGGATTATGATTATAATCTACAGAAAAAATCGTATCTTTAGTAATAGATAACGTTCCAAGATCTATACTGGTAAACGGCTTGATTAGCCTCATCTTAATACTTTTATCGGCCCGGTACATTACTCCAGGATCAAGGCTGGCAAAGGTATTGTCGCGTGATGGAAAGAATTGGCCATTTGAATAATAAGATAATCCATCAAACCATTGAGAAATAGTAGTAGGCGTAACGTCTGTTGGTTTATATTCATTACTGTATTCTCCGATTTTATAAAGTTGGATTTTATTCAGAACCATTTGAATAAAAAATAAACCCTTATCATTAGCAAAAACAAATCTAACGTGTTTATAAGGAAAATTAGGAGTTTTATCTGTTCCAAATTTATCAAAAACCTTGAGTCTTAAAGTAGAACCACTACCTTCTGTGACAATTACATAATTTCCACCCGGGCTAAGTGCAACGCTTTTATATGAATTATCGGTTTTTAGTTCTTTTACCCAGTTTGACTCACCAAAATAATAGAGTTTTTTATAGGTGCGGACAGCAAGCGCGCCATCATCATAAGATGAATCATATTTAGTAGCTGAGGTATGTTCGTCGATATTACCTATTAATCTAACTTCTTGATTAGATATTGTTTTTTCGCAAAGTCCGTCTTTGCATGAAGAGACACGATTATTATTTCTTAAAAAATAATCTGAACAAGAAGCGGGGTTTCTTTTAAAATCATCATCACCTTTACCCTCAGTTTCATATTGAGTATATTTATGTAGCCCTTTATCTAGAAGTAAGTATGGACAGATATAAAAACCATCAGGTGAAACATCCATTGATATTGCCAATTTGTCGTCAAGAGTGGTTGTGCCTATTTCGCTACCGGTTGCATTAAAAACTTTTACTACTCCATCCTGTTTATTTATGCTTGTTCCTGGATTGACAAATAAAGCCACGGTTCCTCCATCGTATGAGGAATCAAGTCCTACAAATCTTTGTTCTTCAACGGAATAGGGGACAGTGACTTCGTTTATTTGATTACCTGTTAAGAAATCTAGAAAAAATAATTTCCTTATCTTTGATTTATTATCAGCAGCACTTATGACAAGTAATTTACCGTTCTTTGTTCCTGTCATATTTCCAATAATTTTTTCACCTGACCAAACAGTTTTTTCCCATAATAAGGCTGGAGTAATTAAATTAAGTCCGTTATCATCAGGCCGGCCATAAAGTTTTTCCAAAACAAATTCAAGATTAACATTTTCAGGAACTGCGTTAATATCCTGTCTAATTGTTTTATATCCTGGCGAAGATACAGTAAAGAGATACTTTCCAGGCTGCATCCCGGGCATTGGACCTACGCCGTTTATGGTTTCGGAAAATCTCCAATCAGAGTTAACCGCTAATATGCTAGCCGTAATAGGATTTCCTGATTGATTTTTTACACTGACTGTAAAAAGTACATCCTGATCTTTAAGAGTAAAGTTAACAGAGTTAAAAAGAAGATTGTTTTCTTTACAAGCATCAAATTCGTTTATATATTTGAAATCAATCTCTTTTGTTTCTGACTTTGAATATTCAGGGTGTGAGGCAGTAATTTTAATCTTTCCTAAAGAGGCAATTCCTTTAAGATGATAAAATCCATTACTACTGGTTTGAATCTCCTGTCCTGTTTCGCTTCTAACCTTTGCATTTTTTATTGGTTTTCCGAAAAGATCCTCAACTCGTCCATTTATTGAACCGATATAAATTGGCAGATAAAAGCTCTTTTCAGTTTTATTACCTTCTTCGTCTATAACGACTACTGTATATTCTTTTCTTTTACCACAATATGGATTAGTGTCATTAGATAGGTCAATATTTACAATTGTTTCAAGATTAACATTATTTTTTCCAGAGATGTTATTTTCTACTTGATAAATTGGGGTGGCTCCTGCTTGATATTTTCCTTCATAGATGTATATTTTAGCTAAACCTGACTCCTCACCAGTATTATCAACTTTAAAATCAATAGTAAATGAGTTTAAACTATTTTCAACAATCTGTTGATTGATCGTTTCAATTGTATATCGAGCTGGCGTTGGTCGAAGATCGATTTCAAAAACATAAGTATTATTTAGCTCATTTCTTTCAGGAATCATTTTATTTCCGTCAACATTGAATATTATCCTATTTAGCTCTCCTTTTACTGGTTCATAAGGCAAGGCCTTTATCCAATAGTTTGGGACGTTGTAATTTTTTGAATCAGAATGAAGATCTAAACTATCAACCAACCAACTTTTAAAATCATGTAAGTATTGTCCGTTTAAAGACTCTTCGATAAGAAAATCTCCAACAGTATCCGATAAAGTTTTTGGCGGACCATTTCTAGCCCCCAAATAAATTAAATGTTCAACGGTTTCTTTAAAAAGCTGCTGACCATTAGTAATTTTTCCATCTCGATTAGGAGTATGACCTGATGTTGCCTCAACGCCAATATCCCAGGCATAACCCATGCCATTATTTACGAGTTTAAAATATAACTGCTTGTTTTTTTCGTCATAGTAAACTCCATGGAAACTACTATCAGGATGCCCAACAGATAGGTCGGGAGCATAGACATATTGGTCTAATGAGCAAGTTGTGTGACAGTTATTTTGGTGGGGGACAATGCAGTTTTCGATTAAAGGTTTACAGACAAACCAAGCTTTAAAAACAGTATCAATACCATCACCGCTTTTTAAAGTATCGTAAACATCTTTAAGAAGTTTTATTGTTTTTTTAAACGTACTTCCTGTATCTTCGGTACAGTGATATTCAAATTCATCAAAACAATAAGTTCCCTGCCAGACAAATTTGTAAGCAATACACTGAGAGTAGCAGACTGTTTCAGTTTGTTCACGCGCCTGGGTTTTTTGTGGTAAAAATACCAATATAAGAAGAATAATTATTAAGGAAAGAATTTTTCTAACCAATATGCTTAAGGCTTTAAAATCCAAAGACATATTAGTTATATATTATCATATTTATACCTTTTTAATATATTCTTTAATTCTTTTAGATTGTTTACGGTCATAAGTTGGTTTTTTAGAGATGTAGAATTATTTAGTCCCTTAACATACCAAATAAAATTTTTTCTAAGTGATTTAAAATTACCATTAGGAAAATATTTATTAAAAAGCCGCGCGTGTTTTTCAATGATGGTTAATTTTTCATTTATTGTAGGGACATAGGATTTGAATATCCACGGGTTACTTAATGCAGCTCTTCCTACTAAAATTCCATCAACCCTATATTTATCAATATATTCTTTTGCTTGATCGATACTTTTAATATCTCCATTTCCAAAAATTTTTACTCCAGTGTTTTTCGCAATATCTACAGCTTTTTTTATTTCATTCCAATCTGCGTTACCTGAATAAACTTGATCAAACGTTCTTCCGTGGACAGTAATAATATTAGGCTTAGTTTTTATAAGTTCAGAAATCCAATGAATTGTGTTTGGTTTGTGATAACCAATTCTTGTTTTAATAGAAACAGGGATACTATTTTTCATAAAATCAACCACTCCTTTTTTCACGGATTTGATTATTTCTTGTGCTAGTTTTGGATTGAGTATTAAAGCTGCACCACCCCCTTTTTTTACGACTTTATTGTCTGGGCAACCCATATTAATATCTATTCCTGAAAATTTATATGGTGCTAATATCTTTATTGACTCGTAAAATAATTTAGGACTGTTTCCAAACAATTGGACAAGTATTGGAGTTTTAGTTTTGTGTTTTTTTAACATTTTTAAAATCCCTGGCTTTTTTAAAATAAGCCCATCTACCGGAACAAATTCGGTATATAAGATACTGGGTTGGCTGCATTCGTCAACTATCTGGCGGAACACAACATCGGTTACACCATCCATCGGAGAGAGTCCGACTAAAGGAAACTTGACCATGATAAATTATATATTATATACTTATATAGGTTAGTTTATTAAAAATTATTTTTAAAAAATGAAAAAATATCTTATTGTTTTTTTCGTTATACTATTTTTTGCTAGCTCGAGTTTTGTAACTGCAAAAGAAGGGGTAGGGCAAGGTCAGTTAGGTCAGGGTGAGGGACAAGGTAATTATAACGAAGATTCAAATTCAGTTGAAAATAAAAATCAACTTCAGATTCAGAATCAAGGAGAAGAACAGGCTTTGCAGGTTGAGAATCAAGAACAAGAAGAATCTCAGTTTCAAGAAGATGGCGAATCATCAAGGTCCGGTCTAATAGATGAGGCTAATAACAAGCTTCAAGGTTTAAAAAATATTGAAAATCAGCCGGAAGAGGTAAAGACTCAATTAAATGAGATGGTTCAGAATCAAGAAATGACTCAAATACAATTAAAGACACAATACGACAAATTAAATAATAGAAAAGGACTCATTAAATTATTAATAGGACCTGATTTTAAAGCATTACTTGATGCTAAAAAAGAACTTCAACAGGTTGAAGTAAGGATAAAGCAACTAGAAGAGTTAAAAAATCAATTAGTTAATACAGGCGAAGAGACAATGATTGAAGAAGCTATACAGGCACTTATTAATCAACAGACATTTTTACAAAACGAACTTAAAGCACAAGAATCGAGTTTTAGTTTTTTTGGTTGGTTCTTTCGATTTTTTAATAAATAAATCAAAGACCTAATAAGTGGTCAATGACAAGTTTATTAAAACCGATAACAACCTCTTTGTCTATCCAAAGCTGAGGGACTCCCATTTGGCCTGATTTTTGGACCATGGCCATTGCTTGTTTCTGATCTTTTGAGACATCAATGTCTTCAAAAGATATCTCTTTATCTTTTAAATATGCCTTAACCATATGGCAATACGGGCATGTTGGAGTAGAAAAGACCTTGACTTTTTTTGTTTGGTTCATAGTATTTTTTTATAATTTTTAATTAATTTATTAATTATTTCATTTTGTTTGCTTAAATTATTTATCCAATTAGATAATAATTTTTTTCCACTGGGCGTTATGTTATAAACAATTTTTCTTGGACCTATTTCACTTTTTAAAATACTTTTTTTTATTTGGTTTTGTTTAACTAATTTATTTAGGCTTCGATATAAATTTCCAATATTTGTCTGACAACTACAGTTTTCTTTTAATTTTTTATTAAGTTCATAGCCATAACTAGGCTTTTTTAATAAAAGGTATAGAACACAGGGTTCAAAAAAATTTTCAATAATCACCTGTGAACAATTATTTCTCATACTATATGTAAGTTTAATATAGTATAATAAAAATGTCAAATGAAAGAAATTTCATGTTTTAATGTATTATTAATATAGACAAGATATACGTTTTTAATTATTAGTTATCTAATTAAACAATGAAAAATAACAAATATCTATATTTGATCATTATCATTTTAGTTTTAATAGTGGGTTGGTTGTTTATCAATAATAAAAAATCTCCAATGGTTGAGACTCAACCAGTTAAAGAAATTAAAAAAGGAAACTGTCTAGGAGATGATTGTTTACTTGTCTCAGATTTAGATTATCCAGTTGGCGAGTTGACAGACGAGGCAAAATCAGCCTTAAACTTGGCTCTTAATGACGAATATAAAGCATTAACAACCTATAATGAAATAATTAATAAGTTTGGATCAGTTAGACCATTTATTATGATCAAAGGAGCTGAAGAACAGCATATTGCTTCTTTAAAAACCCTTTTTGATAAATATGGTTTAGAAATACCGAAAAACGATTGGCTTGGAAAAATATCTATTCCAGGCACAATACAAGAATCTTGTAGATTAGGAGTTGAAGCAGAAATAGATAATGCAAATTTATATAAAGGAGAACTTTTACCTAAGGTAAATAATTATGAAGATATAATATTAGTATTTACAAATTTAATGCGAGCTTCAGAAGATAAACATTTACCAGCTTTTGAGAAATGTAGTAATTAAAAATTAATAATAAATATGAACAAAAAAATCGTAATCTTTATTGGGGTAATAATTATTCTTTTATTAGCTGGTTATTCTATCTTTAATAGTAGGAAAACATCAGTTAATCAAGGCTCTGACGTGGTTAATATTTTAAAACAACCAGAACGACAGGCAGAAATAAATGGATATATAATTACCGCCGAAGGTAATGAATTAACAATAGCTAATGAGATTGGACTCAAAGAATTAAGCGATGCAGAAAAAGCAGAAAGACAGAATATGACTCAAGAAGAACGACAGGCCTTAAAAGCTCAGGAGACAGCGAATTTATCAAAGGAGAATATAAACCTTACGATTCCAGTAGGCACAGTTATTGTTAAAGGATCAGGTAATAGTAACGGAGAAAACGTTTTAGCTGATATCTCAGAGTTAAGTAAGGGAATTTATGTTTCAATTTGGAAAGATAAAGATGTGATTGAGTTTGTTAAATTAAAAGGTGTATCTGGACAATGAAAAAAAAACTAATCATTCTATCAATTATTAGCGTTTTACTTATATTTATTTATTTTTTTCTTTTTAATAAGAAAACTAATGAGATTAATACTAATAATATTACTAAGGTAGAAAAAGGTGATTTAAAAATAGCTTTTAGTATAGATGGGAAAACAGTTATTGAACGCCGAGATCCAAAGTTTACAATCAGTGGTAAGGTGGTCCATATAGCAGTGAAAGAGGGACAGGAAGTAATTAAGGGTCAATACTTAATGGCTCTTGACACGACTGAAGTGAATAAAAATCTTGAAAAAACTCTTAAAGATTATCTTATTTCTCGAAATGATAAAGATCAGGCAAGTTTAGTAACTTACGGAACGGGTGCTCTAAATGACACAATAAAAAGAGTATTAGAAAAAAACCAATTCAACCTAGATAAAGCAGTAATTGATGTTGAGCTCCGAGATATTGCAATAAAAGAATCATATCTTTATTCTCCGATTAACGGAATCGTATCGTTTCTTAATATAAAAGAAGGTGAAACAGTAAGCACTCAAGGAACAAACTCAATCATTACAATTACTGATCCAGATTCATTATTTTTTGAGGCATATGGAGAAGACTCAGAGATTTTAAAAATTACCAAAGATCAAGTAATTAACATTAAGTTAGACGCATTGCCTACCCAGATATTTACTGGAGAAACAGTTTTTATATCTAATCTAGCAATACCTGATTCAAATGGCTTTTCTACTTATAAAATTAAAGCTGTTATT
>Ga0172371_10004780_pt1 | contig 20338 bp, 20 predicted proteins | sample Lak12m_FD_114543 | JGI IMG/M metagenome (GOLD analysis project Ga0172371, IMG submission 114543) | Freshwater microbial communities from Kabuno Bay, South-Kivu, Congo - kab_022012_12m | ecosystem: Environmental > Aquatic > Freshwater > Lake | place: Democratic Republic of the Congo: South-Kivu... | reverse complement strand
GGAACACTCCGGTAGTCTCAAGAATGCAAAGGCACAGGCCGAGCAGCAGGCTGCTTCCGCAGCTTCCTCAATCGCAGACCTCAAGAAACAGCTCGATACTGAAAAAGCCGCTCACGAACAGGCTAAGGCCAATGCCGCAGCGCAGGAGCAGGAACTTACCGGCCAGATCAAGCAGCTCGATGAACTGAAAAACAGGAACGCGGCTGAACTCACCAGGTTCTTCAAACAGCTTCAATCAGAGTCGAAGAATCTCAAGGACGCAAAGGCCGAGGCCGAGCAGCAGGCCGCTTCCGCAGCCTCCTCAATCGCAGACCTCAAGAAACAGATCAAGGCCGAGAAGAACGTTCACGAGAAGACAAAAGCCAGGGCTGCAGCACGCGAACAGGAACTTTTATTGCAGATCAAGCAGCTTGAAGAACAGAAGACAGCCAGTGCAGCTGAAATCACCCAGATCGGCGCCCAGCTTGAGGTAGAGGCGAAGAACCTCAAGAATGTAAAGGCCAAGGCGGCAGAAAAACAGAAAGAGCTTGCCGGCCAGATTGCCGAACTCGAGCAGAAACTGACAGTTTCAAGCGAAGCCGTACAGAGCGAAAAACGCCAGCTTGAGGAACAGAAACAGCTCTGCGCCACACTCAAAGAAGAAACGGCCGAACAGCAGGAAGAGTTGAAGGGACAAATCAAGGAACTTGAACACATTTCCGCCACCCATAGCACCACTATCGATACCCTGCGAAAGGATCTTGAAAACGAGAGAAAACTGAAGCTTGAAGCCTCAAACCATGCCGCAGAAGCCGAAAAGAACCTGAACCAGCACATCAGGACACTTGAACAAAGCTCCAGGGAATCAGAGGCAAAACTTGAGACTGCCCGGGACAAACTGCGGAAACAGATGGAAGAATACTCCGCCCTCAGGAAAACCAGCACGGCAAAGGAGCACGAACTGCTTCATCGCATCGATCAGATGGAAATGCAGACCGTATCCACAACTTCCACCCTGAATGCGCTCAGGAAAGAAATGGAAATCGAAAAATCCCAGTATGCCGCTGTCAGCGCTGCAGCGGCTTCAAAGGAACGCGAAATGTCGGGCCGCATAAGCGAACTGGAACATGACCTGCAGGCCACGGAAACGACCCTTGAGAAGGCGCGGCATGAACTGGAAGAGCAGAAACAGCAGACCAGGGCACTTGAAGTGGCAACAAAACAATACCAGGTGGAACTCAAACAGCGGACGGAGGAAATAGAAAGAACCTCCCTTTCTGTCACCGCTGACATCAAAACACTTCGGAAGCAGCTGGATGCCGAACGGGCTCTCCGCGCCGAGATTGAAGCGAACAAGACGGGCACCGAAACCAAGCTGGGAGAGCAGATCAGGAGCCTCGAACAGAACCTTCGCGACGCAAACGCACAGACTGAAACAGCCAGGGAAGACCTCAAGCAACGCGCTGCAGAAACTGCCGCTCTCAGGCAGGCATTTTCAGATAAAGAGCAGAAACTTCTCCAGCGTATCAGCCAGATTGAACAGCAGGGAGTATCTTCTGCATCCGCACTAAGCGAAGCCCGGAAACAGTTTGACATACAGAGAATGCAGCATGAAAAACTCATGGACCAGGCCAAGGCCAAGGAAAAGGAACTCATGGATCGTATAATCCATGCCGAAGAACACAAGGTCAGCGCAGGTTCACTGGCGGCAGATTTCAAGAAACAGCTTGAAAACGAAAGAGCATCCCACGAACAGGCCAGGCTGCAGACTTCACAGATTGAAAAGAACCTTACCCAGAGAATTGCCCAGATGGAACGCCAGGCAGACTCTGCGGCATCCTCGCTGAATGACCTGCAGAAGAAGCTGGCCGACGAAAAGAAACAGCACGAACAGGCTGTAATCCAGGCCAATGCAAAGGAAAAGGAACTTACAGGCCGGATTGCCGCGCTTGAACAGAAGACTCAATCCGCAATGCCGGACATCGAAAAGGCTAAAGAAGAAAAGGCAAAATACGAAATGGCTTACAAAGAACTTGAACAGCAGAAACGCGAGAAAGAGAACATGCTCACTGCCCGCACGGCACAGCTCGAGAAACAACTGGAAAGCTCCGCCGCCAGGATCGTAGCGCTGGAACACGAAATCAAGGAAGAGAAAGACATGCTGGCACTGGTCCAGGACAAGAGCAGTGAACAGCAGTCACTTCTTGAACGGGTACGGCACCTTGAACGCGATGCGGCATCCTCAACATCAATGCTGGAGAAAGCAGCTGTCGAAATCGACAGGCAAAAGGCAGCCGCTAAAAAGAGAGAAGAAGAACTGCTTGGCAATATTTCAAAACTGAATACCGAACTCTCCAGGCTGAAAGCCGAGAAACAGCAAATGGCGCAGCAGCTCATTCAGGAGAAATGGTACCTCAAGCTGGAAGACAGCTCCATATTTGGACCGGTGCCGCTGCCAGAACTCAGGAAATGGGCCGTGGACTGCCGCATCGGCCCGGATCACCAGATATCCAAAGATAAGCAGAAATGGGTCTCTGCCAAGACTGTTTCTGAACTTGGAATGCAATGGATGGTCGAATGCATTGACGGCAACACATATGGACCGTTGAACATTTTTGCCGTTCTGCAATTCGTTAATGATGGCTCGGCGGCTCCAAACGCCAAAATGGTCAACCAGGTAACCGGAGAAACCCGTACCGCAGACACGCTGCTGACACCTGACGTGATTGCCATTGAAGACGAAAACAAACTTCTCGCAGAAGAACTGGCAAAGAAGGAACAGCTCCTCAAAACCGAAGCAGAACGCATAAGCAGGCTTGAACAGGAATTGACCCAGCTGAAGTCGCAGAAAGTGATCCGGCCGGCGGCAGGAATTCCTCCCCCGAGATCAATTGCCCAGCAAATCAGGAAGCTTGGCTCCGCTCCTCACGCTTGATTGCTTCCCAGTGTGCATCCATATCTGCGAGTGAGCAGTCTTTCAGCTCCCTGCCCTCTTTTCGAACCCTGCGCTCCACCTCCTGGAAACGTTTCATGAACTTGGAGATGGTACTTTCAAGGGCATGCTCGGCGACAATTTCGCGGAACCTGCACAGGTTCACAACGGCAAACAGCAAATCGCCGATCTCCTCCTCTATCTTCTTCTTGTCACCCCCTGAAATTGCCTGCCTGGCCTCAGCCAGCTCTTCGTCAACCTTGCCGAGAACATCCTCGATCCCGCTCCAGTCAAACCCGAAGCGTGCCGCACGTGACTGGATCCTCTGGGCCTTCTGAAGCGCAGGAAGATGGCGGGGAATCCCTTCCAGCACCGATCCCTTGCCGTCTTTCTTCTCTTTGACTTTGATTACTTCCCAGTTCGCCACCACTTCGCTTGAGTTGGAAACCTTTACATCGCCGAAAACATGGGGGTGCCGGTTGATCAGCTTGTCGGTAATCCTGTCGGCAACGGCATCGAAATCAAAACCGCCTTTTTCCCTGCGAATCTGGGAATGAAGGACTATCTGGAGGAGGACGTCGCCCAACTCCTCCTTGTGGCGCTCAACATCACCGGAATCGATTGCGTCAAGGACCTCGTAACTTTCCTCGATCAGGTATTGCTTGAGAGATTCAAGGGTCTGTTCACGGTCCCAGGGACACCCTCCCTCGCCGCGAAGTCGCGCCACCACTTCAATCAGCCGGTCAATTCCGCGTTTTGCAGCGCTCGGGCTCATCTGGCAACAGAACGTTTTCTGGATTCCTGCCTGGCGCCGGCGGAATCCTCGACAAGCCGCTTTGTGGCACGCACAGCGCAGAAGTCACGACCGCACATCGAGCAATGGTCCAGATGGCCTCCCTTACCACACAGCGTCTCTTCGTATTTCTTCTTAGCGGTTCCGCCGTCCAATGCCAGCCTGAATTGACGCGACCAGTCAAAATCCATTCGCGCCCGTGCCATTGCGGCATCCATGGCCCTCGCCCCGGGAAGGTTGCGGGCAGCATCGGCAGCGTGCGCTGCAATCCGGCACGCTACAACCCCTGCCCTTACGTCCTCGGACGTCGGCAGGCCAAGATGCTCGGCGGGTGTTACATAACACAACAGCGAAGCGCCATGGAACGCCGCCGCCGTTGCGCCTATGGCGCACGTAATATGATCGTATCCTGGAGCAATATCAGTAACCACCGGACCAAGCACATAGAACGGCGCACCATCACAGACCTTCTGTTCACGCTCCATGTTCATGCGAATCTGGTCATACGGCACATGTCCCGGCCCCTCAACCATGACCTGCACACCGCGCCTGCGGCACCGGCGGACAAGCTTGCCCAGGACATCCAGTTCCGCAAACTGCGCCCTGTCACTCGCATCCGCCAGGCATCCCGGCCGAAGCCCGTCACCGAGGGAAACTGTCACATCATGCCTGGCGCATATTTCCAGAACTTCATCCCACCGTTCAAAAAGGGGGTTCTCCCTGCCTTTCCTGACCATCCAGCCGGCAAGAATAGATCCGCCGCGGCTGACTATGCCCATGACCCTCTTCAAGGCAAGCGGCACATGGCGCTTCAGCAAACCGGCGTGAAGGGTCATGAAATCCACTCCCTCCCGGGCCTGCCTCTCTATGACCGATAAAAGTAGATCCCCGTCCAGGCGACTGGCATCGCCATCGACAACCGAAAGGGCTTCATAGATTGGAACAGTTCCAAGAGGCACACCGCAATGCTCCAGGATATTCCTCCTGATCGAAACCAGGCCGGGACCTACGCTCAGGTCCATGACAAAGTCAGCCCCGGCAGAAACAGCAATGTCCAGCTTGCTCCGTTCCTCCCGGCCGGATGACCTCTCGGCGGAACGTCCTATGTTGGCATTGACTTTTGTGCGGAAAGTCCGGCCCACGGCAAAGTGGACACAATTCCTGTGACCGGGGTTGGCTGGAATAACGGCATGGCCGCTCGCAATCTCGCGGCGCACTTTCTCAGGTTTCACAGACTCTGCGCGCGCAACTTTCTCCATCACGGAAGATATCTTACCGCTGCGCGCATATTCCAGCTGGGTTCTCATGACTGTGATCAGCTGGCTTTCAATAGCTGCGTAATACACTCTATTGCTGAGTCGTCAAACTCGTCAAAAATGTTATCGGCGCCTCCGAAATCCTGGTACGCAGTGTACTTGTCCGGAACAATAATACTCCGCATGCCGGCCGACAGTGCCGCCTTGCACGACACTGCGCTGGTAGCCACCACGACACATCGCGCAGGCTGAATGGAAATCTTCTTCGCGAGTTTCAGCCAGGCATCTGCACTGGGAAAATTCTTGCCATGGTTGGGATACGACAGAATGGTCACCCCTGAATCAACGAGTCCGAGATTTGCCGCCACCTGCCTGGCAGTCTCATTATCAAGACCGCTCAATGCGGCAACCACAACACTCGATTCCATTGCCTTCAAAAGCCTGGGCACACCGGCCTCCAGTTTCAGGGAACCGCCTGCAAACGCGGAAGTGATCGCTTCGCCGACTTCCGTGATCAGCTTCGGTTCGGATACCTTTGCCTTGGCTTCCATTTTGAGCATCATCGGCAGGAAATGCTTCACGGAAGGATGCGAGCAATAACGGGAGAACATCCCGAGCGTCAGCTTAACGTCCTTGTCAGCTAAGATCTTCTTCAGGACGTTGAAAACAACGTCACGGCCCTTGACCGCGAAGTTCTCGAGCTCAAAAAGAACCGCTTTAACTGAAACACTCTTCTGTTCAACTGCAACTTCCTGTTCAACCTTCTTCTTCGGCATGTATATACTCCTTCAAATCAGGTTTCTGATATTTAACTGTTGAGAACAAAACGGCAAACCATATTCTATTAATGCCCTGTCAGTCAACACATCCTGTAGAATGTTCGGTTACCTCGCTGTTAATTCCCGGAATACCAGCGGTAATTCTTCAATAACATCCCCGGCGGTTATACCAGCCTGGGAACTGCGCCACGCAACGTTGTCACCCGCCCGCCCATGAAGATAAACCCCGGCACGGGCCGCGTCAAACGGAACAACTCCCTGCGCGATGAGCCCGGCAACCAGTCCGGCAAGCACATCGCCCATCCCTCCCGTAGCCATTCCCGGGTTTCCCGTCATGTTTACGCTGACCGGCCTGTTCTTCTCCGCTACAACAGTCCCTGCCCCCTTCAGGATGACCGTGGCACCGGTATCTGAGGCAGCTTTCTGCGCTGTCCCATACCGGTCTGCCTGTACCTCCGCTATGGAACAACCCATGAGACGCGCCATCTCCCCGGGATGAGGCGTGATGATGACCGGACAGGCCGCCTTGTCGATTTTGCCTGCCTTCTTCGCGTAAACATTCAGGGCATCAGCATCCAGAAGAACCGGCTTGCGGCTCTCAGACAAGATACTCTCCACCAGGCCCCGGGTATCTTCACAGGCCGTCATTCCCGGCCCGACAAGCAGTCCGTCAAAGTCATGTATGCTCCTCTTCCATTTCTTCAGGCAGGCAGACAACAACGAACCTTCCTTCGTCTCCGCGACACCGTGAACCATCGCCTCGGGAACGATGCCAGCCACTATGGGAGCAATACTCCCGGGAACCAGGACCGTAACCAGCCCTGCCCCTGACCGCAATGCTGCTTTTGCGGCCAGAGCCACAGCCCCGGCGTAGCCGGCTGCTCCACCGACAATCAGCAGGTGCCCGAAATCACCTTTATGCGAATTCCTTGCCCGCCGCTTGATTACCCTGCGGAGATCTTCCGCTGTTATCAGCTCCCTGTCCGACTGCAGCCTCGACAGCATCTCATCGGGAATACCAAGATCGACAACCTCGAGCGTGCCGACAAAATCAACCGCGCAGGGCTCAAGCAGGCCAACTTTGGGAAGACCCATGGTAACCGTAACATCAGCCTTTACCGCACCGCCCTCAGCCAGGCCGGTGTCGGAGTTCAATCCTGAAGGAACATCTATCGACACCACAAGGCTGCGCTCCGAAAGCGCATTGATATACCTGATCGCAGCGGAAGCCGGCCCGCGGGCCGGACCCGTGATTCCAGTACCAAGAATGCCGTCAACCACGATATCCGTTCCGTGATAAGGAACCTGCAGGCTTTCCCAATCCTCCGTGGTAGGAAGCTCCTTGAGCACCACTCCTGCGGACTTCATCTTGATCAGGTGCTTGAGGGCATCACCAACCACTTCATCTGCCGCGCCCGCCAGCCATACCTCAACATCAATATCCAGCTCCTTGAGCCTGCGGGCCGCAACGAATGCATCTCCGCCATTGTTCCCGCGTCCTGCGAACAGATGCACCGAAGGATCGGCATAACCGGACATTCGCGCCAGGCATTGCACGATGTCCGCAACACCGGTACCGGCACGGTCCATGAGGACCTCACCGGCAATCCCGCACTCCTTGATTGTCCGGCTGTCCAGCTCTTTCATCTGCGCACTGGTTACGGCTTTCATAAATCACCAGGTTACTGACATCAATCCGCAAGCAGCAATGCCTGCGCGATGGCATAGTTCTTCGTATGCGACAGGCTTACGAGAATCCTGCCAACTCCCGTTTTCTTCGCGAATCTGGCGGCTTTACCCGTGATCTTCACGGACGGCGCACCTGTCTTCTTGTCCCTGACAACTTCTATATCAAGCCAGCTTATGTGCGGCCCGACACCGGTTCCAAATGCCTTCGAAACCGCCTCTTTTACGGCAAACCTTCCTGCATAATGGCGGCAGGGCATGGCTTTGGAATCACAATACTCCTGCTCGTACCTCAGAAAAACGCGATTCTTGAATGCGCTACCCCACCGTTTCAGCATATCACGCATCCTGTCATTTTCGACAATGTCGATGCCTGTTCCCAGAACGCCACTTCCCCTCTTCATACCTTCCTCCTCTGCGTCCCGGCACCGGACATACCTTGATACAGGACCATGCAGTCCAGCATCTCCTTCACCGCTGCCTTCAGGCCCACAAATACGGCACGGCTGATAATGCTGTGTCCGATGTTAAGCACTTTCAGGTATGGTATCTTCAGTATGCCGTCAATATTATCCAGGTTAATTCCGTGACCCGCATTGACATTGAGTCCCAGCCTGTTGGCATATTCCGCTCCCCTGATAAGACGATTCAGTTCGTGGCCGGCCTTCTTCCCTTTCGCATTGCAGAAACAACCTGTATGCATTTCTATCCAGGGGGCCCCGCTCTCGGCCGCTGCTTTTATCTGCCTCTTTTCAGGATCAATAAAAAGACTGACGACTATCCCGGCACAAGACAGTTTCGCCACGGTCCGGGAGAGAATATTTATCTGGCCGGCAACATCCAGGCCGCCTTCTGTGGTCAGTTCCCTGCGCTTTTCCGGTACAAGGCAAACTTCATCAGGCAGGACTTTCAGCGCAATGGCAAGAATTTCAGGGCTGTTGGCCATTTCGAGGTTCATCCGCACTTTGAGGCTTTTCCTCAACGCATATACATCCCTGTCGGAGATATGCCGCCTGTCCTCACGAAGATGTACCGTTATTGAATGCGCGCCCGCAAGTTCACAAAGCCTGGCTGCTTCAACCACGTCAGGATATTCAACCCCGCGCACATTGCGAAGGGTCGCCACATGATCTATGTTAACACCAAGCTTAAGTTTGTCCTTACTCATAAACCACATTGTCCCGAAAGCAAACAGCGCCGGACGCCCGGCCGCAATCTGAAGATTTCTTTAATCCTAACGCGCAGATATTATTCAAACGCGCCAGCGATTGCCAGCAGTTTCCTGTCAACCTTCAGATTGCCGGGTGCAGCCCGGCGCTCCAGCCGGACAGGATTAACCTTGCTTTTGCGGAAAAACACGCTAATAAGATGCTTTTTCGTTTTATTAAGCAGGAGAACATCTGCCATGCAGGATAATAATGATGATGCAGTTCAGAAACCAGTGGATCAACAGGAACCGCCGGCAGCTGCGCCGGAAGCAAATCCTTTATACACCTATGCCTCGCACATCATTACGGGCATTCTTATTGCAGCATGCATAGCAATTCTCATTTACCGGTTTTCCGGAAAGTCTCCCAACAAGGAGATCGCAACTACTGAAAAGCTCTTTTCTGCACGCAATGCCCAGGACCTGGAACTCCTGGTAACCGAGAACCCTTCATCCGAGGCGGCCCCCCTTGCCATGATGAAACTGGCCAAAGTCTATTTCAACGCCGGCAATTACGACCAGGCGATGGGAAAATATGTTGAGTTCAAGGCCAAGTACCCCGGCCATGAATGGACTGCAGCAGCTGAAATTGGAACAATGCATTGCCTGGAGGCGAGAAACCAGACCGAGGAAGCCCTTAACGGTTACACGACTTTCATGAGCACTCAGACCAACTACTTCCTCTTTGCACAAGCCGTCTTTGGCCGGGCACGCTGCCTGGAACAACTCGGCCGGCACAAGGAAGCAATTGCTGTCTACGAGGACTTTATCGCGGCACACCCCAAAAGCGCCTGGGCCTTAAAAGCCGAAGACCTGATGGAGTCATTAAAGAAGACGACAGGACAAAAGAAAGCATCAGGCTGATTTCTGCTGGTTGCCGTCCTGTGTGTTTGATTTAACATCAGTTTTCGGAGTGTTATCAGCAGCAGCTGTCGTTCCTTCGTCTTTCCCTTTCTTGAACTCATTGATGCTCTTGCCCAGGGAACGCGCCAGCTCAGGAAGCTTCTTCGCGCCGAAAAGAAGAAGTACAATAACCAGAATTATCAGTATTTCAGGCCAACCTAATCCGCCCATTTTACAACCTCCTATATAGGGTACTTTGCAACTTCAAATTGGAGGGCATTATCCATCCAAATACCCTGTTTAGCAAGATAATGTTTCCCGGAGTTTTCCAGCCAGTCACCGCTTTCCGGCAATCGCCCGCGCAGCTTCACGGTCTGCTGTTTTCCGGCGCATTTCTTCCCGCTTATCATGCTTGCGCTTGCCCTTGCAGACACCAATCTCAACCTTTATCAATCCCTTCTTAAGGTAAATGCTCAAGGGAATGACCGACAACCCTTTCTGTTCCGTCTGGACCTGCAGCTTTCTTATCTCGCTCCTGTGGAGAAGCAGGCGTCTCTGCCTGTCAGGCTTGTGATTGAACCGGTTCCCGTGATCGTACTGCTCAATGTTCAGATTGTTTAATACAATTTCCGTTCCATGAACCCGGGCAAAACTGCCGGCCAGGCTGAGATGCGAGTTCTTGGCGGATTTTACTTCCGTGCCCCTCAGTTCAATACCGGCCTCAATCCGCTCAAGGACAAGATAGTCACGCATGGCCGCCCTGTTGACGGCAAGTTTTCTGTTTGATGTATCTGGAGGCTTACCCATGGGTTTGCTCCACCGTCATCCCCTGGTATCCAGAATAAGAAAGCCATTGGCACCGCTGCAGCCAGGCTTAATCAAGATTGTTTTTCTTTCTCATCTGCTGTTGCCGAGAAATCCATTTCGGCAACGATCTTGCCTTCGGAGATTTCCCGCAACGCAATATCAAGCTTGTCCTCATTCGGACCAGACGGTTTAACATAAGGCCGGAATCCGGCAATAAGCTGTTTTATCCGTTTGGACACCATGTTAATCAGAACAGGCACACTGCCCACCCGGGTCTTCGCCGCTTCTAGCAACTGTATATTCAATATTCTTCCTCCAAAAATAGTGGGGCGCATTGTATGCGCCCCACCTTTTCAAGTCAACCTATTATCCCCTGACTTAGTACATGCCGCCCATGTCGCCGCCGCCATGGCCGCCTGGAACAGGTTTTTCCTCTGAAGGAATTTCTGTCACCATGCATTCAGTGGTCAGCAGCAAACCGGCAATACTGGCCGCATTCTGCAGGGCAGAACGCGTAACTTTCGCCGGATCAAGAACGCCATCCTTGATCATGTCGCCGTACTTGCCAGTGGCAACATTGTACCCGTAACTGCCCTTGCCGTTCTTGACTTCCTGGACAACCAGTGCGCCTTCCATTCCGGCGTTATTCACGAGCTGACGCAGTGGAGCCTCAAGGCAGGCCTTGACGATCTGCACACCAACAGCCTCATCGCCGCTGGCAGAAACCTTGTCAAGTGATGACTGCGCGCGGAGCAGCGCAACGCCGCCGCCGGGCACAACGCCTTCTTCAACCGCGGCACGTGTGGCATGCAGGGCATCCTCAACACGGGCTTTCTTTTCCTTCATTTCAGTCTCGGTAGCGGCGCCGACGTTGATAACCGCAACACCACCCGCAAGTTTCGCAAGGCGCTCCTGCAGTTTTTCGCGATCATAGTCGGATGTCGTCTCTTCGATCTGACGCTTGATCTGGGCAACCCTGCCCTGGATATCCGAAGTCTTGCCGCCGCCTTCCACTATCGTGGTATTCTCTTTGTCTATGGTAATGCGTTTCGCACGGCCAAGATCCTCGATCTTCACGTTCTCAAGCTTGATCCCGAGATCCTCCGTCAGGCATTTTCCGCCTGTCAGGATAGCTATGTCCTCGAGCATTGCCTTGCGCCTGTCGCCGAAACCCGGCGCCTTCACGGCACAGCACTGCAGTGTGCGACGCAGGTTGTTTACAACCAGCGTGGCAAGGGCCTCGCCCTCGACATCCTCTGCAATGATGAGAAGCGGCTTGCCGCCTTTCGCCACAGTCTGCAGCAGAGGCAGCAGGTCCTGAAGATTGGATATCTTCTTCTCATTGATCAGGACATACGCATCTTCCAGCATTGCTTCCATGCTCTCAGCATTGGTCACGAAATAAGGCGAGAGATATCCCTTGTCGAACTGCATTCCCTCAACAACGTCGAGGGTTGTTTCGATGGTTTTCGCCTCTTCAACTGTAATCGTGCCGTCTTTGCCGACTTTGTCCATGGCATCGGCAATAATACCGCCGATCATCTTGTCGCCATTGGCCGAGATCGTTGCAACCTGGGCGATCTCGGAATGTTCTTTTACCTTTTTTGCCTGCTTGGCAATGGCATCCACAATCGCTTCCGTGGCTGTATCAATACCGCGCTTCAGGCTCATCGGATTTGCACCCGCTGTCACATTCTTCAGGCCTTCGCGATAGATCGCCTCGGCAAGAAGAGTGGCCGTGGTGGTTCCATCGCCCGCAATATCACTAGTCTTGCTGGCAACTTCACGGACCATCTGGGCGCCCATGTTTTCAAAGGCATCAGGAAGGTCGATTTCCTTTGCAACGGTAACTCCGTCTTTTGTAATTGTTGGTGAACCGAACTTCTTGTCCAGAATCACGTTCCGGCCCGCCGGGCCAAGTGTAACTTTCACTGCCCTGCTGAGCTTCTCGACACCTGCCAGAATCGACTGGCGGGCTTCGCTTTCATACTTCAACTGTTTTCCTTTGTCAGCCATCTCAATATCTCCTTATTATTTTTCGATTTCTCTATTCAATGATAGCAACTATGTCTTCTTCGCTGATGATCTTGTATTCCTTGTCGTCAATCTTGACCTCACTGCCGCCATATTTCGGCATGAGAACCTTGTCACCTTTCTTGACTTCCATAGGAACCACCTTGCCATCCTTGTCACGCTTGCCGGGACCGACGGCTATCACTGTGCCTTCCTGCGGCTTCTCTTTCGCCGTGTCAGGAATAATGATTCCGCCTTTCTTCGTTTCCGCATCTTTGGCGGGCTCGACAAGTACCCTGTCTCTCAACGGTCTGATCTTCATGCTTTGTTCTTCCCCCTTTGTTGTTTTTCTATTGTTTAATTAATGTTGTTTATTCTAAAGAATTATTTCTTATCATCGTCAACCATCTTAAAATCAGCGTCGATCACCTCTCCTTCCTCTTTCGTTGATGATTTACTCTCACCCTGACCGCCGGCCTGACCCGGTTCCGCGCTCCCGCCTTCGGGGCCGCCCCTGCCGCCACCCTGGGGTCCGCGGGCCGACTTTGCATGGGCATATAAGTCGGCGGATAAAGCCTGCACGTCCTTGTTCAATGCTTCCATCTTCGCTTTGATATCATCCGTATTACCTGACTTGATGGCCGATTTGAGATTATCCACCGCTGTCTGGACCGTGGCCTTCTTGCCTGAATCAACCTTGTCACCCTGTTCTTTCAGGAGTTTCTCGGTCTGGTAGACGATGTTCTCCGCCATGTTCTTGGTCTCAACGGCCTCGCGGCGCGTCTGGTCTTCGCCGGCGAATTTGTCTGCATCCTTTACCATCTTCTCTATATCACTCTTGTTCAGGCCGCTGGATGCGGTTATCGTAATCTTCTGTTCCTTCCCGGTACCAAGGTCCTTGGCCGAGACATGCAGAATGCCATTGGCATCTATGTCAAAAGCCACCTCGATCTGCGGCACGCCCCGCGGGGCCGGGGGAATCCCGTCCAGGTGGAAACGCCCGATCGACTTATTGTCACCAGCCATTTTGCGCTCACCCTGCAGGACATGGATCTCAACCGTAGGCTGGTTGTCCGATGCTGTGCTGAATATCTCGCTCTTCCTCGTGGGAATCGTCGTGTTCCGCTCTATGAGTGTCGTGAACACTCCGCCAAGCGTTTCAATACCAAGCGAAAGCGGCGTAACGTCGAGCAGCAGGATATCCTTCACTTCTCCCTTGAGAATACCTCCCTGGATCGCCGCGCCAACCGCCACAACTTCGTCAGGATTCACACCCTTGTGCGGCTCACGGTTGAAGAGCTTCTTTGCCATTTCCTGCACCTTGGGCATGCGGGTTATTCCGCCGACGAGCACAACCTCGTCCACCGCCGGAATTCCGGCATCTTTCAGGCAGGAGTTGCACGGCCCGACTGTGCGTTCGACAAGGAAATCAACGATCTGCTCGAGTTTGGACCTTGTAAGCACAACATTAAGGTGCTTCGGCCCGGAGGAATCAGCGGTAATAAAAGGCAGGTTAATCTCGGTTTGCTGCGAGCTCGACAGTTCGCATTTGGCCTTCTCGGCGCCCTCCTTCAACCGCTGAAGGGCCATCGTGTCCTTTGTAAGGTCTATCCCGTGCTCTTTCTTGAACTCCGCGGCCAGCCACTCGATAATGGCATGGTCCATATCGTCACCGCCGAGGTGGGTATCGCCGTTCGTGGCTTTTACCTCAAACACGCCGTCGCCGATATCAAGTATTGAAATATCAAAGGTGCCGCCGCCGAAATCGTAAACTGCTATGCTCTCGTCCTTTTTCTTGTCCAGGCCGTAAGCGAGGGAAGCCGCCGTAGGTTCATTTATAATGCGCAGCACTTCAAGACCGGCAATCTTTCCGGCGTCCTTTGTTGCCTGGCGCTGGCTGTCATTGAAATAAGCCGGCACCGTTACAACCGCCTGGGTAATCTTCTCGCCAAGGAAAGCCTCAGCATCCATCTTCAGCTTCTGCAGGATCATCGAGGATATTTCCGGCGGGGAATACAACTTGTCATCGATCTTGACCTGGGCGTCACCATTCTTCGCCCTGACAATGTTGTAAGGCACAAGCCTGGTTTCCTGTCCTACTTCCTCAAACTTGCGGCCCATGAAACGCTTGATCGAAAAAATCGTATTCTTGGCATTGGTAACAGCCTGCCTCTTTGCGGCCTGTCCGACAAGCCTCTCGCCGTTCTTCGTAAACGCAACAATAGAAGGAGTCGTCCGCATACCTTCAGCGTTCGGAATAACGACCGGCTCCCCGCCTTCCATAACCGCCATACACGAATTCGTCGTACCTAAATCAATGCCCAGTACTTTTGACATTTGTTTCTTTCCTTTCAAAAAATGTATAAGTGCGCCATTCTTCCATTATGTTCGCGATCATTAAGCAATCCCCGTACCATCTGCCAGCGCCAATAACGGGGACATCTCCTTAAACTGTTACCGTTAAACATGATAGGTCGTTTTCTTCCAGAACACTATTTGGATTAAGGAAAACATCGTATGGGACTTATTGTCCCACCCTATCCTTCGGAACCAAGGCTAGCGACATTGTGTCTCTACGTCATCTTCTCAAGAACCTGCCCTGGAAGAATCGTGCATGAATAATGGAATCCGTAATTGCAGGAGCCCCGCACTGTCGGGGTGATATGTTCTTCGCGGTTATCGGCGGAAGTAATGGTTCATATAGATGCGGTGCTGGTGCTGTTAAACAGCAAAAAGGCCTTGTTGCGATTCAGAATTCTCTCGGTTAAAAAACTGGATCAATTGGCCGTGGTATAGAGATAATACTTGCCTGCCTTTTGGTCAATCTGCGTCATCTGCACTACTATCCGTCAACTTCTTGTATTTTTTCTCAGAAGACAAGAAATATCTTACCACCTGAATATTGCACGCAAGGCGCGCAATATTCAGGTAGTAACATTATTACAAAGATAAAGTGATTGAGACAGACTTCCGCCTAAATTATCTGGGCAGACGTCCGTCTAGCAATATATGGAGGATGTGACGGAGTTGATCTTTGACCTCGCCTGCTTTGAAGATCACATAAATGGAGTCCAACATCGCCTTCACCGGATTCCTCACCCGCGGCGGGCTCGGAATCCGGTGAGGCGTGACGTTCGATGAAAGGAGAAATACGGTGAACAAATGCAACATCGTGTTCTGTATGATTGTTCTTCCTCTTCTTCAGTCTTGCGCGAAACCCGAGTGGTCCCTTGCAAGACCCGCTGACTGTTCCTTTTCGATCCAAATGCCAGGGATACCGAAAGAAAAGACAACCCATGCGACAAGCCTGGTGTACGGCAAAATGCAACTCGGGATTCTTAGTCTCAAGAAGGAGAACTGGATGTTCGCAGTCTCTTGGACGGACTACCCAGCAGAGGTGTTCTTAGACCCCACGAATTCTCCTTCCCTCGATACAGCCAGGGATGGCGCAGTCAACGGCGTGCAAGGGAAGTTGTTGGGAGAAGAACACATTTCGATGAATGGCTTTCCGGGCAGAATAATCAGGATCGAACCTGCCGGCGGCAGGACAACTTACATAGCGAAAATGGTGCAAGTGAACAGTAGATTTTACCAAGTAGCGGTTGTGTGTCCCAAGGAAGAATCGTTCTCCCCAGACATTCAGAGGTTTATGGATTCATTTGTGCTGCCCAGCCGATGAACCAAGCCGAAGACATGGAGAGTAATCGACAACCCAGGGTTGCCTCGACGCTCATGCCATGCGTTCGCATAAGCAAGAGCCAAATCCGCCTGTGAACAATGGAAGCGGGACGGTTGGCACCGCCGAGGGCTACTCTGCCAGAGAAACTCACGATCGTGAATTGCTTTTCATGGCGGGCAGATTGGATACTCAGAGCGAAGAGTTGACCGGGAATCGGCATTGTGCTACGATGTCTTACATCATGACTACATTAACTATCAGATTGCCAAATGAACTGCGTTCCGAACTGAAAACGGTGAGTCGGGAGAAAAACAAACCCGTCAGCGACGTGGTAAGGGAATCAATCAGGCGTTATGTCGCTATTGAAAGATTCCGATCGCTCCGAAAGAAAGTTCTTCCGTTTGCTGAAGCACAGGGGTTTGTAACTGACGAGGACGTATTCAAGGTTATTTCATGAGAATCGTTCTCGACTCCAATGTCTTGATTGCTGCATTTGCTGCCCGTGGACTTTGCGACACGATCCTCGAGTTTTGCCTTGATAGTCATAACATTCTATTGAGTGAAGACATTATTCTCGAAGTCAGTCTCAACTTAAGAAAGAAAATTAAAATTACGCCGCAGGTTGTCGACAAGATCACGACCTTGTTAAGAGAAAATGCCGAAGTGCTTGTTCCAGAAAACCTGAGCAACAAACTTTGCAGAGATCCCGGCGACTTGCACGTTCTCGGATTGGCCATAGCAGGAAAGGCTGATTGCATTGTCACTGGCGACAAGGATTTATTGGTACTCAAAAATTTTCACAATATTCCCATCTTGAGTCCAAGAGAATTTTCCGTTTTCATTCACAAATAAGAAGTTGTTTGCTGTAACGAGACGACACCCCCGCCATCCCATTAAATCCACCATTTCTTAGGTTGACGCGTATGCACGGCGTCCTGGCGAAGGCTGGTCAAAGCGGAAGTTCCTGTTCTCTCTGTTTAGGCTTAACCCCGAACCGCTCGTAACAGAGATCGGTAACAACACGGCCCTTGGATGTACGGCGCAGGTAACCCTCCTGGATAAGATACGGCTCGTAGACTTCTTCTATAGTGTCCGGCTCTTCGCTTACTGCCACCGCGAGGGAACCCAGCCCGACCGGACCACCTGAGAATTTGTGCACTATCGTTTCCAAGATGCGTTTATCCATCTCATCGAGCCCATGCTTGTCTATATCAAGCATCTCCAGCGCCTTGTCGGCTACGGAACGCGTTATCTTATTCCCGGCCTTGACCTGCGCATAATCACGGACCCTCTTCAAGAGATTATTCGCTATACGCGGCGTTCCACGGGAACGCCCGGCAATCTCTTTCGCACCTTCTTCGTCGATATCAACATTCAGGATCCTCGATGATCGTTCAATTATCAATTGCAGATCGGCAGCCCCGTAGTAATCAAGCCTGTTGTTCAGGCCAAACCTCGACCTGAGCGGCGACGATATCAAGCCGCTCCTTGTCGTCGCCCCGATCAGTGTAAATCTGGGAAGCTCCAGCCGTACGGACCTCGCGTTGGGCCCCTGGTCAATCATGATATCGAGCACAAAATCCTCCATGGCCGAATAGAGATACTCCTCCACCGCCTTCTGGATTCTGTGGATCTCGTCAATAAAAAGGATGTCACCTTTCTCGAGGCTGGTAAGAAGCCCTGCAAGGTCACCGGGCTTGTCTATCACCGGGCCGGACGTCACTTTGATATTTACATCCATGGCCTCCGCCAGAATATACGCCAATGTCGTCTTGCCAAGTCCTGGCGGCCCTGACAGCAAAGCGTGATCAAGCACATCCCCTCGCGATTTTGCGGCCGCCACAGCCAGTTCAAGCCTTTCGCGAACCTTCTGCTGGCCCACAAAATCCCTGAATTTTGACGGCCGCAGGCTGATATCCAGTTCTTTGTCAGGCTTGTTCAGAACTTCGGTTGTAATTCTTCTGGCCATTTTCCTTATCCGTTAAAGACATCAACAGCAGAAAAGTGCATTTGTAGGGGCGCTGTTCCAGCCTGCCCCAAGCCCCGTTGGCTGGCAGGTATCGGCGCCCGCGGGCGTCGGCAAGCGACGCCCCTACTTCTACCCTGCGGTTCCGAGCGCCTTTTTAACAATCTCTTCAACTGTGATCTCTCCTGAAACTTTTCCCCTGAGAACGTCCATCACCATCGTACGAGCATCCGCCTGCTTGTAGCCTAGAGCTATCATGGCCATAACTGCATCGCGCATCTTCAAGTCCTCGGGCAGCAGCTCTTCGGCACCGGCAATGGCCTCAAACGAATCAGCCTCGCCAATCTTGTGGCGCAGCTCCACCACCATGCGTTCCGCGGTTTTCTTTCCTATGCCTGAAATACCGCTGAGCCGCTTCACATCGCCAGCAACAACAGCCGCTTTTATCTCCCTGACAGACAAGCCGCTCAACACGCTCATGGCCAGCTTGGGACCTATGCCGCTCACGCTCATAAGCATCACAAACATCTGCCGCTCACCCTCCGTCATGAAGCCAAACAGCTGGTGCGCATCCTCCCTGACATGATCATAGGTTAGAAGAAGGCAGACCTCTCCTTTTGCAGGCAGGCGGTCGTAACTGCTGAGGGGAATGAACACCTCGTAGCCAACCCCGTTAACGTCAATAACGACGCGGGTTGGCTGCTTTTCAGCTATTTTTCCCTGCAGGAACGTAATCATAAAAGAGCACCGTCCAACACTTACCGCTCCTATCCTAGAGACTCCAGCCTTTACGATACGACGGGATCAGCCACTTGTTGGCCTCGTCACAGTTGCTGAACTGCATCTTGACTTCATTGTACAGGAGCTTCTTGCCTGTCATCCTGACCGCAATCATACCCAGCAGTCCAATCTCGGAAAGGCGCGCACCGTAAGAAAACGGCGAGCTGGCCTGCCTGCCCTCGCGTATAGCATTCAGCCAATCCTTGTGATGACCGGCCGCAACACGCGGGATGGTCTTGTCAGGCCTCTTATACTCCTTCATCGCCTTTTCGGGAATCAGCCTGCATTCGCCTGCGCCATGCGATCCATGCATTATCTTGCCGGTGGTACCAATGACAATCGCCCCGGTCTCAGGTGCCTTCCGGCCGTCCTCCAGCTCTGCCGGCCGGGGAATCGGACGGGTGCCGTCATACCACACGAGCTTTACCGGCCCGCGCTTGCCCTTTGCCGGAAATTCATAGGTGATCTGCGCCGCCTCGGGATAAAGATCAGCGCCCTTCACCGGGTCATAGTGATCAGTCTCTGCCTGGATCGACGTCGGCATATCCAGGTCCAGCGCCCAGAAGCTCGGGTCCACAATGTGACATACCCAGTCACCGATAACACCACTGCCGTAAGGAGTCCATCCTCGCCAGTTCCATGGAAGGTAGTCAGGATGATATGGCCTTTCCGCAACCGGCCCCTGCCAGAGGTCCCAGTCGAGCTCCTTGGGAACCTCGGGCCTTTCAGTCAGCACCTTATCGAGATTCCTGGCCCGGTAATAGGTGTCCCTCATGGCGCCGCACCCGCAATGGACTTCCTTAACCTCGCCAATAGCCCCGGCCTGGACCCATTCCACAAAAAGACGTATTGATTCCGACGAGTGCCCCTGGTTACCGGTCTGCGTGATTAGCTTTCTGTCCGCCGCTTCCTTTCTCATCGCCCTCAATTCGGAGACTGAATGCGCCAGCGGTTTCTCGCAGAACACGTGCTTGCCGCGTTTCATGGCCGCCATGGCTATAACCGCATGCGTATGGTCCGGCGTTCCGACAAGGACGGCATCAATCTTATCGCTCATTTCATCAAACATCTTGCGGAAGTCCTTGAAGCGCTTGGCATTAGGATGTTTCTTGAACGAACCAGCTGCACGGCGGTCGTCGACATCACAGAGCGCAACAATGTTCTCATCACCCATATTCCCCAGGTCTCCACCGCCCTGGCCGCCTACGCCTACCGCGGCAAGGTTGATCTTCCTGCTGGGAGGAGTTGTACCGTCACCACCCACTACGTACCGGGGAACAAACTGGAACCCAAAAGCTGCTGTTGCCGCTGCTGCCGTCTTGAGGAATACACGTCTCTTCATGCTTCTATAGTTTCCTTTCTTTTGAAACAAATTCAGAAGTCTCTCTCCATTACAGACAAGGTGTTTAGCTCATACCTTTCACAAAATACCCCTTATTCGTCAATCTTAATCCCGAAACTCACCCTCCCGGCCTATCTCCCCGTCCGCCCTGCACTTCTCCATTTCATCTCCCGAATGCGATTGACGAACAAGCCAGGGTAATGTAACTTGAAGTACGTCCTGATGAACGGGTATAAGATCGTTGATAACTATCGTTCATTCCTTCAACTCAATTTT
>Ga0172371_10004778_pt1 | contig 20340 bp, 18 predicted proteins | sample Lak12m_FD_114543 | JGI IMG/M metagenome (GOLD analysis project Ga0172371, IMG submission 114543) | Freshwater microbial communities from Kabuno Bay, South-Kivu, Congo - kab_022012_12m | ecosystem: Environmental > Aquatic > Freshwater > Lake | place: Democratic Republic of the Congo: South-Kivu... | reverse complement strand
CAACCCCGCGGAAATCGCCCAGGTACCCCAAGACCAGTGGAAAATCCGCTTGCCGGTCAGCAATGATCACCTGGGGAACTGGATCGACTGTATCAAGACCCGCCAGCGTCCGATCGCCGACGTGGAGATCGGGCACCGTTCGGCCATCGTCTGCCACCTGGGCAACATCGTGCGTTGGGTCGGCCGCAAGCTGACCTGGGATCCGGAGCGGGAGACCTTTCCCGGCGATGACGAGGCCAACGGCCACCTGGCGCGGCCGATGCGGGCACCGTACAACCTGCCTGAGCAAGTTTAGGAGAAAGTCGCGTGAAACTAGTCGTGGCGATCATTCAACCGACGAAGTTGCAGGCCGTGCAGGAAGCGCTCGCCAAGGTCGGCGTCGAACGCATGACCGTGTGCGATGCCCAGGGTTTCGGCCGGCAGAAGGGGCGGACCGAGACCTATCGCGGCGTCGAGTACAAGACGCACCTGCTGCGGAAGATCGCCCTGGAGATCGCGGTGAACGACGACTTTCTGGAGCGGACCTTGGATACGATTATCAACGTCGCCCGCACCGGCCCGGAAGGCAACATCGGCGACGGCAAGATCTTCGTCCTGCCGATGGAACAAGCTGTCCAGATCGGCGGCCGGGAACGCGGGCCGGGAGCGATCTGACGTCCACCTGCCACGACCGCTGGGCGTCGTCGGCGACTCAACCAAACAATCCATCCGGTTCGATGAACAGCCGGGGCAAGGCGGCCAGGGCGGCTTCCGCTTGCTCGAACGTGACGGGCAACACCGCCGCGGCCGACGGTGCCGGGCGCACGACCCGCGGCCGGAAGACTGCGCCGCGCAAGGGAATGCCTTCGCTTTCCGCCGCCTTGACAGCCCGTGCCTGGATTCTGACGTCAAAGCGGCACCCGCTCAGTCACCTACTTGCTGGTCCAGCCATTTCAGGTATCCGGCGCTGCCGGCGACAATCGGCACGGCAATGATCTCCGGCTCATCATACGGGTGCAACAGGCGGATCGCCCGCTCGACCTGCTCGTACGCGGCCCGCGTCGTCTTGATCGTGCACAGCCACTCGTCGGCGGTCTCAATGACGCCCTGCCAGCGGTAGACACTGGTGATCGGGCCGCCGACCTGGACACAGGCGGCCAACCGCCGCTCGACCAACGCCGCGGCAATCTTCTGGGCGTCTTCCTTGGTCGCAGTGGTGGTGCTGACCTGAATTACTTCGCTCATGGACATTCTCCCTTCTCTGCCCCACAGCATGTGCCGAGTCGCTCTACTTCACGATTTAGCCGTGTCACAATCATTCATTTCTCAGTGCCAGGGAATGGGAGCGGAAAAAAATCCGCTTGCCTGGCCCGAAATTCGCTCGCCATCTTCACTCGAATCCCACCGCGTCGCCCCCCTTGCCTTTTCTTTTGCCGCCGATCTAATGGAGGAGTCTGCAGCAGCATTAGCCCGATTTTGGGTCTTGCGTGCGTTGCGGTTTTTTTGAAGGAGGCCCAAAGTGGCTAAGAAGTTGTATGTCGGCAATCTCACCTACAACACCTCGGACAGCGACCTGCAACGGTTGTTTGAGGCGTACGGAACGGTTGCCTCGGCTCAGGTGATCAGCGATCGGGACACGGGTCGGTCCAAGGGATTCGGCTTTGTGGAGATGAGCAGCGACCAGGAAGCGCAGGCCGCGATCGACGGTTTGAATGGCAAGGAAGTCGACGGGCGGGCCTTGACGGTCAACGAAGCCCGGCCGCGCGAAGAGCGGGGCGGCGGCGGCCGTGGCGGTTACGGCGGCGGGCGGTCCGGTGGCGGCGGCGGTGGCGGCGGCCGGGGCGGCTACGGCGGCGGGCGCAGGTACTAGACCCGCAAGCAGTTGAGACAAAACACGCCCTTCCCGTGACGCGCGTTCGGGAAGGGCGTTTTCTTGCGCGGCGGGCGGCTTTTTCGGCATCCCTGGCCAGCCACGACCGACGGGCGACGGCCGCGAGTCGGAAGTCTGCGGGGCTCAGGCAGCTTCCCGTTGCGGACGGAGCGTTTCCAGGGCTTCGTAGCCGTCGGTATCGCTCTCGAGTTCCTCGATGAACTCGTGGAGCGCGGCCAACTCGTCCGCGGTCAGGCTGATCCCGTCTTCCGCCAGCAGGCGGCCGATTTCGTCTGCAACCATGTCGTGGATCCGGATTGTGTAGGACATCGGACTGCTCCCGTCTTGAAGCCTACCCCGCATATCGGCCCATTTCCGGCGGCAGTTCAGTTCATGTCAGGCTGAGCGTTAATCCAGGCAAGCTGTGCGGAGATTGCGAGCCAAGCACAGGCGGCCGATGGCCTCGAGCGGCGTGCTGCAGATCGAACCCGAACGCGTCAGCGACCGCCGGCGTGGATCCTCGCGGGCGTTTCGACAAACCCGCTGGCAGCGAAACAAACCGTGGCGAGGCGTGGTATACTGTTGCATTCGCAACGAGGGCCAGTCGTCAGCGCGACTTCGTGTTCCCGGCGGTCCTGGCCGCCGCCGGTGTTCCTTGACAGACTTGGGAGGAATCAACTCATGACTCGCATCCTGCTTTCCGTCTCCCGCCGCGATTGGCTCAAGACGACCGCTGCCGGCACTTTATTCGCCGGACTGGGGGGCGCCCGCGGGTGGGCGAAAGACGCGGCCGCCAAGCAACCGGGGATCGCCCTGCAGTTGTACTCGGTTCGCGATGACTGCAGCAAGGATCTGGATCGGGTGCTGGAGCAAGTGGCGGAAATGGGATTTGCAGCCGTCGAGTTCGCCGGGTACCACAAGTACGGCGGCGATGCGGCGGGACTCCGCAAACGACTGGACGCCTGCGGGCTGAAAGTCGCCGGGACCCATATCGGAGCCGGCACGCTGACGGGCGACGCCTTGGCCAAGACGGTCGAATTCCACCAGACCATCGGCTGCAAGTACCTGTGCGTTCCCGGCGACGGACGCTTCACCGACCCCGTCAAGAGCAAGGAATTCGCGGAACTGATGAACCAGGCCGCCGCGGAGCTGAAGAAGGTCGGCATGGCTTGCGGCTATCACAACCACACCCACGAATTCCAAAAGGATGGCGACACGACCTATTGGGAGTTGTTCGCCCAGCGCACCTGCCAGGACGTCGTCCTGCAGCAGGATGTCGGCTGGACCACCGCCGCGGGCCAGGACCCTGTCGCGCTGATCCGAAAATACCCCGGTCGCAGCAAGATCATCCACTGCAAGCCCACTGTCGTCGGCGGCCAAGGCCGGCCGATCATCGGCGAGGATTCCGTCAAGTGGGTCGAGGTGTTCCAGGCTTGCGTCGAAGCCGGTGGCACCGAATGGTACACCATCGAGCAGGAAGCGTACTTGCCTGGCGTCTCGCCGATGGAATGCGTCAAGCTGTCCCTGGCGGGCCTGAAGAAGCTCCTGGCCGGCGGCTGATACCCCGCGAACGCTGCGTCGTTCGAGCCCGTAGGCGATTAGCCGAAAGTGGGGGCAAACCGGGAAAATGGACCGGTCATGGCGCCAATCCGGTTCGCCTCGGGCTGGTGAATGTAACGGAACGGTAATTCTTGGTTGTTGGGCCGCTATTCTTATCCCGTAGCACCTGTATCATAAGGCGGTTACCTGCAAAGCTTGGCGTTGCAGCGAACTGTCGCGAAGGTTCGCGGGGCGCCCTTCCGTGGGGAGATGCATTCGGAGGTGCATGTGGTAAATGAACTGCCGGCGATAATACAAGGCGGGTTGGGCGTTGCGGTTTCGGCCTGGAGATTGGCCCGCGCGGTTTCCCGGGCGGGCCAGTTGGGCGTCGTGTCGGGAACCGGACTCGATCTGGTCCTCACGCGCCGCCTGCAATTGGGCGACCCGGGCGGCCACATTCGCCGCGCGATGGACCTGTTTCCCATCCGGGGCGTCACGGAACGGATTCTGGAGCGGTATTTCGTTCCTGGCGGGAAGCCCGAGACGCAGTCGTACCGCTCGAAACCGATGCCCGCGGTCGAGCCGAGTCGGCTGCTGGAGGACTTGATCGTCGTCGGCAACTTTGTCGAAGTGTTTTTGGCCAAGGAAGGCCACCGCGGCCTGGTCGGCATCAATTACCTAGAGAAGATCCAGTTGCCTCTCTTGCCCTCGCTGTACGGTGCGATGCTGGCCGGCGTGGACTACGTCTTGATGGGAGCGGGCATCCCCAAGGCCGTACCGGGCATTCTCGACCACTTGTCCCGAGGCGAGCCGGCGCGGCAGAAACTGTATGTCGAAGGTGCGCAGGCGGGGGAAGAGTTTGCCACCCACTTCGATCCCCAGGCATATTCCCACGGGCAGGTCGAGAAACTGGCTCGGCCCAACTTCCTGGCCATCATCTCGTCCGCGACCTTGGGCACGATGCTGGCTCGGCGCTCGGAGGGCCGTTTGGATGGCTTCATCGTCGAAGGCGCCACCGCGGGCGGGCATAACGCGCCGCCGCGCGGCCCGCTGCAGTTGAACGCCGCTGGCGAGCCGATCTACGGCGAGCGCGACCGTGCCGATTTGCCGGCGATCCGGGCGATTGGGCTCCCGTTCTGGCTGGCCGGTGGATACGCGACCCCGGATGACTTCTACTTGGCCCGCAAGGCGGGGGCGGCCGGGGTCCAGGTGGGGACGGCGTTCGCCTTTTGCGAGGAATCGGACCTGGAGCCGGACGTGAAGCAATGGGTCCTGCAGGCGAGCCGTGCCCAACAGGCTCGCGTGTTGACCGATCCGCTGGCGTCGCCGACCGGGTTCCCGTTCAAGGTGCTGCAGATGCCGGACACGCTGTCGGAGCAGGCCTGTTACGAGGCTCGCCCGCGGCGCTGCGACCTGGGCTATCTGCGTCAGGGCTACCGCACGCCCGAAGGGACGCTCGGCTGGCGCTGTCCGGCGGAACCGCCAGAAGACTTCGTTCGCAAGGGTGGGACGGCAGACGAGGTGCGTGGCCGCAAGTGCTTGTGCAATGCCCTGTTGGCCAATATCGGCTTGGGGCAAGTGCTGCCGGACGGCTCGATCGAGAAACCCTTGATCACTTCCGGCGACGATGTCGCCCTGGTCGCTCGTTTTCTTCCCCCGGGGCAGTCGTCCTATACCGCGTTGGATGTCATCCGGCAGATCCTGCCGGACGTGCCAGAGTATGACTCGTTCCTGGCCGAGGATGCATCGCTTGGAGGCGGCTGCGAGTCGGACCGGACTTCGGCGCCAGGTATTGTGGAATCCGCCCAACCGGCCGCTGCCGAGTTGCCGGTCCCCGTGCTGTGACCAGCGGCCGGGAGGTCGCCTGGGCGGGAAGAGACGGCCCCGTGTGATCGAGCCGCGACGTGCTCGAGCGCTCGATCACGCCTCCGTTTTCTTCCGAAGCACTTCGCCTGCAACAGGATCCCGCCGATGTCCCAAGATCGTCGTTTCCAAGCGGACGATAACGAACCCAGGGGCAAGCCCATGCGGCGCGGCCGGGTCGGCAAGGCTGTACCGCGGGGCTCGGATGACCTGCGGCCGGCGCCTCGCGGGGGGCGTGACAAGTCGGTTCGCATCGGCCGGACCCGCGTCGGCAAGGGCGTGTTCGCTCGAAAACGCTATGCCGCGTGCACGGTCATCGGCGAGATCCACGGCGACGTCATCGAGAACCCCAATTACGGTTCCTGCTACTGTATGGACATCGGGGGCGGCTGCATGCTGGAGCCTGCCGCCCCGTTCCGCTTTGTCAACCACAGTTGCGATCCCAACTGTGAATTCGACGTGTTCGAGTTGAGTGCGGAAGGTGACGCGCAGACGCTGCGTCACGTGTTCCTGTTGGCCCTGCGCGAGATCAAGCCCGGCGAGGAGTTGACGATCGCGTACAACTGGTCCGCCGAGACGGCGATCCCCTGCCGTTGCGAAGCCCCGAACTGTTGCGGCTGGATCGTGGATCCGGACCAACTGGCGGCCGTCAGGGCCCGGGCAGCGGCGGAACAACACTAGCCTGCTACACCGCGCGCAAGCGGCCGTCTTAGCTCTTTTCCCCTGCCTGGTCGAGCAGCCGCTGGCAGCGCTGGCGGTTCTCCTGCGTAAACCGTTCGCAGTCTCGCTGGAGTTCGGCCATGCTGGGGTAATCCAGCAGATAGGCCAGTTTTGCCAATTCCGTTTCGTCGCTGGGCAAATCGTGCCGCGCGGCCGTGTTCATCAGCCGCAGGCGGGCTTCGATGCTGCGCAAGAAACGGTACGAGCGGCTGAGGTACTCGCCGTCCTCGGGGGCCAGGCACCCGGCGGCCTGCAACGCCTCGATCGCGTCCAGCGTACCCGGCTGGAGGACCGCAGGCGAGGCCGCGGCATGCTTGATTTGCAGGGCCTGGACGGCGAATTCGATATCGACGGTCCCGCCGGGTCCGCGTTTCAAGTTCCGCCGGGTGGCGGTTTCTTCCAGTCGCTGGCGCATCCGCCGAATTTCATCGACGTACCCCGGCTGCCATCCCTGGCCGACGATGGCCCGGTGCACCGCTTGCATGACGGCCTGGGTTGCGGCCGGCGAGCCGGTGATCGTGCGTGCTTTGCACAAGGCCTGCCGTTCCCAGACCTGCCCCTGGCCTTCGGCAAAGTACCGCGAGAACTCGTCCAGCGACACGGCCAGGGCACCGCTGCGGCCCGTGGGACGCAGGCGAGGATCCAACTCGTACAGCCGCCCGAACGGGCCGATCTGGCTGATGACCTTGATGATCCGCTGCGCCACCTGGGTGAAAAAATGCTGGTTGGTCGTGCTCTGCTCGCTCCGACCGCGGAATGGATGCTGGGTAACGCCGTCCGCCTCGTAGAGGAACACCACGTCCAGGTCGCTGTGATAGTTCGGTTCGCGCCCGCCCAGCTTGCCCATCGCCAGGATGACCATCTCGGAGGGGCGTTCCTGGCCGTCCTCGCTGCGAATGGTCGGCGTCCCGTACTTGGCGCACAGCCGCTGGTATTCGCTGCCCGCGATCCGCCGCAGGCAGACTTCGGCGATGTCCGACAGCACGCGTTGGGTGTTGCGGATGTCCTCCTTGCCCAGCACGTCGCGGACGCCGACCCGCAGGTGCAACGAGTTCTTGAAGCCGTGCAGAATCGGCTCGACGTCTTCCGCCCCGCGGAGCAGGTCGGCGAGCATGGTGTCCAGCCAGGCCAAGGTTGGCAGTTTGTCCAGGACCAGCGAGTCCAGCAGTTCGTCGATCATGCCGGGATTGCTGGTCAAGATGCTGGACAAATAGGGAGTCGCGGCGCACAACCGGACGTACAACTGCAGGGAGGGCGGATGACAGCTGAACAATTCCCACAGCGCGCCTTTGCCGCCCAGCGAGTCGCTGATCTTGCTGAGATCGACCAGCGTCGAGTCGGGATCCGGCGTGACGGCGATGGCCTGCAACAGCGGCCGCGCGATCGCGGCCAGGAAATGGCGGCAACGGTGGGACGCCAGGAAGGAGACTTTCTCGTTGGCCAACGCCAGCAGGTGGCGGTACGCCTCCGTCGGTTGCTTGAACCGGTATCGCTCCAAGACCGTCCGGATCACCGTATCCGGCGGTTCCGGGTCCAGCACCAGGTCCGTTTCCTCGGCGGCTTCGTCGTCGGCCGGAAACGGCTCGTTCAGCAGATGATCCAGGATCGCGCGGTTCCGCTCGGTCCGCTGCTTGTAGTCGGCCTTGAACGCCTGCAGCGCCGAGCGGTGCGGGCCTTCGGCGTACCCCATGCGGACGGCCAGTTTGCGCAACTCCTCGTCCTCGTCCGGCATGGTGTGCGTCTGCAGGTCGCCCATGATCTGCAGCCGATGCTCCAGCTTGCGGAGCAGAATGTAGTTTTCGGCCAAGGCGGCGCGTTCGGGCAGCGTCAGGCAGCCGGCTTTCTCCAGCCGGTCGATGGCTTCCAGCGTGTTGCCGGTGCGGACCTCGGGTAGATTGCCCCCGTTCAGCAATTGTAGGAACTGGATCACGAACTCGATGTCGCGGATGCCGCCATGACCGGTCTTGACATTCCGCTCGTCGCCGCCTTCGCGATGCGTCCGCTGCTCGATCTGCCGTTTCAGGGCCTTGATGCCCATGATGTCGGCCCAACTGAGATAGCGGCGGTAGACCCACGGCTCAATCTGCTCGAGGAATTCCCGGGCCAGATCCAGGTCGCCGGCGACGGGACGGGCCTTGACCAGCGCCTGCCGCTCCCAGGTGCGGCCGGAAATGTCGTAGTACCGCAAGGCCGCGTTGACGCCGATCACGGGCGGGGCTTGCCGCCCGTCGGGCCGGAGCCGCAGATCCACGCGATACGCGGCCCCCCGGCTGGTGTTTTCCGTCAGATACTTGACCACCTGTTGCGCCAGCCGCTCGAAGAACTCCGTATTCGTCACGGAACGCGGGCCATCTGTCTTGCCCACGTCGTCGCACAGGAAGACCAGATCGATATCGCTCGAGTAGTTCAGTTCCTGGCCACCCAACTTGCCCATCGCGATCGCGGTGAACCGAGCCGGCTGGCGGTCCGGACGGCGCGGCACCCCGCGCTGGGCCTCCAGTTTGCGACGTGCCGCCTGCACCGCGGCTTCACAGATCGCATCTGCCAGGGCCGAAATCTGTTCGATGACCGTCTCCAACCGCTGGCGGCGGACGATATCCCCGTAGGCGATCCGCAAGGTTTCCCGCTGCTTGTGGCGACGGAGCACCGACATCACGTCCCGATCGTCGCTGACCGCCTCGACGTCCTTGCAGATCTCGCGGACCAACACCTCGCGGGCGACCGGCTGCCCTTCCGTCAACCGCAGCAAGTCGAAGCTCTCTGGATCACGGATCAGCAGGTCGCTTAGATACTGGCTGGAACAGAAGATCTGCAACAGGGTCGGCAGCGATTCCGTGTCCCGCTCGAAAAAGGCGGCCAAGGCCAGCCGGTTGCGGGCCGCGGCAAAGTACCGGTCCAGGTTGTTCAAGGCCATGTCGGCATCGCTGAGCGTGGGCAATTGGTCGGCCAGTTGGCCGGCCAGCGTGCCCAGCAAGTCTGGCGTAACGCCCGAGCGGGCGATGGACCACCAATTGGCCTGGGCCCGCGGAACGTTCTTCAGGCCGATCTTCCGCAGCCAGGCAGCCAGTTCGGCCGGTTCGTCAAAGCTCTGGATCAGTGTCGCAGGTTCCATGCCCCTGAGTGTATGCAACGACAGCCCCGGTGAACAATAGGACTGCGGCTGCAGCCGGGGCAAACCGCTGGCGGCAAGGACGCGGGGCATCGGGGCAGCACTACGGGTCGGGCCTTGGCCCCCGTGGGAGTTTCGCGGTAAACTGAAACCGCTTCGGCTCCCCTGCGGCGATTCTGCCGGTCGGGCCGGGCGGAAAGGTCAGCGATGTCGGATTTTGTTCATCAGCGGCACAGGCCGCCGCTCGAGTTGCCGGGCGCGCGGGAGTTGATCCTGGCTTGCCCCAAATTGCGCACCAACGTCAATCTGGCCCGCATCGTCCGGGCGGCCGGCTGCTGTGGCGTGCGGCGGATGATCGTGTGCGGCAAGCCCAAGATCGATCGCGAGATCGCCCGCGATGCGCTCGACCAGATCGTTCTGGAACATCATCACTCGCTCGCCCCCGTGCTGCGGGAACTGAAGTCGCAAGGGCACGCCCTGGTGGGCCTGGAACAAGCCAGCAACTCGCAGTGCCTGCACGATTTCCCCTTTCCCATCCGCAGCGTGCTGGTCATCGGCCACGAGCGGCTGGGGATCACCGACGACGTTCTAGCCCTGCTGGACCATGTTGTCGAGATTCCCGTGTACGGAATGCCGCATGCGTACAATGTCGCCACCGCCACCGCGATGGCATTGTACGAGTACTGCCGACAGCATGGTTCACGCGCCTGAGCACCCTGGCCCCAAGGCCGGCCCGGACCCATCGCGGTGCCCCGTGTCTCGCCTTGTGAGGTTGCCTTTCGCGTTGCATAATTCTCCCTGACGCTTCCGGCCGGCGGCCGGTCAGGATATCTCCCCAGGACACAGGAATCGACATGGCAGACAAGGCAAAGAACGCGATCAGCCCGACGCGGGCCGAAGATTATCCCGAATGGTACCAGCAAGTGATCAAGGCGGCCGATCTGGCGGAAAACTCGCCGGTCCGCGGCTGCATGGTGATCAAGCCCTGGGGCTGGGGCATCTGGGAGAACATGCAGCGGGTGCTGGACGGGATGTTCAAGGCCACCGGGCACGAAAACGCCTACTTTCCGCTGTTCATCCCGATGAGTTTCCTGGAGAAGGAGGCGGAGCACGTCGAGGGCTTTGCCAAGGAATGCGCGGTGGTCACCCATCATCGGCTGGAACCAGGCCCGGAAGGCGGGCTGGTGCCGGCCGGCAAATTGGACGAGCCGCTGATCGTCCGCCCCACCAGCGAGACGATCATCGGAGCGATGTACGCCCAATGGGTCCAGTCCTATCGCGACTTGCCGATCCTGATCAATCAATGGGCCAACGTGGTCCGCTGGGAGCTGCGCACGAGGCTGTTCTTGCGAACGGCCGAGTTCCTGTGGCAAGAGGGGCACACCGCGCATGCCACGGAAGCGGAAGCGCGCGAGGAGACGACGCGGATGCTGGACGTGTACGCCGATTTTGCCGAGAACTGGATGGCGATGCCGGTCATCAAGGGCGAAAAGACGGCGGGCGAACGGTTCCCGGGGGCCGTGTCGACGTTGAGCATCGAGGCCATGATGCAGGACCGCAAGGCCTTGCAGGCCGGCACGTCGCATTTCCTGGGCCAGAACTTCTCGCGGGCTCAGGGGATCAAGTTCCAGGACCAGAACGGACAGGAAGTCTTCGCCTGGACGACCTCCTGGGGCGTGTCCACGCGGTTGATCGGCGCCCTGGTGATGGTCCACAGCGACGATGACGGATTGGTGCTGCCGCCCAAGCTGGCGCCCAAGCACGTCGTCATTCTGCCCATTTGGCGGAATGATGCCGAACGTACGCAGGTGCTGCCGTATTGCCAGAGCCTGATGCAGGAATTGAATGCCCAGACGTTCTCCGGCGGTGCCGTCCGAGCTTGGATCGACGATCGCGACCTGCGCGGCGGCGAGAAAAACTGGCAGCACGTGAAACGCGGCGTGCCGCTGCGGGCCGAAGTCGGACCGCGCGACATCGCCAAGAACGCCGTGTTCCTGGCCCGCCGCGATACGTCGCAGAAGGTCGCCATCGGCAGGCCCGAACTGGTGCAGAACGTGGGTTCGATCCTGGACGAGATGCAGGGCAACTTGTACCAGCGGGCGATTGCCTTGCGGGCAGCCAACACGCGCGAGATCGACAATGCGGACGAGTTTCGCCAGTTCTTCACCCCGCGTGATCCGGAAAAGCCCGAGATTCACGGCGGGTTCGCCGTGTGTCATTGGGCGGAAGACGAGAGCGTCGCGAAAGAACTGGCGGAGTTGAAAGTCACCATCCGCTGCGTGCCGAACCAGGCGGATGCCGAGCCGGGCAAGTGCATCTTTACGGGCAAGCCGAGCCTGGGGCGGGCGATTTTCGCCAAGGCATACTAGACGGGGTTCGTGGTGCTTGGTTCGTGGTGCTTGGCGTCACGGCGGATTGGGGGTTTCGTTGTCGTCATGGGTCAGATTCGGCCGCATTATCCGGTGGTTCTGCTGCTGGCGGCATTCAGCCGCCACACGTCGGCGCTGGACTGGGCGCGGCGACAGGCTTGTGCGCATTGGGGCCCCATCGCGCTGGCCAGCGACGTGTTCGAGTTTGACAACACCGGCTACTACGAAGCGGCGATGGGCAGCGGGCTGCAGAAGGTGCTGTTCGCCTTCGAGCAACTGGTGGACCCGGCCAGCCTGGTCGACGTCAAGCTGCAGACGAACGAGTGGGAGGAAGAGTATCGCCGGGCGCAGGCTCATCCCGAAACGCGGCCGCTGAACCTGGATCCGGGCTATGTCACCGAAGCCAAGCTGGTGCTGGCGACGACCAAAGACCGCGATCATCGCTTGTATCTGGGACGCGGCATTTTTGGCGAAGTGACGCTGTACTACCAGCGCGACCGGGGCTGGCAGCCGCGCGACTGGACGTATCCGGACTATCGCAGCGCCGCCTGTCACGAATTCCTGACGCGTTGCCGCAATTATCTGCGGGAAAGAAAACATGCACGGTGAAGTTCCGCTGTGGTTCGTCGCGGCAGCCCTGGTGCCCAGCCTAGTCACGGCCCTGGCCGCCGCCTACCTGGTGCGTCGCGTGGCTCCGCGCTGGGGGTTGATCGACAAGCCTTCCGCCCGCAAAGTTCACATCACGCCCACCCCGCTGGGCGGCGGCGTGGCGATCTGGCTGGGCGTCGTCGCGCCGCTGGCCATCGGCCAAGTGCTGCTGTGGCTGGTCACGTCGGGGCTGATCAGCGGCGACTGGCTGCCGGCGGACTCGCGGCCGCATCTGGCCGGCTTGCTGGCCCAATCGCCGCGGCTGTGGATCCTGTTGGCGGCCGGCAGCGTGCTGATGGTCCTGGGCTTGCTGGATGACCGCTGGGGCCTGGGCTGGAAGACCCGGCTGGCGGTCGAGTTCGGCGTGGCGGCCGCCTGCGTGACCCTCCAGGATTGGCGGTTGACCGCCTTTATCAACCTGCCGCCGCTGACCTGGCTGCTGTCCGTGCTGTGGATCGTGGCCCTGATCAATTCCTTCAATATGCTGGACAACATGGACGCGTTGTCGGCCGGGATCGCCGCCATCGCGGCCGGTCTGCTGGCGACACTCCTGCTGATGAACCCGGCTCCTGATACGCGGCAGCCCCAACTCTTTGTCGGCGGGTTCCTGCTGGTTCTGGTCGGCGGACTGCTGGGATTCCTCTGGCATAATCGGCCGGTGGCCAAGTTGTTCATGGGCGATGCGGGGAGCTATTTCGTGGGTTTTTGCGTGGCAATCTGCACCTTGCAGGCAACCTTTACCAGTTACAACAGCACGTCGCAGTACACCGTATTTGCGCCGCTGTGCGTGCTGGCGGTGCCCCTGTACGATTTGACCACGGTGCTGTGGATCCGAGTCCGCGAGGGGCGGAGTCCGTTCCAGGCGGACAAGAGCCACTTTTCGCACCGTTTGGTCGAGTTGGGTTTGACGAAAGGGCAAGCGGTGCTGACGATTTACTTGACCACGGCGACCTGCGGGCTGGGCGCCTTGCTGCTGTATCAGGTCGACGCGGTCGGCGCGGCGATCGTCCTGCTGATGATCCTGTGCGTGCTGAGCCTGATTGCCATTCTGGAAACCACTGGGCGGCGAAGCCGCTAAGCTGTCCCCGATTCCGCGAAACCAGCGGAAAGGCATCTGGTCAAATCCCGTCCTCAAGGCTTATATTCGTACCCAAAGGCGTCGAGTTGGGAGGATTCGCATGCCGCTCGCGGGCTTGAACGCTAAGCGACTGGCGGACCTAGGGTTACCTTCGCCCAGGCTGCGCCGGGCCCGGCTCCATTCGGCAGGCAAACGTCACGGCCGGGGTGAATCGAGGTCAGGGCACGGGAGGAAAAATGCCGATGTTTTGGGTACAGCCGGCTCGTGTTCCGGCGTCGGCGAGCGGACTCAACGATCAGGTGGAACGAGATGACTGATACACGCGATGTCGTCATTACCGGCGTGGGGGTGGTGAGCCCCATCGGGATTGGCAAGGACGCGTACTGGAAATCGCTCCTGGAGGGACGCAGCGGCATTGGCCCGCTCGCCGTGGCCGCGGACTCCGATTTGCCCGTCAAGATCGGCGGGGAGATCCGGGACTTTGACGGAAAGCAGTTCGTCAAGCCGCGGAAGAGCTTGAAAGTCATGTGCCACGAAATCCAGGTGGGTTACGCGTCCTGCGTCATGGCCCTCCAAGATGCCGGCTTGGCTGCCGGACAAGTCGATCCCGATCGTTTCGGCGTCGTGCTGGGCAGCGAGATGTTCTACTGCGATTTGGATGAACTGGCCGGCGCCTATCGGAAATGCGTCGTCGACGGCCAGCTCCGCCCGGACTTGTGGGGCGCCGGGGCGATGAGCGACATGTATCCGCTGTGGATGCTCAAGTACCTGCCGAACATGGTCGCGTGTCACATTGCGATCACCGAGGACGCCCGCGGCCCGAACAACACCATCACGCTGGACGAGGTTTCCAGCCTGTTGGCTGTGATCGAGAGCCTTTGTTACATCCAGCGCGGTGCCGCGGACGTGATGGTTGCCGGTGGCCAGGGGTCGCGAGTCAACTTGACACGCATCATGTACCGCGGCGACACCTACTGGTCGCATCGCAATGAGGAACCCCAGCGAGCGTGCCGCCCGTTTGATGCCCAGCGGGACGGCACGGTCATCGGCGAAGGCGCCGGTGCGTTTGTGCTGGAGAGTCGCGAGCACGCCGAACGCCGCGGCGCCAAGATCCTGGCCAGCGTGCGGGGCTTTGGACGCAGCTTTGAGTATGTCGCCAGCCTCCATACGGCGGGACCGGACGGGATCCGCCGAGCCATCGGAGGGGCACTGGCCAGCGCCGGATTGGAGCCCTCCCGCATCGGCCACGTCAACGCCCACGGCTCGGGAATCATCGCCCCGGACCGCTTCGAGGCTCAAGCGATCCGCGGCTGCCTGGGCGACGTTCCGGTGACCGCGCCCAAGAGTTATTTCGGCTGTCTGGGCGCCGGGACAGGTGCCGTCGAAATGGCGGCCAGTGTCCTGGCGATCGTCCACGGCCAGGTCCCGGCGACGTTGAACTACGAAACCCCGGATCCCGAGTGCCCGGTCAACGTCGTGCACGGCCAGCCGCTGCCGGTGGAGAATCGCATCGCCCTCGTGCAGAACCAGTCGGAAACCGGCCAGACGGCCGCGGTCATCCTGGGGCCGCCGGACTAGCGGCGAGCCGGAACTTGGCGTGGGTCGCTCAATTCGCCGCTTTGGCCGCGACCAGCTCCCCCGAGGTCAGTTTTTCCACCACGGGCCTGACCACCGCTGCCGGCAGGGCATAGCTGGCCACGCGGCTGGCCCGCGCGATGTTGATCCCCACCACGTTGCCGTCCAGGTCCACCACCGGCCCGCCGCACTGGTTCGGCTGCAGCACGGTGTCATGCTGTAACGCCAAGGGGAACCCCGTCCGCCGCTTGCTGAGCCGCCCGTTGACGTCCTCTTGAAACGTCTCGCCGTTGGCCAGTTCGGTCACGTCCAGGAGTTCCACTTCCACGGTCAGCGGTTTGCCGTCCCGCAGCAGGATCACACGCACGGTTTCGCCGGGACGATGCCCGCGAATCGATTGGACCAGGCTGTTCCGCGTGGCGACTTTCTTGTCGTCGATCTGCGTGATCACATCGTTGGGCTTCAAGCCTGCCTTCTCCGCCCCGCTGCGGGGCAGGATCTCGCGGACAACCGGCCCCTTGTCCCCGTCTTCGATAATGACCCCCAAGGCCGGCATGCGCGGCTCGACGACCCGCGCGGCAACGCTCACCACGCCGATCGACAGCGGCACGGTTTCCAGGCCCGGCGTGGCCAGCCAACTGCCCACCGGCGGCGGAGCGACTTCGCTCCAATGGATCACCGGCAGATGGTCCGCCTTGACCTTCAATAGGGCCAGATCGTCATCTTCGCTGACGCCGATGACCTTGGCCTCCAAACGGCGGCCGTCGAACAGCTGGCAAGCGATGCTGCCCGACAGTTCGCTGGCCTTGGTCAGGATCAAGCCCTCCGCTCCGACGATGGTCCCCAGGGCCGCCCGGCGCCCATCGCACAGAATGCGAACCGTGCTCTGAGCCGGCGTGCTGACGACGTCGCGAAACGCGTTCTTGACGACATAGGCATCGCGCTCGGTAACATCCGCCGCCTGGGCGACTGTGCTCAGCAGCAACACCGCCAACCAACAACTGGGCCGCAGTCTCATGGCAACACTCCCGTCCTGAAAAGCGAGCCCGCTGAGGCGCAGGAACGCTCGCTACCTGCCTCTAACGCTCCCGCTCGCCAATCTCCAATTCCAGGGTGACTCGCTGTTCGCCCCGCAACAGTTCCACCGTGACTTTCTCGCCCGGCTGACACTCGCCAATCAGGTTCTGCAGCGAGGCGAAATCGCCCACGGTCTGGCCCTTGATCGCGACAATCACATCGCCGGATTGGATCCCGGCCTTCTCCGCGGGCGATCCGGGGAGGGGCCGGGAGATCTTCGCCACCTTCGAATCCGGCTCGCCTTGCACGCCCAAGTACGGGCCGATCCCTGGGAGGCTGCCCCACGCCTCGCCCTTGACCAACCGCTCCCAGGACTCGCGATAGGCCGCGACCGGCACGTGCATGTTCATTGTCAAGAACCGCCCGATTCGGCTGTTGATCCCGATCACCCGCCCCTCCATGTCCAGGAGCGGACCTCCGGAATCACCGCCGACCAGCGCACAATCGGTCGTGACGGCGAACTTGTCCTTGACCAGAATCCTGCCAATTCGCACCACGGGCGTGCGGCCCGCCTCGAACCCGCCGGGGTGCCCGGTCGCCAGACACCACTGACCAACCTTGGCTTCATCCGACGGGGCCAATTCGGCATAGGGCCACGGCCCCGCAGCGCTGATTTTCATCAGGCCCGCATCCAGCGTCCGATTCAGCCCCAGAGATACGCCGGCGACTTCGCGCCCATCCGGCAGAATGATGCTCGCTTTGCGATTCGGCGCGCCCGCGACATGGGCCGCGGTCAGAACGTAGCCATCCTCGCTGATGATCACGCCGCTGCCATGCGAAGGACCAACGACGATCCCGACCGTACACGCCAAGACTTTCGTGCACAACTGCCGCTGATGCTGTTCCATCTGCCGCAGTTCGTCCAGGTTCGACGGCTGCCCCCCGTCGAAGATCTTCCGCAACCGCGGGGATTCAATGGCCGTCGTAACCGCGTCGGCCCAGCCTGGACCGCAGAGCACGAAACCAACCGCGGTGACGCAGATCCCAGCCGCCACCACGCGCCACAACGGCGTGTGCCCGCCGCTCGATTTCCGCTTCGAGTTACCGTTCATGCCGTTTTCCATCCCATCGAGATGCGATAGAACTAGAAACCTCGCATCGTACCTCCGGCCCCCCGTCCTGCGCCGAAACCCCGAGCCGTCACGTCGAGAAGCACGGCCCAACATGGATAAACGTCAAAGACTGGGCAGGCTGCATAATATATCCAAATGGATACACCATCGCGTGCGATTTGTAAACACTTTATGACATTTTAGGCTTTTGCAACGGACTGAAATCACCCTTTTGTGGGTGTTCTCCGTTTCTCTCCGACGGGATCTTGCGTGAATCGACTAGTTGTTGGCTGCGGGTATCTGGGGTTGCGAGCCGCTCTGCGCTGGGCGGCGCAAGGCGATCGTGTTTGGGCGGTAACCCGGGATGAGGCCAAGGGAGCCGATCTGGCGTCGGCAGGCATCTTCCCGGTTGTGGCTGACGTGATGGCCCCGGAAACGTTGAAGGGGCTACCGCCAGCGGATACCGTCCTGTTCGCCGTCGGGCACGACCGGGCGAGCGGCCATTCTATTCGGGACTTGTATGTCGATGGTCTGTCTCATGTGCTGGATCAATTGTCGAACAGTGTCCAGCGGTTCGTTTACGTCAGTTCGACCGGCGTGTACGGCCAGTCCGGCGACGTCTGGGTCGACGAGGACTCGCCGTGCCAGCCGACGCGAGCGGGTGGCCGGGCGTGCTGGCAGGCGGAGCAGTTGCTGCGGGATTCGCCGTGGGGCCCGCGGGCGATCATCTTACGGATGGCGGGCATCTACGGTCCGGGGCGGATTCCCCGGCGCAGGGAATTGCAGGCGGGCGAAGTGCTCGATGCTCCGAGCGAGGGCTATCTGAATCTGATTCACGTCGACGACGCAGCCAGCGCCGTGATCGCGGCGGAACGGCAGGCGTCGCTGCCGGCTCTGTACTGCGTTTCGGACGGGCAGCCGGTGATTCGCCGCGAGTACTTTCGCGAGTTGGCCGCGCTGTTACGGGCCGCGGAACCGCAGTTCCGGCCGACGGCAAGCAACCAGCCGGCAGCCGAGCGGGCGAGTTCCAGCAAGCGAGTCAGCAACCGTCGCCTGCTGGTCGACCTGAAGTTTGATCTTCGGTATCCGTCCTATCGCGCTGGGCTGGCGGCCATCGTCAGAACGGAAGAAGCACACTCCGCGAGCCGCCCGAGTTGAGCTCGGCCCGCGCAGGGAGTCAGGCCAAGCGTGCCGTGGCGGACTCGACCATCGTCGGGACGCCGAAATCCGAGGGAGATAGCCAGGAAGTGGCCGGCGGCGCCATGCCCTTGGTTTCCCACCAAGGATAGTCCCCGTACGCCTTCAGTTCCAACCACAGCACGACGCACGCGACGATGATGGCGCACATCGACAGCACCAGCATCATCGTGTAGATGTTGGCCTTGGGCTTCTGCTCGATCGGCGTACTAGGTAGTTCCAGACCGGGTGAGTTTTGTAGCGACACGATCATGCACCTTAATCAGACCACGTTGGGATTTCTCGTCCATCTGCGCGACAGCCCGGTCCGGGTCGGTCTTGAGGACCAGTGCCGAGCCCAAGTAATTGTTGTCTCGAAAGACCTCGACGCGATGGCCGACTCGCAGACCATCATCGGATCCCAAGGACACTTCGATCAGGTTCTTCTCGCCGACGGCCGTGACGATGCCGTCCAGCGGCGGAGCGATCATCTCGACCGGCATGCTGGGATTGACTCCCAAGACATCCGTAACCCGCTTGTACTTGCTGATCTCGCCGATCAACTGGGCTTCGCGTTCTTTCAAGTTCCGTTCCACGCCAGCAGCGGCGTACAGCTTATCCGTCAAATCCACCACCTTCTGGAAGGAATCGTCCCGTTGCCCTTGAACCAAGCGGATCTCGTCACGGAGCTTCTTGATGTCATCCACCAAAGTCGCCAGCCGGGTCTCGGCCAAGTTTAACGCCGCCGTGGCTTCCGTCTGGGCCGACTGGAGACCGGCCAACTCGGCCTCCTTCTGCGCAAGCCGCTGCTGCGCGTCTGCGAGTTTCGTTTCCAGGGCGCTCAGGGCGCTGCGGCGAGCAGCCATTTCGACAGCCAGGCGGTTCGTCAAGCTGTCCAATTCGGCTCGCAAGCCCTTATTCGTCTCGACTTGCGCCTGAAGCTGCTGCTTGAGCCCCAAGGGGCCCTTGGCAGTGTCCGTGTTGTCGACCAACAGCTTCCAGTTGCGATGAGTTGCGAACACCACGACAGAAAAGCCCATGAACAAGATGCTCATGATAAAGATGAGCACCGTGAAAACCTTGCCGAGCGTTGTCATGACGTTCTCCCTAGAACGGCTCCCAGGACCAGATAAACATGCCTAGTATAGTTCTGCGCAAAAGTTACTGTCAACGAAAGGAACGGAAACTGGAAAACGAAGGCAAAATGGACAAGATGGTCCTCGTATGCCGAAAAAACCGGCTAGTCGCTCACCCCAGGGCTTTCCCTTCCTGCACATCATCGGCCGTCCGGTAGTTTGCTCGCAGGAAGAAAGCCCAAAACAATATACTGTCCTAATATCGACCCGGCTCGCCCATTTTATTCCGTCGGAATCCCCAGAGACCGCTAACTGCCGCCGCCAGGCAGAACAGCGCGCATAGCCCCGCCGGAATATCCTCGATCCGCTGATACCAGCTGAGCCGTCCGTCGGTCTGGATCTCCCCGTACAGAATCGCCTCTTCCCGCGGGTGTCCGCGATTGAGGATCTGCCCTTGGCCGTCGATCACCGCGGACAGGCCCGTGTTGGCGGCGACGAGCACGGGCAGTCGGTTCTCAACCGCCCGATACACGGCACAGGCCAACTGCAGGTCCAGAATGCTCGTGCCCCAGAACCAGCCGTCATTCGTCACGTTGACAAGCACATCCGGCGGGTCGCCCGAACGCCGCAACGCCTGGACCTGTCGGCGAATCAGGTGGGGGACGGTGCTCTCAAAACAGATGCTCGGCGAGATGCGCCAGTCGGCAATCTGAAAACACGTGGGATTCAGCCCGGTGTCAATCCCCTGTGTCATCGGGGTCAGGCGATATAGCCACGGGAAATCTTCCCCCCAAGGGATATACTCTCCGAACATGACGCGGTGCATTTTGTAGTAGCGCCCTGTCACTTGCCCCGCCGGATCAACCGACAGCGCCGCGTTGTACCGCCGCATCCGATCGGCCGTGACCTGCAGGGTGTCCGTGCCCACGATCAAGTGAACGCCCGTGCCGTCCGCGACAGGGCCCGGCGATCCGCTTGCGGCATTCAGACGCTGTGCCGTGTCCTGCAATTTGTAGCGGAACGCCTCGGCTCGCGAACGGATTCGGAATCGGTACTCTTCTGGATCCAGCGGCACGTCCGGGGGCGGTTCGATCGCCCCCTCGACGAGGATTTCCCCCAGATCGCCGCTGAACATGGACTCCGGCCAGACCACCAACTGGACGTCGGGACGCTCTCGAACTGCTTGTTCGCCCAATTCCCGATATCGCT
>Ga0172371_10004776_pt1 | contig 20342 bp, 7 predicted proteins | sample Lak12m_FD_114543 | JGI IMG/M metagenome (GOLD analysis project Ga0172371, IMG submission 114543) | Freshwater microbial communities from Kabuno Bay, South-Kivu, Congo - kab_022012_12m | ecosystem: Environmental > Aquatic > Freshwater > Lake | place: Democratic Republic of the Congo: South-Kivu... | reverse complement strand
TCCCGGCGCATGATCTGCCGCCGAAGCAGGGAGCCGTCCCTTCGCAGGTCCAGTCTCCGACGTAGGCCCAGTAGCACCACTCGTCGCAATCCAGCTCCCCTTGCCACGAGCAAGAGCAGGCGCAGGGGCAAGAGCACTTGCAGTCGGGCGAGATCTCGTCGCCCGGCGTGCACGTGGCGAACGAAACTCCGTCGCAATCCTCCGTCTTCGCATCCCATTTCCACTTGCTCTTACATTCGAGCTTGCCGTCGGACGTGCACTCCGGTTCGACCTCGCACGAGCACCCCTGCTCGCCGCTGCCGGCGCACTCGGATTCCCCGCAGGCGTCGGGCGCTGGGACCCAATCGCACAGCCACGAAGATACGCCGTTCTTGAGCACGCACGCACAGTCGCAGGAGCAGCCCGGGCCTCCGTCCCCGAAGCACGCACCTTGCCCTGCGCAAGGAAGGCTGCACCCTCCGGTCCATTCGTCGCCGGAAAGGCGCACCTCGATCCCGCAGGTTTCGCCGTTGAGGAACATGAGGTCCGGAATGCCGTCGGAGTTGACCTTTCCGCCGGTCAGGGCCTTTGGCGCTGCGCCCGCGTCCACGAAGAACCCGTCGCTGAATTTCCCGCCGCCGTTGCCGCGGTAAACCTGGATGAGCATGGACTTGGAGTCCAGCACGGCGAAGTCTTCGTGGCCGTCATCATTGAAGTCTCCGACCACCATTGAATTCGATCCCGTTCCGCAGCTTACCAGCTTGCCGTCCTTCGCTGTCGCTGCCGCGCCGGTGCTTGCCAGCCCCATGCTCGCTATGTTTTCCTGGCCAAACTCCTCCATCGACATGGTGCCGATATCGACGGAGTCGAAATAGCCGTTGCCCAGCCCGTGCATCTGGTATGCGGCGCTGATCTGCTTGAGGAACACGACTGCATCGGGCAGGCCGTCTTCGTCGAAGTCCCCAGTCTGAAGGAACGGCACGGTCTTGTCTAACAACATCGTGTCGTGCGCCATAGCGAACAGGCCGTTACCTTGGTTCATATATGCGGAGACGGTGCCCTCGTTCCCTCGAGCGGTTACGAAATCGGGCAGGCCGTCCGCGTTCAGGTCGGCATGCACGAGATGGGAGATCTTGCCGGCACCGGTAAGCACAATCGGGCCGTCGAAAGTGAGCTGAGCCGGAGCGCCGCCCGTGCTCAGGAAGATGCTCAGTGCCTCCTCCTCGTCGGAGGAAACCGCCACGACGTCCTCTCGGCCGTCGCCATCAACATCGACCACGTCGATCATGAACGCGTTGAGATCGACGTAGGTGAATGCCTTTGAGAATTCCCGCGTCCCCGCTCCGTCCTCGGTCTGCTGCCCGTACGCAACCAGCGAGTGCCCGTTGCTTTCCAGTGCCAGGAGATCCGGCACCGCGTCGTCGGACGACCGTGCGAAAGACGCGTCGATTGCGGCGCCCGTGCCCGCGACGAACTGAAGCGACTGGAAGTACGGGTACAAGGGCGTGCCCCACGCGACGGCTGTCCCGTGGGTGGTAGCGGACAGCAGCTCGGGATAGGGGTCCGTGGCGTCACCCTCTTGGAGTCTCAGCGACTTCAGGGTCGGCTGCGGGGCCAGAGATGTACATGCGAATGTGAGCTTGCCAGGGCCCGCCGTCGATTCCTGGTTGTGAATCGGGACCTCGAAGATCTCCTGATTGCCCACGCAGTCGGCCGCGACGACAGCGAGGGAGAAGTTGCCCGGCGGAAGCCACCACGCATCGATTGTGCCGGAGTAGGTCTTGAGCTCAAACGGATCCCCTGCCACTGCGAACGACGCTGCCTGCATCCAGCCGAGGTAGACTTCCACCGTGGCGATGCCTGAGCCCTCGTCTCCCACCGAGAATTCGACCTTCAACCCCTGGCCGATCTCCAATGACGTTCCTTCGGGAACCACCGGGGTCTTCCACGTGACCTTGGGCACCACACTGTCAACGAGGACCGAGAGCGGGGTCGTCTTGGTCGGTGGCGGGAGATCTCCGACGGGCTTTGCGACCGCGGTCACCTCCAGCTTCGCTGCCTTGATCGCGTCGGCGAATCCGGGAATGCCGGGCGGCGTCAGCGCCGTGTCGAAGTTGAGCTCCCAGGTGGTCCCCTCGACCGGCGACAGGGACTGGGCGATCAACGTCTTCTCTCCGGACTCGGAGTAGAAGAGCTGGACCCTTTCGATTCCTCCTTCGGGGTCCGTCGAAACCGGCTCGGCATGGGCCTCGACCGTGATCGTCTGAACCGGGCCGATGATTTTCCCACAGGTCCCCTTCGGGGGCTTGTACTGGTTCCCGCAGCCGCACTCGTTGGCTTTCAGTATCTTCACCACGACGCCGGCGTACGGCACATCGGCATCAGCGTGGGCCCCGTCGTGCGGACCGGGTCCGTCTCCCTGCCGCTCCTCCGGGCTGTCGTTCCCATCCACAGGTATGCTGATGTCGGAAGGGCCCCCGCGGCCGTCAGGCAGAACGGTCGCTTCGCCGCCCCTGCCGTCCGCCGGGGCCGAGTCGGCATCCGAGTGCTTTTCGTCCGGAGCTCCCGAATCGGTGATCGTCGCCGGGCATCCCGCCGCCGCGCACGCGATTGCAGCAACTGCCGCCATTTCCAGCCGCGCCAACAATTCCATGGAGTCCCCCTCACTTCCGGAGCGATCCTAGACTACGGCCATGCCCTTCGAGAGTCAATCTCCGATCGGCCAGACCGTTGAGCAGTTTTGCGGCAGCGGCACCGGATCGGGCAATGCAGCACCGGCTGCGGCTCTGCCAAGGCATCAAGAGGTCCTTCGCTGCTCGGCAGCCCGTCTCGGGCAAGGACATGGTCAACTTGGCCTGCGCGCTCAGGATGACGGATGCCAACAACGCAGCCGTTCTACGGTGCGGGGGGCTCGTACACGCCTGCGACGCAGATCACACCCGCCAGCGCATGTTCCATGTTGTTTGCGGAGCCGGTGTCCTTGGTGCACGAGGGACCGCCGAAATAGAGGTCCTGCCAGCCGGAGTTCTGTGAATAGCCCCAGTCCGGGTTCGGGACGTAGAGGTCTCCGTGCGCGGTGGGGGTGCAACCGCCCCGTCTCTTCTGGCCGGTGCGGATGTAGTTGCCGTTGTTCGGCACGACCTGGTTGTACCAGTCCCTGAACGCCTGGTGCTTGGCAAGTGAAGGGTACTCCAGGCCCTGGACCAGCTTGTACGTGGCGGGTGTGCACCCTGCCGCGCACATGGCGTTGTTCTCCTCGTAGGTGGTGATGAGCGTCTTGTTCACGCACGCCCAAACGCCGGGGACCACTTGATAAGTGAACTCCGCCTGATTGGAGCAGCAAGTGCCCGCGGTGCAGTTGTTCTTGCATCCGTCGCCATCGACCTTGTTGCCGTCGTCGCACGTTTCTCCCGGCTCGATGATGCCGTTGCCGCAGCAGTTGGGAACTGGGACGTGGGTGCACCCGGTCGCGGGCTCGCACGAATCCGCCATGCAGTTGTTTCCGTCATCGCAATTCGGCACGCCGCTTCCCGTGCAAGCGCCACCGGAACAAGCATCGGTCAGCGTGCACGCATTGGAGTCGTTGCAGGCGACCGCGTTGTCCTTGTACTGGCATCCGAGCTGGAGGTCGCACGCATCGTCCGTGCAGAGGTTGCCGTCGGAGCACTGGAGGGTCCCGGAGCCGATGCACTGCCCGAGCTTGCAGACGTCGGACGGAGTGCACGCGTTGCCGTCGTCGCATGCGTTGATATTGAACGCGTGAGCGCAGCCCGTCTTGGGGTTGCACGACTCGTTCGTGCAGACGTTCCCGTCATTGCAGTCCAGCGACGTGCCCGCAGCGCACGTGCCAGCCTTGCATGCGTCGTTCTCGGTGCACACGTCTCCGTCCGAGCATGGGGCCGCGTTCGGCGTGAAGATGCATCCTGCCGCCATGTCGCATGAGTCGTCCGTGCACGGGTTCGAGTCGTTGCACTTGAGGGCGCCGGCGCCAGTGCATTGGCCTTGTTTGCAGGAGTCGCCGGTCGTGCATGCGTTGCCGTCGTCGCAGGGCTTTGCGTTGTACACGTGCTTGCAGCCGGCCTGCGTGTCGCAAGAATCGTCGGTGCACGCGTTGCCGTCATCGCACGAGAGCGGCTTCGTCCCAGTGCACTTACCCATCTTGCAAGCGTCGTCCAACGTGCACGCGTTGAGATCGTTGCACGGAACGGTATTGATCTTGAACACGCACCCATTCACGGGATCGCATGAGTCGTCGGTGCACGGGTTGCCGTCGATGCACTCAACCAGCCCTGCCGAAACACAGCTTCCCGCCTGGCAGTGGTCGCCGACCGTGCACGCGTTTCCGTCGTCGCACTCTGCCTGCGCGGGCACTTGCTTGCACCCCGTAGCGGGGTCGCAGGAGTCATCCGTGCACGGATTGAAATCGTCGCACTTGGCCGGAGCGCCGGAGGCGCACTGAGTCTGGATGCAGACATCGCCGACGGTGCACGCGTTGCCGTCGCTGCAGGCGGCGTTGTTTGGCACATGCAGGCAGCCGATTCCCTCTGAGCAGCTATCGTCGGTGCAGAGGTTCCCGTCGTTGCAGTTGATGGGCTCACCGGCTTGGCACGTCTTGCTCTTGCACTTGTCCCCTGCAGTGCACGGGTCTTCGTCGTCGCAAGCCATTCCTTCGTTCGCGGCAGCGAAGGAGCAGGCGCCGGTGACCGGATCGCACACGGCATCCTGGCACGGTGCTGCCGGCCCGGTCGGATCGGGACACGACACCTCGCTTCCGGGAACAACTTCACACCGGAACGGCACGAAATCCTTGTTGCAGTGCAACTTGCCGTTGCACACGTCGCCGTATTCCAGCGCGGCGCAGTCGGCATCCTTGACGCAATCGCAGGAGACCGGTGTTCCGGCGCACTCGCCCTTCTTGCATAGGTCGCCCACGGTGCATGGGTCTTGGTCGTCGCACTCCTGGTAGTTCGGTTCGAACAGGCAGCCGCCCAAGCCGTCGCAGGAGTCGTTCGTGCAGTAGTTGGAGTCGTTGCACTGGACCGCGGCGCCGACGCAGACACCGCCCGTGCAATGGTCTCCGACCGTGCAGAGGTCTCCGTCCTTGCATTCGGTGCCGTCGAGTGTTGCGATGCTCTCGCACCCGCCGTCGCCCGCGCACAAATCATCGGTGCACGCGTTGCCGTCGTCGCAGAGGGGCACCAGGTTACCGTCTGCGTCCATGGGTTCGTCGGTGAGCCCGTCGCAATCCGTGTCCTTGCCGTCGCACGATTCCGCTTCCGGGACAGCGGCATCGCACGCGGTCAATCCATCGGCAGCGCACACGCGCTTGCCCTCACACGTCCCGATCTCGTTTGCCTTTGTGCAGTGGGTGAACAACCCCAGCTTCACGGAGTCGTCTGTGCACGGGCACTCCCCGGTTTCGGATACACACTGCGTGATCTCTACGCCGTCGACCGTCTTGACCTGCTCGCAGACGAATCCCCAGGGGCACTGGTTCGACTTGTCGCAAGCCCCTCCGCAGAAGTTGCCGCCTTCTCCGTAAGACACGCAGACGTCGTCTGCTCCGCCGAACGTCATGCAAGCATCTCCCGTGACACACGGTTTGCAGAGGTTGCTGAAGTTGGACACGCATGCGAACACGACGTCCGGAAAGACTCCTTTGAGCTGTCTGCATACCCACCCGGGAGGGCACTCCTCGGTGCACTCGATGGTGCATATCCGCTCTCCGAGATGCTCTACGCACCAGCCCGACTGGCACTGGGAGTTTTCCGAACACTTGTCGCCGAAGCACCCTTCGCCCGGCAGGCAGCTCAACTGTTCCCACCCCTGCCCATCCTGTGTCCCCTGGCCGTCCCCTCCTCCCTGCCCATCGAGCGTCCCCCGGCCGTCTTCTCCGCCCTGCCCGTCGCCCCCTCCGTCCGAGCGGCCCGTGGCCTCACCCTGGCCCGTTCCATCACCCTGGCCGGTCCGGTCCCCTTTGCCGTCACCTCCGCCTGCCTCTCCTTCAGCCTCCAGCCCCGCGTCGCCGGCGATCAGGTTGACCGCCCCGTCCCCGGAGCAGCCGGCCAAGCCAAGCAGCAGCGCCGCAATCGAACTCACAGGCAGGCAATGCTTTCTCATCATAGTCTCCTCACCGACGTGGCAACCACTCGACCTGCAACACACCATCGGCAGCCAATGGCCCGAGCTCAGGATCGGCGCTCAGCAGGATCGCCTGGGTCTTCTGTGCCGCTACGACCGCAAATGCATCGGCATACGAGATCGCATACCGTGCCTTCAACCGAGCTGCGGACAAGACGATGGTGCGGTCGGCCGGCTGCACCACGATCGGAAGTTGGTCAAGTGCGGCCAGCGTCCGCTGCGCAGAAACCTGGCCCTGCTCACGCTCAACTGTGTGGAGGACTTCGCCCAGGTTGATGATGGACAAGTGAAGCACAATCGCGTCTCTTGCGGCCTTGGCCAACAGCGATCTGACTCGCGCCGTGCCCGGCTCGCCCTGGAAGTAAGCCAGCAAGGCGAAGCTATCCAAGACGTAGGCGGACCCGTCAGCGGGCACGTTGCGTCTCCTTGCCGCGTTCCGCACGGCGCTCAGCCCGCAGTGATCGGGTCAGCGATTTCTTGCCCTTCAGCATTCCGGCCGCCTGGCGAACGGGGTCCAACAGGGATGGAACAAGGGACAAGACGCCGCCGTAGTCCACTATCTGCAAAGTGGTTCCGGGCTTGAGACCGTACTTGCGCCGCAGCTCCGCTGGGATGACCACCCAACCCTTTTCTGAAATCCTTAGAGCCATATCCAGCTCCTGCGTTATACAATCACATGAATTAGTATAACACCAGTCAAGCGGACGGGCAAGCCGGCGGGACAAGACGGGGCTTCTTCGGCGATACGCAGACTAGCGAGGACGCGACATGAGTTGCATCGGCAATCAATGCCGATCTATGGGCCTGATGCGGGTTCGAGGGCTGCGGCCGTGTGACGGGGCGGCGGTTGTAGAGGAGACGATACTGCTCGGAGCTGCGGGGGATGGTGGGGCAGAGCCTGGGGTTGTCCATCTCCTTGCACCGGCGCAGTTGCTCCACGATGGCCGGGACGCCGGCATGATTTCTGATCCACCGAGGCGTGTCTGCGTCCCGCCGGAACTGATGATCGCACGGGGATGGACCGATTCCAACCGCGGCCCGCAACCGTCCAGCGGGCACACGAATGCGGAAGTGCTTGCATGCGGGCACGCATAGGCGCGAGATGAGGACGTGGGACGGGAATGCCGATACCCTGCAGCGGTGCGGTTTCGGCTTTGGAACGAGGGCGTCGGCTATGCGCTTGACCGTATCGTTGCTGGACGAACGGATTGCCGGTCAGGCACTTCTGTGGGTCGCAGGCTTGGCCGTCTTGATCGATGTCGCCGGCTGTCGGTCCGCTTCGTCCGGCAAGAATCAGGAGGATGCCGACACTCACCGGTCGAGCGTTACCAGCGGCATCAACGGTCTGACTCCGAAAACGAGAGAGGTGAACGCTGCACCGGACCAGCGAGACGTGGCTCGGCGCGTGCTCAGCGTGCATCTCCATCCTGAACTGGAGGGCGCCCGCAGGGGCACGTTCTCTGCGGGTGCATCCCTGGTGGAGAACCTGGTCGGCACTGGGATGACGGTCCTTGGGGGAAAAGAAGAAGATGCACTGCTTCCGGCCATGGAAGCGATGGTGGACCGCTCCCTGTTGGCTCCGCCAGACGCTCAGCGGATGCGCAGGATCCTGGAAGCGGAGTCCCCCGCCATGCGCCTGGACGTCCAATTCTCCGACCTTGAGAGTACGCTTCCGGTTTCGGCCCGAGCGTTGGTGGACATAGGGCAGCCCGTTGTGCCCGACCACGCCTTCCTGGTTCTTCCGGTGGACTACGACGCGACCAGAGAGTATCCGATCCTCCTGTTCCTGCATGGGACCGGCATGAATTTTCAACTCTATGCCTGGGGCTTCTGGCGCCAATTCGCACACAATCGTTGGATAATCGCGATTCCAACGCGGGACGGTTGGGGGACCAGTGACGCTGATTGGGAAGGGTTCTATCTGGAATTGATCGAGTACGTACGGAGCCACTACTCGACTGGCGACCGACTTGTTTGCGTCGCAGGGCATTCGGCGGGTGCTCGGGCGGCACTCCGCTTCGCCGCAGTCTATCCGGACACGGTTGGGTGCGTGGCAGCGCTGGCGGGAATGCTCCCTTGGCCCCTGGATTCGCTTGACGGTCTTCGTTCACTTTCGGGAAAGGCGGTGTTGGTGCACTGCGCCGCAAGGGATCAAATCGTCCCCGCGGCTGCCTGCGAGCAAGTGCACGAGAAGTTGGCGGCCTTGAGCGTCGAGCACGAATATGTGGTGTCTCCGGTGATGGACCACTTCAGCATCCTGGAGTCGGGAAGCGGGCTGCACGAAGCGCTGATGGCATGGGCAGAGAAGGTGCGGGCACCGCAGATGCCTGCTCAGCGTGTGAGCGGCCAGGTGCCGGACGGCATTCCTGTGTCGATGACCAGGGCAACGGAACGGCCGGACGCCACGTGGGTGGACCTGAACGGAGACGGCGTAGACGAGTGGCTCTTCAGAGGGTCGCTGGGATACTGCGGCTCCGACGGCTGTACTCAGGAAGTGTTTATGAAGCGGGACGGGCGCTGGATCCTGGTGCTGGACGAATTCGGGTGGTATCTGGAGGTTCTGCCAACTACTGCGGGTGGGTACCATGAGCTGGAGTTGCTTGACCAGCCGGATTCCTCCGATCCGCGATGCCGGCACGTGTTCCGGTGGGACGGCCACGCCTACTCTCGGTTCTCCTCAAGATGCGTCTGCACCGATGGGAGCGAGATGACGGATGACGGCGACTGCATCGTCCCGCTTGTCCTGATTCCATGAGGTCTTCGGTGCCCAACCGCCAAGGCACTCCGCCGGCACCGTATGTGTATTAGGTGGTTTTCTCGTTGTGGCGTGGAGGGAGGAGGCGGCGCAGATCCTCGCTGCCTGTAAATTCGACGTGGACTGTCGCGGCGGGGTCAAGTGCATAGCGTTCGAAGTTTTGCTTTCATGTCCTTCGGCAGTGCTGCTTGTCTGCGGCAGTTGCAGCAATTTGGAGAGATGCTGAAGGGTCGGCGGGGACCGGACGGTGTGCCGATGCGTGAGGCTGCGCGACGTTCTGCTTTCGCTTCCGCCTCTGCTTTGCGTTTTCGGCACAACCCTTCTCGCAGACGCTCGGCGACGGCAGTCGGTACGGCGAGTTCGATGTGCCTGGAGCGAGTCTTGGCGCCGGGACGCACGCAAGAGGTCCGCACCACGACGTCGAGTGCGGCAGAAAGCTCGGCGCGGCCGTCTCCGTTCCCGGGACCCTGAATCGCCTGCAGCCACGCCGACGACCCGGCATGTCGCAGCGTCCCGCGTCGGAACTGCACTTCTCCGCGCTTGCGCCCCGAGTACCCGGGGGCGGCCATGTGTTCCGACCGCCGCCCCGTCACTCGGCCGCAGCGCTCGAACGCCCATCAGGCCGATAGATCGGCATTGATTGCCGATGCAGCTAAGGGCGGGCCCTAAGGATCACTCCGGACGACGATGCCGTTTCGATGAGCAAGTGGTCGTAGTTCTTCGGGGAGGTACGACTTGTCAGGCATTACGCCCCCTTCGACCAGCACGGGGATCACCAACAACCCGCCAGACAGCGCCGTCGAAATCTCCTCCCGGACCAAGTCGTCCGGGCGGTGGAGGCGAGGCCCTTTGTCGTCCAGGTTCACCAGCCAACGCTGCCCGATGACTACACGCCGTGGGTCGCATCGGCCACGCAGCTCTTTCCGGTTGCGGCCGGGAAGGCATGCGGAGATAATGGCGCAGACGGAACGGGAGGTGCCGCGATGAAGCATCGGGAGTGGGCAAGAGCGACTACTTGGCTGGCTTTGGTCATGGCAGCGGAGGTTGGGGCCGCGTGCGGCTCTTCGCCTACGGGCGGTGGGGAAGATGAGGTCGTGACGGACCTGGGAAATCAGGACGTGGGGACGGAGGCGACGGACGGCGGTGCGGACTTGGTGCCCGCGGACGTAGCTGAGAGCGTGGACCCGTGCCAAAATGGGGAGGCCCCGTTCTTGTGTGGGTGTGCTGCGGGGGATGCGTGTGCGGATGGCAAGTGTGTGCTGGGCCCCGACAGCGTCGGGATCTGCGGGGTGCAGTCCGGCATGGTGTGCAGCAAGAAGTGCGAAGGAGGCTGCGGCGAGGAGGGGTGGCAGTGCGTCGGCGGGTACTGCTATTTCGCGGAGGCAATGGTCGGACGCCCGTGCTCGCTGGATGCGGAGTGCAACGAGGTCGAAGGACAGGGCAACGTCTGCTTTTCGGAAGGGGGCGCCGGCGGGCTCTGTGCTATTGCGTGCCCGGATGAAAAGTGCCCGGACGGATACGGGTGCAACAAGACGCACGGCATGTGCGAGAAGATCGACGAAGCGTCGTGCGACGACAGGTTCGAGGGCTGCACCTCACCGTGCTTCAACATGAACGTGTTCGGCAAGTGCCCCGGAATCGCCACGTGCATCGGGGGCGCTCTGACGTGCGCAGCGGAGACGCCGGCAGAGGAGACGTGCAACGGCAAGGACGACAACTGTGACGGGAAGGCGGACGAGAAGGCGGTCGACTGCACGAACTTCCTCCTGGACGCAGACGAGGACGGCTACGTGGACCCGGAAGCGGAAGCCAAGTGCCTGTGTGCGGCAGACGAGGACAGCGGCTTCGACGTGCCGGAAGGTGAGGAGAAGGGCGACGACTGCGAGGACGGCGACGGTGCGATTAATCCCGAAGCGGTCGAGATCTGCGACGGCATCGATAACGACTGCAGCGGCCTTCCCGACGACAACGTGGAAGGGTGCATCAACCTGCTGCTGGACGCAGACGGCGATCTGTACGTGGTCGAGGACGCAGACGCCTGCCTGTGTGCGGAAAATCCGGAGCTGGGTTACGTGGTGCTGCCTGGAGAAGAGAAGGGCTTCGATTGTGACGATTCGAAGAAGGCCCTGAACCCCGGTGCGGTCGAGACGTGCAACGGCGTGGATGACAACTGCAACGGCGTCGTTGACGAGTACTGCTTCCTTTGTGGGCCAGACTCGTGCGAAGCGTGTGCACCAGTCGAAGGCTGCGACGTCATCGAGGAGACCGAGACCCACGTCTTCGAATTCGGCAAGGACACCGATGCACCATTCGACCCGGGCACGCACGATGCCCAATCCGTGGCGCTGGGCTTCACCGGCGAGCTCGTGATCAACGCCGCAGACGTAGAGCTCCCGTTCCTGTGGGCAGCGAACGAGACCGACTTCACCGTCTCGAAGGTGGACACCGTGACGGGCAAGGAAGTAGGCGAGTACCGCGTCTGCAACAACCCGTCGCGAACTGCAGTGGACACCAACGGAAGCGTGTGGGTCGCGTGTAGAGACGATTCCAACGTGGCGCTCATCGCCGCTCATCCCGCTTACTGCATCGACAAGAACGGCAACGGGACCATCGAGACGTCCACTGATCTGGACCAGGACGGGCGGATAACCGGTGCCGAGATCCTCGACGCGGGCAAGGACGAGTGCATCCTGTACGTGGGAAGCCCGCTCATCGTGGACGAGGGCAAGACCCTGTGGCAGAAGTACTTCGATGGCTATTGCGGCAATGTCGGCTTGAGAGGACTGGCCGTGTCGGGCGACGGCATGGCATGGGTGGGCAGCCTCTGCTCGACTTTCTCGGGTTCGTGCAACACGTGGGGAAGGTGCGGTCAGGATCCGAAGAGCATGTGGAAGCTCAAGTATGAGTACGATCCTTTAAAGGCATATGCTGCGCAGGTGAACCCGAGAGTCGTAGTCACGCAGACGATAGTCACCGGCTGGGCGTCTCATTACGGGTTCGCACTGGACCAGGACGGGATCATTTGGGTATCCACGCTGCACGACAAGTTCCTGGGCAGGGTGGACCCGTCGGATGGAAGCGTGAAGCAGTACCCGATGAGCGGTACCCCGTATGGCATTGGTGTGGACTACAAGGGCCGGGTCTGGATAGGGAGCTGGGACAGCGGCGTGTACGACGACCCGGTCGCGTTCATGTTCGATCCCGCGACCGAGCAGATGGCGGGCATCTCCCAGCGTTACGATTCCACCGAGGCCAACCCGATCATCTGGTCCAAGGACACGACACTGGTCCCCGGCAACGATACCCGCGGGATCATGCCCTCCGGAGATCCGGCGCACCCGTATGTGTACGTATCGCTCAGTTACTCCGCCTTCGGAGTAGTCAAGGTCCACGCGGAGGCGCTGAAAGTGGTCGGTGTGATGATGTTCACCGGGGCCGGCAATGGGGTGTGCGGCAATTCGACCACGGTCAGCGGCTGCGGGATCACGCTGGATGGCGAAGGGGACGTGTGGGTGCTCAGCATGAACAAGTGCCGACTGTCCGAATTCGATGGAATCGATCACGACTTCAGCGTCGCGCTGGAGGTCAAGAAGGATGCGGTCGGCATAGACGTGGATGACAACCAGGACGGGGTGCCGGACAGGCCGTACTTCGTCGCGCCGCCGGCAGGGCCGGGAGGGACGCCCGAGAGCGATGTTGTTTCCGCCATCGTGGACCTCGGTTCGTCCTCATACAGCTATAGCGATCTGTCGGGCTACCAGCTCAACACGGTCGTGGCCCCGAAGGGGCACTACGTCCAGCGGTTCGAGGGCTGGGGATGCTGCCCGGGTGCGGCAACGCTGGAGGGAGCATGCGCGGTCACGACCCACTGGACCAAGGTGACGACCCACCAGTCGCCGCTGGTTGGCGGGGCGCAGGTCAGGATTTCCGTGCGCTCTGCGGATTGCGGGCAGGACCTCGATGCGGCCCCCTTCGGCGCAGCTCTTGCCCCGACGGAATGCAATGCGGACTTCAGCGAGTGCACCTTCGCGCTGCCCGCTGGGACACTGGGGAGACTGCTGGATGCGAAGGCGATTCTGCTGACGGGTCCGGACGGCGACAGCCCAGCTCTTTCGAAGGTCGAGGTTCACGGCGAGCTGAGCGAGTGCATGGCGTATGCGAAGAACTACCCTTCCTGCAACGAGATCCACATCGAAGACCCGCTCTGCCCGTCAGGCAAGTACATAGTGGACCCGGACGGCGAGGGGGGAAACGCCCCGGTATTCGTGGCTTGCGACATGGACACTGCTGGGGGTGGATGGACGACCGTGGTCTTCGAGGACTTCGAGCAGCCGACGCAGGGGTGGGGCCAGACCAACACGATCACGACGTGCGGAACGTACGGGAACATCCTGGGAGGTTTCAACGCTCTTTCCGGCGGAGTGAACTCCAAGACGTACGACCTTCTGGGCATTCCGCACACACAGGCAGCGCTGGACCTGGATTTCGTGAAGATAGATAGCTGGGATGGGGAGTGGGCGACCGTGAAGTTCCTCGGGGCGGAAGTACTCAAGACCACGTTCTGCTTCTGCACGGGCGGTTGCCAGGATGCGTTGCCCCCCGGGTTGTGCGACGGAGCGGCGGTGTGCGGCGGCGACTGGCCGCAGGAGCGCATCGAGCACGTGAGCGTCACGGTTCCGCACACGGAGAACACCGCGGAGGTGTCCGGCGAGACCACGCTTGACCAGGGGGCCAACGACGAGTCCTGGGGCTTCGACAACATAGTGCTCAAGGTCAGGTGAGAGGCTGCGGTCCGGAGCACCTAAACCACTGCTTCAACTTCTGCCACGGAGCAAGCTCAATTAATGCTTGACTTGTCTCGCCGGATGTTGTAACCAAGAAGATCTCCACCACGCTTCCCAGGCGTGGATGGCGCAGTAACGGCAGGACGCAGTAACGACAGGACGCAGCAGTAGTAGGACGCAGTAGCGGTAAGAAGGTAAGAAATGTTGGGAATTCGGCTTCTGCTGGCGGCTGCTGGGCTGCTGGCAGGACAGCTTCAGACTGCGCTGAGCCCGACCGACGGGACGGTCCCCCTGTTCGAGGTGCGTGAAGAGGGGGCTTCCGGGGGCGCCTGGGTCGCGACGAACTACTGGGACGAGGAAGCCGAAGCGGAGTACGGCCGGTTCGTAGGTGCGCTGGGGCGTGCTCGAGAGCGGAAGGTATTCAGGCTGGCCCAGGGGCTTGACGATCCTGTGGTGAACCCGTACTACGATCCCGCTGACGGCAAGCTCAAGTTCGACGCTGACTGTGCGACTTTGCCCTATGCTCTGCGAGCGTACTTCGCGTACAAGACCAGTCGTCCGTTCGTGTTCACAGCGAACAAGGGAAGGAGGTACTGTTTTTCAAACCGGCCCGAGGATCTTCACGACCATACCGATTACAGGGATTTTCCGCATCTGTTCAACGGAGCGCTGTCCGCTGTCAGCTCCGGTCATTTCAGGATGAAGGCGACCATGGAGGGAACGGACACCTACCCAATCGTGATATCGAGGGGGAGCATTCGTCCCGGTGTGAACTACTACGACCCCGCGGGCCACGTCCTGGTCGTCTACCGTGTGGACGGGCTGACCGGCGACGTATACATGATGGACGGGCACCCGGACGGGACGATGACGCTCAAGCGTTTCGATCCGCGGATTCGGCATGGTTCGTCGCGGTCCGGTGCGGGCTTCCGCCGCTGGCGGCACGACCACATGATCCCCCTCGAAGGGGGCATGGACGGTGCGTTCCTGAGGCAGCGGGAGACAAATGCGGAATCCGCGTACTTCAGCGCCACTGACCAGTATCGGTACCACTACGTTCTCGACGGCGTGGAGATGAAGTACCACGAATGGGTGAAGGCGATCCTCTCCGAGGACGGCGCCCGGGTCGATGCGGTTTCGGCATTCGAGCGCCGGGCCGAGCGGGTCTGCGACCTGCTCCTGGAGCGCACGGTTGCAGTGGAGTCGGCGCGTTTCTCCGGGCTTCCGGATGGGCCGCAGCTAGAGATGCACCGCAAGCGTCCGTACTGGGGCAACGACGCATGGCACAGCGAGTCGACCGCGGTGCTGGACGTGAATCTTCGCGGGGCGATAGACGAGCTGCGAAGGTTTGTCCGCCAGGCGGAGCGGTGGGCAGCGGAGGGGAGCCCGCGACTTGAAGGTACATGCCAAGGAACGAAGGGGGAGATCTTCCCCGAGGGACGAGGGGCAAAGGACGCCTCTTCGCCTGTGGCACACGTTGGTGGTTGCCTTGCGGGTGCGGCCGGGGCCGTGGAGCTGTCCGAGAGGTTGGCAGCGAAATGGCGAGAGATGGACAGCCGCCCAGAATGCACCGTGGTCTACAGCAACTCCCACGGAGAGCTTGTTCCCGTTTCGCTCACGGACGCGGTGGCCAGGATCCGCGACATGTCGTTCGACCCCAGCCATTGTCCCGAGATGCGGTGGGGTGCGATTCCTGGAGGTACCGACCGGGTGCTGGAGTGGGAGGCCGCCTCCTGCCCCGCTTCGGCCGAGAAGATGTCCGCGTGGCGCCGGCAGGCGCTGCTCCGCCGCGCCCACCGCCTCCTTCTTCGTCCGTTCGAGGAGCACGCGCGCCTGCCGAACGTGCCCCTGCCCGCGCTGAGGGCGCTGCCGTAGGCATCGTCGTAAGTCCCCGCGCCGTCCCCCTCGCCAGCGAGGGGGTGGCCGGCAAAGCCGGCCGGGGGAGTTGGTGCCGCCTAGTCGTACAACCCTTTCTCTTCTGGTTCCACCAGGCCCAGCTCGCCGAGAGCGAGGCGGAGGAATGCGGGGACTTCGACGTAGCGCTTGAGAGCGGTGCAGGCCCGGTTGTCGCTGCACGTGCAGCGGGAGTTATCATCTGCGTTGCAGCGGGCATCTCCCTCGGGGTATTCCCATTCTGCGTCCACGGGCATAACAGTTGGATCATACAGGACGACCGCTTCGCCGGTCTCCGAGTTGTACACGGGAAGATACCAGTCGGGGGTGCCGTCGTCGTCGTTGTCCGGGCCGGGTTTGGTCTCGTATGCTGCAAGCATCAGCTCGTTTGCGCGCTGGAGGATGCGGGCAGCGATACCCTTCTCGATAGTCTTCCCGTATATGGATTCCTGTCCGAACCTGCGTGCGACGTAGGTCTTGCCCGCGGGATAGTGGAACTCGATCCGATTGGTGACAACCGGGTCCGCGTCCAGCCCCATTTCCCAGAGGCGCAACGAATCCAGCCACTGCTGCTGCTGGTTCTCCGGCAGGTAGATCAGGGTCCACGCGATGAAGAACTTCTGGACCTCGAAGCCGACCTGCGGATCGAGGATCGCCACCTTGTCGGGTGCAAGCGGATCGAGCTTGTCGGACCCCTCGCCGTAGACGCCGCACGCGGTTGTCCCCTCAGCGGGGAAGCACGACTCCACCTCGTCGCCCCACCAGGAAGTCCAGCCTATCGGCCCCAGCGGGAAGCCGTCCTTGTCCACCAGAGGAGCGCCTTTGGCGTCGGCAGCTATGCGTGGGCCAGTGGTCGTGTCGTCGCCTGCGAGCACAGCGCCTAGGAACCTGCGGTAGCCGTCGGGAAACAGGTCCGCTATCGAGACCGCTCTGTATCGGGCATCGACAAAGTCCTGACGGGTGTCGCTGATGAAGTTGTCCACTGACTCGGTCAGCATCATGGCTGCGTTGATCTTGTCGTAGTACGAGCCGGCGTTGACCGTGATGTAGCTGCTGTATTCGCCCATATCTTCTGCAAGCCGGTTCTCGATGGGGCGCCCGCCGAACGCGACGTTGCCGAACATGCCGGTCGCCCCGTTGGGCACTACCACTTGGGTCTCCATGGGGTCGCCGAGGGGATCGACCGCGCTTCTCAGGACCGGGTCGCCGCCCCATTCGCTGTAGAAGTGAGGACCGGGCTCGGGTCGTAGGGCCTTCCTCGTGAAGTGGTCGAAAGCGAGGGCCGAGGCGACGATGTTGTCGCGGAACCAGTCGGGAGCGATTACGCTCCACCAGCTCTCGAAGTCGTAGCCGATTTCGAGAGCGTAATCCTCGTAGAAATTCTTGATGAGCGTCAGTCCCTTTGCACCGTCGCGGATCTTGAAGTCGTACCTGTCCAGCGCCCTCTCGACCGCGCCGCGCACGCTGAACTCCTGGCGTCCCCTGCGGTAGTTGTCGAAGATGTGCATGACCTCCTGCTGGGTAACCAGGAAGTTGAAGATCTCGTATGCGTCGGCCCCATTATCGTGCGTGTAGACGCTGACGTTGCCCACGTCCGCCCACTCGTCGCTGCCGAAGCCGTATGGCACCCTGGTGCGCCCCTGCGAGTCGATGGCGGCCTTTGGCGGGTACCAGCCGTCGTACTCATCCGGTTCAGTGTCACGCATCATCTCCCACGTGGCGTAGTCGACTGCCTGTTGCCTGCACTTGGTGTGTTTCCCTCCCGTGTCCACGATCATTCCGTCGAGCAGAGGGTCCCACACGCCATCCCGCGCCGTGTCGTATCGGAATGGGGTGAAGTCCGCAGGGTCCACGTCGCGGCACTCGGTCAGGATCTCGAACAGCTCCTGAAGCTCCGAATAGTGCAACGTCCGGTAAAAGCCGTCGCCAACCCAGTCGAGCGCAATCCCGAGGATGCCGCCGAAGTTGTCCATCTTGCCCAGGATCGAATACGCCCGGTCGGTCCCAATGTTGTACTCCGGGTCCGCGTGCACCGCGATCACGTCGCCGTAGTACATGCGGGCGGCGGCGAAGTCGAAAACTCCGATCCCGAGCATGTCCTGGGTGGTCTCCCCCGGGTAGTCCATGATCGAAGTGTGCATGAACATCTGGATGAGGTTGTCTTTCTCCTCCTTGGTTACCGGGTCGAAGTACCTCGGGCCGACGCAGTCCTCTCCCGTTTTGCTCAGGTCATAGCACTGTTCTACGACTTCACCGTCGTGTGTCCTGAGCTGCCAGTACTGCGGCCTGTAGAACATGGCGTCAGCGCTTCCTACGAAGTTGTGACGCATGCCGATCGAGTGGCCCATCTCGTGAGCGATCACGCTCAGGTGCACCCTGCGGGCCAGGTACTTGCGCATCGCCTCTGCACGCGCCTGCTGCTTGTCTTTGGGGTCCTGGGGGTTGAACTTGCCGAATTTCGCCTGGAGGTGATGGGTCAGTGCGGACACGTCCAGAGGGGCTTCGGCAGCTTCCAGCATGCAGCTTCCGGAACGTGCCAGCGCCCGGTGCTTGAGTTGCCTGAGCTGGTGCTGGAGCGTGGGGTTGCCCCCTCTGAGCGGTGAGACCAGCTCCATCGCTTCCTCCGTGAGGGGTGCTTCGCCCAAACCTGCGAGAGCCTGGATCTCCTTGTTCATCAGCGCAGCTTCGACCTGTCCTCCGCGCGCAGCGTTGCGTCGTGCCGCGTACTTCGGCGCCATCACGGAAGGAGCGGAAGCCGAAGCTTTCACGCCGTGGAAGTCCTGCTTTACGCTGAAGGACTTGTCTGCCAGCTCCTTGTGCTGTTTGAGGAATGCCATGGCTTTGTCGAAGTCGACGGCCTTACCCGCGGTGAACTCGCCGACGCGCTGCTCCACCTGCTTCCTGGTCATCAGCGGAAACGCGCCGTTGCCGGCAGCGGCCTCGGCAGCCTTGGCCCACTCGTGGACGTAGTCGCCGTCCGTGATCTCTTCGGTGGTGAGCTCGCCGGCGATGTAGCGGCTCTGGTCCACGACCCGCTGGCTCCAGTAGTCGTTGATGTCCGACCAGACGTTGATGGCTGCTGCGATCTTCATGCCGGTGAGCGGGTCCTCGGAGTCGGTGTAGATTCCCCACGGAGACATGCTCTCGGGTTGCGAGACGACAATTACCTTGTGGTAGCGGAGGTCGCCGCGCCGGACTACCAGGCCTTCTTTGCCGCACGCCGGGGGATCTCCGGCCTGGACCGGGCTGTGGCAAAGGACGATCATTTCAGGCATTTTCGCGATCGAGATGACGCCGGCCGAGCTTCCCCGCTGTGCACCAATCGTGTCTGCCAGCTTGGTGCACTTGTCTTCGTTCCGCTCGAGATCCTTGTGAGCGATGCCCGCTCGGCAGTCGTCCACTTCGAGAGCGAGAGCAACCGCGTCCTCGTTGTCGTCCTGCTGCCCGAACCATACCGGGAAGTCCTCACCGCACTTCTTGCCACCGACCTTCATGCATTCCGCGTACTGTGCGGTGCGGACTGCCGAACGGAGCGCGACGTCCCACTCGTGGGCCGCAAGAGCGCTGGGCTCGAAGAAGTCGGGATGGCTGCCCTCCGCGTAGTACCAGGGGATGGTCACCGGTTTGCGCTGGGCGAACGGGAGGGTGCACTTCTGCGAGAACGTGTCGCACCGCGATCCGCCTCCGACCTGCCCGCACTCGTCGTGCGTGCCGTCGTTGTTCTCGTCACGGTGCGGGTCCGCGCCGTACGGAGTCGTCTGCGGAGTGAAGCATTGGACCGGCCCTTCCATAGTTTCGGGTTGTTCGTAGTAATGGCTTCTCTCCCACAATTGGTAGTGTGTCATGAACCTGTGCCATTGCTCGTCGCTCATGCCGAAGTTGCGGGTGTAGCCGAACCGTTCGACGTAGAATGCGCCGAAAGCCTGGAACCTCCAGCCGTCCCAGTCGATTGGCTCGAAGTCCTTGTCCTCCACCTTGCGGAAGGAGTGTCGGATGGTGAGCTCGACGGGCGAGCAGGAGCCCCACGGCCACGAGCCGCTGAAGAAGTCGTAGTCGAGATAGCAGACCGGGAAGTCGCCGATCCCCCAGCCCAGGTCGCTGAGGTCAACCACGCCCGGCTTTGCGAACGCCTTGACCGTGATGTCGAAGTAGCCTTTCTCGGTGTCGAAGAACGGGGCGTCGTCCGCGGTCGGGTCGTCCACGTAGTAGGCCAGCGGCTCGTATTCGACTCCGCCCCAGATGCCGACCTGGGAAAGCGTGTCGAAGTCGTAGTTGTCGGTGCTGAGGTTCTTGGAGAAGTCCACGTGCATGTACTCGCGAAGATACCACGGACGGTCTTCGTCGTTCTCGACCTTTACGTTGACCTTCTCTCCGGTCGTGGAGTTGTACTCGTACGCTATGTCGAAGTGCTTGTCGATCGTGAACGCTGCGACGATGATCCCCTCGTCGGTCTTGTCGCCCACGCCTTTTCCATCCGTCCCCTCGATGCGTTCGTAAGCCAGGCGTGCAATGAGGAGGTCTTCCGTGATCTGCCAGCGCACGTGGGTGACCGGTTGAGCGTAGGTGGACGTGAACAGGCTGTCCTGCGACGCGCCAAAACCGACGTCCACCATGGTCGCCTGCGCCCAGAATTCAGGGTCATCGTCGGGGTCCTGGAGGTTCTCGCCCACGAAGAACGACTTCTGGAGAGGGAACGTCTGCACCCGGTCGATTGCCGCTCTCTCCTCCGCGCAGCCGCCGGCCGCCACGAGGGCTGCGAGCACGGCACCGGCCAAGAGACGGCAAGCGGT
>Ga0172371_10004775_pt1 | contig 20349 bp, 11 predicted proteins | sample Lak12m_FD_114543 | JGI IMG/M metagenome (GOLD analysis project Ga0172371, IMG submission 114543) | Freshwater microbial communities from Kabuno Bay, South-Kivu, Congo - kab_022012_12m | ecosystem: Environmental > Aquatic > Freshwater > Lake | place: Democratic Republic of the Congo: South-Kivu... | reverse complement strand
TAAACAGACTTGTTATTATTGACCCTGGAACCGGCAACAGTGCCGCCCAGGTAACAATAAACACCGCCGCCATAATTACTGGCCGTGTTTGCAAGGATACTGCATCCGTAAACCAGGCCCGAATTAACAACCTGTACCCCGCCGCCGCTCAGATAGGCCATGTTATTCTGAATAGTGCAGTTGGTCACCATGCCGCCGTACCTGAGCCTGACCCCGCCGCCAAAGGAAGCCGAGTTACCGCTGATCGAACAGTTAAACACCGAACCGGCGCCCTCGCACTGGATTGCGCCGCCATAAGTCGCATTGTTGGCGCTGAAAGTGCAGTTGCTGACAATCCCCCCGTAATAACAGTAAATACCGCCGCCATAATTCAGCGCTTTATTGTTGTTCATAATACAGGCAGTTATCGTTCCCCCGCGGTCAATCATCACCCCGCCCCCATTACCATCGCCGCTGCGGTATCCATGCGCAAATGTAAAACCACTTACAAAGGCATTTGAATTACCAATATACATGCACCTCGTTGAATTATTTCCGTCAATAATAGTTGTGCCGGCCCCGTTAACGCTTCTCACCGTTATTCCATTGGTAATGTTTATGGGTGACGATACCGTGTATGTCCCGTTCGATACCAGGACCAGCCGTCCTTCGCCCGCGACTGTAACCGCAGTCTGTATGCTCGTGGCCGCATTCCTCCATGAAGTGTACGGCCAGATATTCAGCCCCTTCGTGGAAACATAGTATGGACTGACCGCAAAGGTTGCCGTAATCGCCCGCGGCAGCGTCATTGCAAGCGTCAGCGGGTTCGCGGCGGTATCCGCTGCAGGCACATCACCGGTCCAGCCTGAAAACCAGTATTCAGCAACCGCTGTTGCCGTAATCGTGACATTTGTTCCAGCCCGGAACCATCCGCTGGCAACATCAACGGAGCCGTTGGTCTCGGAGGTGATATTCAGCCAGTAGTTGGTCTTCCATTGCCAGGTAATCGTCGAATTATTGGTGATCGAGAAGACTGTGCTGGTCCCGCTGCCTGTCGAAGGCACACTGCCCGTCCCCGTCCAGCCCGTGCACACATACTGCGTCGTTCCAAACGTAACAGGGGAACCGCCCACCGTGCAGGTAATCGTATCGCCCCGGTTCATCAGATTGAGCCCTGCCGCAGGGGACGGCAACCCGTAAGCCGAGTTAACGGTAAGGGTATTATTGCTGAATGCAAATGTCGCGCTGATGGTATGGGTGGCGGTGACATTGGTGAAGGTGTATTTGGTCCCCGCCCCGACCGAAACACCATCCACCACCACGTTGCTTATATAGCAGAAGGCATTTGGAGTAATTGTATAAACATTTGAACTGCCGTAAGGCACGGCAGTTACTCCGCTCGGCGCGATGGTTCCATTCACTCCGGCACTGGCCGTAATGTTGAATGTATCAATGGCAAAATTCCCCATTACAGCCCACCCGCGGTTCATTATGAAACCCTGCGGGTTGTTCGTGCCAACAAGGTCTCCGGTCCAGCCGGTAAAGTGATAATTCGTATTCGGGTTGGCGGTTATAATCGCTATCGCTCCCGAAGCATACCAGCCGTTGCTTGCGGTAACGGACCCGTTCAAACCCGCTATGGCATTCAGCCTGAAGTAAGTCTGCCAGTTCCAGGTCAGACTCGAAGTATTCGTGATGACAAAGGAAGTATTTGTCCCGGACCCTGAAGCCGGCACGCTGCCCGTTCCGGCCCAGCCGGAACATACATACTGGGTCAGGCCGGCAGTTACCGGCGAACCGGCAACACTGCAGACAAGCGGAGTCGACCAGCCATAAGTATTAACACCGCCGGGCGAAGGCGAACCATAGGGAGAGACCACGGAAAGATCATATTTATCAGTATCAAACACCACGCTGATTGCATGGTTGCTGGTCACATTCACAAACGTATAACTGTTCGTGGGCCCGATGGACACCGCATCCACAACCACGTTGCTGACATGGTGGAAGGCCGAGGCCGCAATATCGAAGTTTGTCGTGCCGTCCCATGGAACCTGTATCACCCCTGACGGCGTAATTGTGCCGTTCGCACCGTTGGTCGCCGTTATTGTATAGGTATCTATGGCAAAATTCGCCGTCACGGAACAGGCGCCGTTCATTGGAAGCACCAGGGGATTGTTTGTGGAGCTTACCGTCCCCGTCCAGTTGACAAAATTATAATGGTTGCTGGCCACGGCATTTATCGTCACATTCGATCCGGCGCCATACCAGCCGTTGGTCACATCGATTTCACCGTACCCGTTCACATTCGTTGCCAGCCAGTAGTTGGTGGCCCAGGTCCACGCCAGGGTTGAAGTGTTAGTGACCATTACGTTGACATTAGTTCCGGTCCCGGCGGCAGGCACACTGCCCGTCCCTGTCCAGCCCGTGCATACATACTGGGTTGCCCCGCCGACAACTACAGGGGAGTCAATCAGCGAGCAGGAAACGTTCGTGCCGTACTTGTACATTCCCGCCCCTGACGGCACCGCCGTGCCGTAAACCGGGGTAACGGTTAGACCATACATATCGTCGAAGGTGACACTTATAGAATGATTACTAGATACATTGTTGAACACGTAATTGGTGACTGCACCGACAGAAACACTGTCGACCAGCACATCTTTCACGTAGTAAGTCGGATCGGCCGCCATGATGAAGTTCGTTGTACCGTTCCATGGAACCCACTGGACTCCGGCCGGCGAAATTGACCCGTTGGGCCCGCTTGATGCCGTGATGGAATACAAGTCTATGGTAAAATCGGCATTGATCGTATGGGCGTTTGTTATGTTGCTGAACGTCCAGCCGTTAGTGGCCCCCTTCGAAACGGAATCAACCTGCACATCCTGTATATGGTAATTCGGGTTCGGAGTAATCACAAAGTTTGTTGTCCCCCCGTAAGGCATCTGGAAAACGCCCGAAGGGCTGATCGAGCCGTTTGCTCCGGCCGAGGGGATCATGTTGTACATGTTGATTGAGAAATTTGCGGTTATCGAACGTGCCTTGTCCACGTCAAGCACCAGGGTGGCGTTGGTGGGATCTGCCGGCGCCACATCCCCGGTCCATGTTGTGAAATGATAACCATTCGACGGTACAACAACGTTTGTAATCTGCGTCCCGGCATAATACCAGCCGCTGGTCCCGCCGGCATTGCCGCTCCCGCCGGACGTAACCGTAATATAGTAATATTCCTTCTGCCAGTTCCAGGTAAGTGTCGAGGCATTTGTAATCGTGACAACGACATTCGTACCCGCCCCGTTCGTCGGGGAGAAACTGCCCGTAGCAGTCCAGCCGGTACAGAGGTACTGCGTTGCGCCGTTTATGACACGCTGTGCCACGCTGTTGGTGATATTCGTGCTGGCCGTCAGCAGGTTTGTGCCGTATCCAAAAGGCAGGGGAACACCCTGGCGTGACGGACTGCCCTCTGTAACCAGGTTATACTGGGGATCCACAAGGGTTATATCGATCCCGCTGATATTATTTGTAAGGTAAACAGGATTATTCGAATAACCGCCTGACGCCTCCCACGTATCAAACACTCCATTGCCGTTCATATCACGATAGGCGGAAATCCAGTGATTGGTCAGCGTGTTCCGGTTGGTCACAGAGTACGCGCCCGGTGCGTCATAAGATACATTCGTGGAAGATATTTCATTCGTGACAACAATCCACACGAGCCCGGTCTGGATACCGCTGTATAAGATCGTGCCGGAAATCCCGGCGGGGTATGATGCCTTGTTTAGCGGATCGGTTCCCCGGGCAACCTCGGCGCCATCCGGCCATGTATCGCCATCGGTGTCGACAACACGCGGGTCGGTAAAATTGGTGTTTATCTCGCTCCCATCCGTCAAGCCGTCGTAATCAGTATCCGTATTCGTCGGACTGGAAACTATGAGATATTCGCCCCAGTCCGATATCGAGTCCCCGTCAAAATCGCTTGCAGCAGCCTGGCCCAGGTTTCCAAACTGTGCCAGTTCCCACGCATCCGGCAAACCATCCTGGTCGGTATCCACACCGGCGCCGCGCAGGCCTGCTAGGGGATGCGGCTGGGTAACACCATACATGGCCTTCCATTTGTCATTCAGGGTGTCATAGTACGTCGTCGGGTTCGTAGGACAGAAACTGTTGTTGTATTCCTGCACGTTTGAAAGCCCGTCGTTGTCATTGTCTGCGGCCGCAGTGTTAGTAAGGCTGCCGAACTGCTGATTCTCCCAATAATCATCCATGCCATTCCCAAGCACATCAATGAATTCCTCGGCACCCATGTCGTAATTGGTCACTACATTCGCACGGCCTGGATAATCCCATCTTGTCTTGCCGTGAATGTCTGTGGCCGGCGCATTCGTCAAAGTACCGGCATCAATACATGGAGAATTGGTTTTCAGCCACAGCAGCGGCGTCAACTGCGGATTGTTAGTCATGTTCCCCGAACCTGAAATCGCCGGCCAGGTACAGTTGCAGACAGCCGATGTTGCGCCGCTTATGGACCAGTTCGTGCCTGCAGGCGCGGTATTAAAATAAATTATGTCGTTAACAAGGGTCGCAGAAACCGTGCTGTAGAGACCACCGCCGCTGGTCGCCGCCGTGTTACTCACAATCGTACAGTTGAACACCGTACCAGTGCCGTAAAGAGCCACGCCTCCGCCGAATCCGGCAGAATTACCGCTGATTTTGCAGCTTCGCAGCACGGAGTTCGACGACATGTAAGCTCCGCCGCCGTTCGTGGCGTTATTACCGGTAATAATGCAGTTTCTTACAAGCCCCCCGGCCATCTCCACACCGCCGCCATTGGTGCCCGATCCGTGAGTAATGGTAAAACCATCTAGAATGCTGTTCGTATGGACGGAATAGTAACAGCGAACAGAGTCGCTTCCGTCCAGCGTCACCGATTCCGGTCCACTGACACTTTCCATCCTTAATCCGTTCGTAACAACAACCGGCGAGGACAGCATGTACGTGCCGTTCGATACCAGTACCCGTGCGCCGTCTTCACAGACATCGACAGCAGCCTGGATATTTGTGGCGGCGCTCAGCCAGTTCGTGAACGGCGTTACATGGCCGCCGGACTGGGACACGTAATGAGTTAAAACCACAAAATTACCTGTTACCGAATGGGAAGCATCCATGGTTAATACCAGGTTGGTGTCAGAAGGATCGGCTCCGCCAATATCACCGGTCCACCCGCCAAAATATGCCCGGGCCGACGGTATCGCAATATTGGTAATTACCGTTCCGGCGGCATACCACCCGCTTGTGGCTGAAACTGTTCCGTCAAGCCCGTTAACACTGTTCAGCCAGTAGTTCGTCATCCAGAGCCAGTTCAGAGTGGAATTATTGGTGATTGCAAAAAAGAAGCTGTTCGAATCGCCCGTTGACGGCACACTGCCCGCGCCGGTCCACCCGATGGCCACATACTGGGTCGTGCCGCCGACAACAACCGGATCCGCCACACAGAAAATATTTGTACTGTAATCGTTGGTCGTAACTCCGAAAGGCGATGGCGTACCGAAAGGCGTTGTCACGGTGAGCGTAAAGGTGTCGATGGTAAAGGACACATCTATAGTATGGTTGCTCGAAACACCGGGGAACGTATAATCATTGGTGGGCCCGACGGAAATACCGTCAATCAGGACATCAAGGACGTGGTAGTTGTTTGTTGGCGTCATGACAAAGTTCGTGGTCCCTCCATAGGCAACCTGCACAGTCCCGGTGGGCTCAATTAATCCGTTGGTGCCGGCCGTGGCTGTTATGTCGTACATGTTGATGGCAAAATTAGCAGTCACGGAATAAGTATTTGTCATGGCAGCCACCAGGGGATTGTTCGTGGAGGCAATATCACCAGTCCAATCGACAAAATGGTAGCCATTCGACGGCACGGCCGTGACAGACACATTCGACGCCACATTATACCATCCGCTTGTCACACTGACACTTCCGAACCCGCTCACATTCGTAGTCAGCCAGTAATTAGTGGTCCATTGCCAGGTCAGAGAGGAATTGTTTGTGACCACCACGCTCACGTTTGTCAGGACGCCGTTTGTCGGCACGCTCCCGGTACCGGCCCACCCTACGCATACATACTGGGTTGTCGCTCCATCCAGAACCACGGGAGAATCCACGACCGAACATGCCGCGGTGTAACCCCAGTCATAGGTATTAGTTCCTGCACCCGGATTTGCATTGCCATATGCATTCGTCACGACAAGATCAAACCGGTTTATTGTAAATGTCGCGGAGATTGTGCTGGCGTTTGTTACATTCACAAAAGTGTAAGTATTACTCGCCACGACAGAGATTCCTTCCACCACCACATCAAGCACATGGTAATTCGTAGCAGGAAGCATGGTGAAGTTCGCGGCTGTGCCATGCGCGACATAAACGGTTCCCGTGGGAGCAATCGAACCATTTGCGCCCCAGGAAGGGATGATGCTGTAGTATTTATACTCGTAACAACCCCTGTCTACCCTGTTGGTCATGATCCGGCTGTTATAATCGAGATCCACACTGTTCGTCATCCAGCTGGCGTTGGTACCGCTGTTGATGCACGGCGATCCCCACGTAAGACGGAAGTTGTCCACAGCCATGTTGGTAAATGCCGGATCCGCAGTGATGTTATTAGTACCGGTAACAGCAGGTATCGTGCAGTTGAATGCGTACACCATGTTGCTGCCGGAATTCATGTAATTCCTGCCGTCAACCAGGAAACCGGAATCATTGTAGTAAACAATCGAATTCCTGACTGTACCACCATCCAGGCAGGAGACTCCGCCACCATCTCCGTAGGAAACATTCGTGCTTATGGTACAGTTCTCAACCAGTCCGCCATAATACAGCATTACTCCTCCAGCCACGGTAAGGCCCTGATTATGGACAATCAGGCAGTTCCTGAGTTCCCCGCCGTAACTGAGAAATGCCGCACCCCCTTTCATCCCCATGTTATTGACAATACGACACCTGTCGACAATTCCGCCGCCATCACAAATGACACCGCCGCCGCCCACTCTTACTTCGGCTCCGCCATAGTCCGTAACCCCGTTGGTAAGGGTGAAACCAGTCAGTTCAGCACCAGATACAAGGTATGCGCACCTGATTGCAGACGGACCCATCACCCCGTTTCCCCTGATGATGGTATAATCAGGCCCATTGACGCTGATAACTTTTATGGCGTTGGTAATTGCAACACGGCACTGAACACTGCCATTGGTGGGGGTCCCAATTCCCAGGCTGTACGTACCATTTGTTACCAGGATAGTGTCCCCATTCACCGAGACACTGATTGCATCCTGGATGTTTTTGGCGGCATTGGCCCAGCTTGTATAAGGGCTTGACTCAAGCCCGTCCGGGGAAACATAGTGCGTAACCTGGGCGCCGGCATTTGAAACAAAGACAAGCGGCAGCACCACCGCCAGGATACGGCAGCACCAGATAAGCCGGTCACTCCGAACATTCACCACACACCTCATGACTCTAACCTGGATAATTCAGGCTAAACAAAACCGCAAAAAACGTCCGCCGGCCTGAATGGAAGGAAAGGGAACTCTAGCGAGTTAAATCACCCCTTCCTGCATTAATCGCTCATCACTCCGCGCTCACTGCTTTTTCAAACCTCTCATCCTCCGGGTGTCGGGGTAGTAGTACCGCCGGAGCTCGAAGAGTCCGTCCGCGTAATGGCAATAGAAGCGGACATCCCGTATTCATCAGTGACAGTTATTGCATTTGAACCCGCCCGCGAGGCTGTATACATCACGGAACTGCCGCTGCCGCTTATGCTCCCGGCGGAAGAATCGCTGACAGACCAGCTGTACGGGGCAACCCCTCCGGAGACCGTAACGGTACATACTGTCGACGTCGAGTTCAGGCTGCTCGGGGATGCAGTCAGCGTCAGCGTGTACGAATCCGATGTCTGTGTAACCGTTGCCACGCCTTCGTTGCCGTACTGGTCTTTCGCCTTGATGGTGTTGTTGCCGTTCTTTCCCGTACTCTTGTATACCGCGCTGTTTGCCGTGCTGGCCGTTATCGAACCAAGCGAGCCATCGCTTACGCTCCATTCAATCGGATAGGCAAGCTCATTGGTAATAACCTGGGCAACTGTGAATATAACAGTATTGGATGTACTGGGCGTCAGTGTCGCACTCGAGGGATTAATCGTCAGCCCATCCAATCCCTCCGCAGGCTCACACCCGGAGAAAAGACATGCATTCAAGAGAACAAATGGCAAAATCACCATCAAACAGGAAAACACTGCTTTCTTCATAAACACCCCTTATCGTTAACTCTTTGATTCTACACTGACTGATTTACATACATTAACATCAAATCCGGTCGAATCCAAGAATATCTTATCCGCCATTCAGGTTCTCCCGCCTATTTACGGTAATCATGCCCTCTCCTCGCCACAAACAGTTTCTTCCTGCTGACTTCTGGATTCTGACTTCTGAATTCTTTTTATTTATTTCTCAAACTTATACCCCACTCCGTGCAGAGTCAGGATATGCCGGGGTTCGGACGGCTTCTTCTCTATCTTGGAACGAAGACTGGCAACAAAACTGTCCAGCGAACGCTGTGTACCGAGATACTGCACACCCCAGACGTCGCTCATCACCTGCTCCCTGTTGAGCGCCTTACCCTCGTTGGAACAGAAAAAAGCAAGGAGATCAAATTCCGTCCGCGTCAGCTCGACTTCTTCCAGGTCCGCCTCCCTGCCCCTGCCTCCCGGCCTGCGCCTCTTCAAAACCCGCGATTCAAGATCAAGGACAAAATCCCCAAACTCAAATTTCACAGGCCCGCCCACCCGCCGGCTCCCCCTGAGCAGGATGGCCTTGATCCGCGCCAGCAGCTCGTTCAGGCTGAACGGTTTCGTGACATAGTCATCGGCCCCCATTTCAAAACCATGAAGCTTGTCAAATTCATCCTGCCGCGCGGTGAGCATGACTACCGGCATTTGCATTCCGCCGTCACGGAGCTTGCGGCAGACGTCGTAACCCGACATCCCCGGCATCATCACATCAAGCAGGATAAGGTCCGGTTTTCCTTCCAAGGCCAGCCTCAGCCCGCTGATCCCATCCCGGGCCGTCATCACTTCATAACCGGCAAACCGGAGGTTCTCCTCAAGCCCCAGCATCAGCGCTTCATCATCCTCCACAATAAGTATCTTCTGTTTCTTCTCTTTCATGTTCTTCTCCTGAAAAAATGGTTACAGGTTACAAAGCGCGAGGCGCGGGTTACAGGTTAACATGGGTTAACATGGGTTACAGGAGTTACAGGGGTTACCACGTCGGCCCCTGAGGCCAAGTGGTCACTTGATTCCTTTGGAATCGACGTGACATGAGTTACACGTAAAACAGTCACAAATTCAGCCCTCATTTTCCGTCCAATCGGGATTTTGCTTCAAACTCTTAATCAGTCCCCAGATCATTCGAGCACATTTTTTGCACTCTTCCGATAAGTCGCGGAACACCTTCTGATCAATATAACCCTGATCCAGGGCAACATAAAACATACTTCTTACTTCGCCTACAGAACCACGCGCAATAAAGAGAAACTTAATAAAATCTTTATTACTCCCCCGTTCATATCCCTCAGCAATATTATTCATTACGGAAACAGACGCGCGCCTCATCTGATCAACAAAGCCACAATCTTGTCGGATAGAACCTTTTCTTGTTAGCTCATAAATCGTGTTTGCAATGTTCCGCCCCGTTTGCCATGCCACAATATCCTCGAATTTCTCAATCACAGTCTTCTTTTCCACCGTCTCAATCCCTTCTCACTCCTGTAACGTGTAACCTTTGTAACTTCTGTAACTTTCTTTACCTGTAACATGTAACCCTTGTAACTTCTGTAACTTTCTTTTATCACTTTGGCCATTCAATATTCATTATTGAGTTCATTTATCCTTTGCACTTATCGGCAGATAAACTGAAAACACGCTTCCTTTTCCCGGCTCGCTCTCAACCTCGATCCAGCCTCCATGGGCCTTTGCCACATGCCTGCAGAGCGCCAGACCCAGCCCTACCCCGGAAACATTACTGTCACCGGTGCCAGGCACACGATAAAACCTGTGGAATATCCTCCTCTGCTCTTTCCTGTCTATACCCATGCCATTGTCGCGCACCAAAATCACAACCCACTGCCGTCGGGGCATGAAAACAAAATGCCTGAACGAATCCTCGACGAAACGGACGGTGACCGCAATCCCGGAATGCCGAATTACCAATGCCGAATTACGAATACCAGCTTCTGGATCCTGGATGCTGGATTCTGGATGCTGGTCTGTGGCCTCTGGATTGTCTTCTGAATTCTGAATTCTGTCTCCTGAATTCTGTCTCCCGGCTTCTCTCTTCCCGTACTTCACGGCATTATCCAGCAGGTTCAACATAACCTGCGTTATCGAACTCTCATCCCCCAGCACAGATGGAATCCCGGGATCAACGGAAAGACTGACTGATGAATGCCCATCGCCGAATGCCGATTTCCACATGTCTGTTGCCTGTGGTCTGTGGTCTATAGTCTGTGGTCTGTAGTCTGTTGTCCGTGGTTCTTCTGACTTCTGTCTTCTGACTTCTGTCTTCTCTCCTTTACGGTCTACAGTCGACGGTCTACAGTCCACATCCCCGCTGTTCCCCCCCCACGTCCCCGCGTCTCCGTCTCTCCATTTCTCCGAGCCACCCTGTCCCCCCGCTTCCGTCCTGGCCTTGAAGGCGTCTACAGCCGAAGTAACGAGACTTCCGATATCAACCTGCGAAAAACGGTAAAGCAGGGCATTCTGATCCATTCTAACGAAAAACAGGACCCGTTCGATGAGCTGGCTGAGCCGTTCCGATTCCCTGACAATGACCTGCAGGAATTTCTTCTGCTGTTCCCGGCTTCCTACGCGTTCCAGGTAGAGGCTTTCTGCCAGCATCTTCATTGAAGAAACCGGCGTGCGCAGATCATGCGAAACCCCGATGACAAAGTCACTGCGCGTCCTTGCTCTCCTGATTTCCGCGGCAGCTTCCCTCAACACTAGCCACAAGCCCAGGCAGACACCTGCAGCCATCAGCAAAATTCCCCACGCATAAAGACGATACCGGAGCTCTGCCGCTTTCCTGATCTTGCCGGGATCCATCACGAAAGCCTTTATGTTCACGTAATCAAACGGCTTCATGAGCCGCCCGCTGGCGACAGGTTCCTCGGCCAGGTCACTTCTCTGTACCCTGGATTCCGCCCGTTCACTGAAAACATCGCTTATCAGCACTTCGTTGGTCTTCGCTATACCCGGCCCTTCGGCAGCCAGGACGAAGATATCGCCGGACGCGGCCATCAGCGTATTCAGCAGCTGTTCAGTGAACTCGTTCTGGTTGATCTCATAACCGGCATACATGTTCTTCCTTCCAGGCAGGACGGAAAACCAGTAAGAGGCATCTTCCACGGTCAGCCGTATCATGTTCGTTGTCGAGCCGACCAGCCCGATCTCCCGGCGCAACGCGGAAACAAGCGAATCGAGGGAAGAAGCCGCGGGAACATCGTTTCCGACGGTCTGTGGTCTGTTGTCTGTGGTCTGTAGTCTGCTGCTGATTGCCGGATACTTGATTCCGGCTTCTGTGCCCTCTCCGCCCCTTTCAGGAAACACAAATCCCCACGGGTTCATGAAAAGAAATACCCTGTTAATCGTTCCGCGTGAGTTCCGCAACCGGGTTGCGGCCGCCTCCAGGTCAGCGTTCCCGCCTCCGCGCGCAAGGCACTCCGAAACTACGGCGCATACATGTTCCATGTCGTCTTCGAACCGCGACTGCACCCGCTTTGATACAACCTGTATCGCGCTCGCGGCATCAGTCTTCAAGCGGTATTGGAGAAGGTCCTCCCTGCCCTCCAGCGCGCGGTTGGCAAGGAAACTAAGGACAGCCGTGGGGATTACCACCAGCCCCAGGACAATCAAAATGAGTTTGGGTTTCATAAAAAGACCACGTGACAAAGTTCCGACAACGGCTGACGCGACTACGGCCGCTAGTGGCGGCGACTAAGAACAATCATATCTCCAGTTCAACGGCCTTCATCAACCCATGGAGACGGACAAAAACGTTCTTTATTTGAGACGCCAGTCTCTCTGCTTTCCCTTCGCTCAGGTATTCAAGCCTTTTAGAGCGGTTTAAAATATTCTGTAGCCGCGTCACAGTTGCATAACCGACAGGATCATTATGTGATGGTAGGGCGCGCAGTCCCTTGCGCGCCGAAGTGCGGCGGTGAAGGGACTCACCGCCCTACCAAGACAGAGAAATGGTACAACGACTATAGTTCTGTTTAAACCGCACTAGACAAATGGATAAAATACTGGACCTCCGTTAAAGAACCCCTTGCTATCTGAAGAAAGTGAGAATAATCCCTCATCTATTTGCCGCTTTCGGTAGTCGCTTCAGCCGTAGTCGTCTCCCACGCCTACGGTTTCATGTCGATGTTCATGAGCCAGTTCTTGACGGAATCCACATCGGAGCCGTTTGGCCTGAGCTTCAAGTATCTCCTGTAATGCATCGCGGCCCTCTGTTTGTCATTGAGATTCTCATCATAAAGAATCCCAAGGTTATAGTGAACATCCGCGTCAAGGGGATCGAGCCTCAGCGCATGCAGATACTCCCTTTCCGCATCCCTGAACCTGCCCACCTGCGCGTAGACCGACGCCATGTTGTAATGCATGTCACGTTTCTCGGTGTCGCTCACCTGGCTGACGTCTTTCTGAGCCTGCTCCATCAGCGAAACCATCTTCTCCGCCTTCCTGATGCGGTTCTCCCTCTGCTCAATTTCACTAGCAAGGATCTCCAGGTTCCGTTCATTCTCCCTGAGTACCGCGTCCTTCTCGGCAACTTTTCTCTGCAGGACCGTCATCTCCTTCTGCATGCCTGGTATGCGCTCGGCAAGATCGGCCACAAGCTTCTTCTGCTTGTTCTCGGAAGATTTTGCGCTTTCAAGCTTTGCCTTCATCTCTTTCTGTGCTTCAACCGCACGGCGGGCCTCCTCTGCAGCAAGCATTTCCTCTTTTTCCTTCTCCGTTCTGGACTTGATCGTCTTCTGGCGATCAGCTTCAAGTTCAACCAGCTTCTGCTTCAGGATGGTGTTCTCACTCTCAATCTGGCGGTAAAGGTCGGAGCCCTGCTTTATGGGACTTGACGGCCTGCTGACACCGGTCGCGGAGTCGGCCCCGGATGTTCCTGAAGCTACTTTTTTCAGGGCAGAAAGGTCAGCGTTCAGCTGTGCCTTCTCCTGTTCGGCCTTCTTCAGGCGGGCCTCAAGCTCTTTTAACCTGGCAGGGTCATCAGAGGAGGATTTCTTCTGTCCGCTTAATTCACTTATCCTGCTGACAGAATCCGCTATTTTCCGCTCAAGGTCTTTTACTTCCCTGCCGAGCTTTTCATTCTCCCGCCTGGCCAGGTCCTTGTCCTGTTTTATCTCCGCGATGCTTCTCTGGAGCTGCAGGTTCTCCCTTATCAGCTCGTCATAGGCCCTGGAATCGATGGACGAGGGAGAAGAAGGCGGCCTTGACGCCGGCTGGACTTTCTCCGGCTCCCGGGCAACCGGCGGCTTAACATCCTGTTTCTGAACTTCAGGAACGGCAGGGACCTCCCGGGGCGCACCAGCCTTCACCTTTTCTCCGGATGCTTCCTTCTCCCACGACCATAGAAAGTTTTCATCTGTACCGGCTGCCGGCGCGGCATTCCCTGCTGCAGGCAGCTTGTCGGCAGAATCGGGCGCTGAACCTCCTGGTTCAGGCTTGGCTGCTTCCGCCTGCCGGCTCCCGCCGGACTGGTTTCCCGCCTTCTTTGCCTGGTCCTGTCCCTTTTCCCAGGACCATTGAAAATCCTCAGACCTGGCAGGAACAGCCAGCGCAAGAAATAATATGCAGACGAATATCTTTTTCATTCCCAGTACCAGATTAATTGCGAAGGAACACAATCTTGAAGGTGTTGAACTCCTGAAATGCGGAAAAGGAACTCCACTGTGAAATCCATATTATGGTTCATCTCACCGGTTTCAACGCTTTTTCCCCGGCCGGGTTAACCGGACGGAGCGGCTTTAGAGCCTTTTTCATATCCCTTGAGCGAAGATACGATTCGTCACCCGTCACGATACGAGGCGTCAGGAACACCACTGTCTCGGTGTTCACGGTGGTACTGCTGTCATACCGGAACAATCTGCCTAGAAGAGGGATACGGCCAAGCAAAGGAACGCTGTTTTCCGTGGTATCCTTGCGGTCCTTTATCATTCCGCCTATGATTATAGTAACACCATCCTTAACCGTTACAGTTGTCTCGGCAACAGCTTTCTTGACCACCGGGGTGCCCTCCTGCGCTGACCCGTCGTACCACTGCGAAATGGAACTGATCTCGGGCTTGACCAGGCAGGTTATTATGTTCTCGTCGTTTATCTTTGGAGTAACTGAAAGCGCAACACCAACCTCCACAAATACATACGAAACCCCCGTAATGTTCGTGGTTCCGCTCTCTATTTTCACCTCCTTGTAGGGCTGGTTTTCTATGACCTTGATCGATGCTTCCTGGCCGTCCACAACTGCTACATTCGGACTAGAAAGAATCTTCGTTTCTGCAACCTGTTTCAGCGCATCAAGAATAACCTGAAGATCTCCGCCTGAAACAATGGTGTTGAAAGTGAGCCTGCCAATCGGGGTTGCCGGAGACCCGGGAAGGGAAACCGACTTCAGGGAAAAACGCGGATCCAGTCCATTGAAAATATTCTGCCAGTTTACCCCGAACGAAAAGGTGTCACTGAGCGTTATTTCCACAACCTTGGCCTCGATGAATACCTGCCTGGAACGTTTGTCAAAAGTCTTCACCAGAAGCTCCACCTTTGGCATGTTGGTAGACAGGTCCGTGACTATCAGCGTCTTCGTACGCTTGTCGAACCTGACTGTGCCAACTTCTTTTGTAACAAGGTTGACAAGTTCTTTCTGTACGTCCTCCACGCTCGCATACTGAAGCACAAATGTCTTTGTCTCAGTTGTCGTGAGGATATCGGCCTTGTCAATGATGGCCATCATCTCCTTGAGTTTGTCGGGCGTGTCGATCAGCACCAGCGTATTGCTGACGGGGTCAACAACTGCAACCCCGATTGTGCTCTTGATCTTGTCAATCATCGGTGTCAACCGGGCAACGCTGGCATTCTTGAGCGAAACAATCTTCACCTGTTTATTGTCGTAGAAGCTCGTTCCGTAAAGCGTCTGGTACTCAGCATCAGGAATGATTTTAATAATGCCGCCCTTGATCTCGTAGGCGAGGTTGTTCACCGCCAGCACAACATCAAGCGCGTCCCCGACGGTGGCCCCTTCAAACTGGAACTTGGCGGAACCGGTGACGCTTTTCCCGATAACGATATTGTTGAGCTTTCCCTCGTGGGCAAGAAAGTCGATAACCTGGGCAACGTCCCATGATGTCACCGCCTTCATGGATACTTTCTGCTGCAGTCCCGGAAGATCGAAATCCTTGAGTTTCTTGGCAGCTATTCGCAGGGGTTCCGAGGTTGATGAATCCGTAGCCTGCACAGCCTGCACCGGTACCACTGCAGGCTGTTCCTGGGCAAAAGCAGAGGGTATTAAACCAGTTACGGCAACCGCAATAACAGCACAGAAAAGAAGATTAAGTGCCTTTTTCATGTTTCCCGCAGGCAAATTAAAGTCTCCCCCCATCATTACAATAAAATCCGGTAAATAATGCGTTTATTTACTACATTAAGAGGTGTGAGTGCAAGCTGTGATTTCGCTATTCAAAAGACAGAATTCAGCAGTCAGGAGCCAGAATACTCTCTTACTTCAGTGTCATTCTCCGTTTGCCATCAGTCAGCAACACCTGCTCATCTTTGATTGCTTCAACCTGTATATCCTGTCCCGGAATAGATAATTTGCCGCCGGCCTTTACATAAATCAGTCTGTTGTCCTTGTTTTCCTGCAGGATCGCCTCCTGCCAGGCCGATACGGTATCCCCGGAAAAACCCATCAACTTGATATTGGTTTGCACATAAGTCATCCAGTCCGCCACCGGCACCGTTCCCCCTGTTCCCGGAGCGGTGACGTTACTGTTATTAATGCCGGCTGGCAGCTTCTGACCAGCAGGAGCCACTATCGGCAGGTCCCCAATCCACTGCATTATCACATCCAGTGACGGCAGTAACGAACCAGTCCCGCCCTGGACCGGCAGGGACTGCCCGCCGGCAGTGTTACCGATTATGGATTTATGCAGAATGGTATCGGTCTTGATCTTGGCAAATATCTCGTTCACGGAAAAAACAATCATTATAAGAACGGCTGCGGCAAGCCCCAGGTTGATCTTGCGTATACCGAACTGCTTTACCTCTGTCCGTTTTTTGGCGGAAACAACAGGCGCAGGCGCCGCGGGAGAAAGGTCTGCTGCTGCAGCCGCAGCAGGTGGTTCAACTTTAGCCGCTGTCTTGCCGGCTACTGGAGCTTTTCCGACCACTGCATCAGTTTTAACAGGTTTGAGTTTCGGTTTCTCCGCAGCGGCAGCTGCCGCCGGAGGTTTGGCTGCTTCCGGCGCCGGCTTGCGTGCTGCTTTGGGCGCCACTGCTGCAGCAGGTTGCGGCTTTGGCGCTTCAGCAGGTTTAGCTGCAGGTACAGGCTTTGGGGCAGGTCGCGCCGCAGGAGCCGGAGGTTTTACAGGTGCCGGTGCTTGCGCTGTCACTGTTTTGGCAGACGCAGCAGCAGGGGCGCCAGGCGAAACCGCGGCCGGTTTTGCAGGAGTCTCGCCCTTGATGACCTTCAGCAGCTTCTCTTCCGGCGAAACATTCTGTTCATTCGCTGCCATTACTCTCCCCTTCGCGGTCTTTGTGTCAACTGCCTTCTTTATTCCGACTGTTGAATCCTGTATTCTGTAATCTTTCCCGGCTTTCCTTGTTTTATATCACCGGCTTGACATCTTCCGCAATCAATCGCCTTATCACATCCTCATCCACTACTTTCTTATCATACATTATAAGACTTTCCAAGGCATTATGAGAAAGGAGAGCGAGCTTACGTGGATACCCCTGGGTATGTTGCCAGATCATCTTTATTGCCTCGTTCGTAAATAACGATTCCGTCCCTTTGTAACCTGCTTCCCTCAGCCGGAAATCAAGCATCTGTTTGACCTCGTCTTCGCCAAGCGGATTGATCACGTATTTCAGGGTTATCCTGTCCCAGAAATTGCTTATGCGGCTTATCCTGGGCAGCAGCTCCATCTGACCGACTAGGACCAGCTGGAGAATCTTGTATTCGTTGGTTTCGTAGTTCAGGAGGATACGCAGGACTTCAAGGACAAAATCAGGCAGTATCTGCGCCTCGTCAATCAGGAGTACCACGGTCTTCTGCTTTTCCACGCCGGCGGAGAACAGGTACCGCTCTATGGCCTCCATATGCTCCAGCTCTGAAGCCTTGGCGGAAAGTTTTACGTGGAACAGGCTGGCGAGCCTGGAAAGAAACTGCTGGTCCGTCTTGAAGTACGGATTCAGAATCATGTGAAAAAGGATATCCTCGTCTTCGTTCAACACCCGCGCCAGCTTCCTGCTGAGCGTGGTCTTGCCCGTGCCAACGTCCCCCAGGATAATGCTCAACCCCCTTTTGAGTTTGATCGTAACCTGAAGGCGAAGAAGCGCCGCCTTGTGCTCCTTTGAAAGGAAAAAGAACGACGGATCAGGACTGGAAGAGAACGGTTCTTTTTCCAGGCCCAATACCTTGTAATAGCTCATAATCCAGCTCTTCCTGCGTTAATAAACCCTACACCCAAGGTTAAATACTATCCTCAAACGTTACGGAAACAAGACAAAAGAAACCATTCCTTCCGCCATCTTAGTTTATTCGTGATTAACCTTTCTCGACTTATCTCTTGTCTCTTCGCAGAGAGTCACAAGCAAGAGTAGCAACCACAGATAAACACAGATGAACACTGATATTGTTCAGCGAACAATCCGCTTTATCTCAACTTTAGGAACTCCGAAATTGATCAAAAGGCAAATATGCAATCCTGTGCCATTCAAATAATTAAGGCATTGGGCAATCTGAATGTCATCCAGCTTTTGGACAGCTTTAAGCTCAATCAACACTTCTCCTTCCACTAATACATCAGCCACATAATCTCCTGCTACGATATCATCATAATGTATCTTGATCGGAACTTGCTGTTCAACTTTTAAACCGCTGCGCCTCAATTCATGAACGAGGGCATTCTCGTACACTTTCTCCAGAAAACCACAGCCAAGGGTATTACTGACCGTGTATACACAACCAATTATCTTCTCAGTAATCTTGTTAAGCTCTATTCTGTGTCTATCTGTGTTCATCTGTGGTTACATATCCTTTTCTCCACTCCGACTTACTCCTGTTCTTGCACAAATCGGAGGTTTTGAAATCTCGTAATCCCGGTAATTGCCAGGGTTCCCGCTTTTCCCTTCCTCCGCCGCCCTTACAATATTATACATCTCCCTGGCAGTGACAAAATGCAGAACCCATCTCCTGCCGTCATTATACGCCGTTGTCAAATAGTCAAAAGCCACCCTCATGGCTTCCCCGAGAAGGACGTCCATGTTCTCCCGGCGGCAACCGTGGGTGTAGACCTTTACAAATACCCATTCCGGCCGGCCCTCAACATGGATACCCTGCCTCGCCCATGAATCAATCCTTCCTGGCAAGGGCGGATTCACAGCCGTGATCGCACCATTTTCCAGCCGCGGCAACAGGCCCCATTTCCTCCTGCGCCAGTCCAGCGCCAGTGGCCCGGTGATCAGCATGAGATCATTTCCGATTTCCGATTGCCGATTTCCGATTGCCGGATTCCGGATACTGGATTCTCGCTGTGGTCTGTGGTCTTTTCCCGGTTGCTGAGTTCTGACTTCTGACTCCTGACTCCTCTCTGTGGTCTGTGGTCTGTGGTCTATGGTCTGATTACTAATAACTGGTTTTCCTTTTTCAGCCGCTCCAGGCTGCCCGGTATCAGACGCATAATAGATTGCATTTACCATCCGCGGTTGGGTCGGCGAAGGCGCAGAGGGAAAAGTGAAATCGGCGTAACAGCCGCTACGGCGGAGAATGCCAATCTCTTCGTTTACCCCGCACCAGTCGCCATCCGGCCGCGAGTTACACAGCGCCCAGTTGCCGTGCACGAAACCGTAACGGACTTTCCCGTCACTGTCTGCACCGAGCAGTCCGTGTCTTCCCCTTAATACATCGCGAAAGCCTTCCAGTTTTGACTGGAAACCTGCTGGCGTATCGTTCCGGTGATGAAGCTGTATCTCGACTTCCCCGAGATTTTTTCCGCATATTTCCGCCAGTTTATCCAGGCAATCCGCGTCGTATTCCTCCTGCGGGTAGAAGAAAGTATATTGGGGCCCCACTCCATCCGAGTCGCGGAAAGCTCCGGCCAGGGCAGGAAATCTCCCGCACCACTCTTCCACTTTACCAAGCGCCGTGCGTTTTCCCGCCTTGTCCTGGAAAGGCTCAAAATGGTCAGCAACGCAGAAAACCAGGTGCTTCGGCCCAGGAACGTTCCACGGACGCCGTACCGCAGACGCCAGGTAACCCGCCAGCCACTTGTCAATTGCCCTGAACATAAATTAAGAGAGTTACAAGTTACAAGAGTTACAATGGGTACCACGTCGGCCCTATGGGCCAAGTGGTCACTTGATTCCTTTGGAATCGACGTGACAAAAGTTACAGAGGTTATCCTCTGATAAGATTCTTATTAACGCAAAGCTCGCAAAGTCCGGACCGCTAAGTCCGCAATAAACGAATATCATCTGCGGATAATCGGTCAGCCGATTGTCCGCCTTTGCGCTCCCCCTTAGCGGCCTTAGCGTTAAACTCTTTGATCTTTCAGATTGCAAATCTCATTACTCTCTTCATCGCCGCGGCGTGCGCTCCCAGAATCCTTTCAAGTTCCCGGAAAGAAACCGCAGAAAACCGGCAAAAAGCGCCGCCAGCATTACAACAAAATGACGGAACACAGCAAGCGCCTTAACCCTGGTCCCGGCCAGCGCGCACAGGAGGAACACAGAAATCCCGGCTAGCATAAATTCTGCCACCGGCGTCCCCCTGCCAACCGCAAACAGGGAACAAAGAGCCAGCAACAGCAGCATATGCGGTGTGAACCAGCGCAGTACCTTGTGCGACCAGAACATCCAGGCAAATTCCCTGTATTGCGGCAGAAGACACTTCCCGCACAACGCCAGGGCCTGGTAATCACCCGCCCCTATCCGTACACGCCTCTGCCATTCAGATTTTTCAACGGGAAACTCTTCCTCGGCCACGGCCTGAGGATCATAAATGAATCTCAAACCACGCTCCCGGACTTTCATGCCGATTAC
>Ga0172371_10004774_pt1 | contig 20349 bp, 14 predicted proteins | sample Lak12m_FD_114543 | JGI IMG/M metagenome (GOLD analysis project Ga0172371, IMG submission 114543) | Freshwater microbial communities from Kabuno Bay, South-Kivu, Congo - kab_022012_12m | ecosystem: Environmental > Aquatic > Freshwater > Lake | place: Democratic Republic of the Congo: South-Kivu... | reverse complement strand
TTTCGAGGACAACGCCGACGCCCACCTGAAACGCCAGGTCATGGGGCGTGAAGTCGTTGTCGCGGTCACGGACGGGCGGCTCGATTTCGGGACCTGGGAACAAATCTTCTACGGCGAATTTGATGGACGCCGGAGGAAAAGGATTCTGGTAAAAATTATTGGAGAATGATAGGCGTCCATCCTACACGACCCTTGGGAGTCAGGACGGGAAGCGCCGTAAAAGGATTCTTGTTAAGATTATTGGCGAATGAGCGTCGTCCGTCCTACGCGAGCTTCGAGGGCTTTGCCGCCCTACGCGACCCCCGCGGCTTTTAGCCGTCCTACACGAATTTTATGAGTCAGGAGGAGCCAGGGCGGTCGACGCCGCAAACCATAATCCTATGAATTTTCAGGCGACATTTGACACCATCGCCGCGTCCATATAAAAATCATCGTTGAATCCACGCATTCATCCGGAGGCTTTCTTGAAACAAAAACATCTTTCCCTCGTCCTGATCCCCGCCGTCCTTCTCGCCTTCTGTTCCCTTCCGGCTTCGGCGTCCGGGTCATCGCCGTCCGCGGCTCAGGCGAAAATCGAAAAAGAGAAAAAGACCGCCCTGGACTGGCTCTCGCGCCCCGAGACCGTCGATCGCTTCGGGAAGATTTCCGACGCGATCTGGGCTTATGCCGAGCTCGGTTTTCAGGAATTCCGCTCGGCCGAGCTTCTCGCCGACACGCTCGAGGAGGCGGGGTTCTCGGTTGAGCGGGGCGCCGCCGGCATCCCGACCTGCTTCGTAGCCGCGTACGGATCAGGGAAGCCGGTGATCGGCCTGCTGGGCGAGTACGACGCGCTGCCCATGCTTTCCCAGAAGGCGGGCGTCCCGAGCCAATCCCCCATCGTCCCGGGCGCCCCGGGCCACGGCTGCGGCCATAACGCCATGGGCACGGCGGCCGTTTCGGCGGCCCTCGCCGTCAAGGAAGCGATGGTCAAACACGGCCTGCCCGGAACGATCAAGGTTTTCGGCTCGCCGGCCGAGGAAATCGTCGCCAGCCGGCCGTACATGGTCCGGGCCGGCCTGTTCAAGGACGTCGACGCCGTCATCGACAACCACAGCGGCGACGGGCTGGGAACGGGCTACGGGCGCGGAGGAAACGCCTTGTACTCCTCGATCTTTTCCTTTAAAGGGAAAACGGCCCACGGCGCCGCCGCCTGGGAAGGGCGCAGCGCCCTGGACGCCGTCGAGCTCATGAACATCGCGGCCAATTATCTCCGCGAACATCTCCCGACGTCCTACCGGCTGCATTACATCATTCTCGAAGGAGGCGAAGCGCCCAACGTCGTTCCTGACCGGGCCAGCGTCTGGTATTACGTCCGCAATACGGACGAACGCCTCGAAGACATGTACGAGCGCGTCCTCAATTGCGCCAAGGCCGCGGCCCTGGCCTCGGGAACGGAGCTTCTCCCGGTCCGGGTCGTCAGCGCCATCCACCAGACGCACAGCAACAAAGGCCTGGCCGAACTGATTCAGAAAAACATCGAGCTGGTCGGGATGCCCGTCTGGTCGGAAGGGGAAATCGCCTTCGCCAAAGCCCTCCAGAAGGAAATCCAGGCCAAGGAAACGGACATGCCGACGAAGCCCGAGCCCCTGAAGCCGCCGGAAGACGGCGAGATCGGAGGCGGGTCGTCGGACGTGGGCGAAGTGACCCTGGTCGCGCCGACGGCGACGGTGAGCTTCCCCGGCCGGGTCCCCGGAGCCATCAGCCATCATTGGTCGACGGTCGCCTGCACCGCGGGGACGGCCATGCACAAAGGCCTCAACGCCGGGGCCAAGGTCATCGCCGGCGCGGCCATCGATCTGCTCACCAAACCCGCGGAATTGAAGAAAATCCGGGACGAGTTCGAGGCCTATATCGCCAAGAATCCGTACAAACCGTTCCTCCCGGCCGACGCCGTCCCGCCGCTGGACTTGAATAAAACGTTGATGGAAAAATTCCGGCCCCTGATGGATCAGGCGGCTAAAATCCAATAAAAAGGAATCATAACAAATGAAGACCGGCAAATATTTTTTCGTCTCGTCCGCCGTCCTCATCGTTTGCGGCCTCATCCAGGTTCCACGGGCGCTGCCCCAACGCCGGATGTTTCCGACACCCGCCGCCCCCGCCGCCCCCCGCAAAGGGCCCGCTCCGGCGGAGGCCTCGTCCGTCACTCGACATGAGGTCCGGATCGGCGGCCAAGTCGTCCCCTACACGGCGACGGCCGCAACATACATCATCAATTCCGATGAAGGCCAGCCGAAAGCGACCTTTTTTTTCGTCGCCTACACCAAAGACGGAATCACGGATCTCGCCCGGCGGCCGGTGTCCTTTGTCTACAACGGAGGTCCCGGCTCGGCCTCGTTCTTCACTCACATGGGCCTTGGACCGCGACGCGTCCTTCTGACGGACGAAGGAGCCGCCCTGCCCGCGACCTACGCCGTCGTCGAAAACGGGGATTCGTTCCTCGACGCGACCGACCTAGTTTTCATCGATGCCGTCGGGACCGGTTACAGCCGCCCCGCGCCGGGCGAAGCCCCCTCCCAATTTTACGGCGTCGTTCAAGACGCCGAAATTTTCGCGGACTTCATTTACCAATATCTGACCCGCAACAACCGTTGGGCTTCGCCCAAGTTCCTGATCGGGGAAAGCTATGGGACGACCCGTTCGGCCGAGTTGGCCGGGGTGCTTCAACAACGCCACCAGATTTATCTGAGCGGCATCGCTTTGGTCTCGGCCGTCGGCTTCGCCGACTGGGGCGCGGACGACCAGACCATCTCTTTCCTTCCGACAATGGTCGTTTCCGCCTGGTACCATCAGCTTCTGTCTCCCGATCTCCAAGGGTTGACGGTCGAAGCGCTCGCCGCCAAAGCCCGGGCGTTCGCGCACGGTGAATATGCCGCGGCCCTGGAAAAGGGGGACGAAATCTCCGCGGCTGAAAAACAAAAAATCGTCGCCGAAACCGCCCGGCTGACGGGAATGAAGCCTTCGTATATTGAGCAGACCAACCTCCGGATCAGCCCCTTCCGTTGGTTCAAGGAACTCCTCCGCGACCGGCGGTTGACGGTCGGCCGGCTCGATGCGCGCTTCACCGGAATGGACGTGGACGCAGCCGGCGAATCCGTCGAGTACGATCCGAGCGGGACCGTTTACAATGGGGCGTATGCCGCCGCTTTCCATAATTACGTCCGCGGGGAACTCAAATGGTCGAGCGATCTATACTACGCCGTCCGGGGGAACGTCCGTCCCTGGGACCAGACCGGCGGGAACGAGGTGGCTGAAGTCCTGCGGGCGGCCATGACCCAACAGCGGCACCTGAAGCTCCTTGTCGTCTGCGGCTATTACGACCTCGCCACTCCGTTCAACGGCATCGAGATGACCGTATCCCATATGATGCTGGAGCCGGAGATCCGGAAGAACGTGAGCTTCACCTATTATGAAGCGGGGCACATGATGTATATCGAGAAAAATTCGAGGGAAAAGCTCCATCAAGACGTGGCGGCCTTCATCGCCTCGGCTTCAAAGAATTAGGAGCCCGGGCGTTCCTTCGACGGGGAAAGAGCGGAGCGGGGCGGCCGCTCACGTTTTCGCGGAGGTCTTGCGGAGGACCCGTCCAGGCGTCCGGCCGGAATGCTCTCCGGCCCGGACGGCGATTTGGCCGTTGACGACGACGGCCTCCACGCCTGCCGGATATTGGTGCGGATTCTCCCACGTCGCCTTGTCGGCGACCGTCACCGGGTCATAAACCACGAAGTCGGCGAACGCGCCTCCCCGGACCGTCCCTCGGTCCTTCAACCCGAATGTCTCGGCCGGAATCGAGGTCATCTTCCGGATCAGGACTTCGGCCGGGAGGATGTTCTCCTCACGGACGTATTTGCCCAGAACGCGCGGGAATGTCCCGAACGCCCGGGGATGCGGCTTGCCTTTGGCCAGGACGCCGGTCACGGCCCGGACCGAGCTGTCCGATCCGATCCCGATCCGCGGATGGGCGAGGATGCGGCGGAGGTTGTCTTCCGTCATCATGAACAGCACGCATTGGACGAGATCCCGCTCCTCTACGATCAGATCCCGCATGAACTCGTAGGGCGATTTTCCGGCTTTCCGGGCCGCCGCAAGGACGTCCAGGCCTTCGACCCATCTGTTTTTTTCCGTGGATACGCCGGAGATGACGACCTTGTCCCAGGATCCGAATTTGACTTCCCTCTCGGCCGCGTACTCCCGGAGCCGCCGATCCTGGGCCGGATCCTTCAGCCGGGCCAGGAATTCGTTGGTCGTCCCGGCCCGGGCCCAAGCCGGGAAGTTGATGCTGAGGCCGGTCGAGCCGGCGATATATGGGTACCGGTCGGCCCGCACATCGATCCCTTCCGCCACGGCCCGGTCGATCAGGCCCAGGAGCTCGTCCACTTTTCCCCAGTTTCTGGGAAAAGCCGTTTTCAAGTGGGAGATTTGAAGCTTGAGGCCCGCCTGGCGGGCGGCGTCAATCGCCTCCTTGACAGCTTCGAGCAGAAAATCCCCTTCGTCGCGCATGTGGGTCGCGTAAACGCCTCCGCGGGCGGCGGCGGCTCGGCAAAGCGCGATGATTTCGCCGGGCGCGGCGAAGCTTCCGGGCGTATACTCGAGGCCGGTCGAGAGGCCCAGCGCCCCGGCCTCCATATTCGCCGCGACCAGCGCCTTCATCCGCTCCATTTCCGCGGCCGAGGGCGGCCGGTCGTTGAAGCCCATCGCCGCCCCGCGGATCGGGCCGTGCCCGACGAGGGTGGCGTAATTGACGGACGTCCCGCCCTTTTCCAGGCGGGCGAAAAATCCGGAGAGGTCCCGCCAATCGACGTTGATTCCGTATTCGGACTTGGCCACGGATTTCGTCTCTTCCAGGACTTCGTCGGCGATGGGAAACGGCGAGGAGCCGCAGTTGCCGCTGATGAGCGTCGTGACGCCCTGCCGGACGGCGCTTTCGGCCCGGGGATCGGCCAGCAAATCCAGATCGGAATGATCGTGGACGTCGATGAATCCCGGACAGACGGCCCGGCCCGCGGCTTCGACGACGATCCGGCCGCGGCGGGCCGGGATTTTGCCGATCGCCGCGATCCGGTCGCCGAGGATGCCGATGTCGGCCGGAACGGGCGGCGTTCCCCGGCCGTCGTAAACCAGGCCGCCGACGATGACGAGATCGTATTCCTTCCCGGCGGAACACCCTTGAAGGAGCCAGCCGCCCCCGCCGGACAGCGTCGCGAGGGCCGCGGCCGATCCGGCCGTCTTCAGGAATTCCCGCCGGTTGACGTTCCGTTTCATCATTCCTCTTTCTTGACCGCGTCCCGGCGGAGGGCGCTGTTGCCCCGTTCATTCGTGAACCGGACGAACGGCCGGGAGCGGTCCATCAGGTACCGGAAGGTGACGTGGGTCTTTTTATGGACGCCGCCGACCTGTTCATAGATCTTCCGCATCCGCGGATTGTAATCCCCGACCCAGGACAGCTCGATCTCCTTATAGTGCGGCCGGGATTGCACGGCCCGGAGGAAGTGGAGAAAGAGCGGGCCGATCACGTTGGAATTCTGGAATTCAGGGATGACGCCGGCGAGAAACACCCGGTTGCGGGTGATCGTCCGGCCTTTAAGCAACCGGTAAAATTTGAGGGCTTTCCACCAATTCAAACGACCGTCGAACTTCGCCAGGACCTGGTTGACGTCCGGAAAGGTCACGACGACCCCGATCGGCCTCCCGTCCTTGTAAGCGAACCAGACGAACTCTTCCACCACGATCGGCTCCGCCGATTTGATGATCCGCCCGATCTCCCCGGCCGTCACCGGCTGGAAATCCTCCAGGTAATCGGCCCAGGTCCGGTTCAAGACTTCCACCAGGTCGGCGATGAAGCGGGCGGACTGCTTCTTTTCGTAATGGAGGTAGGTGTAGGTTCCTTTCTTGATGGTGTGCTCGGCGAACTTGATCATCCTCTCCGGCCAGGGCTCGGCCAGGTTCTTGTGGTAGGAAAACTGGCGGAAATATTCCTGGAATCCGTAAGATTCGAAAAGGCGGCCGTAATAGGGCTTGTTATAGGGCATGCCGTAGCCCTGGGGCATGAAGCCCTCGACCAGGACGCCCCAGAACGTGAAATTCGCCCCGAAATTGACGCTCGCGTCGATGGCCCCGGCGCCGCGGGCGGCCAGCCATCCCCGGGCCGCATCCAACATCAGCCCGGCCGCCGCCGGATCGTCCGGGCATTCGAAAAATCCGACGCCGCCTTCCGGCGGATCCGTCCGCCGGGCCTTGTCATGGTCGATGAAGGCGGCGATCCGCCCGACGGCCCGGCCGGCGTCGTCCCGGAGAATCCAACGGATCGCCTCGCCGTGCTTCAGGGCGTCGTTTTTGCCCGGATCGAAGACGGCTTCGACTTCCATGTCCAACGGAGCGATCCAGTTCGGATCGCCGGCATAGATCGAGCGGGCGATGTCATGAAAGATCCTCGAGCCCGTCGCGGGGGTGATTTCCTCGAGTCTCATCGAAGGTCAGCTCCGGCCGTAATCGATCTCGTCGGGAAGCTCGTTGATGTCGGTCGAACGATCGTACGGAAAATGGGCGGCCAGACGCTCGCCGGCGGCCCGGATCCCGTCGACCAGGCCCTCGGTGAATTCGCGCTTGTGGAACCGGGCGGACAGGGCCGCGGCCGTTTCCGTCCAGAACTCCGTCCCGACATGGGCGTGGATGCCTTCATCCCCGAGGATGACGAAACGCCGGCGGGAAGGAACGACAAAAAAGAGGATCCCGTTCCGATCCCGGGTCCGATCCATTCCGAGCCGTCGGAAAGCCCGCTCGGCCACCGGCCGGACCGGCCCCCAGAAAAAGCGGGAAATGGAGACGCGGATTTCCCCCGACGTCCGGAGCTCGGCTTCGGCGATCGCCTGCCGGAGACGGGCCTCGTCGATCCGGACGAGCCAACGCGGCCGAAAAGCGGTGCCCATGGCCGTTCTCCTCTCACCATCCGCCGGAGGCGCCGCCGCCCCCGGAACGTCCGCCGCCGCCGCGGAATCCCCCTCCCCCGCCGCCGAAACCGCCGCCCCTTCCGCCGCCGGAAAGGAGGGTGTAAAGCAGCCAGAGGGCCAGGCGCGGATTGGTGATGAACAGAATCACGAAAATGATGACGCCGATGATGATGAAGACCGGCGGGACGTCGGATATCGCTTTCGAGACGCGCTGGTCGGTTTTTTCCGATCCGGATGCGGTCTTTCCGGAAATCGTATCCAGCAGCGAAGAGACCGCCTCCCGGACGCCGCCGTCGGGATCGCCCCGCCCGATGGCCGGGACCAGGATATTATTGATCACCCGGCCGGCGACGGCATCGGGGACCGTGCTTTCGAGACCGTAGCCGACTTCGATCCGGACCCGGCGGTCCTGGGGGAAAATGAACAGGACCAGCCCGTCATCCAGGCCCTTGCGGCCGACTTTCCAGGCGGAAAAAGCCCGGGCGGCATAATCCTCGATCGGCATATCCCCGGTCGTCGGAGTGATGTAAAGGAGGACCTGGCGGCCCGTTTCCCTTTCAAAAGCCCCGAGCCGGGAATCGATCTCCGCCCGGGTCGAGGACGAGATGAATCCCGCTTCGTCCGTCGCCCAGCGGGCCGGCGCAGGGGGGATTTGGACGGCCGGAGCGACGGCCGCCAAAGCCGCGCCGCCGGCAAGAAGGGCCGCCAGGGCGAAAAAGGCCCGTGCGGACCTCCAATGAAACGGCCGCGTCATCATCCCGATCTCGAAAGGCGGACGCTCAGAACTTCACTTTAGGGGCGGTTTCGGCTCCGGCCTGAGCCCGGAAGTACGCCTTCTCCTTGAACCGTTCGCCGAAGAACCCGGCGACCAGGACCGTGGGGAAGCTCATCCGCTTGGTATTGAAGGCCTGGGCCGTCTCATTGAAGACCCGGCGCTCCTGGGTGATGCGGTTTTCGGTCCCTTCCAATTGAACCTGGAGATCCCGGAAATTCTGGGTCGCTTTCAGGTCGGGGTAATTTTCGACGGCCACGAGAAGCCGGGAAATCGCCGAACCGAGCTCGGACTGGGCGGCCTCGAACTTGGCCAGGGCTCCCGGATCGTTGAGGGCATCGGCGCCGAGTTGAATCTGGCCGACCTTGGCCCGGGCCTCGGTGACGGCCGTATAAGTCTCTTTCTCGAAATTGGCCGCGCCCTTGACCGTCTCGACCAGGTTCGGCACGAGGTCGGCCCGCCGCTGATAGGCGTTTTCGACCTGGGCCCACTGCGACCGGACCGATTGGTCGAGCTTGTTGAGGCCGTTGTAGACCCCGGCGCCCCAGAGGACGACGATGACGAGAAGGACGACCAGGATCCCGAGCCCGCCGAGGAACCCGAACCGCTTCTTGGGAGCGGCTGCGGGGATTTGAGGTGCTTCGTTTGCCATGTCTTCGTTCTCCCTTCCAGACGATATACGGATTTCCCGTGGAAAAGATTATTTTAACGGGTCGGCCGGCCAGATTCAACCGTCATCAAATGATCGTCCCCGGCCGAAGGACCGCGTTTTTCGGGACGACGATGATCCCGTCGACGATGCAGACGTCGTCGCATTCCCGGATCGAGGCGTTCTCGGCGTTGACCAGCTTGACGCCCTCGCCGATCCGGGCGTTCTTGTCGATGATCGCATTGCGGATCTCGCAATTCGGTCCGACGCCGACCGGAGGGATGCCCATCGCCGCGGCTTCCCTGATGGCCGAGGCGGATTCATAATAATCCGCGCCCATCATGACCGTCCGGTCCAGCCGGGTCCCCTCGCCGATCCGCGACCGGATCCCGATGATCGAATGGCGGATGAAGGCCCGGTTGATGATGCTCCCTTCGCAGAGGATCGAATCGTGGACGTCGGCGTCGAGGATTTTCGATCCCGGCAGGAACCGCGGAAGGCTGAAGACCGGCTTTTCCTCGTCGTAGAAATTGAAGCGGGGCAGAGGTTGGGTCAGGCCGATGTTGGCCTCGAAAAAAGAGGCGATCGTCCCGATGTCCTCCCAGTACCCGTCGAAGAAATGGGCGAAGACCCGCTTTTCCTGGATGGCCCGGGGGATGAGCTGCCGGCCGAAATCCTCGTCCGTCGTGCTCTCGAGAAGCTCCTTGAGGATCTTCCAGTTGAAAATATAGATTCCCATCGAGGCCACATGGGTTCGGCCGCGGGGCTCGATGCCGTTGGCCGTGAAGATCTCCGGAGGAACGGCCATGGCCTCGATGGCCTCGTTTTCCTTCGGCTTTTCCTTGAACTCGATGATCCGCTTGGTCGCGTCGACCTTCATCACGCCCAGGCCGGGGACGTCTTCCCGGGGGACCGGGACGACCGAGATCGAGATGTCCGCCCCGGCCCGTTCATGGGCCTCGACGAATTTCCGGTAGTCCATCCGGTAGAGGTGATCCCCCGAGAGAATGAGGGCCAGATCGCCCGAGCCCTCGATGGAGGTGAGGTTCTGGCGGACGGCGTCGGCCGTTCCCTGAAACCAGCCCCGGTTCTCGATCGTCTGCTTGGCCGCCAGAATGGCGATGAAATCCTTGTGGAAATTGTCGAACTGGTAAGTCGAAAAGATGTGCCGGTGGAGGGATTCGCTGGCAAACTGGGTCAGGATGAAGATCTTCCGGTAATCGGAATGGATGCAGTTGGAGATCGGGATGTCGATGAGCCGGAACCGGCCGGCGATCGGGACGGCCGGCTTGCTCCGGATCTTCGTCAGGGGGAAAAGCCGGGTCCCCTGCCCTCCGGCCATGATGATCGTCGCCACTCGCGCGGCCATATCTTCCTCCCCGGCCCGTCGTTCCTCTCCTATCATAACCCTTTTTCGGGATTTTGTCAGGATTTTGTCCCGGGTCAAAACGAGGAGCGCGGCCTTTTCGGGGGCAAAGACCGTTGACTTTACATTTAAAACGGGTTGGGCTATCTTATGCCTGATCGTCGGAAGGAATTTCCGTGAGGGAGGCGTGAATGTCCGAAGACGTTCTGGAAAAGCGCACCTGTGCCCGTTTCCGCATTCCCGGAGCGACGATCGCCTTCCGCAAAGAGAAGGGCCTCTTCAAAAAAAGCGCTTATGGAGCGGAGTTTCTTCCGATGCTGGATATCAGCCGGGGCGGCATCCGGTTTCTTTCTCAGGAAATCCTCGACCTGGACACCCGCATCCACCTCAGCGTCCAGGTCCCGGGAGACCCCTCCCCCTTGAAAATGGAAGGGATCGTCCGCTGGTTCGCCAGCAATCCCGGCCAGAGCTATAAATACCAGCTGGGCGTCCAGTTCCTGCCGTACGGCGAAAAAAAGGATATGAATTATCCCGGCAACCTCGTCAAGATCATCTCCTACGAACAGAAATTCATGGATGAGACGACGATCATCAAGGACGAGACGGGCGGCCGCCGCGACGGGACCTTCGAAGTCTGATCCCCTTCCCTCTTTCCGGCCGGCGCCGGGCCTATTTCAAGAACAGCTCGATCACCGGGATTTCGACGTTCGGCTTCAGGACGGGAAGATGAAGAACGACGTCGCCGGCCTTCCCTTCCTCCGCGAGCCAGGTCGTGTCTTTGCGGTCGCTCATCCGGATTTCCGAGGCGTCATGGAGGAACTGGGCATAGGCGATCCGGCCCCCGTATCCTTCCAAGGTGATCTGGTCCAGAGGCCAGGCCAGGACATGGAGATAGAGGCGCTTTGACTTCGGCTGGTATGTCAGGAGGCAATTCGCGGGGACTTTGAAGTCTTCCGGCGCCTGGGTGCAGCCGTAAATCGAGCGGCCGTTGACCTTCATCCATTCGCCGATCGCGCCCAGCCGCTCCAGGGCCCGGAAATCGAACGTCCCCCGGCCGGTCGGGCCGACGTTCAACAGGAGATTGCCGCCCTTGCTCACCGTCTCGGCGAGAAGGGCGATCAGCTGTCCGGGACTCTTCCAGGTCATTTCGTCCCGATAATAGCCCCACGAGCCGGAGAAGGTCTGGCAGGCCTCCCAGGGGACTTTTTGCCCTCCGATCCGGATCCATTCCCGCGGCGTGTACTGCTCGGGCGTCTTGAAATCCCAGCCGCCTTCGACATCCTCCAGATCCAGGCGGTCGTTGACGATGATTCCGGGCTGCAGCTCGCGGACCATCTTCAGGAGGTTGATCGAATCCCAGTCGTCCCGGTTCTTGCCGTGCTTGTTCCTGGGAAAGGAATAATCGAGCCAGATGATGTCGATTTTGCCGTATTTGGTCAGCAGCTCCCGGACCTGGTTCTTGACGTAAGTCCGGTAGCGGTCCATGTCCCGGCCTTTGTTCAACCGGTCGTATTCCTCGTCGGAATCAGCGCTCTGGGGGTGGTTGCGGTCGATCGTGTAGTCGGGATGATGCCAATCGAGGAGAGAATAATAAAATCCGATCTTCAATCCCTCGGCCCGGAAGGCTTCGACCCATTCTTTGATCAAATCCCGGCCGGCGGGAGTGTTGGGCGCCTTGTAGTCGGTGTATTCCGAATCGAACAGGCAGAATCCCTCGTGATGCTTGGAGGTGATAACGGCGTATTTCATCCCCGCGTCTTTGGCCGCCCGGGCCCATCCCCGGGGATCGAACAGATCCGGATTGAACGTCGCGAAGTACTTTTGATAATCGGCGTCCGTGATCCGCTCGTTTTTCTTGACCCATTCGTGCCGGGCGGCCTGGGCGTACAGGCCCCAATGGATGAACATCCCGAAGCGGGCCTCGGTCCACCATTGGAGGCGGGCCTGCTTTTGGTCCGCGGTCTCCTTCGGGAGCCGGGCCGGCGACGCGGCGGCGGAAAAGGCGCCGCCGAGGACGAGGGCGATCAGAACCAGGGCCGGAATCGGCCGGAACAAAGTCTTCATCGCGACGTCTCCTTCGCCCTGCGGGCCTTAGGGCTTTTTGAATTCGATCAATCCGGCGTCGGCCAGAACCTTGAAATATTCCAAAATGTCGGCGCCTTTTTGAGGGCCATACGTGGCCGACACGGCCCGGGCGATATCGGCCGCGCTCCGCTTCCCGTCGGCGTAGTTGAGGGCTTCGTAGGCCTCGTTTTCGCCCAAACGAATCCGGGCTTCGACGCCGGGTCCAAGCTTTTCAACCAGGAAATCCATTTCCACCGGGCAGGCGAAATCGGATTTGCGGACGGGAACGATCCCGGCCAGGGCTTTCTCCTCCTCCGCGACCTCAGGATCCTGCGCCTTGATCCGCAGAGATTGACACCGTTCCCGCCAAATTCTTTCGATCTCGCTGCGGAGGGCTTTTTCCAACGCGGATAAAGGCCCGGTCAGCCGGCCGATCGCCGGCGCCGCCGCCGGCGCATAGCGGGCCGCGGAAACCGCGGCCGCCCTCTCCCGGGTCCCGGCATGTTCAAGGACGTTGAGAGCCTGGCCGTAAGCGGCCGGCATTCCGGCCGCGTCCGCCGCGGCGAGGGTTTGCAGGGCGTCGCCGGCTTCCGCGGCCAGGCGCCCGAGGCCGTTGCGCACCGCGAGCCGGGCCATGTCCAGGGCCTCGGATTCGCCGGCCGAAGCCAGGTAATAGGCGATGCCGAGAGTCATCGCCGACACCCGCCGCAATTCGGACGGATCGACCTTGTCGGGGGTGTCCAAGCTGGTGTGATGGAACGTATCGCCGTGGCCGAACATCAGCGACGGGACTTTGAGAGCGCCGTCGTTGTAAATCCAGTGGTCGCTGCCGCCGCCGAAGGGCTCAACCATCCAGGGGAACGGATGGGAGCTGCCGTTCAAGCTCCTCAATCCGAGCCCGTCGATCAGGCGGGCGAAATTGACGGCGACATCCGTCAGGATGTCGGGATTGGAATCGGGGGTGGCGGTAATGGTGAACCGGCCGCCGGTCAGGTGGAGATCCTCGCCGATCATGTCGCAATTGAGGGCGGCCAGGGTGTTGCGGGTCTGCTCGAGATGGGCCTTGATATAGGGCACGGTCCCGGCGAATTCCGGGATCCAGAGAAACCGGATCGTCCGGCGCGGGGCCGGGAGCGTCTTTCCGTCGACGAGGACCTTGAGGGCCCGGGCCATCTCCAGCATCCCGCCGCTGCCGCTGGCGTTGTCGTTGGCGCTGGGCGCCGGATGGCAGAGGTGGCCGACGATAAGGATCTCCTTTTCCGGCTCGACCGCGCCCGGAAGGGAAACGCTTAGGGCTTCGACCTTCGTCTCGAAGAATTTCGAATCCACGTCGGCTTTCAGAACGACGGTCTGCCCCTCGGCCAGCATCCGCTGAAGGGCGGCGCCCTGGTTCTTGCTGACGTTGAAGCCGACGGGCATTTTCTCCCGCTCCTCCCATGTCGGCCAGAAGGCCGTGTAGCGGATCATGTTCGGATATCCGGGCCGCACGTCGGGCGGATAGTAGGACACGATTCCGATGGCGCCCCGCTTCCAGCAGGCTTCGCGCATGACCGCGGCGCTGAGGCCGTAGGTCAGGACGATTTTGCCTTTAACGTCCTTGCCCCGGTAAGCCGTCTCCCCCGTTCCCGGACCGACGTCGACAAGCTCGGCTTCGATGTGCCCGGGCCCGGAATGCTTGATCAGGTTGAGCGGGATCTCTTCGAAGTCGCCGAGCTTTTCGCGCCGCGGTTGGACCATCCACAGCTCGGCCGACGACGCTTCCCAGCCGATGGGCGTTTTATACGTGAAATACCTGGTCGAGCCGTTGCTCGGCCAGCCTTCGATCGCCGCGTCGGGGTAGCCCATCCGCCGCAGCTCGTCCTGGATCCAGACGGCGGAGTCATGCCATCCCCTGTTCGCCTGGATCCGGTCAAACTGCGATATCCGAACCGTATAACGGAAGGCATTTTCCCCGGAGACTTCCTCGGCCAGGGACTGTTTCAACCGGTCCGAGGCCAGCGAATGTTCCGTCGAGGGAGCGACGGCGTTCAAGCCGATGGGGATCAGTGCCGCGAAGGCCGGAATCAGGAAAAAGAAGGTTTGGCGCATGGTTGATTTCTCCAAATGAAAGAAAGGCGGTCGCGAGTCAGAATAAAATTCCCCCGGAAGGATGTCAAGGAGGGGAAGCAAAACGGCCCGGCTCTTGACTCCAGGCAAAGATAAATTAATATATAAACTGTAGGATTGGTCCTATCCTCATCCGCTTCCGGTCAAGGAGGAGAGATGGATATCGAGAAAAAGGCGGAAAGGATCCCCCCCGTTCTCTGGATCGGCTTTGTGATCGTTTTTGCGTTCTTGCTGGCGGCGGGAGTTCTTTTCTACCGCGGCCAGCACAGGCGTCTCCAGCAGGAAGCGATCGACATGCTTCGGTCGATCGCCGAGCTGAAAAGCGCCGAGATTTTTCGCTGGCGGAAAGATTGCCTGACCGACGCCGTCGACGACACCCGCAATCCCTCCATGGACCGCCTGCTGCGGGATTGGCTGAGCAGCCGGGACGCGGAAACAGCCGAGGAGCTGCTCGTCCAGCTTGATTTCATCAAGGAAAGCTACGGTTATCTCCACGTCCGCATCGTCGACCCGGAGGGGCGGCGGCTTTTGTCCACGACCCGTCACGACGAGCCCGTCGCCGAAGCGGTCTCCGCCGCGTTGCAGACCGCCATCAGGGAACGGCGGCCGGTTCTCACGGAATTTCACCTTGATCCGGACGAAATCGTCCCCCATATCGGATCCATCGTTCCGGTCTTTGCGTCCGAAGCCCCCGGTTCGGTGTGTCTCGGGGCGATGATATCGGCGATTGATCCCCGCATTTATCTTTATCCCCTGATTCAATCCTGGCCGACGCCCAGTCCGAGCGCCGAAACGCAGCTCGTCGTCCGGGACGGGGACAACGCCCTGTTCCTTAACGAGCTCCGCCACCGCAAAGGCACCGCTCTCAAGCTCCGCATCCCCCTGAATCAAAAAGAAGTGCCCGCGGCCATGGCCGCCCAGGGCCGGACGGGCCCCGTCGAAGGCCTGGATTACCGCGGCGCCCCCGTCCTCGCGATCATTTTCAAAATCCCGGACTCGCCCTGGTTTATGGTTTCCAAAGTCGACCGGACCGAAGCCTTCGCCGGATGGAGCTTTCAAGCCGCCTTGATCATCGCCCTGATCCTGGCCCTGATCGCCGCCGCAGCGGCCGCGTTCCTCCTGCTCTGGCAACGCGGGGTCAAAGCCCATTATCGGGCTCTGCATGAGACCGAAGCCGCCCGCGATTTGAGCGAGGCCCGCTACCTGACGACCCTTCTCAGCATCGGCGACGGGGTCATCGTGACCGACATCGAGGGAAAGCTCGTCTTCATCAATCCGACGGCCGAGCGGCTGACCGGGTGGAACCGGACCGAAGCCAAGTCTCTCCCCCTGGAAAAAGTCTTCCATATCATCAACGAGGAGACGCGCCTCCCGGTCGAAAATCCGGTCCGGCGCGTCATCCGCGAGGGCCTGGTGGTGGGACTGGCCAACCACACCCTTCTTGTGTCCCGGGATGGGCGGGAGATCCCGATCGCCGACAGCGGCGCCCCGGTCAGGTTCAAGAACGGCCCGATCACCGGGGTCGTCCTCGTCTTCAGCGACCAAACGGCCGCCCGCAGCGTCGAGAACGAAATGCGCCGCAACGAAACACGTCTCCGCTCCTTGATCTCCATCCTCCAGCATCCGGCCGAATCCGTCCAGGAGTATCTGGACTTCGCCCTGGCTGAAGCCCTCGCGCTGACCGGGAGCGAGCTCGGCTATATCTATCATTATTTCGAGGACCGGAGGCAGTTCATTCTCAACACCTGGTCCCGGGAAGTCATGAAGGAATGCACGATCGCCGATCCCGCGACCGTCTATGACCTGGACAAGACCGGGATCTGGGGCGAGGCCGTCCGCCAGCGCCGGCCGATCGTCGTGAATGATTTCGCCGCCGCCCATCCGTTGAAAAAAGGGTACCCCGAAGGCCACGCTTCTCTCCGGAAATATCTGACCGTCCCCGTCTTCCAGGGACAAGCCATCGTGGCCGTCGTGGGCGTCGCCAACAAGAGCGACGATTACGCGGACGAGGATGTCCTGCAACTGACCCTTCTGATGGAATCCATCTGGCGGGTGATCGAACGAATGCGGACCGAAGACGCCCTCCGGGAGAGCGAGAAGAAATTCCGGAGCGTCTTCGACTTGTCCAACATCGGGAAATCATTGACCCGGCCGGCGGGGGACGTCGTCCCCAACCAATCCCTCTGCCGGATGCTGGGCTATTCCGAGGAAGGGCTGAAAGCGAAAAAATGGCAGGATCTGACCCCGCCGGAGGACGTTGAAACCGTCGCGAATTATTTAAAGCCGATCTATGCGGGCGAAACCGACACCGCGCGCTTCGAGAAACGCTACGTTCGGAAAGACGGATCGATCTTCTGGGGCGACGTCAGCGTCGCCACGCGTCGGGATCATGCGGGCAAGCTGCTTCACTTCATCACCGCGGTCGTGGACATCGACCAGCGGAAAAAGGCCGAGGAAGCCCTCCGCCAAACGCAGGCCCGCCAGCAAGCCATCCTGGCGTCCGTTCCCGACATCATCATGGAAGTGGACGAACGCAAGGTTTACACCTGGGCCAACGCCGCCGGGCTGGAATTTTTCGGATCGGACGTCGTGGGAAGGGAAGCCGCCGATTATTTCGAGGGAGAACAAGACACGTACGAGACGGTCAAGCCGCTTTTCAACGGCCATGAGGAGATCATCTACGTCGAAAGCCGGCAGCGCCGACGGGACGGAAAGAAGCGCCTTCTGGCCTGGTGGTGCCGCGTCCTCAAAGGCGCGGACGGCCGGGTGCTCGGAGCTATTTCCACGGCCCGGGACATCACCGAACATCAGGAAGCCGAGGAAAAAATCCGCCAGTCGCTGAAGGAGCGCGAGGTCATGCTCCGGGAGATCCACCACCGGGTGAAAAACAACATCCAGATCGTCTCGAGCCTCCTCCGCCTCCAATCCCGCCGTCTGGACGATGCCAGGGCCCGGGACGCCCTGGCCGAAAGCCAGAACCGCATCCGCTCCATGGCCCTGATCCATGAGAAGCTCTACCAGACCGGGGATTTCGCCCGCATTCATCTGGGCGATTACTTCGAAAGCATGAGCTCCCATCTTTTGGCTGTCTATCGGGAACACGCGGCGGGCGTGCGCATCCAGGTCGAAGCCCAGGATTTCCGGATCGATATCAACCGGGCCGTTCCCCTCGGTTTGATCTTCAACGAGCTCGTCACGAACGCCCTGAAACACGCCTTTCCCGGGGGCCGGGACGGCAAGATCCTCGCCCGGTTGAGCCGGATGGAAGACGAAAAATACGAGCTGAAAATCAAGGACACGGGAATCGGATTCCCGGACCCCGGACGCCTTCAGAACGGGAACTCGCTCGGGCTGGAAATCGTCCGCGACCTGGTCCAACAGATCGACGGGACTCTTGAAATCCATAACGACGGAGGCGCGGAAATCACGATCCGGTTTTAGGGAAACGGAGGCAAAGCGCCATGAACAGGATCGACGGTCATCGAGACGCTTCCGCGGGCGCGCGAATCCTGATCGTCGAGGACGAGGCGCTTCTGGCCCGGGACACGGCCTATATGCTCGACGCCATGGGATGCCGCGTCGTCGGCATCGCCGCCACGGCCGACGAGGCGGTTTCCCAGACCGGCTGTCTGCGCCCCGATCTCATTTTAATGGATATCCGGTTGAAGGGTCAGCGCGATGGAATCGAGGCCGCCGCGGAAATTCACGAGCGTTTCGGCTTCCCCCTCATCTTCGTCACCGCCCAATCCGACGAGGCGATCCTCTCTCGAGCCCAGGCGACGCATCCCGTCGGAATCCTCTTCAAACCTTTCGCCGAACCGGAGCTGGCGGGCATCCTGGAAAGCGCCGGCTTTCTATTCGCCTACCCGGCTTGATCCGTCCGCCGACCGCCGTCGGATGCCCTCTCAACCGAAAATGATCTTGGCCGCGATTTCCTTCAACAGCTTGGCCGATACGGCGGCCGTAACGCCATTGAGATCCCGCGAAGGATTATATTCGACGAGATCGGCGCCGACCAGATCCGCATCCAGGTTCTGAATCATCGCGATCACGTCCCGGGTCGTCATCCCGCCGGGTTCGTGATGGGACACGCCCGGAGCAAAGGCCGGGTCGAGGACGTCCAGATCCAGCGAGAGATAAACGGGACCCTCGAAGCGGAACGGGCGCGGCCAGGGAACGCCGCGCATCTCCAGGATTTGGGAACCGAATTTCTCCGCCTGGATATTCTGGTGAGGATTGGCCGTCCGAACACCGACGGCCATGTGCCGCTTGATTGCGCCGTCCTCCCATAACCGGGCGAACGGGCAGCCGTGGGAAAAGCGGTCGCCGTCGAGTTGATCATAGAGATCGGGATGGGCGTCGAAGTGGAGGACCTCGACCGGTCCGGATACTGCGGCGATCGCCCTGATCAGGGGAAACGTAACCGCATGGTCGCCCCCGAGAAAAAGCGGCGCCGTTCCGCCGCTGATCGCATCCCGGGCTTGAGTCTCGATTTGGCGAAGAACGGCGTCTCCCGAGCCGAGGACCATATCGCCGGCGAAGGCGAAGCGATCGTCTTTGCCGAGATCGCGACCGTTTTCCGCGCAGGGATTCGCCGCCGGAGAGAAGAAGGCCCGCCGGATCGCGTCCGGAGCCGCGGCGCAACCTCTTAAAAAAGACGATTTTTCGTCCCAGGGAACGCCTATGACGACGACCGTCCTGTTCATCAGACGAAGCGATCCCTCGCGAAAAAAACGCGGCTACCGGCTCCCCTTCTCCCCTTCGACGACGACCTGGGCGTAGTCGGCGATCTGAAGAAGGGTTTTGCGGATCGTCGCGAGCAAAGCCAGGCGGTTTTTCCGCAGCTTGGGCTCCTCGGCCATGACCATCACCTTGTCGAAGAAGGCGTTGAGGACCGGCTGGAGGCGGAAGACGATTTTCTGGGCCTGGAGGTAATCGCCTTTGGCGACCATCGGGCCGAGGTTTTCCTTGATGATCGCGAACGTCGCGTAAAGCTCGCGCTCGGCCTTCTCGACGAAGTGATTCGGATTGACCGCGCCCGCCGCCTGCCCGGCCAGAATGTTGTTCACCCTCTTGGCCATCAGGATCAGCGGCTCGAATTGCAGGCCCGCCTTGAGGGCGTCGAGGGCCCGGGCTCGGAGGGCGACGGCGTAAAGGTCGTCGAGGCCCGCCCCGAGGGCGGCGTTGATCAGGTCATAGCGGATCCCCTCGCGCTCGAGCAGATACCGCAGGCGGCCGGCGAAGAATTCCCGGAGCTGTTCCAGGATCTCGGCCTTGGGGCGTTTGAGCTTGTCGCCGTAAACGGCGACGACTTTTTCCACAAGCCGGTCGAAGGACAGGCCGATTTTTTTGTCGAGGAGGATTTTGCAGACCCCCTGGGCGTTTCGCCGCAAGCCGAAGGGATCGCTCGATCCCGTCGTTTGGATGCCGATTCCGACGACGCCGACGATTGAATCGAGCTTGTCGGCCAGAGAAAGGATCGCGCCTTCGAGGCTCGCCGGCGCGGGGTCATCCACGCTGACCGGGAGATAATGTTGGGAGATGGCCCGGACGACGGCCGGAGGGAAGCCCTCGGCCTCGGCATAGAGGCCGCCCATCGTTCCCTGGAGGCCGGGGAATTCCCGGACCATGTCCGTCACCAGGTCCACCTTGCAGAGCGAGGCGGCCGCGCCGATCTCCTTGCCCGTCTTGCAGGCCTCGATCTTGCCGCAGAGATAGGCGGCGATCTTTTCGAGGCGGGCGGCCTTGTCGTCGTAGGAACCGAGCTTTTCCTGGAACAGGACCTGCTTGAGCTTGGGCGCGCGCTTTTCCAGCCCGGCCTTGATATCCTGCTCCCAGAAAAACCGGGCGTCGGCCAGGCGGGCCTTGAGGACGCGCTCGTTGCCCGAACGGATGAAGCCCTTGGGGTCGCCGACGACGTCGGCCACGCCGAGAAACAGCGGCAGCTGTTTGCCCGCGCGGACCACGGAGAAGAGCTTCTGCCCCTCGCGCATGGCCGTGCTCAAAACCTCGAGAGGAAGATGGAGGAAAGACTCCGGGAAGGATCCCATCACGACAAACGGCGATTCGACGTCGTTCCCCAGCTTGTCGAGCAGCTCCGGATCCGGATACATCTCGGCTTTGAGAGGTTCGACCAGGGCCGAGATCTGACGGAGAATCGAGGCCTTGCGCTCTTCGGCATCGATGATCACGAAGCGCTCCCGAAGACGGTCCTTGTATTCGGCGAAAGAACGGATCTCGAGCGCTTCCGGCGCGTGAAGCTTATGGCCGGTCGTCCGGTTTCCCGAAACCAGGCCGTCGAGCGAAAAAGGAACGACCTCGCCGCCCAGAAGGCACAGCAGGCCGCGGATCGGGCGGGAAAAGCGCAGGGTCCCCGTCCCCCAACGCATCATTTTCGGGAAGGAGA
>Ga0172371_10004771_pt1 | contig 20355 bp, 15 predicted proteins | sample Lak12m_FD_114543 | JGI IMG/M metagenome (GOLD analysis project Ga0172371, IMG submission 114543) | Freshwater microbial communities from Kabuno Bay, South-Kivu, Congo - kab_022012_12m | ecosystem: Environmental > Aquatic > Freshwater > Lake | place: Democratic Republic of the Congo: South-Kivu... | reverse complement strand
GTATTGGCTATCAGGCTGTAGGTTAATAGTATACATAACATCAATTGGATTAAAATACGGCCTGGTACTCTGATTTACCGTTCTCGTTGTTAGGAAAGCTGGACTCCATGGGAATCCAGGCTAATGAGCTTAGGAGCCTTGATCCGCGTAGCTCTTAAGACACATAGATGGAGCTTTTGAAACGGGAAGCCCGGAAACTTGGAAAGTACATAGGCCACTGTAGTAGCTCTACGATATATTCCGGTGCTTAGACCCGAAGACGATTAGCAGCCAGAGGGGGAGTACTTAGATGGGGCTTTACGACTGTACTATACTAAACTTCATAAAGCGGAATGGCATTGTTTTTCGAGATCGAGTCGCATGGAAATTTCAAGAAAAGACCATAAGCCACGGGCAATTCTATGACTTTTCTCACCGTTTGGCAGCTGGGCTTATTCATGCAGGTATTAAAAAAGGAGACCGAATCGGAGTCGTTGGGAAGAACAGCCTTCATTATATTTATTTATTTGCGGCAGCCGCAATGGTGGGTGCCGTAGTTGTACCAATCAACTGGCGGCTAAAACCTAAGGAAATCCAATATATCTTATCTGATGCGTCACCAAGATTCCTATTTTCGGAATCCGAATTTGATGTTTTGATTCGAAGCGAAATAGAGGATAATGAATCAATCGAAAGGCATTACCCCTTGGATAATGCTTCAAATACTTCTCTCATTTTCGAAGATCTAATGTCCTCAAGCGACGGGTATTCTTTTGAGGATCTTTCGAGTAATGATCCGTATGTCATCATTTATACTGCTGCGGTTGACGGAAAGCCTCAGGGTGCTGTACTGACCCATCAGAATATGCTGTTGGCGAATTTCCAGCTCATGTATTTTTGGCAACTGACAGACAGCGATATCCATATCAATTTACTTCCTTTTTATCACATTCATGGTCTCGCAATGTGTTTCAGCATCATGCAGGCAGGGGGTCAGAATATTATTATACCTAAATTCGACGCTAAAGTTGCTGCCAAGCATATTTATGAAGACAAAGTGTCCATTTTTGCAGAATTTGCACCTATGCTAAGTGGCATATTGGATGAGGCAGAAAAGGCTGCGTATGATATTTCAAGTCTTCGGATTGTTTCAGGGCTAGATAGTCCTGAGACAATCAAGCGGTTGGAGGAAAGCACTTTTGCAAAAGTCTGGATCTCATATGGCCAAACGGAGACTACGGGCGGGAGTGCAAGTATTGGTGTCTATTCAGACCGGCCTGGATCAGCGGGGCCATGCTCCCCGCTAATGGATGTGGGCATTATGGATCAACGCGGTGAAATCCTTGAAAACGGGAAGGCCGGAGAGATCGTGGTTCGTGGGCCAATGGTTTTCTCCGGCTATTGGAAACAAAAAGTGAACAAGCAGATCAAATCCGTTTTGGCGTGGCATCATACTGGGGATATTGGCCGCATTGATAATGATGGTTATTTGTGGTTTGGAGGAAGAAAGCGTGAGAAAAACCTCATCAAGACGGGAGGCGAAAATGTCTATCCCAAGGAAGTAGAAGACGTTATTTTAGCGCACCCCAGCATCGAAGAAGTCGTTGTGTTCGGTGTCCTAGACGAGCAATGGGGTGAGTCCATTAAGGCTGTATGCGTGAGGAAGAAGGGTACCACGATCTCCAAAAAGGAACTCATTAATTTCGTTTCGGATCGAATTGCAGGATTTAAGAAACCGAGATATGTGGCTTTCGTACACTCAATTCCAAGGGATCAAGAGGGAATTGTTGATTTGGACAGGGTCAAGAATCTGTGATGCCTGCCCTCAGTGTCGACGAGGTGGAGGATGGCTCTGTGGAAGAAATTAGAAGTACTTCAATGATTGAGGTTCGGAATATCAGCCTGAAATTCGGTGGTTCTGAAGCCCTTAAGGAGGTTTCTTTGGACATTAACCCTGAAGAAATATTGGCCGTCATCGGCCCCAATGGCGCCGGAAAGACCTCTCTCTTAAATTGTATCAGTGGTTTCTATAGACCCTATCGTGGTGATATCATTTTCCGTGGGACAAATCTGACGACCCTTAAACCACACAAGATCGCAAAGCTGGGAATCGCCCGGACCTTTCAAAATATTGAGCTTTATACTGGGCTGAGTACTTTGGACAACCTCATGGCGGCCAGGCATATCCATATGAGAAGAGGATCGTTGTGTGGCGGAATATTTTTTGGCGCTGCGAGAAAGGAGGAGATCGAACATCGACATTTTGTAGAAGATATTATAGATCTTCTTGAACTTGAAGCAGTCAGAAAAGAGGTTGTTGGATCTCTTCCATACGGACATCGTAAGAGGATCGATTTGGCAAGAGCGCTTTGTATGGATCCCGAAATACTTTTATTGGATGAACCCATGGCAGGGATGAATATTGAAGAAAAGGAAGACATGGCACGATTTATATTGGATATATTCGAGCTCAAGAAGATGGCCATGGTTCTAGTGGAACACGATATGGCGGTTGTGATGGATCTCAGCGACAGGGTGGCTGTCCTGGATTTTGGGATAAAGATCGCTGATGGAAAGCCTGAGGATATCAAGAAGAGTCCAGAGGTCATTAAAGCCTATCTAGGAACCTCATAGAAGCGATTGCAAGGTGTGAGATGCCCAGGGCAGACATAAAGCGCGAGGATATGTTGGATACCCTTCCAAAACTGCTGCGATTTTGGAGCATGAAGAATCCAAATGGAGTAGCTTTAAGGGCAAAAGATCGGGGAATATGGCAGAGACATACATGGGAAACCTATTTCAATAAAGTGAAAAACCTCGCTATGGGGTTAACCTGCCTTGGAGCGAAACGCGGGCAAAACATAGCAATTTTAGGAGAGAATAAACCGCAATGGTATTGTGCCGAGCTGGCTGCGCAATCGATTGGTTGTGCTGCAGTTGGGATCTTCACCGATTGTGTGCCATCAGAAATCAAATATTACATGGAAGATGCCGAGTGTGTATTTATTGTGGTTCACGATCAGGAACAAGTGGACAAGATGTTGGAGATAAAAGATGGCCTTCCGCTGCTTAAGAATATTATCTTCTGGGACACAAAGGGGATGTGGAATTACCAAGATGATATACTTTTGAGCTTCGATCAGGTCAGCGGAATGGGAGAGGAATTTGCGCAGAGGAATCCCGACTTTTTTGACCAGGCCATTTCTGACGGAAAAGCGGATGATATCGCCACGATCTGCTATACCTCAGGCACGACAGGAAAACCTAAGGGCACCATGTTAAACCACAGATGGATGGTTGAGGCACATACACATTGGGCGAAAAGGGATGGGTGGTTCCAAAAAGGCTTCAATTATGTCTCTTTTATACCCGGGGCCTGGGCTGCTGAGCAGGGATTTGGAATAGCAGGAAATCTTTGCGCTGGAGTAATGGTTAATTTCCCTGAAAAGCCAGAAACGGTCCAGGGTGACCTCAGGGAGATCGCACCAGAACTCCTATTTTACGGTGCCAGGCAATGGGAACTGCTTAATAGGACGATTCAGGCAAAAATGATGGATTCAACTGCACCCAGAAGGATTACGCAGCGTTTTTGCATTCCCATTGGGAAGAGAGTTGCAAAATTGAAGGTTGAAATGAAAAAAGTTCCTGTCTTTTGGAGGACCTTAAACCTGTTAGCATACCACGCGTTCTTCAGGCAACTGCGAGATAACCTGGGACTAAGCAAAGCGAAGGTGGTTTACTCTGCCGGTGCGGCGGTCAGTCCTGATATTATTATCTTCTTTAAGTCAATGGGCGTCGAGATAAAGCTCTATTACGGCTCCACGGAGGTGGGCGCCATTTCGGTTCCCGAAACAGGCAAAATACGACCGGAAACGACTGGAACAGTTCTTCCTTGGGCACAAGTCAAGATTTCCGAGGAAGGTGAAATATTAGTGAAGAATAAATATATGTATTCGGGATACTACAACAATATCGAACGGACAAAGGAAAAGATAGAGGATGGATGGTTCCGAACTGGAGATTTTGGATATATAGATGAAGAGGATCATCTTATTGTTATCGACCGTATGGAGGACCTGAAAGCATTGGCTTCAGGAAAGAGGTTCTCTCCACAATACGCTGAGATCCGCTTGCGTTTCAGCCCATATATCAAGGATGTTTTGGTTGTGGGGGGAGAAGACGTTGAATATGTCGCCTGCCTAATCAATATCGACATGGAGAATGTGGGAAACTTCGCTGAAAAGCAACGCGTCCAATATACAACGTTCGCGGATTTGTCACAGAAGCCGGAGACAATACAGTTAATTCGGAAAGAGATAAAAATAATCAATCGAACTTTGCCTGATCATGCGCGTATCAGAAAATTCATCAATTTGGCAAAAGAACTGGATGCGGACGAAGCAGAATTGACAAGAACAAGAAAGCTGAGGCGGACATTTGTGGAAGGTAGATATCACAAATTGATCAGAGCAATTTATGATGGAGAATTGGGAGTGGACTTTGAAGACACTATAACCTATCGGGACGGAAAAACTGCTTTGGTGAAAATGCATGTTTTAGTGAATGCCATTGAGGAAAAATATGATGATTGACTTTTTTCAATATCTTTCTAGCGGGTTGCTCATGGGGGGCATGTACGCCATCATAGGCGTAACCATTGTATTGGTTTATAAGTCCACGCATGTGGCCAGCCTGGCCCATGGGCAAATCTTAGCATTTGGTGCGGTGTTCTTCTACATTTTTTTCGGTGTTTTAAAGTGGCCACTGCTAGCCAGTTTTTCCTCGGCGCTCATTTTGGGAGGTATTCTGGGCTTCCTCATAAACCGTTTAACCATGCGCCGGTTGATCGGAGAACCCCTTTTTACATGCTTTCTCATGACGTTTGCTGTTTTTATGTTTCTCGATGGGGTCTTCAATCTCTATGTTGGAGGGGAAACGCGATTCATCCCCGCCTATCTGCCCGAAGGAACAATTGATATAGGGGGTGTCTGCATAGCAAAAGACAGGCTCGGCAATTTCTTCATATCGATGCTACCTATTATGATCCTTATTGTATTATTCAAATATAGCAAGATAGGATTAAGAATGAGGGCAACAGCAGAAAACCATACACTCGCCCAGGGGTCCGGAATACGGGTGAAGAAGGTATTTATGCTGATTTGGGTTGTCTCTTCAATAATGGCTGCCATTGGGGGTATTGTCTGCGCCGGGACCATTAATATCCACTTTCCGTTGCCTGGCATAGGTCTTAAAGGCCTGGTAATAGCCCTGGTTGGAGGGCTGGACTCTTTTGCGGGAGCTATCGTCGCTGGACTCATGGTGGGCATTTTGGAAAGTATGGGAGCTGGCTACATTGATCCCCTCATTCCGGGCGGTGGTGTAAATGAAGTGGTTGCTTATGTTATGCTTCTGATCGTTCTGCTCGTTAAGCCTTACGGACTCCTTGGATTAGCTCGGATAGAAAGAATTTAACGGCAGTAAGTAAAAACTTGGAGGAAACTCATATGCGTTCTTGTGGTGTGTTTGACGAGACCTATGAAAAGGATATTGCCATTGTGAGAACATGGCGGCACTGGATTGTTTTGATTGGCTTTGTTGCGCTCCTTTTTTTACTCCCACTCTTCTTTTCTTATTATTTTATCAGTTTGTTAAATAATATTTTCATCACCGCCATTGTTGTACTTGGGCTTCAAATTGTAACAGGATATTGTGGTCAGGTTTCTCTGGGACAGGCCGCATTTATGGCGATTGGCGCCTTTGCCTCGGGTTTGTTTACCACCCGGCTGGGGCTGTCATTTTGGCTGGCACTCCCACTTTCCGGCATTTCCGCGGGAATCATCGGGCTTATAGGCGGAGCGCCTTCGCTTCGAATCAAGGAATTCTATCTGGCCATGAGTACCGTGGCCATCCATTATGTCGTCATCTGGGTGATCACCCATCTCAGCATTACAGGATATACAGAAGGGCTGGTAGTTCCCGCGCCAAGCATTGGCGACTTCGTATTCGATACCGAGGATCGGATGTATTACGTTATTCTGATGGTTACGTTGCTATTAACATATTTTGCTCGGAATTTGGTCAGGAGTAGGGTGGGTCGGGTCTTGGTGGCTATCCGCGACAATGATCTGGCAGCCGAGGTTATGGGGATAAACCTGTTTCACTATAAGATGCTCGGTTTCTTCATCTCCTGCTTTTATGCAGGAATTGCAGGATGCCTATTGGCTCACTGGTATCAAGTGGTTAATGCCGAGCAATTTACGCTAAACCATGCACTTTTATATATCGGAATGATTATCGTGGGAGGAATGGGAAGCGTGCCTGGCGTTTTTTTTGGCGTCATTTTTTTTCGGCTTTTAGATGAATTCATACTTGTCATTTCACCTGTGCTCGCTCGTGAGTTTACGTGGATGGGAATGTCACCTGCTGCCTCTATGGGTGTGATGGGCTTTGGCCTTGTATTGATTCTGTTTCTTTTGTTTGAACCAAGGGGTATCGCACACCGGTGGGAGATATTTAAGACTTCCTATAGGATCTATCCTTACAGAAATTAGGGCGAACAAGTGCTTTTACTAAGTCGATATGCTTCAATTGGAAGGAGGTCCGAAAAAGAACCAGGCTTTAAAGTAAGGCTAGTACTCCGCATAATTCTAACTGGTGACAAATGGAAGGAGGTGGATTCATAACAAAATGTGGGATCGTGGTTACTTACTGAAATAATGGATAAGCAACGAAAGGGGGCAATAACGATGAATAAGAAGATATCTGGGGTTATTGGAAGTGTCGTTTTCCTATTTTTCCTTCTGTGCGTCAATACGTTTTCAATCGCTGAGGACAAATATGTCGCATTCCTAAGTCTTGGAGATTATACGGGGCCAACCGCAAACACAACCATCCCCGCAGATATGGGTTGTGAAGATGTATTTAAGTACTATAACGACAAAGGGGGTATTGACGGGGTAAAGGTCAACTTTATTGGTGTGGATACGCGGTATGAAATTGCCAGAGGTGTGTCCGCCTATAAACGATTGCGCAAGACTCCCAAGCTTTTGGTTGTTAATGTCCCCAGTACCGGTATGGGAAAGGCGCTCAGTTCTCTTCTTGACGGAGACAAGATGGTGTCTATTACCGTGGCCAGTGGGGAATTTGTGGCAAAACCGGATCGGATGTTTATCTGGGGCCAGACTTATCAAGACGCTTTTGGCGCCGAATTGGATTGGATCATAACAGACTGGACAAAAAAAGGAAATAAGGGCAAGCCGACAGTGGGTTACATTAGTTGGGATAACAACTATGGCCGTGAGGCGCTCTTAGGTGGCAAAGAATATGCCGAAAAAATCGGCATCAAACTCCTGAGTCCGGAGTTGTTTCCCATGGGGACATCCGACCATACGCCTTATTTGACACGTCTGAAGGATGCTGACTACATTCACGCCGGCACACCCGATCCCACCTCGCCGACAATAATTCGAGATGCCCATAAACTGGGAATGACAAAAAATGTTCAATTTCTCTGTGACACATTCGGAACAACCCAGAGCGGGGGCGTTAAGGCTTACAATGAAGCGACCCAGGGCACCGTTGTCGGAAGCTTTTTTCTGAGAGGAGATGAAGCCCATAACAATGCCTTTGCGAAAGAACTTTGGACCACCTATAGAAAGAAACCTGTTGAAGAGATGTCTCCGCTCTACTTGATGGGAGCCACATATGGCTCAAACTATATCGCTGGTCTCAAACTTGCTCTCAAAGAGGTGGGCTATGAGAAGCTTGGGCCGAATGACATGTATAAGGCTTATCAGAAATTGACAGGCTTGGATACATCTAAAGGCATGCAGGGCCCATGCGCTTATGGTCCTACTTCACGCCGCGGAACTGATACCTTGAGGTTTTACCGCGTTGAAGGAAACAAACTGGTCCCCATTTCGGGATGGGTTAAGTGCCCCGACACCGTGTCGCTTCACAAGTTCTAGTTGTTTATCGCACACAACACATGAAGGAGGATAAACTCATGAAACATAGTTTAAAAGGATGGATAACCACTCTCTTAACGCTCCCATTGTCTGTCTCCTTCTTATCTGCTCCGGTATTTGCAGGACCCAAACTCATTGTTATACCCGAACAGGCCGAAATGACAACTAAGTTAATTAAAGAGCCAGTGTGCTTCAAAGGATCAGGCTGGAAAGAAAAGGAGATGGTATCGATAGAATTGGTCGTTCCTAAAGGAATGGAAATGAAGGGACTTGATGCTGGAGAAGAAAGGGTTGGGATTGGATTTGCTACCGTTGATGAGAAGGGCAATTTTGAGACAAAAATGGATGCCCTTGCGACACTTAACTGGTTTTTTCAGGTCGGCTGGGTGAGAGATCCGGAAACCACGGCGATGAAACCTGATTTCAAAGACTCCAAGGCACTTCCTCCAGGAAAATATGAAATTTTAGCTACAGGAATTTATTCTGAAGAGGTGTGCCGTGCAAGTTTTGAGGTGATGCCTCCTTCGAAAAAGGATAAATAGATTTCCAAAGGAACTTAACGTGTGTGAGGTTGGACCTCACTAAAGGGATGTTGCATAGGTCGGTAGCATGAGAAGGGGCTCCTGTTCCGAGATCTTTATTGACCGAATCGCAGTTTTCGAGAATGGGATTTTAGACTTAAAATGGCGGCCTGTTAGCGGGCCAAGGGACAACCTCTCATAATCCATTCGTTCTCGCTATTTTCCCATGGGTGTCTTTCATGTTCCCAGGGACGGGCGTCGATTGCTATTTGCTTAAACGTTTTGTTGCGGATCCTGTAAAAAGGGCCCTTTCTTGCTAATGACCCAAGTTGGAAATTATATGAAAAGGTGGTTTGATGCTTAACATTTTGCGCCTAATAAACGTTGAGGTCACTTACAGCGACGTGATCCTTGTTCTTAAGGGTGTCGCTTTAGATGTGCCGGAGGGAAGGATCATCTCGCTCTTGGGTGGAAACGGTGCCGGAAAGACCACCACTTTAAAGGCCATCTCAGGGCTTCTTCGGGCTGAATTGGGAATTGTGAGTGACGGAAGAATTGAATTTCGAGGCATTCCAATCGAAAGGAAAGATCCCGAAGATATCGTTCAAATGGGAATCGTACAGGTTTTTGAGGGCCGTCCCTCCTTTGATCAACTTACGGTGGAAGAGAATTTGTTGGTGGGCGCTTCCAGCAGAAAAGACGGATCCGCTGAAATAAAGGCCCATCTATCAGAGATATACGAACTTTTCCCTATTTTGAGAAATTTGCGCAATAAAATTAGTGGGTATCTGTCCGGCGGCGAGAAACAGATGTTGGTCATGGGACGGGCCCTAATGGCTAGTCCCACGATGTTGCTTCTGGACGAGCCTTCTTTGGGACTCGCACCTCTAATTGTTGAAGAGATATTCGGGGTAATATCCTCCATCAACAAAAACGATGGGACCTCCATTCTCTTGGTAGAACAAAATGCGATGGCATCCCTGTCCATTTCAGATCATGGATATATCATGGAAAATGGCAGGATCGTGATGGATGATGAAGCGTCTAACTTGCTCAATAACGAAGACGTTAAGGAGTTCTACCTTGGTTTGAGTGAGGTGGGAAAAAGGAAGGACTACAGGAAAGTGAAACATTATCGCCGAAGGAAAAGGTGGTTAGGCTAAGAGAGTTTTCTTCACATATATGTATTTCAATTTTCTATGCACATCCGAAGGCGGCCAGATATTAGCAATGCTATTCTACTGATTAAGTCCAAATGCGAAACCAGGTAAATTCATATGGGCTCACAGATTGTATGATGTGAGCGTTATCTGTATTAAAGAGGGATTTGCTCTGTACCATTTTTTCACTCAAACTGTACGAACCAAATGCAACGCAAATCCCTTTTAAATTGGAGATGGAGTGTAAGATGGCAAGCAGCAACTGGGTAGATATGGGAAAGATTTTGAAAATGCATGCTGCCCACTTTCCGAATAGGCTGGGATGGAAAGACAAACGCAAAGAATACAGCTTTGGAAAATGGAACGAACGGGCATGCAGACTCGCCAATGGACTTAAGAACCTGGGAATTGGTCGACAGGATAAGCTGGCTGTTTTGGCCTACAATCGGGGTGAGTGGATGGACATCTATGCGGGATGTGCAAAGGGCTCACAAATCGTCGTTCCTATATTGTTCCGCCTGGCATTGCCGGAAATTGAATATATTGTGAATCATGCAGAGTGTAAGGGGATTATCGTAGAAAAACCTTTTGTAGATACTGTAAACAGGCTGAAAGCTGACCTACCCATACCGAGGGATGCCTATATCTACTTAGGAGAACACCCGGTTCCCAAGGGTTATATACATTATGAGGACTTGATTTCCAAGTCATCCACTTCAGAACCGGAGCTGTCTGTAACTGGAAATGATACATGGACCCTGATGTACACTTCCGGTACAACAGGAAAACCCAAAGGCGTTGTGATGACGCACGAGACCTATCAGATCTGGTTTTCAATAATGGCGATGAACATGTCGGTTAGACCCACAGATAGGCCTTTAATTGTGATGCCCATGTGTCACATCAACTCTGTCTTTTTCTCTTTTCGTTATACTGCGGTTTCTGCACCGGTCCATATCTATAAAATGGTTAGCTTTGACCCTGAGGACTTAATTAAGACAATAGAAAAACATCATATAACCTTCACATCTCTGGTCCCGACCCAATATGTTATGATCCTGGATCTTCCCGAAAAGATAAAGAACGGGATTGACGTCTCATCATTAAAACATCTGATGGTTTCATCAGCCCCATCTGGGGGTGATCTTAAGTTGGCTGTCATGAAGTATTTTAAGAATGCGGAGCTTTGGGAAGGGTATGGTTCCACTGAGACCTGTACGGTCACGCTCTTGAGACCTGAGGACCAGCTTGAGAAAAACGGAACCATAGGGCGAGAGATCTTTGGGAGTGATCGAATTAGACTCCTCGGCGAGAACAGGACGCCCGTGCCTGATGGAGAGGTGGGGGAATTATTTTCTAAAACGCCGGCACGTTTTCGGGAATACTTCAAAGATCCGGAAAAGACAAAGGATGCATTTGAGGGAGAATGGTGTTCTGTAGGGGATATGGCAAGAATGGATAAAGACGGTTACTATGTGCTGGTAGACAGAAAGGCCAACATGATCATAACGGGGGGCGAAAATGTCTACCCCTCCGAGGTGGAACAGATCATCAGCGAACATCCCGCGGTTGAGGATGTTGCGGTGATAGGCATCCCTGATAAAAAATGGGGCGAGGCCATTAAGGCTATCGTGGTTATAAAAAATGGCTGCGAGTCAAGGGCTAATCTTGAAGAAGAAATTATGGATTTTTGCAAGGATAAGATCGCAGGTTACAAGAGACCAAAATCCATTGATTTCCTAAAAGCTGAGGAAATGCCAAGAACGGCAACAGGGAAGATCAAATATGGAACGCTGAGACAACAGTACGGAACTGGGCATGAAATACATTAATAAGCCAAAATGGGGTTTTGCTCCATTGTGGTAATGGAGGCGTTATGGACATTGAAACCATAGCTGCTCGCTCGCCAGGCAGCGAGGTCTATGCCTTAGGAAATGAAGGGGTAGCTAGAGGTGCTATCGAGGCAGGTGTGGAGTTTGTCAGCTGCTATCCTGGAACCCCCTCTTCGGAAATCTCTGACACCCTATGCGAGCTTTCTGGACCATTCGGGCATGAATTTGAATATTCTGCAAATGAGATTGTCGCAACTGAAGCCGCGGCAGGTGTTGCCCTATTTGGTGGCAGAAGCATGGTGATTTTTAAAGGGGCGGGGTTTTTTGTTGCGTCAGATGCCTTGTTTCATTTGGTACTGGGTAGAATATCCGGCGCTATGGTCATCGTCGCGTGTGATGACCCTTCCATGCACAGCTCAAGTGATGAAGTGGATCTCAGGATGCTTGCAGAAGCCGGCTCACTTATCACGTTAGTGCCCTCTAATGTTGAAGATGCAAAAGAGATGACATTGGAGGCATTCAAGCTTTCAGAGCAGATGCGTGTACCAGTATTGATACGTATGAGTACACGGGTATGTCATCAGAGGGGGTTTATCAAACTTGGTGATGTGCCCAAGAAAAAAGGGCACATGATTGACTGGGATCTTTTAAAGGATAAATGGGAACGTTTTGTTCCCATGGGGGGAGCTCCCGTTAGGGGAGAGATGCTGAAAAGCATCGAAGTTATCGAGAGGGTGAAGAGCATCTTTGAAGATTCCAAATTTAATGTTCTTGTAAAGGGTGAGTCGGATATTGGCATACTATGTTGTGGTGTTGCTCGCGGGTATAGCTTGGAAGCAATGAAATTGTTGGGTATCGAGGCATCCGTGCTGAATGTGGGAACCGTTTATCCGCTTCCTGAAAAGCTGTTAAAGAAATTTATTAAAGGACTAAAAACCCTCATCGTTGTTGAAGAGTTAAGACCTTATCTGGAGTCATATATCAGGGCGTTAGGAAAGGATATAAATCTTGACCTTCAGATCTTTGGCAAGTGGAATGGTTATTTCCCGAAGTCTTTTGAATATGACACCTCAATTGTGATAAGTTCTATCTCAAGAGCCTTAAGCAAAAATGAACCAGTCGATCACAAAGAGATAGAGATGAGAACCAGGCTCGCTGATAAGCTAACCTTGCCTCGAATTCCGGTACTTTGTTCCGGATGTCCCCACAGAGCTACTTTTTATGCCGTCAAAAAAGCTACGAAGGGTAAGGCGATTTTCACGCAAGACGTGGGGTGTTATTCTATGGGATTACTTCCTCCTTTTGAGGTGGGAGACATTGTACTCTGTATGGGTGCATCCATAGGTATAGCTTGCGGAATAAGTTGTATTAGTGACAAACCCATCATAGCAGTCATTGGAGATTCGACTTTTTTTCATGCGGGTCTTCCCGGACTGGTCAATGCTGTGCATACACAAGCGAATTTGACTCTTTTTATCCTGGATAACGGAGCAACCGGAATGACTGGATTGCAACCGCATCCCGGAACTGAAACTAGCTGTGGAGAGCATCCCGCCAAAAAGATCGATATAGAAAAAATTGTCAAAGCCATTGGGGTGGAAGATGTAAAAGTTGTTGATAGCTATAACATAAAAGAGGCCATTACTGCGACCAAAGAATCAATGGCTTTTGTAGGGGTATCCGTAATTATTTCAAGAAGATCTTGTGCCATATTAACACGCAGGGAAAGGTCGAAAAATGGCTTGAAGATTGTTCCTTTTCGGATCGATCCCGATAAATGCGATGGTTGCTGGCATTGTATTGAGAAATTCGGATGTCCCTCAATTGACAAGAACGGAGAAATTGCAAAAATCGATTCTGTTTCATGCATCGGATGCGGCGCATGTGCACAGGTTTGTCCTTTTGGCGCAATAACAGGGGAGAATGTTAATGGATAAATATGAGATATTGATCGCAGGTATAGGAGGGCAGGGGATAGTATCTCTGGGGAATATACTGGGGCATGCAGCCCGACTGAGTGGTTTTAAAAACGTTGTCGGTGGCGAGGTGCATGGGTTGTCTCAAAGGGGGGGAAGCGTTTCAAGCTACGTAAGATTCGGATCAAATATTCACGGCCCAATCATTCCTACTGGAAGCGCTGATCTGATAATAGGGATGGAGTTTATGGAGGGCATCAGGCATATCAATCGATTATCAAAGGAGGGCGTACTTGTACTTTCCGATACCAAGATACCCTCAATGGGTATGAGGATCCAAGATATTGCTTATCCTGCCACCGAAGACGTTTTGCCTGAATTGGAAAAGGTCTTAGGGAAAGTACTGATGTTTAATACGGTAAGGATAGTAGATCGTCTTGGTCATTTAGCCCTTACCAGCACGATTTTGTTGGGTGCGATTGTCCAAAATGTCGACGAGTTTCCTATTAAAGAAGAGAGTATCAGAAGAAGTATTGAATTCTCATTTAGGAACTGCCTGATTGAAAAGAATCTGATGGCATTTCAAGAAGGAAAGAGACTATCCCCCTTTGGATCGTAGCAGTTAGAAAATGTGTTGGCGTACGAAACCTGTTGGGGTTGGAGCCTGTGGGTTGAAGTCGGGCTTAGTCTGAGCACTTCAAGGGTGCATTTAAGCTTATGCAAACATATTGAAATTATGGATTATATGGTATGAGAAAACCGGATGTGTTGACCAGGGTTAAGCAATATTATCAAGACTACGGTCGCAGGGCAAAAGACTTAAGAAATGCAGGCTTAAAAATCATAGGCTATTTTTGTTCTCTTACCCCTGTCGAGTTGATTACTGCAGCAGGATTTGTTCCTTTTCGGTTAAGAGGCGATGTTAAGGAGCCTATAACTGAAGGAGACACAGAGCTTGAAAGCATCGCATGTCCATTTGTCCGAAGTTGCTTTGACCTTTCGCTGAAAAGAAGATACGACTTTTGCGATGGGCTGGTTGTTCCTCATGCATGCGATAGTATTACAAAGGCTTACCCAGTCTGGCGGGATGCCATGCGTACAACCCATTCCCATTTCATTAACCTTCCCCACAAGGCGACGGACTCGTCGATAAAGTTTTTTAAAAACGAGTTGGAAACATTCAAAAAATGGCTGGAAAAACTTTCCCAAAAAGCGATGTCGGATGAGGCCCTTGAGGCGGCGGTGGGTCTGCATGACGAGAATAGAAGAAAAGTGAGGTCTCTGTATCAGTTAAGAAAAGCAGATCCACCACTCATTTCAGGGACGGAAATGAATATGATAATGGTGGCCGGCATGGGCCTGCCTGTTTACGAGTCGAGCGAATTATTTGATGAGGTTCTAAGAACCGTCAAAGGGACGAAAAAGGGAATTTCAAAGAGGAGGCCGCGAATAATTGTTTCAGGTCCTTGTCTGGATCATGTTGGGCTGATCGGTCTTATAGAAAGTGCCGGAGCGGATGTGGTTGTCGACGATCTCTGCATGGGGACGCGGGATTGCTGGCGTGAGACAAAGCCTGGGGATGATATATTGTGGACAGTCGCTGACCTCTATTTGGGTCAAATACATTGTTCGAGAACCTATCGAGAGTATTCAGGAGAGAGTCTTGGTGAAAAAATGGAATCAAGATTTGGTGAAATCGGTTCATTCATCAATGATTTCAGGGTCGATGGGGCTATCTTATTTACATACAGATTTTGTGATCCGTTTGGTTTCGATGTGCCGGCAAAGAAGGAGTATTTTTCTTCTCTACATATCCCCGCTCTTTTCATCGAAGATGGATATGGCTCAGGGGATGCTGGCCGGTTACAGACAAGGATTCAGGCATTTCTTGAGATGATTGGAGACAAAAATGGCTGATTTGCAAGAAAAGGCGAATCCAGAAAAGAGATCCCACGCTACAAGAGCCGCAAGTAAAATAGCGTCCATGGTTAAGAAATCTATCTGCGATACGGCAAAAGCAAGAGAAAAAGGAAAAACTTTGGCTTATACCTTTGTCTATTGCTGTTATGATGAGATTATCAGGGCCATGGACATCGTGCCTGTATGGACTGAGAATTATGCCGGAATATGTGGGGCAAAACGGGATGCTGACAGATTTATTAGCAAAGCTGTATCAATGGGTTTTTCACGTTCTCTTTGTACGTATGCCTTGTGCGGAATAGGCTTTGATAAATGGCGTGAAGAATTGGGAGCCATGCCTTTAGATGCTCCTTGGGGTGGGCAGGTAAGGCCGGACCTTATGCTGTCAAGCGGGCAGATAATTTGCGAACCGAGGTATAAGTGGTATCAGACGGTGCAACAATATATGCCGGATGTCCCCATCTATACTCTCGACCTTCCATGGCCTGTTTATGAGGAAGATATGAAAGTTTCGGAGATCGAAGAATATTATGTTGAGTATATTCAAGAGGAATTGCACGAATTGGTTTCATTCTTGGAAAAGCATACTCGTAGAAAGATGGATTGGGGAAGATTGAGCGAAGTAGTCGATTTGAGTGAAAAAACCTGGAACTTGATCTGGGAGACCTTTGAACTAAGAAGGGCTGTCCCAACGCCGATGGATACAGGGGATGCCATGAATACAATGGTGCCCACCATGTTCATGATGGGCACACAAGAAGGATATGATTTTTATTTGGAATTGAAGAAAGAGCTAGAAGAAAAGATCAGGAAGAAAGATGGTGTGGTTGAGCATGAAAAATACAGACTTCTGTGGGGCGGTGGATTGCCTCCGTGGTTCGCTTTAAATGACTTTAATTATTTTAACAGTAAAGGTGCTGTCTTTCCAGTGGAGGTAACCTATCGGAATGTTGAACCGGTAAATGAATTGAAGATACCCGATTCGAGAGATCCTATTACGCGTTTAGCCTGGAGATGGGTTAGGTATTGGACTTATTGGTATGACAAGGCAAGAAAGCGGCCAGGTTCTGATCCAAACGTGGAACGGCTGATACAATATATTGAGGACTATCAAATCGATGGTGTCGTTATACATCTGGCTCAATCGTGCCGAACAATGCATCTCGGACTTATCTGGCAGTTAAATCAATTAAAGAGAATCTACAAACGCATACCCTCCTTGATTTTGGAGAGCGACATGATCGATATAGGGCAGTATTCAAAAGTCCAAACGAGGAATAAGATTGATGCTTTCATAGAGCTATTGGAAGCAACTAAATAAGAAGTGATCTGATATATAGGCAATTAATATTTCTGATTGATTTGTATATGTCGATTTAGCGGATCCTGTAAGGCATATGAACCAAGCATTTAGTCGTTCCGAAAACTTTAAAGGATAAGGAAAAGTAGTCTATGAGGAAGCAAAAAATATTTATCACCGAACCTCTCTTGGGAAGGATTGCAACGGTGGCAGGGGATAATTACACTGAGGAAAACAAATATATCGAATGGATAATAGCCGAAAAAGGAGAAAAGGAGGAACTTTTGGATTTGGTTCCACACGTTGATATTCTTGTTGTTGGCAGGCAACAGATCACACGGGAGATCCTTGAGAAGGCTGAAAAGGTGCATTTCATTCAGCAGTGTGGCGCAGGATATGACAATATTGATGTTGATGTGGCACATACCAAGAATATTGTTGTTGCGACGTGCGGTCCTGCAGGCGCTATTTCGGTTGCTGAGCATACTATTCTACTCATGCTGGCGGTAGCCAAACGCCTTCCTCTCGCTCATTATTCAACAGCGAGCGGGGAATGGTTATTCCAACAACTCTTAGGGCAGGTCTATGAAGTTTATGAAAAGGTGTTGGGGATTATAGGACTGGGGAGTATCGGGAAACGGGTGGCACATATCGCCAATGCCTTGGGAATGAATATCCAATATTGTGATCTATTTCCATGCGATGTCAATGACTTAAAGTTTGCAGTCAAATACGTCTCTCTCAATGAGCTTCTTCGCACTTCCGATTTTGTTTCCATACACAGCGTATTAACTGAAAAGACTCGCCATATGATCGGCAAAGACCAATTGAATATGATGAAACCGACGTCCTACCTGATCAACACGGCTCGGGGCGCAATTGTGGATGAAGATGCTCTCGCCGACATACTTGAAGAAGGGGGAATTGCTGGCGCAGGATTGGATGTTTTTGGTGAACACATTGATGGTCCAAAAAGTGGGGCCAAGATCCTAAAACTCCCTAACGTCGTTCTTACCCCACACCTTGCAGGATGCACGGCAGAAGCCGGGTTTCGAATGTATTACGTGAACTCCTTAGAAAATGTGATGAAAGTTATCAGAAAAGAGGAACCATTTTACGTTGTAGGTGATTACAGGATAGGTGGGGGACGATAATATGAAAAAGGAGAGAAAAGATAGTCAACTAATGGATTCGTATCATGAAAAGCCCACCGGTTTGAAAACCTGGTCAGGGCTTCCTCTAAAGGACTTCTATGGTTCGGCGGATCTTTCCGGGATTGATTACGAAAAGAAGACGGGGGACCCGGGAGATTTCCCTTATACCAGAGGCATTCACAAAGACATGTTTCGTGGCCGTTATTGGACACGGCGTGAAGTCACGGGATACGGATTACCCGAAGAGACCAACCAGAGGCTGAAATTCCTGATCAAAGAGGGGTCCAGTGGGCTTAACGTGATCCCGGACAATCCGAGTATAATGGGAATCGATTCCGATCATCCAAGGGCCAGAGGTGAAGTGGGTGTTCAGGGTGTGCCCATGTGCACCCTGCAGGACATTGAACTGCTGATGAAAGATCTGCCCCTGGAAGAGATCAGCATGTCATTGATTGTCTCTTCGACCCAGACGCCGGTGACCCTGTCACAATATATCGCATTGGCACAGAATCTGGGATTGGATCCATCGGTATTGGCGGGGACCACGCAGAACGATCCTATTCACTGCCGATATGCAGGCTTTAAGATCTCTTCCCCGGTCGATCTGGCCCTCAAAACAGGTGTGGATGTAATAGAATACTGTATCCGGAACATGCCACGCTGGTACCCAATCAATGTCAACCTTTATGACTTGAGGGAACAGGGGTTGAGCGCCCCCCAGGAGGTTGCTTTCGGTTTCTCCATGGCCATGCTCTATATCCAGGGCGTCTTAGACAGGGGGCTTGATATCGATGATTTTGCTCCCAGGTTTGCCTTTTATTGCTCCGCCCATATGGATTTCTTCGAAGAGATCGCAAAGTTGCGGGCCGCACGTCGTATATGGGCCAAAATCATGAAAGAGCGTTTTGGCGCCAAGGATCCACGTTCCATGAAATTTAAATTTGGTGTGCATACGGCGGGATGCTCATTAGTTCCCCAGCAGCCACAGAATAATATCATTCGCGTGGCGTATCAAGCCATGGCAGCGGTGCTGGCCGGGGTCCAATCCCTGCATTGCTGTTCATACGACGAGCCAATAGCCCTTCCCACAGAAGAATCAGTACGGCTAGCTATTCGCACGCAGCAAATCTTAGCCTATGAGACAGGTGTGGCCAAAGTTGCCGATCCCCTTGGTGGAAGCTACTATATCGAATCCCTTACCGAGGTGATCGAAAAAGAAGTTATTAAAATTATGGAAGAAATTGAGGGCAAGGGGGGGATGAAAAAGGCCCTGGATTCTGGTTTGGTGGATGCTCAGATCGATGAAGCGTCCTTGAACTATCAGCGCGAGGTGGAGAGTGGCGAGCGGACTGTGGTAGGACTGAACAGCTTTGAGATCGAAGAAGATTCGGTTATGAGGAACGTTCACCGTGTCTCTCCCGAATCAGAAGAAAAACAGATTACCAGGGTCAAGGCGCTGAGGGAATCAAGGAATGAAAAGCGAGTGAAGGATGCGCTAATGGCAGTCAAATCAAGAGCGGAAAAGGGTGAAAAGGAAAACCTGATCCCTGTGATGATAGAAGCAGCAAAGAGCTATGCCACCTTAGGGGAAGTCTTGGGAACCGTTCGGGTGGCCATGGGAGAGCCCTACGACCCCTTAGAGGTTCTAAGTCATCCTTTTTTCTAATCCGCTATAGAACCCTTGACTTGAATGGGAAAAAGCATTGGAGGCTACAGTGAAAAACGAGAAATTTGATGTGATTGTAATCGGAGCCGGTGTGGGGGGGCCGACCGCTGGCGCCATTCTGGCCAAGAAGGAGGGCATGAAGGTGCTGGTGCTCGAAAAGGCCTCGAGAGTAGGGGGGCGGGATATTTCCTTCAACTTTAAGGAAGAGACTGCGGAAACCTACCAGAAATCCATCGGCGAGGCCGCATCCACCTGGTTCGTCAAGTCTGATCCGGATCTGCCCGAGCTGTTCAGCCAGGGCCGCCTCAACGGCTATGCCTTTGAGGCGGGTATCCATACCCTTATGGTCACTGAAAAGGGCCGCACCAATACATGCCTCACCTACCTGGGTAAACCATTGACCCTCTATCCGGCCTTGAGCGCAGGATGGTGGCATGGAGGTCAGTTATATCACTTTGAACACGGCTCGGAACAGGGGGGCAATTTCCCGTGGATGGACGAAAGGGATAGGGCCGAGTGCGGGAAGATCAACAGGCTTATGGTAAAAATGTCCGCGGAGGAGGCCCATTCCTACGATCATATAAGCATGAAAGAATGGATTGAGGCCCGGACCGAAAATGCGAACACCCAGGAGTTCCATTACGTCAATGCCACGATGAATTGCACCATCAACGATCCAGCCAATATCTCTGCAGGCGACAACATCTTGATGAATCGCTTCGTGGCCAGAGCCGGAAAGCGGTTTTCATTGGGTGGTTGTTCCACCCCTGCTCTCCCCGGCTTTGTACAAATTCCCCTATCCTTGTGCGAGGTGATCGAGGAAAACGGCGGTAAGGTGATCACAGGGGCCAAGGTAAAAGAGGTGCTAATTGAGAGGGGAAAGGTCAAAGGCGTACTGGTTGATATCGGAGGCACGATTGAAAAAATCGAATGCCAAATC